>Ga0163162_10006746_pt1 | contig 11140 bp, 12 predicted proteins | sample S55metaG_FD_115310 | JGI IMG/M metagenome (GOLD analysis project Ga0163162, IMG submission 115310) | Switchgrass rhizosphere microbial communities from Kellogg Biological Station, Michigan, USA - S5-5 metaG | ecosystem: Host-associated > Plants > Roots > Rhizosphere > Soil | place: USA...
ATCCTTCTCCGGCGATTCAAAAGTTTGTGGCTGATTACCACTCACGTTATTCAAAGCGTCCCGACGCTCTCGCGGCTCTGGGGTATGACGCCATGAAAGTTCTGGCTGAAGGAATCAAGAAGGCCGGCTCAACGGATGGTCCGAAGCTTCGTGAGGCGATCGCGCAGACAAAAGATTTCGCGGGAGTAACTGGAACGATTTCCCTCGATGCGCAACGCAACGCGGTGAAGCCGGCGGTCGTCCTTAAACTTCAGGACAAAAAGTACATCTACCAGGAAACAATCTATCCGGAAGGAATGGGACCACAAACTAAAGCTGCTCCAGCGGCAACGACTGAAGCTCCAAGCAAGGCTGGAAATTAGGAATCCGTAAGATTCAAGACAACCTATGGATACCTTTGTTCAGCAGCTTATTAATGGTCTGACCATTGGCGCGATCTACGCTCTGATCGCGCTTGGGTACACAATGGTCTATGGCATTCTGCGCTTGATTAATTTCGCGCACGGCGACATTTACATGGTCGGTGCGTTCGCGGGATTTTTTCTGGCTACACAACTCGGTTTTGCGGCAGGCCCATCGCTAGTAGGACTAGTCATCGTTTTGATTGGCTCCATGATCATCGCTGCATTGGTCGGTATGGGAATCGAAAGATTTGCCTACCGGCCAATCAGAAAATATGCGCGCATGACAACGTTGATCACAGCCATTGGGGTGTCGCTGTTGATCGAGAATCTCTTCGTTGCCAAACTTGGCGCCGCTCCCAGAGCTTTTCCGCAACTGTTACAGGAACAGAGCTATACACTCTTCGGTAACGCAGCCATCTCAAAGTCTCAGATTCTTATTTTCGCGGTATCCATCTTTTTGATGCTCCTCCTGCAATGGATCATCTTCAAAACCAAGGTGGGCACGGCTATGCGGGCGGTGTCGTTCAACCTCAACTCTGCAAAGTTGATGGGCATCAACACCGACATGATAATTTCAGTCACTTTTGCACTCGGCTCGGCCCTTGCTGCAGCTGGCGGCGTGCTGACCGCTCAATACAATCCGCAGATTGATCCACTGATGGGGATCATCACTGGATTGAAAGCATTCGTGGCGGCGGTTCTGGGAGGAATCGGAAATATTCCCGGCGCGGTTCTCGGAGGTCTACTGATAGGACTGGCCGAAACATTTGTGGTGGGATACGGTCAAAATGTTGGAGTACCTACGACATTTCGCGACGCTGTTGCCTTCGCAATTTTGATTCTTGTTCTCTTGTTTCGTCCAAGTGGCTTGCTCGGATCAACCGTGCAGGAAAAGGTATAAAGCACACAGTTGATCAATAGCAGCTGTAGATAACAAATGCCCATCTTAGTCAAACGGCTTCTCGCCGCTTTCGTCATCATCCTGCTACTCATCGCTATTAATCAGTACATGAGCGATGAAGGTCTGTTCGGCTTTGGTGTACCTCCCTATTACGGTCGCGTCATCATGCTCGCGGGAATCAATGTGATTCTCGCTGTTTCGTTAAATCTCATCACCGGCTTTACCGGACAGTTTTCGATCGGACACGCCGGCTTCATGGCAGTCGGCGCTTACACGTCGGCATATCTAACGGTCTATCACGCGCAAACGTGGGAGCATTCCATCGCCGGTGTGATAGGTGCGACTGCAGCACACGCGCTCATTTTTCTTTTCGCCATTCTGGTCGGCGGATTGACGGCAGCGCTGGCAGGTTTGATCGTTGGCATTCCATCGTTACGACTGCGCGGCGATTATCTCGCCATCGTCACTCTTGGTTTCGCTGAAATCATTCGAATCGTAATACTAAATATCGACAAGGTTGGCGGCGCTACTGGTTTTACAGTTCCTGGTTATACAAACTTTCTCTGGGTTGGCATTTTTGCAGTATTAACTATTGTCGTTGTCTACAACATCGTCCATTCAGATATGGGCCGAGCTCTTGTATCGATTCGTGAAGATGAACTTGCTGCCGAAGCAATGGGCATCAATACGACTCGTTATAAGGTGCTCTCGTTTGTGATCAGCTCGGCTTTGGCAGGTATGGCCGGTGTATTGTTCGGGCATTACACACAGTTCCTGAGCACCAACGATTTTCAATTCATTCGTTCTTTCGAAATCATAATTATGATCGTGCTCGGCGGCATGGGTTCGCTGACAGGAGCCGTGCTTGGTGCGATTGTCATCACGATCATGCCTGAGCTGCTGCGTCGCCTACCGGGAGATCTCTCGCAGTATCGGCTGGTTGTCTATTCGGCTTTACTCATCTTGATCATGTTGACGCGGCCCCAGGGAATTCTTGGAACGAGAGAGTTTGGTCTCTCATGGTTAAAGCGTCCCCAACGTCGTCCGGAAGGTGACAAACCAGTCGGCGACAAGGGAGTACCGATTGCGGAACAAGCTTCGAGGACATCAAGCGAGGGTAGAAAGTAATAATGAGCGCCGCACAACCGGTACAGAATGGTAATTCAGTACTGAAGACCAGCGTTTGCACCATCCAGTTTGGTGGCCTAATTGCCGTCAACTGTTTGGACATGAATGTTAAGTCTGGCGAGATCTATGGATTGATTGGTCCAAACGGCGCCGGCAAAACGACAATTTTCAATTTGCTCACCGGCGTTTATAAACCAACATCCGGTGAAATCTTTTTTCAGGGCCAGCGCATCGACGGGTTGAAGCCCTATGAGATTTCCCGGCGCGGCGTTTCTCGTACCTTCCAAAACATTCGACTGTTTCCCAGCATGTCGGTGTTGGAAAACGTGATGACGGGATGTCATCGTCACGCGCAGCAAAGTATTCTGGACGCAGTGTTGCGCCTGCCGCGGTTCCAACGTGATGAGCGCGAACATCGGGAATTTGCGCTGGAGCTGCTCGAGATTTTTGATCTTGCTCGATTCAAAGACGAAGGCGGCACCAGTCTTCCATACGGCAATCAAAGACGACTGGAGATAGTGCGGGCACTAGCTACGCGGCCACAGCTTTTGTTGCTCGATGAGCCGGCAGCCGGCATGAACCCTTCCGAGCAGGAAGATCTGATGCGCCTGATCAAAGAGATACGTGATCGCTTTGGTCTGACAATCCTCCTGGTCGAGCACAACATGAAAGTTGTCATGGGCGTGTGCGAGCGAATCCAGGTGGTCGACTACGGCAAATCGATCGCTCTTGGTCTTCCCGAACAGATTAAGAACGACCCGAAGGTGATTGAGGCTTATTTAGGGGACTGATTCTTGTACTTTGTACTTGGTGCTTTGTACGTTGTCCGTAGTCCGTAGTCCGTAGTCAGTTGTCAGTTGTCAGAACGGACTAATTGACTAGTGACTACTGACTACTGACTACGGACCACGGACAACGGTCCACGGTCCACGGACGACGGACGACTGATACCCAACAAAACCCAAAACAGAAAATGCTGACCCTCGAAAACGTATCAGTAAACTATGGCGCCATTGAGGCGTTGACCGGAATCTCCCTGCACGTTGATGCGGGAGAAGTCGTCACGCTGATCGGCGCTAACGGTGCCGGTAAGACTACGACACTCCGCACCATCACCGGTCTATTAGAACCACGCGCGGGTCAAATTAATTTCGAAGGCGAAGAGATTGGCGGCAAGGCTACTCACAAACTAGTCGCCAAAGGAATCTCGATGTCGCCTGAAGGGCGGGGCGTTTTCGCAAATCTCTCGGTGCGCGAGAACCTGCAAATGGGTGCTTATCTGAACAAGAACAAGAAAAGCATCGCTGAAGGTATGGAGCGCGCTTTTCGCATGTTTCCTCGTCTTAAAGAACGTGAGTCGCAAAAGGCAGGCACGCTCTCAGGCGGTGAACAACAGATGCTGGCAATGGGACGCGCACTCATGTCGAACCCACGTCTGCTGCTTCTGGACGAACCTTCGCTCGGTCTGGCGCCACTTGTCGTTCATACAATTTTCGAAGCTATTGATGAGATCAAAAGCAAGGGCACAACTATCCTCCTGGTCGAACAAAACGCCCACGCGGCGCTGGGCCACTCTGATCGAGCGTACGTGTTAGAGACCGGACGCATCGTGATGGAAGGACCGTCGAAAGAGCTGGCCGCTGATCCCAGAATCAAAGAAGCTTACCTAGGTGAGTAGAATAAAGAACCGCACTCCCACAAATTCGCCCTTAAAGTCATACCCGCAAAACACTGGTACCGTACTTCGCTCGAGTCTCATTCTGACTCAACTCTTTATCATCGTGCTGGCGTTCTCATGCAGCCGCCCCAGTGGCGAGAATCGGCCCGATCACAGTCGCATCAAGATTGGATACTTCGGCGATCTGAGTGGTCCAACTTTTAACTTTGGCCAGTCTGCAATTAATGGCGTCTTGATGGCGGCCGATGAAATAAATCAGGGCGGCGGTATTAACACACGTCGAATCGATGTGGTAATTGAGGATGATCGAGGAAGTCCGGAACAGGCGGCCAAGCTCGCCGGCAAATTGATCGATCAGGATAAAGTAGTCGCTATTATAGCGGGCGGAACGTCAGGTAACAGTCGCGCGGCTGCGCCGAAGGCTCAGTCGTCACACATCCCTTTTATCTCACCCTCATCAACCGACCCGGCAGTCACAGAAGTCGGCGACTACATCTTTCGAGCTTGCTACGTCGACGCTTTCCAGGGCGAAGTAATGGCAAAATTCGCGCTCAACAATCTCAAAGCTCAGAAAGCGGCAATCCTGTTTGACTTCAACTCGTCATACGCTCGAGGGCTGATGGAATACTTCGAGATCAGTTTCGCAAAGCTCGGGGGACAGATTGTAGCGAAGCAGTCGTACATGCAGGGTGATGCGGACTTTAAAGGACAGTTGAGTTCAATTCGCGCCGCTGAGCCTGATGTGGTCTACGTGCCCGGTTATTATGGTGACGTCGCGATCATTGCAAAACAAGCCCGTGCGATTGGAATTAAGCAGCCGTTACTTGGTGGTGATGGTTGGGATGCGCCGGAATTGTGGCAACTGGGTGGCGATGCTTTGAATGGTTGCTATATCACGTCGCACTATTCGGTGGACGATCCGTCTCCGGCGATTCAGAAGTTCGCCCACGAGTACCGGCAACGCTACGGGAATTTGTCGCCGGATGCGCACGCTGCGCTCGCGTACGATGCCATGCGTGTACTGATCGATGCGATCGCGCGGGCCGGGTCAATGGATGGAGAAAAGATCAAAGCTGCTCTCGCGGTGACAAAAGACTTCCCGGGTGTGACCGGCGTGATCAGCATGGACTCAAATCGTAACGCGATCAAACCCGCCGTCGTCTTGAAACTGGTGGACACACAATTCATCTATCAGGAAACAATCCAACCCGAACAGCCATCCCAACCTTCTCCAACAGTTCCCGCATCGCCGTCTCCATCGGTTAAAACCACCCGCCGCCGATAACAAATAACGATTAAACTTAGAAGATAGGTCCTATAGGTCACATAGGACATAGAGCCAAAACACATCGGCTTCTTCTTGCAGTGAATTTCCTCTATCATTCCCGATCAGCCAATGATTGACGCGCAAGCCCGAGAGCCTCGTCCACTCGTCGAGGCGATGTCCCGCCGATCACTGACTTCGCACTCAACGTACTCTCCAGTGAAAGCGCTTCGTACACATCGTTGTCGAAAGATGACGAGAATGAACGTAACTCTTCGATAGTAAGTGCTTGCAATTCTTTTCCATGAGCTAAGGCGTGCATCACTATGCGACCGACAATCTCATGCGCCTCGCGGAACGGAATACTCTTTCGCACCAGGTAATCAGCAAGTTCAGTAGCATTCATATGACCCTCGCTCGCGGCAACCTCAGCTCGAGCACGGTCAATATCAATATTGGCTAAAACAGTTTGAGTGACCTGGAGACAGGCGGTAACAGTATCGAACGCGTCGAACACTGCCTCTTTGTCTTCCTGCATGTCCTTGTTATAAGCCAGCGGTAACCCTTTCATAGTAGCCAGCATTCCTGCGAGATCACCAAAGACTCGACCCGCTTTCCCGCGGACCAACTCCATCGAATCGGGATTCTTCTTCTGTGGCATCAAGCTCGATCCCGTAGCTATCGCGTCACCGAGTTTGATCAGACCAAACTCATTCGTCGAATAGATGATGATGTCTTCTGCAAGTCTGGAGAGATGGACCATCACGAGCGAACAATTCGACAGGAACTCGATACAGAAATCCCTGTCACTCACCGCGTCGAGACTGTTCTTTGACACATCGGCAAAGCCTAGATCCGCGGCGAGTGCTTTTCGATCGATCCCAAACGAATTACCGGCGAGCGCTGCCGAACCCAGCGGCATCACATTCACCCGCCGGCGACTGTCAGATAGACGATTTCGATCGCGTGCCAGCATCTCAAAGTACGCGAGACACCAATGCGCCAGCAGTACTGGTTGCGCCGGTTGTAAATGAGTATAGCCGGGAATGACGACTTGCTTGTTCGACTCGGCAAAGTCCAGTAGCGCTGACTGAGAATTGCGCAGCTCGGCGTCGAGTTGGTCGATCGCCTCTCTCACCCAGAGGCGAAAGTCGGTGGCCACCTGATCGTTTCGACTGCGTCCGGTGTGGAGTTTTCTGCCGACGTCACCAACAAGCTCAATCAAGCGACTTTCAACAAACGAATGGACGTCTTCCGAATCAGACTCGAAATATGACTTGTCTTCTGCTCGTCGTCTTATTTCCTGCAGCCCATCCTCGATCTGTTGAGCTTCGGTGGCAGAGAGAACTGCTGCTAATTGGAGTGCTTTCGCATACGCAATGCTCGCGACTACATCCTGGTCAAACATTCGCCGATCAAACCGGAAAGAATTATTGAGCGCCGCGAAACCCGGATCCGTCTTTCCCTTAAACCTGCCGCCCCAAAGATTTTTTGTTTCGGCCATTTAGCCTCCAGCCAGAAATAGGGCCTATATAAGCTATTCTCTACTTCCTAATCGCCTTAGTCCCTAATCTTTCCTCCGGCGATTCGTTTGACCCACGCACAACTCACATGGTAGTTTATGCATCTATGCATTGATTATGCAAGAGAAGTGCATAAGTTATTATGAATAAGCAAGAGCGACAGCAAAAAATCCTGAGCTTGATCAAGGCGACGCAGATTGGCACTCAGGAAGATCTGCGCACGCTCTTAGAGAACTCAGGCGTGCCGGCAACTCAATCAAGCGTTTCCAGAGACTTGGAGGAACTTGGGGTCGTCAAACATCACGGCCATTACACGCTGCCCCAGCCCAACGGATCAACCGCTCGCGGGTTGCTGAGTTTAGACCATGCTGGTGATTCGTTGGTAATCGCCAGAACTATTCCCGGTCTCGCGTCGGCCGTGGCGGTCGAAATTGATGCCGCCACGATTCCGGAAATAGTGGGAACGATTGCCGGCGAAGATACTGTTTTTATCGCCGTGCGCGATCAGAAATCGCAGCGGGAAACAATTAAGAGGGTTTTGGAATTGTTCGGATGATCCGATCTTTGGTCTTTGGCCTTTGGTCATTGCCCTTTGACGGGGAAACCGAAACCGAAGATCAAAGATCCAAATACAAAAAAGGAAACTAACGAAAGCAAGTGCAGAAGAAAATTAACAAAATAGTCCTGGCGTACTCGGGTGGGCTCGACACATCAGTGATGCTTCGCTGGCTGAAAGATAACTACAACTGCGAAGTCGTCTGTTACTGCGCTGACGTGGGCCAGGGCGCAGAGCTATCTGGCCTTGAAGAAAAGGCTCACGCCACTGGCGCGTCAAAACTGTACGTCGAAGATCTACGCGAAGAGTTTGTGCGCGAATACGTTTGGACCGCGCTCAAGGCGAATGCAGTTTATGAGGGCGTCTACCTGATGGGCACTTCCCTCGCCCGCCCGGTCATCGCTAAAAAACAGATCGAGATTGCGCAACAAGAAGGCGCCGACGCGGTGGCCCATGGCGCTACCGGAAAAGGCAACGACCAGGTTCGCTTTGAACTGACCTACTACGCTTTGCAACCTGATATCAAAGTTATCGCCCCGTGGCGCGAGTGGGACTTCAAAGGTCGAATGGACCTAATCGCCTATGCTCGCGAGCACAACATTCCGGTGACGGCGACTGCTGAGAAGCCTTATTCCACAGATGCTAACCTGATGCACATCTCTTACGAAGGTGGGATTCTGGAAGATCCGTGGGCAGCCCCACCTGAAGATATCTTTCAATTAACGAAGTCGCCGGAAAATGCGAATGCTGAAGCAGAGTATGTGGAAGTGTCGTTTGAAAAAGGTGAGCCTGTAGCAATCAATGGAAAGCGTTTGCCGGCCGTACAACTGCTTTCCAATTTGAATCGAGTTGGTGGCGAACACGGAATTGGACGAGTTGATCTCGTCGAAAATCGATTCGTGGGAATGAAATCACGCGGTGTTTATGAAACTCCCGGAGTGACGATTCTTCAAGCCGCACATCGGGCGCTGGAGTCGATCACGCTCGACCGCGAGGTTATGCACTTGCGGGATTCCCTGGGCGTTAAGTTTGCAGAATGTATCTATTACGGTTTCTGGTTCGCGCCCGAGTTCAAGCTCATGCGAAAGATGATTGACGAAACACAACAGAGAGTAACCGGAGACGTTCGCCTCAAGTTGTATCGTGGCAACGCTATTGTCACCGGTAGACGTTCACCTAACTCGTTATACGACGAGAAGATCGCCACGTTTGAGGCTGACACTGTTTACAACCAGCGCGATGCAGAAGGCTTTATCAAACTAAACGCGTTGAGACTCAGACTCGGACAACAAAGCTAGCGGGATGGAGCAAACAAATGAACTTGCAGAATCAAATTACGGTTACAGACGTCGACAAGATCGGTTCCGCAACTTCGCCACTCGGATTATCGAAGACGGTGGCCTATGTTTCCGCATCCTGTGATCCCCAGGCCGGCGATGTCGTCGTGGTCCGTGCTCTGACGGACAGTGCGACTTACAACATGCTCGAACTGCCAACCGGTAGACTCGCCAAAATCAATCCCGGCGATTTGCTACTCGGCGTGTTGGGCCGAAGACGTGCGCTCAAAGGCTTTGTCGGCGATGTCCCGTCGTCTGTGAAAGCGGGTGACGAGCTTCATCTGCTCAACATGGGTGGGGTGATTGGTTTTTGCACCGGTCATCACTCGAGTCTTGGCGATGCCATCAAACTCGAAGTGGTGGGACTAGTGAGCGATGAAAATGGTCGAGTGCAAAACATCGCCGATAGTGCGCTGGCCCCGCAGACTGCGTTGGGCGAGAGCGCCCCCATCGTGATGATTGCCGGCACGAGTATGAACAGCGGAAAGACCTATGCTGCTACTGAGCTAATCAAACAAGCTACCAGAGTGGGCTTGCGAGTCGCAGCTGCGAAACTCTCCGGTGTTGCTTGTTTACGAGACACGCTGAACATGTCGGACCATGGAGCGATCCACACGGCGAGTTTTCTCGATTGTGGACTGGCTTCGACCGTGGACGTTTTTGATCTGGCTCCAACTGCTAAAGCGATCATTGCTCAGCTGAATGAAGTGAGTCCCGATCTGATCGTGATTGAGATGGGAGATGGCATTCTCGGTGGCTACTCGGTTGATACCGTATTTGCTGATCGCGAAATTCGCGAAGCAACTGCGGCTCTAGTGTTTTGCGCTTCCGATTATGTCGGCGCCTGGGGCGGTATCGAGTTGTTACAGCGACGTGGGGTCGAAGTGGATGTCGTCTCAGGCTCCGTCACCGACTCACGCATGGGTGAGGAATACATTGAGAGTCAGTTTTCCGTACCAGCAGCGAATGCTCGCAGGAACGGCGCTGAGTTGTTTCGACTCGTAATGCAGAAGATTGACACAATGCGAGCTCAGACCACTTCGGTCTAACGCTTGCGTAGGAAAACCGCGAGGCTGATGATCAAAAAGACGAGTCCGATGTAGAGAAAGGAACGTTGGGTGCTAAGACCGATACCAATGAAAGCTACACCCATACTAAAGAAAGCTAGATATGACCGTCTCATAAGCGAGCACCTCGACTGACAGTTTTATAGACCGTGATAGTCATACGGTCCAGGGGCACAGATCGTTGCAGAAAACTATGGAAGGAGACGAAGGCTTTGAAACAGAGCAAACTTCGAGTCGGTATTTACGGTGGCTCAGGCTATGGCGGCTCTGAATTGCTGCGCATTCTACTGTTCCATAACGACGTGGAGATCTCCTTCGTCACCGCCAATGAGCAGGCTGGTAAGTCAGTCGCTGAAGTACATCGCAATCTACTGGGCCTAACTGATCTGCAGTTCTCAAAGGCGCCCGAATCACCTGAGTCACTAAATGACTACGACTGTATTTTTCTGGCTCTGCCGCACGGCCAGGCGATGGAGGTCGTACCGAGACTGCCCGCAAACGTTAAAGCTATTGACCTGTCTGGTGATTTTCGCTTGCGTGACCAGGAAACGTTTGAAAAACACTATAAGCAAGCGCACACGGCCATGCAGACTCAGACAGAGTTTGTTTATGGTCTAACTGAGACTAATCGTGAGCAAATCAGCTCAGCTCGACTAATCGCGAATCCTGGTTGTTTTGCTACTGCCACCTTGCTCGGACTGGCGCCGCTGACAGCCAATGGGTTGCTTTCCGGCCGGGTAATTGTTGACGCGAAAACCGGCTCGTCGGGGTCCGGAGTTAAAGCTGCGGCAAACACACATCATCCACAACGCATGAACTCGTTTTATGCTTACAAGCCATTTACACATCAGCACGTTCCGGAAATTGAGCAAGAGTTGAGACGAGTTGGCGATTGGACCAGTGAACTGATCTTCATGACGCATTCGCTGCCGGTTTCGCGAGGAATCTTTTCTTCAATTTATGTCGAGTTGAAGAGCGAATTAAGTGCGAGTGAAGTCCGGTCAATCTATCAGGATTTTTATCACGACTCGTTTTTCATCAGACTCGTTGAAGGTTCGCCGGATATCAACTGGGTCAAGACCACAAACTTCTGCGATCTTGGGTTCGCGACGAGAGGAAATCAGGTTGTCGTCTTTTCGGCACTCGACAATTTGGTGAAGGGAGCCGCCGGCCAGGCAGTGCAGAATATGAATCTCATGTTTGGTTTCCCAGAAACTACCGGTCTCAAGCTGGTAGGGACAAATCCGTAGGGGCGGCCCTCCGTGGCCGCCCGCGCCTGAAA
>Ga0163162_10006747_pt1 | contig 11139 bp, 10 predicted proteins | sample S55metaG_FD_115310 | JGI IMG/M metagenome (GOLD analysis project Ga0163162, IMG submission 115310) | Switchgrass rhizosphere microbial communities from Kellogg Biological Station, Michigan, USA - S5-5 metaG | ecosystem: Host-associated > Plants > Roots > Rhizosphere > Soil | place: USA...
AGGAGACCGTGGTCATGGCCTGCGCGTCGGGCGCGGCCTCGATCGCGCTCGGCGCCGATCTGGTGCGGGCGGGCGTGACCCCGACCGCACTCGTGGGCGGCGTCGATGCGCTCACGCACACCTGCTTCATGGGGTTCAACGCCCTCAAGCTGCTCGATCCCAGCCCGTGCCGTCCCTTCGATCGCGATCGCCGGGGCATGTCGCTCGGCGAGGCGGCCGCGTTCCTCGTCATCGAGGATGCCGAGCACTGCCGGGCGCGGGGCGGCCGCGTGCATGCGCGGCTCGCCGGCTACGGCATGTCCACCGACGCCCATCACGTCACCGCGCCGCATCCCGAGGGGATGATCGACGCCATGAGCCTGGCCCTGAAAGATGCGGGGCTACCCGCGACGGCCGTGGGGTACGTCAACGCTCACGGCACCGGCACGCAGCAGAACGACCGCGTCGAGGCGCAGGCGCTGCGCCAGGTGTTCGGGGAGGGCGGCGTCCTGGTCAGCTCCACCAAGTCGCTGATCGGCCACACCATGGCCGGGGCGGGCAGCGTGGAGGCCGCGGCCACGATCCTGGCCCTTCAGCACGAGCTGCTGCCCCCGACGGCCAATCTGGAGACGGTCGATCCCGAGGTCGCGTTCGACTGCCTGCCCGGCACGGCGCGCCCCGCCCGGATCTCGGCGGCCCTGTCGAACTCCTTCGGCTTCGGCGGGCAGAACGTCTGCCTGATCTTCGCGCGAGACGGATCGTGACGGATCGCCGCGTGGTCGTGACCGGGGTGGGCACGGTCAACGCCGCCACCGTGGGCGGCCGGGACGCGCTGGCCTCCGCCCTGGCGCTCGGCCGCTCCGCGATCGGTCCGGTGCGCGCGTTCGACGTGGCCGATCTCACGAGTCGCCTCGCCGCCGAGGTGGACGAGGCCACGGTCGCCTCGCTCGTGGATCGGGATGCGGCCCGCCGCCTCTCGCGCATCTGCCGCCTGGCGCTGGGGGCCTGTCTGCTCGCGGTGGCCGACGCCGGCGTCGAGGGCGGCCACGGGCTTGGCACCGTGGTCGGCACCGAGCATGGCGACTTCACCTCGAGCCGAGACTTCGCGCAGGGCTTCCTGCGTCACGGGCCGGCCGGACTCTCGCCCATGATCTTCCCGAACACGGTGATGAACACGATGGCGGCGACCGCGGCCATCGCCATGGGCGCCAAGGCGCCCTCGATCACCGTGAACCAGGCGACGCTCGCCGGCGATCTTGCGGTGGCCCGCGGGGCTCGCCTGATCCTCGACGGCCGCGTGGACGCGGTGGTGGCGGGTGGCGTCGACGAGCTGTTCCCGGAGGTCTACCGCCACCTCGCCGAGACGGGTGCGCTCTCCCCCATGCAGAGCCAGTCGCCCGAAGGGTGTCGCCCCTTCGCCGCCGATCACAACGGCCCGGTGCTGGGTGAAGGCGCCACGTTCCTGGTGCTGGAGGAGCTCGCGATCGCCCAGGCGCGCGGCGCACGGATCATCGCCGAGATCGTCGAGGCAGCGTGGGGCAACGTCCCGACCGCGCCGCACACCGCGCGCCCGGGACGCCTCGACCGCGACTCGCCCGCCGCGCGGCTGGTCCGCTCGTGCGCCACGCAGGGCGTCGCGCGGTGCTACGGAAGCGGCAACGGCGATCCCGCGGTCGACGACTGGGAGCGCGCGCTGCTCGACCGTGACCTGGGCGGTCGAGCCGACCTGCTGCCGCCTCGCTCGCTCGCGCCGCTGTTCGGCCAGCACGGGGGGCTGGGCGCGTTGCGGGTGGCCGCTGCGGCGCTGGACGCCGAGTGCTCGGTTCCCTCGGTGCTGGTGCACGGCATCGCGCGTGGAGGCTGTCGGATCGCCATCCTGGTGGCCTCGCTGTCGTGAGCGATCACCTCATCGTGATGGCCGTCTTCAACGAGGCGGCCACCGTCGTCGACGTCGTCGAGCGGGCGCGACTTCACGGCCCGGTGCTGGTGATCGACGACGGCTCCTCGGACGACAGTGCGGCCCGGGCGGCCGCGGCGGGCGCCGAGGTGATCTCGCTCGGCGCTCGGTTCGGCCGCGGGGCCGCGCTCCGGCGCGGGTTCGCTCAGGCCGTGCGCCGGGGGGTCGAGCGGGTGGTGACGCTCGACGGCAACGGCCGGCACGATCCCGACGACATCCCACGGCTCCTGAAGATCGCGGTCGAGGCGCCGGGCAGTCTCGTCATCGGCGCACGGCTCGGAGCGCTCGCCGAGCGTCCCGAGCGTTCCGAGCACCTCGGCGACTCGGCGACGATATCGACCGGGCGCCCGGCAGCGCTGCGCGTCACCGGCTTCTTCGTCAGCTGGCTGACCGGTGCGGCGGTGACGGACACTCAGTCGGGCTTCCGCGTCTACCCGGTGGCTCTCCTGTCCGCGGTGACGATGCGCCGGGACGGGCTCGTGCTGGAGAGCGAGATCCTCCTCCGCGCCGCCGAGCACGGCTTCAGCATCGTGGAGGCCCCGATCGCCCCGTCGCATCTCGACGCTCGACGTTCCGGGTCGGGCCGGGTGCGGAACGATGTCGCCGTCGGGCTCTTTCTGGCCGTCGGCGTCGTGCTCCGCTGGGCGCGTGAGGCCAGCGCCGGCGCGCTCTGGCTCATCGGCATCTTCAGCCCGTCGCGCGTACGAACCCGGCATCGCGAGGCATACCAGTCCGCGGAATCGCAGCAATTGAACCCGGGCAGCTGGGCGCTGGCGATCGGCGCCTTCATCGTCGCTCGCGCGGTCCGGACGGTCGAGCGCGGCTGGGCGTCGCCCCACGCGCGCGCGCTGCGCCTGGCCGCCGCGGCCACCGCGGCGACGCCGCTCGTGCTGGCGCTGGGCCTCAGCCGGCGTACGCTGGCCTCCGTGGGCCTCGACTGGCTGACTCCCGCCGTGCGGCGACTCTATCCTCAGCAGGAGTTGGCTCGCAATCTGCCGGTGTCCGGACCGCGATCGATGACCGCGTCACGGCCGGCCGACTACGACGTGCTGGTGGTGGGCGGCGGGCCCGGCGGCTCGAGCGCGGCCACGTTCCTGGCCCGCGGCGGGCTCACGGTGGCGTTGGCCGAGCGCGAAGTGTTTCCGCGCTTCCACGTGGGCGAGTCGCTGCTGCCCGCCAACATCCCGGTGCTCGAGCGGCTGGGCGTGCTGGACGAGGTGAAGGCGCGCGGCTTCCTGCTCAAGTACGGGGCGTACTTTCACGACCAGGAGATGGATCTCGGCTACCAGTTCTTCTTCCGGGAGGGCAAGCCCTGGCCCCCCTACACGTTCGAGGTCCAGCGGGGCGAGTTCGACAAGATCCTGCTCGACCACGCCGTCCGTCAGCCGAACGTGACCCTGCTGCAGCCGGCCACGGTCGAGCGCGTGGCCTTCGACGACGACGGCGTCACCGCGACCGTCGCCGAGGCCGCCGGCCCGCGAGAGATCCGGGCCCGCTTCCTCGTCGACGCCAGCGGGCGCGACGCCCTCATCGCCTCCCGGCACGGACGCCGGCGCCCCATCGAGGGGCTCGGCAAGGTGGCCCTCTTCGCTCACTTTCAGGGGGGCAAGCGCTGGCCGGGACGCGAGCACGGCAACATCCGCATCTTTGTCTTCGAGGCCGGCTGGTTCTGGTACATCCCGTTCACGAACGGCACCACCAGCGTGGGCGGCGTCCTCCACGCGCGAACGGTGCGCGGCCACGAGGGGGAGCTGGAGCAGCTCTACGAATCCCTGATTGCGCGCTGCCACAGTCTGCAGGAAGCGCTCGACGGCGCGCCCCGCATCACCCCGGTGCGCAGCGCGGCGAACTTCTCGTATCGCACCGATCCGGCGATCGGCGATCGGTTCGTGTGCGTGGGTGACGCCATCGCCTTCCTGGATCCGATCTTCTCGTCGGGCGTCTACATGGCGACCCAGTCGGCCGAGCTGGCCGCGGCCGAGATTGTCGAGGCGTTCCGGGAGAACCGCTTCTACGCCCGGCGCTTCCGCGCGTACGCCCGCACCATCGAGAACGGCATGCGGCCGTTCCAGCGCTTCATCCAGTATTTCTACGACCCGGCGTTCATGGAGATGTTCCTCAAGCCGCGCGAGTTCGCGGGCATGGTGGACGGTGTGACCGGCGTGCTGGCCGGGGGCGCGTTCCTGCGTCGCACACTGCGGATGCGGGTCTCGCTGGCCATGTTCTTCACAGTCGTCCGGATCAATCGCTGGGTCCGCCGCCGCCGGGGCCTGTCGGTCGAGTCCCGCTTCAAGTGGTAGCCGCCCCGCTCACGACGGCGACGGCGCGGTAGCGCGGTCGGCCGCCTCCCGCAGCCCCGCCACGCTGGGGCAGTCCCGCGCTCCCCACACGCCGCCGGGATCGAAGAGCACGGCGCCCAGTCCGGCGCCGCGCGCGCCGACCACGTCCACGAAGTACGAGTCTCCGATGTAGACCGCCTCGCGGGCCTCCACGCCGGCGGCCTGCAGCCCGAGGGCAAACACCCGGGGATCGGGCTTCGCGATACCGACCACCGTGGAGTCGATGACGAAGTCCAGCAGCGGGGCGAGGCCGGCCCGCTCGAGCGCCTGACGGACCGAGCCATTCGAGTTCGAGATGACGCCGGTGATCACCCCGGCCGCCCGCAGACTGGTCAGCGCGTCCACCGCCTGGGCATCGGCCTGGTGACACAGCCCGACCGGCAGATTGAATCCCCGACGCCAGGCCGTGATGGCCGCGACGTCCTCCTCGCCGGTGATGCCGAGGCCGCCGAGGAGATAGCGCAGGTATCGCCCCGCGCCCAGCCGGGCCCGGGTCGGCTGCGCGGCCTGCTCGCCGTCGAGCCGGATGCGCGCCCGCCGCTCCGCCTCGACGACCTGGCGCTCGCTGACGCGGTGGCCGCGCGAGCCGAGCTGCGCGGTGAGCCGCGCGTAGTCGAGCTCCAGCAGCGTGTGCCCGGCGTCGAACAGCACGGCGCGGACCACGTCAGGCCTCGCGGCGCGGCGCGGGAGAGGGCCCCGGTCTCATGAATTGAATATATCTCAATATTGAGATATAAAATATCCGGTGGCTGAAGCCAGGGCGTCGATGGCGCTGCAGATCTTCAAGGCGGAGTTCTTCAAGGCCCTCGCCCACCCGATCCGTATCCGGATCCTCGAGGTGCTGCGCGGTGGCGAGCGGAGCGTGCAGGAGCTCCAGGCCGCTCTCGACCTCGAGCAGCCCATCGTGTCCTCCCAGCTCGCCCAGCTGCGGCGCTCGAACGTGGTCGGCACCCGCAAGGTCGGGACCACGGTCCGGTACACGCTGCGCGACCCGCTGGTCGGCGACCTGCTGGACGTGGCCCGGAAGATCTTCGATCGCCACCTGGTCGGCACGCAGGGCATGCTGCGTGCGCTCCGCCAGGAGACGCGCCGGCCCGGCCGGCGCTGACCCGTGCTCCGCCAGCTCCGGACTCTTCTGCGTAGCGGGATCGTGACCGAGCCGATCCCGAGGGACGCTGAGGTCGAGCGCCTGGGCGAGCGGCTCGCCGTCGAGATCCGTCGTGCCTTCCGCCGTTCGCTGGCCATCCGTCAGGTGGATGCCGGCTCCTGCAATGCTTGCGAGCTGGAGATCGCCGGGTTGACCGGCCCGCACTACGACCTCGAGCGCTTCGGCCTGCACTTCGTCGCCTCGCCCCGCCACGCCGACTGCCTCCTCGTCACGGGTCCGGTCACCCGCAACATGGCCGAGCCCCTGCGACTCACCTGGGAAGCGACCCCGCACCCGAAGCTGGTCATCGCCGTCGGCGACTGCGCCCGCGACGGCGGCATCTTCCGGGGCTCCTATGCCGTCGTGGGCGGCGTCGCCGACGTGGTGCCCGTGGACGCCGTCATCCCCGGGTGCCCGCCCACGCCGGTGGCCATCCTCGCCGGCATCCTCGACGTGATCGGCCAGCGCCGCTGATGGCGGCATCCCTCTTCATCCTCGCCGCCGTCGGCGCGGCGCTGGCCGCCACGGTCGGCATCGCCGGCGTGCTCGGCACCGGCGGCCGACTGTCGATCCCCTGGCTGGTCCCGCTGGGCGGGCTCGAGCTGTCGCTCGATCCCCTCGGCGGCCTCTTCCTGGCCCTCGTGGGCGCAGCCGCCATCCCGGCGTCCATCTACGCGATCGGCTACGCGGGCGGCGAGCGGCGCGGCGTGCTGGCGTATCTCGGCTTCGTCTCGGCCATGAGCGTCGTGCCGCTGGCGGCCAACCTGATGACGTTCGTCATCGCCTGGGAGCTGATGTCGCTGGCGTCGTACTTCCTCGTGCTCCACGATCGAGACCGCACCGAGTCGGTCGACGCCGCGTGGGTCTACGCGGTCATGAGCCAGATCGGTCTGGCCTGCCTGCTCGCCGGCATGCTCGTGCTCGCTACCGCCACCGGGAGCACCACGTTCGCCGACTGGTCGAGCGCGGCGCCCGACCTGCCGCCGGGCACGCGCGTGCTGCCGCTGGTGCTCCTCGGCCTGGGCTTCGCGTCCAAGGCCGGCGTGATCCCGCTGCACGTGTGGCTGCCGCGCGCACACCCGGCGGCGCCGAGCCACGTGTCGGCGCTGATGTCAGGGGTCATGATCAAGCTCGGCATCTACGGCCTGGCGCGCGTGAGCCTCGACTGGCTCGCGCCCACGCCGGCGTGGTGGGGCGCCGCCCTGCTGCTGGTCGGCGCCGTTTCCGCCGTCGTCGGCATCCTCTATGCGGTCGTCGAGCGCGACCTCAAGCGCCTGCTCGCCTTCTCGAGCATCGAGAACGTCGGGATCATTCTCATCGGTCTCGGGGCGGGCCTGGTCTTCGCGGCCGTCGGGCTCGGCGGCCTGGCCGTCCTGGCCATCGCCGCCGCCCTCTACCACGCCGTCAATCACGCGGCGTTCAAGAGCCTGCTGTTCCTGGGGGCGGGCGCGGTCGTGCACGCCACCGGCACGCGCAACATGAACGCGCTGGGCGGTCTGGTGCGACGCATGCCGTGGACCGCCGCGTGCTTCGTCTTCGGCGCCGCCGCGATCGCCGCGCTGCCGCCCCTCAACGGCTTCGTGAGCGAGTGGCTGATCTTCCAGGCGCTGCTGCAGAACGTGCGAATGGCGCGGCTGGAGCTCAACCTCGCGTTCACTGTCGGGCTGGCCGCGCTCGCACTCACCAGCGGCCTCACGCTGGCGTGCTTCGTCAAGGCCGCCGGCATCACCTTCCTGGCGGTGCCCCGCAGCGAGGAGGCGGCGCGAGCCCACGAAGCACCGGTGTCGATGCGCGCCGCCATGGTCCTGCTCGCCGCGGCGTGCGTGGGCCTCGGCGTCGGGCCGACGCTGGTGCTGCCCGCGCTGGCCCGAGTGGTGGGTCCGCTCGTCGGCTCCGAACTGCCCGCCCTGGGCGACGGGCTCACCGTGCGGATCTCCGGCGAGTTCGCCGCGCTGTCGCCGCTCGCCCTGGCGGCCGCGCTCGCCATTGCGCTCCTGGCGCCGCTGGGCGCGCTGTGGCTCGTCGGCGCCCAGCGCCGGACGCGGTGGGCCCCGACGTGGGCGTGCGGCCGAATCTTGCAGACGGCGCGCATGGAGTACACCGCCACCGCGTTCTCGAATCCCTTCAAGCGCGTGTTCGATTTCTTCTACCGTCCGGCGCCGCGGCTCGACATCGAGTTCCATCCCGAGTCCCGCTTCTTCGTGGAGCGGATCGAATATGCGAGCCCGACCCGCTCGCTCGTCGAGGAGTGGCTGTACCGTCCGGCGCTCGCGACCCTGTCCGGCCTCGCCGCCCACGCGCGGCGTCTGCAGTCCGGCAGCGCCAACACGTACCTCGCCTACATCCTGGCCGCGCTGGTGCTGCTGCTGGTGATCGCGTGATCACCGATCTCGTCCTGGCGCTGACCCAGGCGCTGGTCGTCGCCGCCGGCGCCCCGCTGCTGGTGGGCGCGCTGCGCACGCTCAAGGCCCGACTGGTGGGGCGCCGCGGTCCCCGCCCCTGGCAACCGTACGCCGACCTGGCCAAGCTTCTGCGCAAGGAGGCCGTCGTCTCGACAACGACGTCGTGGGTCTTCCGCGTGACGCCCTACGTGCTGGTGGCCACCATGCTGGTGGCCGCCGTGATCGTGCCGGTGGTGGCCTCGCGCACCGCGCTGCCCTTCGCCGGGATCATTTTATTGATGTACCTCTTCCTCGTCGGCGCCTTCTTCCTGGCCCTGGCCGGGCTCGACTCCGGCAGCGCCTTCGGCGGCATGGGCGCCAGCCGCGAGGTGGCGGTCGCGGCGCTGGCCGAGCCCACGGTGATCCTCGCGGTCTTCGCGCTGGCGCTGCGCGCCGACACCACGAACCTCGGCGGCATCGTGGCCCGCTTCGCCGGCGAGCCGCGTCTGGCGGCGAGCCCCGGCCATCTGCTCGCCTTCGCCGCGTTCTTCATCGTGATGCTGGCGGAGACCGGCCGCCTGCCGGTGGACAATCCCGCCACGCACCTGGAATTGACGATGATCCACGAGGCGATGGTGCTCGAGTACTCGGGCCGCTACCTGGCCCTGGTCGAGTGGGCCGGCGCGATGAAGCTCTTCGTCTTTCTCACGCTGCTGGCCAACCTGTTCTTTCCGTGGGGTGTCCCGAGCCTGGCGGCGCCGGCGCCGATCCTCCTCGGACTGCTGGCCCTGGTGGGCAAGCTGGCGCTGCTGACCGTGTTCCTGGCCGTCCTCGAGACGATCGTCGCCAAGCTCCGGCTCTTCCGCGTGCCCGAGCTCCTCGCCGGCTCGTTCGCACTGGCGCTCCTGTCGGTGACCGCGGTGTTCGTCGCCCCATGACGGCCGCCACCAATCTCCTGGCGTTCACCGGGCTCGTCGTGACCCTCGCCATCGTGTGGCGGCAGAGCTGGCCCGGGCGACTGCGCCTCTTCGCGTTGCAGTCGCTGCTCCTCGCCGCGCTGGCGGCGACGCTCGGCGTTCTGGCCGGTCGACCCCGGCTCCTGCTGCTCGCGCTCGTCTTCCTGGTCGTCAAGGTCGTGGTCATCCCGCGCGTGCTCCGGCGCATCGGCAGCGGCATGCCCGTGCGCCCGGTGGCTCCAGGCAAATCCTCCGGAGTCGCGCTCCTGGTCGCCGGTGGGCTCGTCGTCGTGGCGTACGTGGTCATGCTGCCGGTGACGACGGTGACCGCCCTGCCGACCGGGAGCGCGATTCCCCTGGCCTTCGCGATGGCATTGATCGGCCTGTTCCTCTGCGTGACGGGGCGCGACGCGCTCGGCCACATCCTGGGCTTCCTGGTCTTCGAGAACGGGATCTTCGAGCTGGCCCTGCTGGCCACCTACGGGCTGCCCGGCATTGTCGAGGCGGGCGTATTTCTCGACGTGCTCATCATCGTGCTCATCATGGAAGGCGTCGTCGGCCAGGTCCGGCGCGAGCACGAGTCGATCGACGAACCGCGGCTGCGGGAGCTCCGGGGATGATGCTCGTGCTCCTGCTGGCGGTGCCCCTGGCGGGCGCGGGCGCGCTGGCGCTGGCGGGCGCGGGCGCGCCGGCGCGCGGCAGGCGGCTGGCGGCGCTGCACGGCGTGGTGGCCACCCTGACGCTGGCCGCCGCGCTGGCCACCGCCGTCGCGGTCTACCGGGCGCGCGAGGTGACCGCGCTCGACGGCTTCCTCCGTGCCGACGCCCTGTCGGCGTGGATGGTGGGCCTCATCGGGCTGATCGCCGCACTGGCCGCCGCCGAGGCCCCGCGCTACGTCGCACCGGCGGTCGCCGCGCGCTTCTACGCGCTCTTCCACCTGTTCGTGTTCACGATGCTGCTGGCCGTCACCACCGACGACGTCGGCTTCATGTGGGTCGCCGTCGAGGGCACCACGTTGGCCTCGGTCTTCCTCGTGAACTTCGAGCGCACGCGCGCGTCGCTGGAGGCGTCGTACAAGTATCTGCTGATCTGCTCGGTCGGCATCGCGGTGGCCTTCCTCGGGACCGTGCTGGTGTACTTCGCCAACATCCAGCTCTTCGGCGACGAGGAGTACGCGCTGCGCTGGACGACGCTGCTCCGCCTGGCGCCCGACCTGGCGCCGCAGGTCGTCGAGCTGGCCTTCGTGTTTCTGGTGGTGGGCTACGGCACCAAGGCGGGAGTCGCGCCGATGCACACGTGGCTGCCCGACGCGCACAGCGAGGCGCCAGCGCCGGTGAGCGCGCTCATGTCCGGCGTGCTGCTCGCGGTCGGCGTCTACGCCATCCTGCGCTTCAAGCCCGTCGTCGATCTGGCGGCCGGCCCGGCCTTCACCGAGCACATCCTGCTGGGGCTGGGACTGCTGTCGATGGCCGTCGCCGCGCTCTTCCTGTGGGCGGGAACCAACTTCAAGCGCATGCTCGCCTACTCGAGCGTCGAGCACATCGGCATCGCCTGCGTGGGGCTCGGCTTCGGCGGCGCCTGGGGCATCGCCGGCGCGCTGCTGCACATCGCCAACCACGCGCTCGCGAAGTCCGCGCTCTTCCTCCTCGCCGGCCGGATCCGCGCGGCGTACGGCTCGGCGGACATCACAGCCGTGCGCGGCCTGCTGCATCGGCTGCCGCGCACGGGCGCTGCCTTCCTGGCGGCGATGCTGGCCCTCATGGGCCTGCCGCCGTTCGGGCTCTTCACGAGCGAGGTGCTGATCTTCGGCGCGGGATTCCGCAAGGGCGCCGTCGCGGAAGCAGCCCTCGGTCTGCTGCTGCTGCTCGTCGCCTTCGGCGGTCTGCTCCGCTCGACGCAGGCGATGCTCTACGGCGCTCCGGCCGACCCGACCCCGGCCGCGGCACCGCTCGCCTGGCCCGTGGTGCCCGTCACGCTCGCGCTTCTCTTGCTCGTCCTCACCGGCCTCGCCTGGCCGCCGGGCCTCGGCGATGCGCTCGAGCAGGTCGCGGGGATCGTGGGCTACTGAGATGGCGCCGGGCACACTCGAGGCGCTGACGCAGGCCCTGCGGGAGACCGGCGGCCGCGAGGTCATCGCGCGCGGTGCGGACCAGGTCGACGGCCGCCTGGACGCCGCACAGATCCCGGCGCTGGCCGAGCGGCTCGCCGACCTCGGCGCGCAGTGCCAGCTCCTGGCCGCGGCCGACACTCGCGAGCGGTCCGGCGACTTCACGCTCGTCTACGCCTTCGCGCCCGCATCGCTCCGGCCGCGGGCCTGCGTGCTCGTCTCGATCGACCCGGCCGCCCCCGGGTTTCCGTCGCTGGCGACGCGCTCGTTCGC
>Ga0163162_10006748_pt1 | contig 11138 bp, 5 predicted proteins | sample S55metaG_FD_115310 | JGI IMG/M metagenome (GOLD analysis project Ga0163162, IMG submission 115310) | Switchgrass rhizosphere microbial communities from Kellogg Biological Station, Michigan, USA - S5-5 metaG | ecosystem: Host-associated > Plants > Roots > Rhizosphere > Soil | place: USA: Michigan...
GGATCCGTTAAAGTGGAAATTCGGGGCCGAAATGCAATCGGCGATTTTCCATCTGATCCACTTTATATAATTGATGGCGTCCCGCTAACGATTTTGGATATAACTAAAAGAGATAATTATAATAATGGTGCGCAGGGAGCTATTCAAAGCGGTCTGATAAGTCCCGCAAATGGCCAAAGCCCCTTTTTTAATATCAATCCGGCCGATATTGAAAGTATTGAGGTTTTGAAAGATGCTGATGCGACTGCTATTTACGGATCAAGGGGTGCCAACGGAGTTATTTTGGTCACTACAAAAAAAGGAAAGGCGGGCAAGGCGAAGTTGGATCTAAGTGTTTACTCCGGTTTAAGTTCTGCAAATCGTTATTATCCTATGCTTAATACCCAGCAATATGTAGAAATGAGGGAAGAAGCGTTAAAAAATGACGGATTGCCGGTAGATATTAATAACGCTCCCGACATTGTTTCATGGGGAACAAGTAGCTATACTGATTGGCAAAAATATCTATTTGGCCGGTTGGGAAAATCAACCGATGCGGAAGCAAGTTTTTCCGGTGGCGATGCGCAAACAACATTTAGATTGGCAGGGGGCTATCACTATTTAACAGAAATCCTGACGTCGAGCGGCGCAAACCAAAGAGGATCACTTTCATTCAATTTAAACCATAAATCACTCAACCAGCGTTTAAGTTTAGAATTTTCCGGTAATTACAGTTTATCATCTGTTAATACGATTGGTGTTCCGGGATCGCCAACACTTCCACCCAATACGCCTTCTATTTATGATGGTAATGGTAACCTAAATTATTCGGGGTGGCAACCCCTGGATGGACTCTATCCATATGGTCTCCTATCGCAAACATATACCTCGAAAACCAATTTTTTAAATAGCAATATGCTGATTGGTTATCAATTACTGAAAGGACTGAATTTTAGGACGAGCTTCGGGTATAATAATATACAGTCCAGCCAAACCGCTATTGTTCCAATTGCATCCCAGGATCCCTTATACGCGCCGAAGGGATCTTCATCATTTGGATATAGTTTTGTCCACAATGTCATTATTGAGCCACAATTGGAATATAACGGGTTTATTGGTAAGGGAAAATTGAACGTCTTAACAGGAGCTTCAGCACAGGTCAATTCAACCAGTTCAAATTACGCCAACGGTAGTGGTTATACGAATGACGTGTCACTAGCTTCTGTAACAGCAGCCCCGATAAAATATGCAGCGAATTTTGGTGGCGAATATAAATATGAGGCCATATTCGGACGGATCAATTATAACTGGGAGAATAAGTATATTTTAAATTTAAACATAAGAAGAGACGGATCTTCCCATTTCGGGCCCGGTCGGCAATTTGGAAACTTTGGTTCGATAGGTGCGGCCTGGATATTTACTGAAGAAAATTGGCTGAAAAACAATCTTGAATTTCTTAGTTTAGGAAAGCTGCGCGGCAGCTACGGCACAACGGGCGGCGACCAAATAGGCCCCTATGCTTATTTAAGCCAGTGGTCTTATAGTAATGGACTGTATAACGGCACAGTTCCACTTAATCCCATTGGCCATACCGATTCACTGATTCATTGGCAGGTAAATAAAAAAGCCGAAATTTCACTTGATCTCGGGTTTCTAAAGGATCGAATTAGCCTGGAGGCAACCTGGTACCGTAATCGTGTCGATGACCAACTTGTTGGCTTCCCGACGCCAATTTTTACCGGTTTCAACAGCGTAACCACCAATAGTCCCGCAAGTGTACAAAATACTGGCTGGGAATTTACATTGGGTAGTAGAGTTCTTGACGGCAATGATTTAAAATGGTCACTAAAAGTAAATATTGGATTAAATCATAACAAATTACTTGCTTACCCAAATTTATCGCAATCGCCTTACGCCGGTACCTTCGTAATCGGGCAATCGCTGAACATCATACGGGTGTTACATTACACAGGTGTTGATCCCCAAACTGGCTTATATACCTTTGAGGACAAAAACCATGACGGACAAATAACCATTGATCCATCAGCTAAAACCTCGGACGACACTTATTCCATAGATATGAGCCCTAAATACGATGGCGGCTTCACCAACAACATCACTTATAAGCATTGGGAACTTAGTCTTTTCTTTTATTTTAGAAAACAGACCGGCCGCAATGCTTTGGCCACTCTCGACAATCCCGGCGACATGTCCAATCAGCCAATTGATGTGTTAAACCGGTGGCAAAAGCCCGGTGATCTTGCAAAATACGCCCGTTTCACTACAAGTCCCGGGGATATATCTTATTATAATTTTTCTTCCCGTTCGGACGCAGTTTTGACCGACGCGTCATTTATCAGATTACAAAACTTGTCGTTAAGTTACACATTACCGGCTTTGTTTTTGAAAAAGTTAGGAGTTAGCGATTGTAGAATTTATTTACGAGGTCAAAACCTTTTATTAATAACAAAATATCGGGGATCGGATCCTGAATTACAAAGTTTTGGATCACTTCCTATTGCTAAAATTTTCACTACAGGTATTTCCGTCAATTTTTAAAAAGAAAATCATGAAACTTCATAAAAAAATAGCCATTTTGTTATTATTATTTTGCTTCTATAGCTGTAAAAAGCTAATAGATGTGTCACCACCGGTCGGTACGGTTAATTCTTCGCAGGTATTCTCAACCGACGACCAGGCAGAGTCCGCGATGTCAGGAGTATACTATCAAATGATCACAGTATCTCAGAATTTTTCTAACTATGGCATGACTTTATTTGCCGGAATTAGTGCTGACGAACTTGTATTGTTCAATCAGAGTAATGCTGCCAATTCACAATTTCAACAAAATAATTTAATTTCTACAAATAATGTTATTGCAGCGACCTTCTGGCAAGATCCTTATAAAACGATCTACTTGACGAATGCAATTATTTCGGGGCTAACCGGTAATAGTAACGTGCACGATAAGGTGAAAAATGAACTCATCGGCGAGGCGAAATTTATACGGGCGTATTGCAATTTTTATCTTGTAAATTTATTCGGAGACATCCCACTGGTAACCAGCATTAACTGGCGTAATACCAATTTATCGCCCCGTAGCCCCGTTACAGCTGTTTATGCGTCCATAATCAGCGACCTACAGGATGCTCAAACCCTACTGCCATCAGACTATAGCGCCGGCGGCGGGCAAAGAATTATTCCCAATAAATTTGCGGCTGCAGCAATGCTCGCCAGGGTTTATCTATATTTAGGTAACTGGCAGAAAGCGGCGGATCTGGCTACCCAGATAATAAATAATTCGAATTTATTTAGCTTATCTGAAGACCCTAATCAGGTGTTTCTTACAACAAGCAATGAGGCTATCTGGCAATTGGCACAAAGTAACACGATATCTTCACTTAATGCCACGCCAGAGGGATATCAGTTTGTCCCAAGAAGCTCCACCAGTCAACCTCTTGTTTATTTAACCTCTCAATTATTAAATGCTTTCGAGCCTAATGATCTGAGGAAGATGGCATGGATTAACAGTACTACATATGCGGGGAAGATTTACTACTACCCTTACAAATACAAGACAGGGCCTGCCCAAGCGTCCGCAACAGCTTCATATACAGAATATTATATGGTTTTGCGCTTAGCTGAACAATTCCTGATACGTGCCGAAGCGGAGGCAAATGGCGCCGATGGTGGCCTATCGGCAGCTATCTCCGACTTGAATATTATACGAAACCGGGCGAGTTTACCCGATTATTCGGGACCATCTACGGCCAAAACTGCGGTATTGGATGCGATTTATCATGAAAACCAAATCGAATTTTTCGCGGAATGGGGACATCGCTGGCTTGATTTGAAAAGAACAAATCAGGCAACGACTATTTTGCAGCCCCTTAAACCGCATTGGACGTCAGCATCAGAACTATACCCTATTCCGTTAGGTGACTTAAAGACTGATCCTAATTTAACACAAAACCCAGGTTATTAAAGCACAAAATAAATGAAAGCGAAATATATTTTTACATGTCTTATTCTTACAGGAACCTTTTTAGGTTCCTGTAAAAAAGACACCGGCGTTAATTCGACGGGAGTGTCTTTGAACATCGTTAATGCAATGGACGATGCGCCATCGTTGGCGCTCAATTTTTCGCCAACTGGATTTACTTATTCTCAGAATAAAACATTTGTTTACAATCAGTCCGGCACTGAGTTTAGCCTACCCAGTGGTTCAAACACATTTAATTTAACCTCCTCAACCGATACCGTCAAAGCCTTATTCCAGGGGAAATTGAATTTAACCGCGGGCGGCATTTATTCATTCTACGTAGCAGGCCAGGTCGCGCACTATGACACACTTTTGATGAAAGATAAAATTCCATCCTATGGAGCCGACAGCGTCGCCAGTGCCCGGTTCATCAATTTAGCATCGGACAGTCAGCCGTTGAGCATCAATTTAGTGGGTAATGCCACACCGGATTTCAGCGGCCTTGCGTATAAAAAGATCACCGTGTTCAAAAAGTACCCGGCGACCATGGATGTGACCAATAACGGGGGCTATACCTACGAGATCAGGGATGCTTCCGGAAACGTGCTGACTACGTTTAATTGGAGCCCGTCGGTATTTAAGAATAATACTTTAGTCATTACCGGGCTGGTCGGTACCGGTAGTGTCAGCGTTTTCCCGGTAAACAATTATTAAACAGTTTAACAACCTTTTAAATTTTCACAAAATGAATAACCTATCAATAATAAGGTATATAAGGACTTCTGTGCTCATTTTTTCGTTAATGCTGTTAGCAGGATTAGCTGATGCACAGGTAAGTAATAAAACCTATCCAAAAGACAGCCTGATCAAAGTGCAAATCATCGATCCTTTTGAACAGGCGGCGGCAGATAATCAGGAAGCTCCGGGCTGGTCCGAATTAACCAAACAGCTCACCGCAAAATACGATGCAGCCTTCGCCGACCGAATTGTGAACAAAGCGCAGATCTATTATGACTATGGCAAGGACTGGCCTGCTTTTACTGCGGCGTTGGTGCGGTATACCGAAAAATACGAAGATCATAATAACCTGCCCTTGCTGAACAAAAATGCGGCGATGGTGGCGCAATTCAGTACGGATAAAAAAGAGCTGGAAACCGCTTTGGGCTGGAGCAGGCATACTTTGGAGAAAGCGCCCGGTAATGCCGATTATCAAAAGACCTCCGACGCGCTGAAAGCAAAAATTGCGGGGAATTAATAGTCGTAGGTTGAACCGGTATGGATACGGCATTTTACATCGGGTTCGGATTAGTGATGGTCCTCATGATAGGAGTCATCATTTGGCTGATCAGGGATTTCCGGAAAGACAGGGATGTAAAATGACCGATGCATAAAATCTCAATTGTTCTTTATAAAGTCAGTTAATAGTTAAGGATTGATTAACTTAATGGCGCGTTCCGGGGTGAGAGCCGGGAGGCGTTTTTTGTGGGCTGAATTTGAGCTACGTCGATAAGCGCACACTAATTCCATCCTATCGCAGCGTCCCATTAATGCTTAACTTGCCTCGGAACCCGATCTTAAGTCCTGTTCCATTGAATCAAACCGTTTTCAACAAAATCGTGATGCATAAACTTGCCACTCTCCTTCTGTTCCTTATGAGTGCCTGCGGGGTCTCCCTGGCCCAAAGCCGGGAAGATACCGTCTCCAGGATCGAACAACTGTTCAGCCGTTATAAGGCTGACATCCCGGGCTGCCAGTTCGTGATCAGCCGGCATGGCCGGACGATCTTTTCCAAAGCATGGGGAATGGCCGACCTGGAACACAATGCAGCCCTGACCACGCAATCTCCAATAGAAATAGGATCGGTGTCCAAGCAATTTACCGCTGCCTGTATTTTGTTACTTGAGCAGCAGGGAAAGCTGTCCCTGGATGACGATGTCCGGAAATATATCCCGGAACTGCCTGATTATGGCAGGCCTATCACTATCAGATCTATGATCCATCACTTGAGCGGTCTGAAAGACTGGGAAGCCATCGTTTTAATGGCCGGACAGCCCGTGGGCGCGCGGGTATACGATAACGACGATGTCCTGGATATCCTCTGCCGGCAGCATACCCTAAGCAACAAACCCGGGGACGAATACCTGTACAGTAATTCCAATTACAACCTGCTCGCTATGGTGGTTAAACGGGCAAGCGGCATGGACCTGGCTGAGTTTAGCCGCAAATATATTTTCGAACCCGCCGGTATGACCCATACCCGCTGGAGAGACAATTTTCGTGAAGTGGTCCCCGGCAGGGCCGTCGCTTATGAATATCGTAACCACCAATACTTCGCCGATATGCCCTATGAAAATGCCTATGGCAACGGGGGGATGCTGAGCACGGCAGAGGACCTGTCTGCCTGGAATAATTATTACTGGAGCGGAAAGCTGGGCAGGCCCTCCCTGTTATCCAGGCAGCTGGAGCCCGGGCGGCTGAATAGTGGGGACACCACTACCTTTGCCGCGGGTTTTGATCATAACACCTACAGGGGATGGCAAAGGGTCGGTATGGGTGGTAATACCGGCGGGTATGGCTGCGGTCTCGTTTATTTCCCCGATTTCGGCCTGTCGTTCGCGTTTATCACCAATACCTCGCAGGACATGGGCAACGTAGTGGATGAAGTTATGAATCTCTTTATAAAGGACAAACCCGTCGGCACGCAAATGGGTGCACCAAGCAGCAAAGATACCGCGGTCTCCGTTGCCGCAACGGTACTGGATCGTTATACAGGCTGGTACACGAATTCCAGAACAGGGGACGCACTGCAATTGATTCTGAAGAACGGTAAACTCGCCGCTTCAAACGCCGGCTTCCGGATCGCCCCGGAAGGCCCGCTCGCACCCACCAGCAGCCACACTTTTAACCTGCAGCATTGGGGAAAGGTCATCATCATGCAGCCGCGAAAAGGACTGCTTCTGATACGGCCGCAGCGGGACACCGTCGTCTATACCGCCGCCGGTCCGCCCTCCCTTACCCTGGAAAGCCTGCGGGAGTACGCCGGCGAATACTATTCCGAAGAAGCCCAGGTAAAATACACAGTCGCCATAGCGGGGAATGCCCTGGTGCTCAAGGAGAGCCCGCATCATGCAGATCCCCTTTCGGCAACCTATAAGGATGGATTCTATTACTGGTTTGGATCCTTATATTTTGAACGGGATAAAGGGAATAAAATAACTGGTTTGAAGATATCCACCCCCCGTGCCAGGAATGTAGCATTTAAACGGTTATGATCCGGGGTAGTGTGCAATAATCTAATTTCTGCATCACAGATGCCGCCTTCCGGCGCCTACAAGGCCAAATACCTGCCTTCAGATAATTTTAATATTGCCCCGGGGGGGACGAACCTATAAGGGATAAAGGCATCTATGTACCGCGAAAAGGGTTTTACTACAATTTCACTCAGAGCGCAGGCTTTTTACCGGGTTTGCTATCGCAGCTTTGATGGCCTGAAAACTAATGGTAACTAATGCTATTACAACCGCAAATATTCCCGCGAACAGAAACACCGTCCAGCTGATACTGATACGGTTAGCATAGTCCTGTAGCCACTTACTCATAAAATACCATGCCAGGGGCGATGCAACCAGGAAGGCTGCCAGAATCAGTTTCAAGAAATCCTGTAGAAGAAGGTTGGTAATACTTAGTACCGAAGCGCCCAGCACCTTCCTGATGCCGATTTCTTTAGTGCGATTGATTGCCGCAAGCGCTGCTAATCCAAGTAAACCCAAACATGCCAGGAAAATGGAGATCCCCCCTGCCCAGCCAACTATACCACTCCATCTTTGTTCAGAACGGTAATAGTTACCTATATCGCCGTCAAGAAAGCTATACCGAATTGGTATGCCAGGCGCCGCCTTGTTCCAGGCATTTTTAATCACCGAAAGCGCTGCTGCCGGGTTTCCAGGACTGATCCGGACATAAAAGTGGGTATAACCTTTATCAGCGGTAGTTTCAAACAGTTGATTCTTTACCCCCTCCCTCAAAGGGCGGTAATAAAAATTTTGTACAACCCCTATTACATAAGCGGGTTTGCCCCGGAAATTTTTTATTTCCTGTCCGACCGCGTTTTGAAAGGTCCATCCAAAAGCCCGCATCATAGTCTCATTAATTATAAGCCGTTTTACCGTGTCACCAGCCGCAACCGGATCAAAGTCCCTCCCGGCTATTAAATGCATCCCAAGCACATTGATGTAATCGGGGTCAATAATATTTACAGCCGCCGAAAGCCCCTGGTCAGAATATCCCGGTAAATCCTGACCTGCACCCAGGCCAGCCCCGGCGCTTGCGACGCCTACTATTCCCGGATGATTAAGCACATCGTGCTTAAATGACGGAAAAACCTTATTCGGATCCATTTCGGACGCATCTATAGCAACGACATTTTGCTTATTGAACCCGGGACTTTTATTGACCAGGTATTTGGTTTGCTGAAGGATGATAACGGTGGAAACAATTAAAATAATCGACAAGGCAAACTGAAAAGTGACCAACGATTTGGTGAACAGGTTGGAACCTCCTATCCGTATCTTACTTTTTAAAACCTCAACCGGTTTGAAATTAGACAATACCAAGGCCGGATAACTTCCCGCCAGTAAACCTACAAAAAGCACCAGGACGACAAGGGTAAAGATCATTTGGGGATATAAGGTTAAAGAAAATTGCAACTCCCTTCCCGAAAGCTGATTGAACCAGGGTAAAAGCATATTGGCGATTAGCAGCCCTAGCGTAGCAGAAACAACGGACATCAATAACGATTCCGTGAGAAACTGGAAAATGATCTGTCGTTTCCCAGCGCCAATCACTTTTCGCACGCCAACTTCCTTGCTCCGGCCAGCCGAACGCCCTATCGCAAGGGTAGTAAAATTAATACAGGCTATCAGCAATATACCTCCGGCAATAGCCAGTAATATCCAGATGGCTTTCAGATCAATCACTTCATAATCAGTGAATGCGTAACCGTTGAACCAGCTGTCGGTATGGATGTGAAGCAAGGATTGTAATTTTAGCGTGACAGGCAGCTCCGCTTTCTTCCAGTTGGTTAACCCCATTTGTTTAAACATACCGGGCGGGGTAAAAGTACGCAGGAAGCGGTCCATTGCTGCGGGATCATTGGGTAATCTGCTTCCCGGCTTCAATTGGATATAAGTTTGTCTGACAGTAGGATGCCAATTACTACCGATAATAAACGAATCGGGGTTATGAACCTGGGCAAAGGAAAAACTTCCGAGGATATCAAAACGGATAGTGGAATTAGAAGGGACGTCCTCGGCAATTGCCGAAACGGTGAATGGATAAAATGTAGTCCCAAGCTGTATCTCGACAGTCTTACCGACGACATCATCTGAACCAAATAGCTCTTTCGCCCGGGACGATGTTAAGGCAATATCATGCATGTCGTGTAAAGCGCTAGCTTTGTTCCCATATTTCAGCGGGAAGTTGAAAACAGAAAAAAATGACTGATCGGCAAAGCCAACTTCTGCATGGAGTACTTTGTTGTTAGCCCGTACCAGGTTTTGTCCCCAGGGTAACTGTAACTGCACATAGTTCACAACTTCCGGAAGTCCCTGCTTCATCGCCTCCGCAAGGGTCTGCTTCTTAAATGAACTGTATTCCGTGTAGTCGATCTCGCGCTGGTTATTGACTCCCCAGGCGGAAGCATCCCAAACGGCATAAACCCTGTAAATATCCGGGGCATTTTTATGGAATTTGTCAAAGCTGAACTCATTGGCGGTGAACAATAAAAGCAGGCTAACACAGGCAATGCCTACTGATAATCCAAAAACATTGATAAAAGAGATGACTTTCTGTTTTTGTAGGTTCCGGAGTGCGATTTTGAAATAACTCTTGATCATAACATTATTTTTAAACCAGGTTAGCTTTTTAGGCGGAATACCTAATCGATATTTATATTGATTAGCCGGAATAAGCCGGCCGTGCGGTCTTGCCAGTTGTTTATGTTTTATTACTATTTGTTCTTTTGTCGCTTTTTGAACCGCGGCGGCTGTTAACTTTGCCAGGCGGTCAAGCCACAGTCGGTGGACAGTTTCCACGATGTATTGTATTTCCGGGTCAGCGGTTGCCATATCGTCCAGTTCCGCTAATTCCGCCAGGCTGGCTCTGCCGGTCATCTTTTTTTCAAGCAGAGTCCAGAATCTTCGGTCTATGCTTCCTGTCTTCCCTGGATACATTTATCAATTACATCCTAAACAATTTTCAAATAAGATGCCAGTTAACTAACAAATTGTATTTCAATAACATAGCCGCATGTGTATAATAAAAGCGTTCGCTTCTGATACAAGTCATGTTCGGTTTTGAAATGATTGAGAAAACTGACGCTTGCCTATCATTTTATCACGGTCTTAGCGAGTTCCCGGACACCTTTTGACAATATGAAAAAAGTTGAATGAGGAGGTTACTTTAGCGATCCCGAGTCCCGCTGTCAGGCCTCATAACGGATTAAACAATCATTTGCGATAGCACGAACGCGCTGTATCATCTTCGCGTATTTTTCAACGGATACACTAATTCCATTCTATCGTAGCCCCACGTAACTGCTTACCTTGCCTGAGAAGACGATCTTAATGTCATGCGCAATTGAATCAAAACCGCTTTCATCAACTACCATGCAACACAAACTAACTATCCTTCTGCTCTTGCTGTACTTTGCCGTCCGGGTCTCCGCCCAGGAATTACCTGGCAAAGCGGATTCTATTTACTCCACGGTATTAAAAGAAAAAAGAAAGTTCCGGGTTATCCTGCCCGAAAAATACAAAGCCGGTGATACGGCCACCTACGAGGTCCTGTACCTGCTCGACGGCGACTGGAACACGAAGCTGGTGAATGATACGCGCGCTTTCCTGGAAGAAAACAACTTTATGCCGCACGTGATCATCGTGAGCATCCTCAATACGGACAGGGATCGCGATTTCACTCCCAGGCACCAGGCCAGCCTGCCGGTTTCCGGCGGCTCGGCGCGTTTCCTTGCCTTCCTCAAAGATGAGCTCATGCCTTACATCGGTAAGCATTATCCCGTTAAGGATTCCCGCACCTTCTTCGGGCATTCCTTTGGCGGTCTTTTTGGTCTGTATACCTTACTGACCGAACCCAAGCTGTTTTCCTCTTATATTCTGGCTGA
>Ga0163162_10006749_pt1 | contig 11138 bp, 7 predicted proteins | sample S55metaG_FD_115310 | JGI IMG/M metagenome (GOLD analysis project Ga0163162, IMG submission 115310) | Switchgrass rhizosphere microbial communities from Kellogg Biological Station, Michigan, USA - S5-5 metaG | ecosystem: Host-associated > Plants > Roots > Rhizosphere > Soil | place: USA: Michigan...
AATAAAAAAATATTTTATCCCGAAGGATATGTTTCTTCACGAAGCCACACTATTTTGTGTGCCGGTTTCTGCTATTGTTATCCTGCCAGAAAAAATTTTTACAAAATGAAAACGTTTATTATTCTCTTCACCGGCTTTCTATTTTTCATAGCCTGTCAAAAATCCGTTCCTGATACCAGCAACCGTACGAATAATACACAGGACAGTGTGACGAATCATACACAAGACAGCACGAATAATACGCAAGACAGTATCACGCACAATGTGCAAGACAGTATATTAAGAACGGGAGACACTCTTACATACGAAGTTTTGACTACCGATCCTAAGGGGTGGTTTGGCCTCTGGGGCATGGCAGATGGAACTGTAGACTGCAATGTGCTGGATAGCGTGACTTACGGAAGCCCTATTTATTTTGCCAATGGATGGAGACACACAGTTATTGCTCCTACCCATCCTTTCCAGGCACTCTTGTCTGTTGCGTCTTTCTCTTATTCAGGTGATATCACCGCCAACCTTTACAAGAATGGGCGTCTTGTGAGAAGCGTTAAGAATGATGCAATGAACGGTGTTGCGAAACTGCTGGAAAATGTTCAGACAGATACATTGATTGGAACCGCGACAGATCCGGTACTCACTTATGAAGTGTTGGTTACCGAGCCAGATGTTGCCAAATTCGAATCAGATGCGTGGCTAGGTCAATGGGTCGCTCCCAACGGAGTATACAATACTGTTAATAAACCTTTGCTGCAATTCTTGTTTGCGATGCCATCAGGATGGAAATACATTTTCAAGCCAGAGCAACTGCCCTTTACGATGTCTATGCAAGCCACTCCTTATACAACTGGTGGCGGCAAGGTGACAATCAACTTTTATGTAAATGGCCAACTTGTAAAAACCTCTTCTTCTAGGGACTGGATACGTGACATGAAATACGTGGTCCAATAAAGCCTCTTCTCTAAGGTCCTCACTAGTGTGTGATCTGTGAGCATTAATATCCTTCGCAAGGCAGCTGCGATGTCCGCCACAGTGGCTTACCGAATTCAAACGGACACAAAATGCAAGCAGAAATTACAGGTCTGAAACTTGCACTTAGTCTTTATCTTCGGTTACCGCAAATAGTTGACCCATCAATGTGTGAACATCTGCAACCACTGGAAGATTATTTAAATTCAAAAAAAATACCGGAGACATTTCGTGGCCAGGCATGGTCGGATAATTGCCGGGAGTGGGTGTATTTTGATTGTGTTCTTGACCCCGAAAATTTAAAGGCAAAATTTCACCTGCCATCATTCGTCACCAGGCATGAGAATACAGATGAAAAATCAGGAACGGAGTTGGGATTAGTGTGCAATCAATGCAAGGATGCGATCATGGGTTTACATCCCCGTCACTCTTCACCATCAAAACCCGTCATAAGCTAGAATAAAGGTTCATGAAATATTCAATACTTATTTTATTCCCGGTCATTTGCATTGTCTGCCAGGCTCAAAAAAATGTTTTGACCACCGATACCACCATCGCTATACCCAAATTAAATTTCGATGCAAATGGAAATTTGTTGATCAAGGCATCCTCTACATCATCAAACAGCGATTTTGATTTTTTAGTAGGGAAATGGAAAATGCATCATCGCAGGTTAAATAAAAGATTTGAAAATTGTAAGGATTGGACTGAGTTTGAATCTACAGATTCCAATTACAAGATATTAAGCGGCACTGCAGACATGGATGTTCTTAGTACTACGCAGATGCCGGGGATTGACGGGAAACTTTTTGAAGGCGCTACACTGAGGCTGTTTGATCCAAAGACCAGGCTATGGAGATTGTATTGGGTGGCCAGCAATGTCGGTGTCTTAGATCCGCCTGTTGTGGGTTCATTTGAAAACAATGTGGGGCACTTCTTCGCAAAAGATGTATTCAACGGGAAAAATATAATCATGGTGTTTCGTTGGGACGTACGAGATAAAGAACATCCTGTATGGAGCCAGGCATTTTCGGCTGACAATGGAAAAACATGGGAGTGGAACTGGTACAACGTGTCGTACAGAACCCACTAATCTGATGTCAACAAATAAAATGTCGGATTACAGGCTCCCGCCGATGTCGCTGATTTGCGCTGACCGTAAACTAATAATAGAATGACAGGCTTCAAGATCGTAACAAAAGAGGGCACAGAAATATCTTTCCACTTCTACCTGGACGACGCTCCTGTGACCTCCACGGGATTTCAACATATCCTACCATTTACAAGAAAGTTCTATCATGCCCGTGTCTCGGGCCAGGAAATTTGGATTGACGATGTACCGTCGCTTGACGTTATCCAGGAAAATGCCTCTGTATTCGCAGAACCAGGAGAAGTCGTTGTCGGCCCTTCGACGCCGGCCCGGGTTAAAACGGCAAATTGCTTTGGGATATACTATGGAGAGGGCAAAGGCCTAGATGCCGCCAACATTTTTGCCCGCGTTATAGATGCCGACCGGAAAAAACTCGAGGAGTTGGGCAATAGCATTTGGAAAAACGGTCCAATGGAGCTTCGGATCGAAGCGTTAAATGGGTAATCAAAACCAAATTTCACTTTGCCCGAGCTGCTGATGCACAGGTAGAATAAGGATAATTTAAACATGAATTTCGGGGCGAAAGACAATAAAATTGCTGTATCAAATCCCGAATTTTTAAAGAACTACCATCATAGCGCAAGTTTGATTTTCTCGTAGATGGACATAACTGGCGTTCCTGCGCGATGTGAACAATAAAACTTTTTTTCCATTATAAATATTATACCTTTGCGCACTTTGAATGTCCTTAGACCTGACCCGGTGCCGTAAGACCGGATTGGATCAAACCCTTCCAAACTTACTCCCGCTGGTTATGTCATAGGTACCAAAAAAAGCATAATCGATTTGATACAGCAGAACGGAGCGTCGCAACGAAGCCTGCGAAGCAGGAACTCCGGGCGTTGTCGCCGGTAACCAAAAAGAAAAATCATCCATGAAGCTTTCACAATTTAAGTTTGATCTACCCTTAAATCTCATTGCTCAGCACCCTACGAAAAAAAGAGAAGATGCACGCATGATGGTAGTGCATCGCCACACGGGCCAGATAGAGAACAAACATTTCCGCGACATTCTTGACTATTTTGATGACAAGGACGTGTTTGTAGTAAATAACACAAAAGTTTTTCCTGCCCGTATGTATGGCCGCAAGGAAAAGACTGGAGCCAAGATCGAAGTGTTCCTGTTGCGTGAGCTGAACAAGCCAAACCGGCTTTGGGATGTGATCGTTGATCCGGCGAGAAAGATCCGTGTCGGAAATAAGTTATACTTCGGAGAGGGCGAGGAACTCGTGGCTGAAGTAATTGATAATACTACCAGCCGCGGACGTACCATCCGTTTTCTTTGGGAGAATAGTGAAGAGGAATTTCGTGGCATGCTTGAAAAGCTTGGAGAAACTCCGTTACCAAAATATATCAAACGCAAACCTGACGAAGAGGACAAAGAACGTTACCAAACAGTATATGCAAAGCATGAAGGAGCTGTAGCTGCACCGACAGCGGGACTTCACTTCAGCCGCGAATTGATAAAGCGCCTCGAGATCAAAGGAGTTCGTTTTGCGGAGGTAACATTGCATACGGGCCTGGGAACTTTCCGCCCGATCGAAGTGGAAGATCTGAGCAAACATAAAATGGATGCAGAGTATTATCGTATTGACGATACCGCCTGTAAGATAGTGAACCGGGCAAAGGAATACGGCCATCGCATTTGCTCTGTAGGAACAACGACTATGCGTGCAGTTGAGTCGTCGTTCACGGCTCAGAAATTATTGAAGCCATCAGAAGGATGGACAAATATTTTTATCCATCCGCCATACGATTTCAATATCGCCGATGCACTGGTTACAAACTTCCATTTACCCAAAACCAGCCTGCTCATCATGACCTGCGCTTTTGCCGGTTACGACCTGACCATGGAAGCATATAAGAAGGCCATCAAGGACAAGTACCGCTTCTTTAGTTATGGCGATGCCATGCTGGTGGTTTAGAACCACGATTCCCAGGATAAAAAGATTAATAGGAAATTTTCGAAACCTTCTCAGATGAGAGGGTTTTTTATTATCGAAATAGGTCGTGTATGGTCATTGCGAGACAGGAACGACCAAAGCAGTCTGTTATTAATCAAAGAGTGCGTCTTCAGATTGCTTCGCGTTCCCAGTGACGAATTTGAACGCGGACAACTTAACTATCTGCTAACAGAATGTTGGTGTAACTTACAATAGGAGGAAACAGTCGTGAAAAAGATAGCTTTTTTGATCTCAGCCTCTGCCTTAAGTCTCGCGCTGTTGGCGCAGCGTTACCCGGGAAACACTTATACTTCGCCCCAGGAAAAATTAAACGACGAATATTGTTCGGGCCTCTTTAAAACATATGATGGAATCATCATTGACCTGATCAATGCAAATGAAAGTGCAAAAAGTTATTTGAATATTTTAGAATGGTTGCAGGGCCGCGTGGCTGGTTTACAAATTTATTATACAAGATATGGAATGCCTGTTCCTTTTTTCCGCAACACGAGGGCCAGCATTTTCGTTGATGAAATGCCTGTGGATGCAGGTTATCTTGAAGATCTTCCCGTTACGGACATTGCTATGATAAAAATCATCAAGGAGCCTTTTGTTGGTGCGGTCGGTAATGGAGGTGGTGGAGTGATCGCTATTTACACTCTTAAGGGCGATGGTGAGGATGATGATGAAGACGATTATTAAGGGTCAGACAACCGTGGTGTCAAACTCTAGAGGTTGAACATTCCTTTATTCAACTGCTGAAGAATTTGGGTCTTGTAGGCGGCAGGAACCAACAGCGAAATATTGTGAGGGCTGCCTCCATAAGAGACCATTCTTACAGGAATGTTCTGAATAGATTCAAATAATTTCTTGACGATGTTGGAAGTTTGAGAGATCTCATTCCCCACAACAGAGATGATCACCTGGTTCTCATCAAGCTCGACGGCACCAAATGGTTCAAGTTCTTTTTGAATTTCTTTAATGTGAGTGGCATTGTCGATCGTGAGTGAAACAGCTACTTCCGATGTTGTCACCATATCGATGGATGTTCTGTATTTTTCAAACACTTCAAACACCTTTCTCAAAAAGCCATATGCAAGGAGCATTCGGCTGCTCTTGATGCGAATAGCAATGATATTATCTTTTGCCGCGACCGCTTTTACACCCACAGAGCCGGCTTCTTCCACGATTACAGTTCCTTTGGCTTCGGGTTGCATTGTGTTTAGCAACTTCACCGGGATCTTGTATTGTTGAGCCGGCCATATCGATGCAGGATGGAGGATCTTTGCTCCGAAGTATGCCAGCTCGGCTGCTTCCTCAAAACTCAGTTGGTCAACCGGCTTTGTTTTCTTCACGATCCTCGGATCATTGTTATGCATGCCGTCTATATCTGTCCATATCTCGCAAACGGACGCATTGATCGCTGCGGCGATCAATGAAGCAGAGTAGTCACTGCCTCCTCGTTTCAGATTGTCAACCTCGCCTTTTGCATTGCGGCAGATATAACCCTGGGTAACAAAGATCTTGTTCGTTGGATATTGTTTCAACAATTGCGTTAGCTTCACCTTGATACTTCCGATCTGCGGTTCGTCGTTGTAATCGATCGTCATGAATTCAAGAGCCGGGAGCAAGACATGATCGATCTTTTGTTCTTCAAGATATGTTGCAAACAATTTAGTCGAAAGCAATTCTCCCTGGGCAAGTATATCCTTGCTCAGTGCTTCGCTGAAAGATATCTTTAATATAATATTGAGAAATTCAAAATGCTCAGCCACGATTGCTTTCGCGCTGTGAAGGGCTCCCGGTCCTTTCACCAGATCGTTAATGAAAGCCTGGTAGTGTTGCTCCAGTCTATCAATGTTTTGTTTGGCGGTGGTTCTGTCTCCCTTGGCAATATTATAAATGATCTCCACCAGTGCATTGGTTGTGCCTGATAATGCAGAAAGCACTACGATCGCAGGTTCCGACTGCGATGTTACCAGGTCAACAATATGGTGCATCCGTTCAGGTTTCCCCACAGACGTACCACCAAACTTCATAACCTTCATATATGCGTAAAAATTTTGGATTGCAAAGATAGGATTGTAGGGCTAAAAAAACTGTAAGCTCAGTTGCGAACGGATCATCAATTTTTCTAAGTCACGGATTCCTTTATGAATTCATAATGGTACGCTTTCACCCGCTTTGAGTATTCCCGGCTATAACTCATGATCTCGTTATGCCAGGAATCTGAATTTCCAAAGGTCATTAATTCGTCAGGAGTCGATGCTCCCTTCCTGGCAGCACTGCGCAAATGAGCAGAAGCAGCAAGAATGGCCATTTCTTTTATCACCTGTGACAAGTCTTTCTCTCTTTTCTTTAGCAACCTGAAGTTTACCCTGTCTTCACTGGGTTGAAGTTTTTTGATAAGAAAAGGTTCCCTGTCAAAAGAAACAAAATTTAATAAAGCGGGATTGACATTTTGCATGTATTGCTGAACGGTAACCATCCTCTCTCCTTCATTCATCCAGCGGGGCTGTTTAACCGGCGTAAATTTTTCAAGAGAAGAAGGTGTTGCCTGTTTCAAGTCAAGCATTAAATAATTCTTCTCTTTTTCCAAATGCTTCAAGAGAAATACATAACGCTTTACCCCGACGCTCCCGGTCCCGGCAATCCTGAAAGCGATGTCAAGGCATCGATATTTTGGATGATTATTCCTGATCCAATTTTCAATAAACCCGGCCAGTTTCTCTTTTAGTTCAGTTTCAAGTTTCAGGTGACGTTCGCCATCGATGCAAAACTTCAGTTCCTTCCCCTTTTTACAAACCCTGCCGTCTAATAGCTCTCCTAATGTTCTTTCGCCCACCTGCTCCAAAAAATCTTTGACAATTCCCCGGGCGATCTTAACCTCAATGTATCTTGGCTTTCCGGCGGCAAGAATGGATGAATAGGTTTTCAAGAAAAGTGAAACCACCTCATCCGTTTCCCTGTGGCTTATCTGTAAATCGTCGAAGGCAACAAAAATACTTGTGGTCATCCTTACAATATCCCAGGTAATGGGGGCAAGCACGGCCTCATTGAAATCATTCAGATCAAAATACACCAGGCCATTGTCTCCTTTATAGCTTCCAAAGTTTTCGATATGAAGGTCACCCGTTATCCAACTTGTGGGCGAAGGAGGAAATGAGTTGTTCTGCCCCAGGTCTTCATAAAACAAATGACACGTGCCCCGAAAAAACCGAAAGGCATTCTCCGACATCCTCTTATATTTAACTTTGAGAAGGAACAGAGGGACACTCTTATTAAATTCATTTATCCTATCGCGGATTTTATCCATAGAATCGTTGTAGAGCAATTTCTACAGCTCTGCTAATTTAATGAGGATTAGTTTATTATTTAATTAAGGCCTGTTATTTGCCATTGATTTTTTCAGATGCGACAAGAAAGGACTGTAAGTAATCGCCCCGCAAAGATTTTCCGGATTGTGTTAAAGACAATCGCGTTCCTCCTGCTTTTTGTGCTACTGGTATTTGTCCTTTTACTTACTCCGCCAGTACAACGGGTCCTGACCGCCAGGGTTCAGCATTATCTCGAAAACAAATTACACACAAAGGTCATTATCGGGCGAATTTCTTTTGGTCTTTCAGGGAAAATAGGACTGAATGATATTTTCATCGGTGACAAAACCAATGACACGCTGCTGTCAGGCGGGTCGATAAGAGCCCACCTGGATTATCTAAAATTATTTTCAAACGAGGTGAGAATAAAGGACCTGGAGCTCGACAATGTAACCGCCAAAATAAAAAGAATACTGCCAGATACGATCTACAATTTTCAATTTATTATTGATGCCTTTACTTCCGAAAGTTCGAAATCGCCCGATACGGCTTCATCACCACCGATGAAACTTGACATCGCAAAAGTTACTCTTAAAGACATCAACCTAATTTACACTGACGTCATTTCGGGGAGCGACATGTCTGCGCACATCGGCGAGTTTGCCGCAAAGATCGATACACTTGATCCGTACGGGCAGCACTTTGTTGTCCCCTCGCTTGTGCTAAGAAATTCAATGGCAAGGGTGAAACAGCTAAAGCCATTGGTTGAACCGAAGCCACTTGAGCAACATATAAATGAAGCGATCGCTCCATCGTCAATCAATTTACAATTAGGTTCCATTCTTCTTGAGAAGGTAAACATCGATTATGGAAATGATGTCTCTGCGCTTTATGCCGTGGCAGACATTGGCCGACTGAACACAAAGCAGAAGTCGCTTGACCTGCCGAACAATAAAATTGATCTTGACAACTTCACTCTTAATGATTCGAAACTCATTGTCAGGCTGGGAAAAACTGAGCAGGCGAAAATCGTAAAACAGGAGGCAAAAAAGGAAGTGGTTGCACAGAAACAGGCTGGGTGGGGCTTTCTGGTAAGCAATCTTAACCTGGATAACAATACAATTCAATTTGACGATGATAACAAGCCGGCATTGAAACACGGCATTGATTACTCGCATCTATCTGCAAGTGATCTTTCCCTTGAAGCCGAGAACCTGGTGATGACGCCTGACTCGATCGCCGTAAGTATTAAAAGCGGATCTGTAAAAGACAAAAGCGGATTGGCCCTGGACCAGTTTAAAGGCGACATTGTTTACGCAAGTCATCAGTCTTCTGTGCGAAACTTATACATTAAGACACCGGGTAGTGAAATAAAAAAAGCATTCGTTGTCAATTACCCATCGCTTGATGCATTTACAAAACATCCCGAGCAGGTGAGTTTCCAGGTAGACCTGGCGCAAACCAAATTACAGGTAAAAGATATCCTGTTATTTGTGCCTGAATTGCGATCGAACCCCGCACTATGTAACCCAAATGATGTGTGGATTGTAAGCCTGGTTGGAAGCGGGACAATGAATCATGTCAATTTTAAAACATTACAATTTGAAGGACTCAGCAGTACGCAGATCAATGCCCACGGTTCTTTAACAGGATTAACCGATCCGAAAAATGCCGGCGGCGACTTTGTGATAGAGCGCTTCCATACGAATCAAAACGATATTGAATTGCTCACAGGGACCAGGTTGTCCAATAAACAAATGAACCTGCCTCATGATTTTACTATCAGGGGAACTCTCAATGGAAATGCCGGAACGATAAATACAAAAATGCGCATTCTCACTTCTGACGGAAATATTTCGGTAAATGGAAAGTTCAGCAACTTCACCAGCCCGACGAAGGCTAAATATAATGGACAAATAACAACCACCGATCTCCAGGTCGGCAAAATACTCAGGCAAGAAAATACGATCGGTCCTTTATCAGCAAACATTGTTGCAAGTGGCCAGGGGTTAACGCCCGACGCTATCAATACAAAATTTTCAGCCATCATCAGCCGTGCTTCTTATGAACAATATGAATACAAAAACATAAACATTTCGGGGTCTCTGCAAAAAACAAATTTTAATGTACATGCGATTATCAAAGATCCAAACGCCGATGCGGATATGACCGTTGGTGGAAATTATTCGGACCATCCTGCTTTTACCATTCATGGGATGATCGACAGCATCAAGACCTTGCCTTTGCATCTAACCACAGAACCGCTTATCGTGCGGGGAAGAATTGACGGATCTGCTTCGGATCTGACTGCAGAAAATGTCAATGCAGATATTTTGATTACTCAAGCCTTGCTTGTTTCAGGGAATGACAGGCTTAATTTGGACACTCTTCAACTTCAATCAGGAAAAAACGATACAGCCAATTACATTCATTTAAATAGCTCGATCGTTAAAGCAAATATCGTTGGCCATTATCGGCTTGCTGACCTCGGGAGCATTATGCAAAACTCCATACAGCCCTATTTCACCACTGGTGGCGCTGCAAAACTGGCCAGCGTGCAGCCCTACCATTTCACATTTTCACTTGACGTGATCTATGATCCCGTTTTTGCAGTATTTGTTCCCGGTTTGACTGACATGCAACCTCTGCATGCCTCAGGGAATTTTTCCAATAATGGAGGGCTGAATATGCAAGTAACAACTTCATCGGTCGTTTACCAGGGAAATACGATCAGTGATGTTAAGCTCACGGCTAAGACAACTTCCGATGGTTTGGAGGTAAACGGTGGCATCGCGCATCTGAAAAGCAGTGCGGTCGATCTTTACAATTCAAGGGTGAAGGCAGTCGTCCTGGACAACAAGATCAATTTTAGTGTTGGTACTGACGACGCTAAGGGAAAAAATAAATACTTCATTGCAGGGCTTTTTTCTCAGCCGACCACAGGCACCTACAATTTTCAATTGAAACCAGACAGCCTGTTATTGAATTACCAGCGCTGGTCTGTCACGTCCAATAATCTTATAACGATAAAACCGGACGATATCATCGCCAGCAATTTTGTTTTACAAAATGCCGATCAGCGGTTGAGCATTAATAGTCCCGATAGCCGCGGCAAGCAGCTGCTTTTTGTGGAGCTTTCCAATTTCCGGCTTGCAACAATCACTGGATTTGCAAATGTCGATTCGCTCCTCGCTGATGGTCTGATCAATGGAAACATGAGGCTAGGAAATTTTATGCAGCAGCCTAACTTCACAGGTGATCTCACGATCACCGACCTGAGTGTACAGAAGGACACTGTTGGGAATGTTAAAATCCATGCGTCAAATGGCGAGGCAAACCGCTACAATATTGAATCAACGATCACAGGCCATGGCAATGATGTAAGCTTAGCCGGATGGATCGCTACTGAAGCAAACGACACGAAACTGAATCTTGACCTGAATGTAAAAACCCTCGACCTACATTCACTAGAACCATTCACGGCCGGCGCTATTAGAAATACCTCTGGCACATTGAATGGAACCATTGCGATCCGGGGCAGTGTCAACCAGCCCGCGTTAAATGGCGATCTCAATTTCAATAAATCAAGTTTTGCTTTGTCCATGCTGGGCAGCCAGTTCAACGTGGATGATCAAAAGATATCCTTCACAAATGATGGCATTTCTTTTTCAAAATTCACCGTGAAAGATTCATCAGGAAATGCGCTGACTTTGGACGGAAATATTATCACCAATAATTTCATCAATTATGAATACAATTTAAA
>Ga0163162_10006750_pt1 | contig 11137 bp, 9 predicted proteins | sample S55metaG_FD_115310 | JGI IMG/M metagenome (GOLD analysis project Ga0163162, IMG submission 115310) | Switchgrass rhizosphere microbial communities from Kellogg Biological Station, Michigan, USA - S5-5 metaG | ecosystem: Host-associated > Plants > Roots > Rhizosphere > Soil | place: USA: Michigan...
CACGCTCGCGATCGCCGCGGAATCCGGCAAAGAAACCGAGCATGCGCCACGCCGGCGACAGGCTCCCCAGCACGTAGTCGTAGACGCCCTGCACCAGGCGCGCGTCGTTGAAATTCGGGTCGATCTCCGTCACTCGGTTATGCGCTTTGCGCGCGGCGGTGGCATCGCGCAGGGCATCCGAGTAGGCCTTGCGAACCAGAAAATGATAGTTGCCGCGCAGGCCGTAGCTGACGCCTTGGGCATACAGGGCCTGGACGTCGTTGGGATTGGCTTGCAGACGGGCATCGCACAACGCCAGAGCGCGGTTGATGGAATCCTGAAATTCCCGATCGTCTTTCTTGCTCGGATTCAATCCTTCGCGGCGCAGGAAGGGATTCGAGCCTGTCACCAGCTCACTTTCGAGCGCGCCCGAGCGGAACATCTCGCTATACAGAATGGCGTGCGCGATGTGATTGTAGGCATCCGGCGAATTTGGGTATTGGGCCGCTTCGGCGCGAAATTCGTTCAGAGCTTCGGGGAATTCGAGGTTGTAAAAGTGTTGGTACCCAGTCTCCGCCTGCTGGTCTTGGACGAGTGCGGACTGCGCTACGGCCAGCATCGGCAAGAGCGCCCATAGGATCACCGTTCGCTTCATTCGCGGACCTCCGCAGACGCGTTCATCGCCGCCGCCACATTGCGCAGCATTCCCTCGTGCTTGGCGCGCATCACGGGTGTACCCCGGAATCGTGCGCGGAATTCATCCGCCGAGAGCGCGGCCAGATCCTCCAGCGGCGGCGCGGGATCGTAGAGCGGCCGGAACGCGGGGTCGTTCGACTCCGGCGCGCGCGCGTTCCACGGACACACTTCCTGGCAGATATCGCATCCGAAGACGCGTGACCCGAGCCACGGCTGCTGCTCTTCGGGAATCGGCCCGCGCAGTTCGATGTTCAGGTATGAAATGCAGCGGCGCGCGTCGAGCGTCCATTCATCGCCCTGCGGAACAATTGCCTGCGTGGGGCACGCCTCAATGTAGCGCATGCAGGTGCCGCAGCGATCCGGGGGTGGGGCATCGGGCGAGAGTTCGAGTGTCGTGATCAGCTCTCCCAGGAAAAACCACGACCCCAGCGGTTCATTGATCAGACACGTGTTGCGGCCAATCCAGCCCAATCCCGCCTGCCGCGCGTAGCTGCGCTCCAGCAGGGGCGCGGAGTCGACGCAGATTTTCCATTGATGTTGCTCGACAGCGGCCAGCTTATGCGCCAACTGTTCCAGCGCCTCGCGCAGCACGTCGTGATAATCCCGCCCCCAGGCATAGCGCGAAAAGATTGCATGCCCGTCGCGCTCGGGAGGCGGCGTCTGATTGTAGAGCTTTCCGACGCAGATGATGGAACGCGCTCCCGGCAAGAGATTTTGCGGATCGCGCCGGACGTCTGCGCGCCGGTCGGTGAGATATCGCATCTCGCCGGCCATGCCCTGCGCGGCCCACTCCTGATAGCGCGCGAAGGCGTCTTCGACCGGTTCTGCACGCGCCACGCCGGCGAGTTCGAAACCGCATTCCCGCGCAAGGCGTTTGACCGTGTCGGGCTCCACTCTCTTATGGTAGCGGGTGGTATTCTCGGGTTGAAGGCATGAGTCAGGCGGCATGAGTTTGGCGGCATGAGTCTGAAAGGTATCCTGAGTGCGGTCGGCTGCGCCCTGATGTTTCTCGGCGTTACGTATGCTTTCCAGAAGCCGTGGCGCGAATACCCGGCTACCGAATACAACAACTTTCCGTTGCCGCCGGACTACCAGGTTCCCGCCGAATGGACCTTCGCACGACTCATGTTTCCTGGCGGCGGGCCCGAGGCTGACGGTTACTATCCGCGCTTTCAGGGCGACTACCGCCACGGCCTTTCGCTCTGGACGCAGGATTATCCGCGCGCCGACCGGCATCTGGCGCGGGCGATGCGGCGCCTCACGCGTATTAGCGTGCGTTCGGTCGAGCAGGTGGTCGCGCTCGACGATGACTTCGACGCGTTCAATTTTCCCTGGATCTATGCCGTCCAGGTGGGTGAATGGGGTCTGACCGAAAAGGAAGGCGTGAAGCTGCGCGAATACATCCAGCGGGGCGGATTCTTCATGGCTGACGATCTTCATGGCAACTCGGAGTGGAATGTGTTCGCCAGGCGCATTCGCTATGCCTTCCCGGACCGCGACATTGTGGAACTGCCCGACGACGACCCCTACTTCCACGTGGTGTTCGATATCACGGAGCGGCCGCAGGTTCCCGGCGAGGCGCATCTTCGCGAGGGCTGCAAAAACTGCTCGGACGGGGGGCGCGGAGCGCACTGGAGAGCCATTAGAGACGACAAGGGCCGGGTGGTCGTCGCTATCTCTCACAATTCCGATTTAGGTGACGCGTGGGAGTTTGCGGACGCGCCGTATTATCCCGAGAAAGAAAGTGCGCTGGCTATTCGGATCGCCGTTAACGATGTCATCTATGCGATGACACACTGATCCGGCGGCCGGCAGCAGCCGCTAGTTTCTTTCGAAGCGCTTGAAGAAACTATCGGGGTTCCAGTGCGGGCGCGTGCTCGCGTCGGCTATGCGCATCCCCAGTTCCAGCATGATGCGATTGTATTCCGCGGCTGCCGGCTTATTTACTGGCTGATTCAGATCGTCCGAGGGCGCATGATACCGTTCGCGCAGCCAGTCCTTGGCCAGCTTTTCCTCGGGCGAACCCTTCTCATACCCGAACTTGAAGGTCAACGCCGGGACTCCGTTTCGTATGAAGTTGTATTGATCGCTGCGGATGAAAAGATTGCGCTCCGGCTCCGGGTCGGGCCGCACCTCCACGCCGGCTTTCGCAGCCACCGCACGAATATCGGCGCCTAGCGTAGATTCTTCCAGCCCCATGACAGCCAGCGATTTCAGCGGAAACAGCGGCAGATACATGTCCATGTTGATGTCGGCCACGATATTTTTGAACGGCACCGTCGGCGCGCTGGTGAAGTATTGCGATCCCAACAATCCCTTCTCCTCGCCCGTCACCGCGACAAACAAAATGCTGCGCCGGGGCCGCAGGTTCTCCAGCTTGGCGATATCGGCAATTTCGATGAGCGATGCAATGCCCGAGCCATCGTCCATCGCCCCGTTGTAGATGCGGTCTCCGTTAATAGGTGCGCCCACGCCCAGGTGATCAAGATGCGCCCCGAAGACCACATATTCGTTCTTAAGCACAGGGTCCGAGCCGGGCAGCATGCCGATCACGTTCTGCGATTCCACTTCCGATAGCTTCATGTGCTCTGTCGCGCGCAGGCTAATATGCAGCGGGAAGCGCGGCAGCGGCTGGCCCTGATCCGCCAGCGCAAGTATTTCGGAGAAGGTGTGGCCGGAGGCCGCGAAAAACTGCTCCGCATGGGCCGGGTTGATCACCGCGCCAAATTGCGCGCCGGGTGTGTCCGAGAACTTTTCACCGTCCAACTCCATCGTGGGGTTGAGACGCCTTAGCGTCGAGCGCGCCCACGGAATGTCCATATTTTTGGGATTCGCAATCGCCACTATGCCAATCGCCCCTGCGGCGTGCAGCGCCTTCCAGCGCTCCTTGCGCGTCGAATAATGGGACCGCAAACTTCCCGGAACGTTAGACGGCCCTCCGCTCACGTACACCACAATCTTGCCCTTCAAATCCAGGCCGGCGAGATCGTCAAACTTGTACTCCGGTATGGCGAGGCAGTAGCCGCAAAACACCAGCTCGGCGTCGATCTTCTCGGCCAAGCCCGCGCGCACGGCCAGGTTTGCGTCTTCGCCCAGCTTGAGAGGGGTGACCTTGCCGTCACCCCGCGTGCTCAAACTCGCCCGCCACGAAGCGCGCCGCGCGAAGATGACCGGGCGATCCCGTATCGCGGCCCTCCATTTTGTCGTCGGCGAGCACTTGGATATGCGACCACCAGCGGTCGCCTTCTTTGGCAAGATCGGGTTTGGCTAGATCGGCCGCCGGCAGCAGCGCCGCGACGGTGGCAAGCAGGAAAAGCGCGCGCATATACAATTCTAGACGCGCGAAAGGCGGATCGGTCACAATAGTTGCTGATGCCGCAGGCTGATAAATTCCGGATTGCTTTGATTCAGACCAGTTGCGCGATCGATCCTAACCAGAACTTAGCCAAGACCGAGTGGAAAATCCGCGAAGCCGCGGCCGGTGGCGCGCAGATTATCTGTCTGCAGGAATTGTTCCGCTCACAATACTTCTGCCGCGAGGAAAATCACGAATTCTTTGCGTTGGCCGAGCCGATCCCAGGACCGTCGACGCAAGCTCTGGGCAAGCTGGCGCGCGAACTGGGGGTAGTCGTCATCGCATCGCTGTTTGAACGCCGCTCGGCCGGGCTGTATCACAACACGGTGGCGGTTCTCGGCACGGACGGCGAAGTCGCCGGGATTTATCGTAAGATGCACATCCCGGACGATCCGCTGTACTACGAAAAGTTTTATTTCACGCCCGGCGATCTCGGGTTCCTCAACTTTGACACGCCCTTTGGCCGCATCGGGACGCTGATTTGCTGGGACCAATGGTATCCGGAAGGCGCGCGCCTGTCGTCGCTCAGCGGCGCGAACATTCTGTTTTATCCCACTGCTATCGGATGGCATCCCAGTGAAAAGGCGCAATACGGCGCGGCGCAACTGGACGCCTGGCAAACGATTCAGCGCTCGCACGCGATCGCTAACGGCATTTACGTGGCGGCGGCTAACCGCGTGGGTTACGAGGGGCCGCCCGGCACAGGTATTGAATTTTGGGGATCGTCGTTTGTAGCCGATCCCTTCGGGCAAGTGATCGCTCAGGCGTCGTCCGATCAAGAAGAAATTCTCTTCGCCGATTGTGACCCCGCGCGCCAGGAAGAAGTGCGCCAGCACTGGCCTTTCCTGCGCGATCGCCGCATCGACGCCTATGCGCCGATCGTGAATCGCTGGCTCAAATAATGGCTGGCAAAATAGCGACACCTCGCAAGCTCGGCTATCGTATGCCGGCCGAGTGGGAGCCGCATGAGGCCACCTGGCTCGCCTGGCCGCACGAAGCGTCTGACTGGCCGGGCAAGTTCGCGCCCATTCCGTGGCTGTATGGCGAAATCGTGCGGTTGCTGGCGCGGGTCGAACGGGTCCGCATTTTGGTGGAGAACGGCGACGCCGAACAAAGTGTCCGCCGCGTTCTCAAGAAGTGTCACGCGGATCTGAACGCCGTCGAGTTCTTCCACCACGCGACCAACCGCAGCTGGACCCGCGACTTCTGCCCGCTATTCGTCAAGAACGCGGCGGGTGAGGTTTCCATGACCGATTGGAAATTCAACGGCTGGGCCAAGTATCCAAACTACGCCGCCGATGATGCCACGCCCCGTTTCATCGCCAAGAAGCTGAAGCTTCCGCGCTTCGAACCTGGACTGGTGCTCGAAGGCGGCAGTATCGACGTCAACGGGAGCGGGAAACTGTTGACCACCGAGGAATGCCTGCTCTCGGACGTCCAGGCGCGCAACCCCGGCGTTTCGCGGAGCGAGATCGAGCGCGCGCTGGCTGATTATCTCGGCGCGACCGAAGTCATTTGGCTGGGGCGCGGTATCGAGGGCGACGATACCCACGGCCACATTGACGACATTGCGCGTTTCACTGCGCCCGATACCGTGGTCGGCGCGATAGAGCCGGATAAATCCAGCGCGAACCACGAGCCTCTCAAGGAAAATCTCGCGCGCCTGCGCCGCCGGCCCGACCTCCGAGTGGTCACGCTGCCCTGCCCTGAGCCTGTGTATTTCGCTGGACAACTGCTCCCCGCGAGTTACGCCAATTTTTACATCGCCAATCGGATAGTTCTTGCGCCCACCTTCGGCGATCCGCAGGATCGTGTGGCCTTGAATACTCTGGCGCGATTGTTCCCGGACCGCGAGGTGATCGGCGTTCCTTGCCGCGATCTCGTACTGGGCTTGGGGACGCTGCACTGCATGACGCAGCAGCAGCCTGCCTAAACTCCGGCGATCGTACTCCGCCGTTCCAGCAGAACAACGTCGCGCCAGCGCCCTGCCATGCAGCCGACGCGTTCACGCGTTCCCACCACGCGAAATCCGAAGCGCCGGCAAAGTTCGAGGCTCGCCGTATTCTCGGGGAAAATTCCGGACTGCAGCGTCCAGATGCCCTCCCTCTCGGACACTTCGATCAGCGCCTGCAAGAGCGCCGCTCCGATCCCGCGGCCGCGGGCGCGTTCCGCGACGTAGACGCTGAACTCGGCAACCCCCGCGTAGACTTGTCTGCGAGAAACCGGACTAAGTGCGGTCCATCCCAGGATTTGGCCCAGGACTTCGCTTCCGGCGCGCGCCACCAACCGGCAAGATGGCAAATGGCCTTGGTCCCAAGTTTGCCAATCCGGCGCTGACTGCTCGAAGGTGGAGTTGCCGGTGGCGATTCCCTCGAGGTAGATGGCGCGCACGGCGTCCCAATCATGGGGCCGCATTGTTGAGACTACGATCTCAGATGCGGCGGAGTCCGGCAATTCCTAGAAGATGAAATTCAATCCGCCTCGGACGAGACGCGGCGAATTTGTCAGGACGCTGCGCCCACCCGTACCGCCCAAAGGCAGATACCCTTGCGCCAGCAGATTGCGCAGGTCGGCGGTCGCTTCCATGCGCCAAGGCACGCGAATGAGAGGCAGCGGCTGGCTGATATGGAGATTCACGCCGATATCCTGACTGCCGGCTTGGGTTACGAATAGATGCACTGGCATCAGCACCCGGAAGTCGGTCCAGCCGTAGTTGGCCGCGATGCGGGTTCCTGTCTGCGGCACCGTGCCCGCGACTCGAATGGTCACCCAAGCGCGCTGCGCCTGGCCGATGCCAGCGCGCAGAGCCTGGGAGTCAGTGTAGGAGCCTTCTGTCCCGGGCGCCGTCAAGACCCCAGCGCGGCCCGCCATGACCGAGACCTCGGCTCGGTCGCCCAGCGTCTGCTTCACGCCTGCGCTATATCCAGTGCGATGGAAGGAACCAATATTAAAGATATTGCTGCGGGAACCAAGATCCGGCAGCAGGTCCGCGGCCGAAATGAAGTCGGCCGGACCCGACAGCATAAACGACGCGTTCGAAACCGACTCGTCATAGGCTGCCACCGAATAGGTTCGGCTGCCCGCGACGCGCTCGTAGCCGATTTCCAGATTCTGCGTGCGCTCCACCGTCAAATGCGAGTCGGAAACCGACAGCGTAGGCATCGCCGCAAGCGCGTTCAGGTTCTGCTCCAGCTCGCCAGATTTCTGGTCGTCGCGCGCCAGCAATTCGGTGGGACTGCCACCAGATGTAAACGCCACGCGCACGCGCCCTTGAGCGCCAGCGTCGAAGGTCGCCCTCATGAATGGACTCACGTAATTGATCCGGTCGAAATACGAAATCGATTCCGAATCGAAGCCGTAATCCAAATGCAGGTTGTCGGAAATGTCCATCCGATCCAAAAGCGCCAGCGACATGGTGCGCAGTACCGGCGCGCTATCCGACCCCAAGGCCATGGCGGAATCGTGCGGCGCTAAATATACCTGCCGCATGGTGACCGCGATCTCGGGGTTGGAACCGTCTCCCGTCGAACGCGAATAGCTGCTGCGGATGCCTGCGCCCGGCAGAACCGAACTCCCCGCGTAGCCCACGTTGCCGCTCAGTTGAACTCGCGCGGAATTCGCCAGCGAGGTGGCGATTGCAAACGCGGTTCCCAAATCCTGCTGTGTGCCCCGCGCAAAGGACTCGCCGTCGCCCGCCGACAGTTTTACCACGCCGGTGGTGTTGGAGAAGTTCGTGAACACCGAATGCGTCGACGAGGTCCCGCGCGGCGCAATTTCCGGCAGGAAGCGTAGCACCGGCCGGGTGGCTTGCGACGTCCGCAACACCCACTTCCAGTCGTCAGTCATCAGAGTGCCCGGCGATGCAGGCGTGGTGGTTACGCCGATGCTGCTCAGCACACTGGTCAGGTTGATATCCAGGCGATTCTCCGTGTTGGGCAGAACCGAGATATTGCGCCGCTCGGCAGGCACAAAGCTGGCCAGAATCACGCGGATAGAATACAGATCTGGCGTCAAGGCATCGAACGCAAAGCGCCCCTGCTCATTGCTGAGGCCCTTGCGCACCAGTTCGTCGTAGCGGTTGTAGAGAGAGACGCTGGCGCCCATTTGCGCTGCACCGGTGGCGTCTTTGACCTGTCCGAGAATCTGGCCTGCGAGGGGGTTTAAGGAGGCGGCTGAGGCGGGCGAGCAGAACAGACCGGCAGTGCCGAGCAGGCCCACTAACAAGCCGGCTGCAATCCGCGAGGTACCGGACACGGGGGTCCGCTGGTTCATGCTCAGATCCTATGGCCGCTCACTTGGCTGGCCCACAACCACTGCCTATATTACCGCAAACGGTCATATGACCGTAAATGTCGCCGACGGCGTCAGCGTCTGGTTACTCCTCTTATCCACTACCTTTATTTTAAGCGTATATTGACCCGGCCGAATCCCCAGGCTCCGCAAAGGGAGCAACTTCTCGATGACCACCTGCGAAGCGCCTCCGGATATTGCGCTCACCTGCTCGCTAAACTCAAAAACTTTTTCGCTGGACCCTGTCCTGGTGATCACGTATTCGACCGTGCCATCCGCTTTTTGGGTCTTCCCATCAGTCTGAAAATTATACACTTGCAGGTACATCCCGAGGGTTTCCTCGCGCTTGAAGTTTGCGCCCACGCGGGGACGTACCTTAGACGCTCCGATCATAAACGGTGACCCGAAATTGTTCGCGCTGGGAACCTGCTCTAACTGATCGGCCAGGATGAGTGAACTCCTCCCCAAGCGTGCGGATTCAAGCAACGGCACTTCCAGCGTCGTTTCGAAGCTGGTGGTTTTGCCGCTGACAGTATCTTTTGCCGCAATGTTCAAGCGGTAGTGCCCCGGCTGCAGCGGAACACTCTTGCTATAGATCGCCGCGCCCGGCACTGGCTGTTGCAATCCGCCGGCAGGGATATCCACGCTGACCACATCTTCAAACCAAGTCGCCGGACGGTGTGACAGCGAAGTGACGCGCGCATACAGGTTGACGGCGGCGGTCACAATCTCGCCCTTCTCCTTGAACTGCAGATCCTTTCGGTCGAACTGGATCGTGATGTTTGACAGCACGGAAGACCCGGTCACCGGGATGAAATCCGTCTGCACTTTCATCGGCAGCAGGTTGGACTTAGCGGCCGCGTTCACCGCCGCCTCAAGATCCTGGAACTTCGCTACCGGCGGAGGCGGCAATTTCACGTTCATCTTCGGCGGCCCTACCGGCTCCGTGCCTTGCATCATCACCGGCAGCCCAATTCGCACGCCGCTTACCTGATCGCGTAGGGTGGGTTTGCACGGGCCCACCTGTATGCACCACGCCTGCGCGGCGCCGCCCGGGCCAAGCAGCGCTTCTCTTTCGGGCGGGTCCAGGAGCGCGCGGAAATCGCCAGACCCGGTGGCATCCACAAATTCGATCTCCACATTCGGAACAAAAAAATTCTCCATATAGTGGTAAAGCCACCGTTCATACGGGACCCCGCCATTTGCTCCGCCCTGCACCGTTCTTTCGTCCGGAGGCCCGTACTTGATATAGACAATGCCGCGTTCTGTCTTCCAACCCGGAATGTTCGTGGCAAACTGTTCGTTGGCGTACGCCAAGCGCCGGTAATATTCCTCGCGATATTCGTTCTCTACGGTGTCAGGAGTGGGGTCGCGCCGCCGCCAGAACTGTTCCACGAACTGTTCCCGCGCCGCGTCGGTGAGTAGCGCCTTGAAGGCAGTACGCTCTTCGTCAGTGGCGATATAGCCCACGTCTTCGTTGAGCCACTTTCGGTAATAGGCCGCATCCGATATTTTGCGCTGCTTTTCCAGCGCGGTTTGCGGGTGGGGAGCAGTTTGCGGGAACGCCGGGACTGCGAGACAGACCAAACAGCAAAATACGGAGGTCCGCTGATACATGCTATACATGCGTCCCGCTTCCTTTCCGGTTACTCTGCCGGGCCGACCGCCTACGTGACCGTAAACGTGGCGGAGGGCGTCAACGTCTGGTTGCGCTTCTTGTCCACCACTTTCATCTTCAGCGTGTATTGCCCGGGCTCCATGCTCTGCAGCGGGAGCAGCTTCTCAATCACTACCTGCGACGCGCCGCCGGTGACGGTGCTGATGTTTTCCGTGTATTCAAAAACCTTCTCGCCCGACCCGGTCTTCGTGATCACGTACTCCACCGTGCCATCCGGCTTCTTGGTCTTCTCATCGGGTTCAAAGTTGTATAGCTGGAGATAAATTCCCAGCTTCTCTTCCCGCTTGAAGGTCTCGTTCATGCGCGGACGCACCTTAGACGTGCCGATTACAAACTGACCGGCGCCAATACTCTTGGTAGGAACCTTCTCCAGTTGATCCGCCAGGATCAGCGAGCTCTGGCCCAGTTGGTCGTCTTCGAGCCGGGGCACTTCCAGCACCATTTCGAAGCTGGTGGTGTTCCCGCCCACGATATCTTTGGCGGCGATATTCAGACGGTAACGGCCCGGCTGCAACGGCACGGTCTTCTGATAGATCGACGCGCCCTTCACTCCTTGCTGCAGCATGTCGGTGGGGAGATCCACGTTCACCACATCCTCAAACCAGTTCACCGGGCGGCGCGCCATGGAAGTAATGCGTCCGTAGATATTCACACTGGCGGTGGAAACGCCTTGCTTCTGTTTGAACTGCAGGTCCTTGCGCTCAAACTGAATGGTGATATTGGAGAGCACCGACAATCCGGTAACCGGGATGAAATCCGCCCGCACTTTCATCGGCAGCAGGTTGTATTTGATGGTGGAGTTGACGGCTGCTTCCAGATCCTTGAACTTCACCGCCGGCGGGGCCTGCAGCTTCGCGAATTGCTCCATGCGCGTGAACTCGTTCATGGACTCGGGCATCATCCCCGGGGCGACTCCCAAATGCGTGCCGTCGGTCCGGCTGAAGCGATCTGTCTTGTCGGCGGAGCACTGGCCAAATTGCTCGCAGGTGGTAAGGCCCGCGCCAGGAATCATCGTCAGCGCGTCCTTCTCTGACGGATCCATGGTCATGTGAAACTCACCCGTGAGGGTCGGATCCACAAACTCGATTTCGACGTTGGGAGGGAGACCCTCGATGTAGCGGTAGCGCCACTGCTCGTAG
>Ga0163162_10006751_pt1 | contig 11136 bp, 12 predicted proteins | sample S55metaG_FD_115310 | JGI IMG/M metagenome (GOLD analysis project Ga0163162, IMG submission 115310) | Switchgrass rhizosphere microbial communities from Kellogg Biological Station, Michigan, USA - S5-5 metaG | ecosystem: Host-associated > Plants > Roots > Rhizosphere > Soil | place: USA...
AGAGAGTTCGCGAAGCCGAATGTGCCCCAGGCAGCATCAAAATTGAACTTCCAGTTCACCTTTTTGGGCAGCCCAGTGGGCCGTTCCTCTTTTTCTTTTTCCGTCGTGTCGGCCGGAGGCGCAGGCGTAGTTTCCTGGGCCCGTAGGTGCGTCGTGGCAATCAATAGCAATGTCACCTCAAGCGCAGCGGCTACTCGGACCAACATTCTTTTCCTCGAAAGCCGGTGCAGCGGTCTGGTGATTTGCTTCTCTCTGCTTCTTAAGTGATTCAGTATGCGTGAATCTGTCACTTGCAAATCCTTGGTGGTGGCGCGAAGCGAAATCACCGACCCGCATTTAGGCTAGGAAATCACCTGACTATAGAGAACTGTCATTTCTCACAGACTTTGTGGCGGTCTTAGGCCGCGGACGATGTTTTTCTCTGGGAATCTGATCACCCAAGGAGGAGTACGTTTTGCGCCCAGCCAAAAAGAAAAGCCTCCTTGGACCCAGGGTGATACTAGGTTTCTTCTAGGGAAATCCCTGTAATTCTTGGCAGTATCCACAGTAGTGAACCGTATGGCACCATTCTCAGGCAGTACAAAAACTACCCTTCATAGCCGCATAAAAAATAAAGGAGTTGCACCTATGGAATTGGGCATAACCAAGCCCCGGGTTCCGGCAAAATTGCACGAAACCCACCCCCGAAGAAAAGCCTTAGCTGCACGTGCGAGCCAGGATGCCCTGCGCAGGCTGTCCGACCAGTTGATCCATACACAAGACCAGGAACGCCGCCGTCTTGCCCGAGAGTTACATGACAGCGTCGGCCAGTACCTTGTGGCCCTCAAAATTGATTTGGAACTATTACATATCGCGCAGCCGCCGTTTCCAGAAAAGAAAGCTGAGCATTTACTTTTGGAAGCTTTGCTGCTTACCGACCAGTGCCTTAGCGAAACCCGCTCTATCTCTCATTTATTGCATCCACCTGTGCTCGATGAGGTCGGCCTACCGTTAGCATTGCGCAAATATATTGACGGTTATGTGGAGCGCACCGGCATCCACACGCACCTGGATATAAGCACTGGCTGTGACAGGTTGTCTCCAGATGTCGAAACTGCTGTTTATCGTATGGTGCAAGAGGGCCTTTCAAATATTCACCGTCATTCTGGAAGCCCTACCGCGGAGATTCGGTTAGAGCGCGAAGGTGCATTCGTGATCCTAGAGATCAGCGATCACGGCTGCGGAATCTCATCGGACAAACTGCCCCTCTGTAACAACCGGCGTGCCGTGGTTGGCGTGGGGTTAGCTGGGATGCGGGAGCGGGTCAGACAACTCGGCGGGCACTTTCAACTGCATTCCAACCACCAAGGGACCAAGCTTAAAGCCAAGCTCCCAGCAGAAGGTAGAGCATGAACGAGCTGCGATACCCGGCGTTTCTTATCAACGCGCGTTTGTGCACGTACGTCGTTATGAGTTGGCGCAGGGGCCATCGTTGTACTGTAAATTCTGACAGTTCCCCCGCAGTTGCGGAAATCTAATCTTTTAGCATGAATTTTCACAATGGGACTCATGTTCTAAACTCCAAAGCGCAAATTTGGCTTTGGGTTTTGTCGGCAGTGATTTTATGGCTGGCTCTTGGCTTGCTTCCTCGTGTTTGGCTGTCGCCGCCTATTCCGACAGGGGTCGGAAATCACGAACATCACCACCAACACCATCAAACAGTCAACCAAGAACCTGATCCAGCGACGCTGGCAAAGTTGGTTGCCGATAAAAAAGAAAGTGAGTTTAACCACCACTTGGCCGGTCTATTCGTGGCACTCGCTGGAATTTTCATGCTTGCTCAAGATGTTGTAGTGAAGCGGTGGCCGGCCCTGAAGTATTTTTGGCCCGCATGCTTTCTGTTGGCGGGAGCCTTCTTGCTCGTCTGGAGTGACACCGAGTTGTGGCCCTTTGGGCATAGGGAATGGCTTGAGGCGCTAGAAAACAATAGCGAGGTGTTGCAGCACAAGATATTTGCAGCGCTGTTACTGGCATTGGGAGTAATCGAATGGCGCCGTGCCCGCGGCATTTTGGATTGGCAATGGCTCCAGTGGGCATTCCCTGTGCTGGCTATCGGAGGATCGATATTGCTGTTGTTCCACCAGCATGAGGCGGGAATGCACGGGAGCAATCATATGGAAGTAATGTCGCGAATCCAGTCGGAGCATCTGAGCTTCTCAGTGGTAGGAGTAGGTATCGGTCTTACCAAAGGGCTGGCCACATTGAAAACGTCTCTGCACGCAGGCTTCGCTAAGATGTGGCCATCGTTGATGCTGGTGCTCGGTATTTTGCTTATGTTTTATCGGGAATAGACGCCATTCATTTGTTGTCACTTTCCGGATTGCGGATTACGCGATTGTCTCGATGCTTTCAATCGGTGTCTCGAATACCTCGTGCAGTTTGACAAAATCATTATTAGAAAATCTCCGTCCGACATACTGCTCGCAGCGAAGCACGGCATTTACACCCGCCACTAGATCGCGGCCGGCATCGGTCTTGAGAATGTAGCCTCGCCCGCCCGTGCCAAGCGCTTCCCGCACAACGTCCACTGAAGACTCCTGGCTCACAAATAGTATTTTGGAATTTGGTGAGATCTTGCGGATTCGCCGCGCGGCTTCGATTCCGTTCAGAGACGGAAGCCCGATGTCGAGCACTATCAAGTCCGGTTGCAGTTCTTCCGCTTTCCGAATCGCCTGTAGTCCGTCTGTAGCCTCACCGGCAATCTGCAATTCCGGTATCTCCTGAAGCATCGAACAAATAAGTTTTCGAAAAAGTTCCGAATCGTCCACCACCAGAACTAATCTTGATGACCTTTTCAAGCAGCCTCCTTTTACACGTTCCAAACCTCGACTGAGTGTTGGCGCTGATTGTATTCAGCATCCCATGCTTCACAGTTCAGGTCGTTGCGGACGCGCATGGAAACAGACCATGGATAATTTTGGCTGGGAATAAATACGAAAAAGTGGCTCAATACTACACCTTTTCGCATCGTCGTAACTATCATTCGGCTTTGCGCCGTCGGATTCTCCGGCTCGACTGCTGGAGTCCCTCAACTGAGACTTGGAATTATTGTCATGGGTCCGAAGCAATTACACAATACAGCGAGAAATGGAGTCGTCCCCGTCAGAATTGACAGTAGCGCAAATCTTGAAGATGTCGTTAAGGGGACAATATCCAATCATGACTGGAAGTTGTATTCTTGGCAGTTTTGCTTAACGCTTTGGTCAAGACTAACAAGTGCTGACGCCGAGGAATCAGCTCGCAAGAATTGAAGTTTCCGTGACGAGTTTTCGTGTATTTTCCATAGACCTCGAGTCAATGTGTCCGTGGTTAAGATCAGATGGCGAATACACGAACCAATCCGGGGCTCACGAAACATGCCGAGATTCAGCCCACAGAATTTAGGCGTTCTACCTCGATACAACTGCTACTCTGCCTTTGCTAGCAGAGGAACCCTCGGCGGTTCTATCTCTTGACTCGAATATCTGAGCGTACAACGCTCCTCCCAGGATGCCGCCAATGATCGGCGCCACCCAGAACAACCAAAGTTCCGCAATCGCCCAGTCTCCAACAAAGATTGCAGGTCCAGTGCTGCGGGCTGGATTCACTGAGAGGTTCGTTACCGGAATTCCGATCAAGTGAATCAGTGTCAATCCGAGGCCGATTGCGATGGGCGCAAATCCTACTGGCGCCCGCCGATCCGTTGCTCCCATAATAATCATCAGGAAAAAGAAGGTGAGCACAACTTCTGCGACAAAGCATGAGAACAAACTATAGCCACCCGGTGAGTGTGCCCCGTAACCATTTGATGCGAAACCACTGCTGAGATCGAATCCCGGCTTCCCAGTCGCGATCAGGTACAAGACTCCAGCCGCTGCAAATCCGCCGAGCACCTGAGCGACTATATACGGTAACAATTCCGTGGCTGGAAACCGCTTTCCGGCCGCGAGTCCGATAGAAACCGCCGGATTCAAATGGCAACCAGAAATGTGTCCGATCGCATACGCCATTGTCAGTACGGTGAGTCCAAACGCGAGAGCGACGCCGAAAAATCCAATCCCTAGTTGTGGAAACGCCGCAGCCAGGACCGCGCTGCCGCATCCACCGAACACTAGCCAAAAGGTCCCAAGAAACTCTGCAATTGCCCGCTTGGATAAAATCATGTCATCCTCCAGTAGACCTTCGAGGCGGCCCATCGTACACCTAGGCCGTAAGTAGGGACGAACCAAGAACTAACAGCTAGCGATAGCTTGCTCTTTGCCGATCGACATCTGCCGGTAGGTCACGGGTGGCGCGTGAATGTAGTTATGCTGTTTGTTTGTCGGTGCGCATTTTACCCGCCGTCGCGCCTACGATTTGTTTAGATCGTCATCCTTGTAGTATTTCGTGCCTTGCAGCGTCAACTGGAGGGCGAGACCATTCTTAGTAATCTGGTAGACCCAAACGCCCGGGCCTACCTCGACCGCTCCCGAGTAGGCTGCGCCCTTCTCCCCAGCCTTCGCGGCAGCATCACTTTGTGCTGAACCCGACCAGCCAGAATCGAGAAATTTTGCCAACGCGCTATCGTTCTGGAACACGAAAATCACCCGATAGTCCTTCACTCCCAGACCCAGACCGCCGCCAGCCGAAATCATTTTCATGAAGGTTTCCTGCTTGGTGTTGGAGTTGACGGCGACTCCGGCGCCGCGGGCGGTGCTCACCAGCAGCAGATTGGCGCCCATATTGTTGAAAACGGCATATCCTGCCGCCTTCTGGATAGCCTCCTGTGCTGTCGGTTGAAGCTTGTACAGTTCTTGCAGAGTTTCATCTGCCATCTTGCGAGTCTTATCCCGTTTCTCGTCGGGTGAATCCCAGGCACTCGCCAACCCGACAGCCAGCAAAATCGCAGCAAAACTTGAAATGATTATTCTTAATTTCATGGGGGTTTCTCCTTGTCTATTGTTGTGGATTTGGTTGTGATCATGGCACGCTGTGGTGTTGGCTTTGATCTGTCAAAGCTGGCAGTTGTTGTTCCCAATTTGTGTAGGGAAGTGACTAGAATCTTTGGAGGCCGGGGGCCAGAAAATCGAACCTCCTGTGGAAGAACTTTGTAGGTTCTGCCCCACTTTTCTGACAAAAGTTTTGCAACCTGGATATACGAACCTTACAAACCTTCATCAAAAATCAAAGGCGTTTTACTACTTTCGCCTATCATTCGCTGCAACTTTGAACAGTATTTGTCCGGCACCTAACCGATTAAAACCGTCTTGTCACCAATGAGACGGCGAACCTGCTGTCAGGGGCCGCGCAATTTTCGGGGGAAAGTTGCGCGGTCCTGAAATCCGTCATGAAAAGCAGAAAGGGATTTAGCCTCGTCCTGAGGCGGACAGCATGCGGTCAAATGTCGTGCCCTTCTCCCTAGTAAATGTGACGCCGATTTTCGGCAACTACAAGACACCCGAGAAGAAATACCGATACGGCGGCAAGCCTATTAAGTATAAGATTTCGCCATGGATATTCCAAAATCCACATTATGATCAAAGTCTGACTTCAGTCGATTGCATTCCAAACTGAAATCAGAGATTTACTCTGACGATCCCATCGCGGGTGAGATAGCCATATTGTCGGATTTGAATTCCTGTCAGAACCGGAAAGTAATTCCGCCAGAAATATCGAACTCGTGGAGGTAATGGTCATTACCCACGACCCAGCACCCCCCCCAGAACGGGTCGCACCAATATCCGCCATCCGTGGTAGTGATGTAGGTGGGCGACCACCTAGCCTGGCCGCGAAGGCCCAGATGCTTGCTGACGTTGTATTTCGCGCCGGCACCTAGAGCAACGGCAAAACGAGTGACGCCGTCCACGCCACTCCGATCAGGGGACAAGTCGCTAGCTCCCAATCCGAAGAATAGAAAGGGCCTGAGCTTCGCCTCGCGTTCTGCGAAGTGAAAAAGGAAATTGCCCATGTACTGGTTCTGATTCAACTTGAATACGTTCACGTCGGGACCCCCGCCTACGAACTGCGCAACCGTGTCGGCTTGGGTGTGATTCCATTGAAACTCTATGCCGGCGTGTTCACCCAGCAGGTAACCTGCCGTCAGCCCGTAGTTCATGCTGTTACCGACTTCGATTCTGTCAAATAACGAAGTTGAGAGGTCAAGGCCGCCATTGAATTGGCCGCCAATGTGGCCGGTGAGTTCGAAATTCTGAGCAGAAGCGCGAGAAAGCAGAAGAACGATGCCACACAGCAACGCGGAAAGGAGCTTTGTCTTTAGTTTCATCTCATTCAATCCTTTGTTCTAAACGTTCTATTTCCTGAGGAAAAGAATAGTAAGCGCGATGACTAACTCAACTGTATGAACTGACAGACTGTGCAGGAGAACGGTTATCGGTCCGGGCGAATTACTATGGCAGACAAGCGCTTGAACTCACCCATTTACCCAGACGCTGATTTGGACAGGCAATGAGAGGTTCTCTGACTCGGGACATTCAGCAATAGTTAGTGAATCCGACCTGGAGAGAAAACATCAAGCTGACTCTTACCACTCTCCACGATCATGCACGGTTCTTCGACTCGCCAGAAAGATCAGATTGTTGAATCAGGAGATGAGAACTCTTAGGGATACGCTGCCCATTATCAAGGAAAAGCCTACTTTGGAGAGAGTTCGTTTTCAGGCTTTGTTTGTTGGCTACCATTTTTTGATTTGCGGACTACGCGAAGAATGTCGGGCGCAAATTCACCCAGCCAATTGGACAATACGCCGAACCCAACCTGCGTAAATACGCTGCGGTACCCTTCAGCCCACGCACTGCTGTGGGGCTTCCATGTGCTGGAAATTGCACCCGCCGCAAGAGCAGCCCCATAAGAGGCAAACTGGGGGCGCATGCTGGATTCGCTATGGTCGTAAGTTACAAAATTCCTTAGTACTGCGTGTCCCGTCCGTGGCAAGAACCCAGTACAACGGCAGCGGTCATAACGAGGTTCGTAACGTAACAACATATTTCCCGTGGCTGCGATAGTGTTCTGAATGGCAAATTGACCATAACGTGATCCCATACGCTGAGCATAACCACTAGCGCCATCCCATTCCGGAGGACTGTCATTGATTTGGTCGCCAATTGAAAAAAGACCTGTTTTGACATAGATGCCCGGACTGGTAAAAGTCTGTCGTAAGTAGAGCTTAACTCGTTGTTGATTGTTCAAGGATAAAAGCGGTGAATCCTTAGGAATGTAAGCGCCATAAATCCAGTTCACCTGCAATTGATCGTTGTCTGAAGAAGGCACATTTTCTTCAGATTTGCTCTGGCCCCAGGTATCACTTCCAAATACAAGGTACAACACTAAAAAGGAATACTTTAGGCCACAGAGTAGTTTCACTCTTTGCTCTCATTTGATCTGCGGAAACCGCAGATTGATCCCACAAACTAAATGCCTTTATGTATGCTGCGAGGTCCTCTTACCCTCTACAACTGCCAATCCTGACAGGCAAATAATTGCCCAGTCGCTAGACCTATCGAAGCAAAAACGATAGAACGCAATGCTTGGCTTGGCCGCTTCCTGGCCGTGTCTGGGAAGCTGGATTTAAAGGTCTGGCACATGCAGCTACGAACGCGTGATATGAAACCGAAGCGTCGTGCGGGAAACGCACATTCCTTGTTCGATTGCGAGAGATCCTGTTAAAAGCAACCTTCAATTGTGAACCATAGATCCGTCCCTCGCCTCGAGAAGTCACGTCGCATAGCCGTGCTCGGTCGCCATCCGCACGATGTTTTGTGGAATTCGGACCCGTCTGGAATGACCCGATTTTCGTTCTACTGCGTCTACGAACACACAATCATTTCCGACACAGAACGGGTCGGACTTCAAATCGAATACTTCTCCATATAGCTTGACTTGGTTATGCTGCGCGTAACCTAGCCGCATGATTCGTCTGCATAGTCTGGCCTGTGTTCTTGTCATATCAATAAACGTGCCTTTTCAATTGCCTCAGCCGAACTACTCGTCGAGCCAAAACTCTAACGTGCGGGTCCGTCATGGGACTTGATAATGGTTGCGGGTAGTATTTGGCTAATTCTCCTCGCGGTGACACTGTCAAATGGAACAGGCACCTGACGGACTGAGAGTGCATCACTCACGGGAAGATCTTGAAAACGCCGATTGGCGGGGATCAGCAATGCACACCGGCCTGACAACTGGTCAATTGCTTTTGTAAGACTTCGGCATCGGCTGGTCATGATCCGATGGCTCGCCGGACTCGGTGCTTCTCAAATCGATCAGCAATGAGTTTTCTTCGCCGCACCTGCTGAAGGATGTAGGCCGTGATCTCAATGCCTTCGTGGCTAGATTGCACGTGGTATGCGCAATCCCATTGTTCAATAGCGATCAACTCTGCCGGGTATTTGGTCCACTGCTTCGTTAGACGTTTCCATGCTTAGAACTTAATCACCAGCCCGGCTGAGGTCCGAAAGTTGCTATTGTTTGTGTTGTCCTCAACTCGTGTGCTCAGCCAGTCCACTTGCAGGATTCGGAATCCAATACCTTTGCGCAAACCAAGGTCAATGCCGCCTCCTACCAACATTGCAAAGCCAGTATCAGATGCTCCTCTACTGGTTGATGTAGTTATGCCCCCAAACAATGCATGTACGAACGGTTGGACTACGGGCAAGCGAGCGGTGAGCACCGGCCCGACCGTGTACGTATGAACGTTGACATTGTCCTTGTAAGCTCCGCTGAAATCCCCAGTAATACCCAAGAAATGCTTGAAATTTCCGGTAAGCGAAACATTCCAGCCGCTGGCATTGAAAGCTGGCTGAAGATGAGTGAACTGATAGCCGCCAAAGATCTCGGCTTTTTGTGCGGTAGCGGTCAATGAGAACAAGCCGACAATTACATACGCTTGTATCAAACCCCATATCGGCCACGCTTGCTTAGCCACTAGATTTTTCTCCCCAATTTGAATATTCACGGCGATATATCAACATAGTCTCGTTCGAAAAAATATAGTTTGCCGCGGCTAGCCAAAGAACTGGCAAGACTGACAGTCACAAGGAATGTTGGTCCAAGGTATGCTCGGCGTGGGTGCTGGGAGTTAGGATTATTCACTATTCCACTCCCACTTATCATGTCCCACTCCCACTTATTTAAGAGCGCTTGGGAAGCAGGTCTTAGCGGGGACGCTACAGCCTGTATTCTGCTCGCTAAACTCGAATAACAATTGGTGTACGCTGTTGGGCGTTCGGCAACTTAATGGACACACGCTTGCATGTATTCGATCGCGTTCTGATGATCATAACAACTGTGATTGCTTTCGCATTGTTGGGAATATTTGCCACAATGCTGATGGCATCCGCTGGTATTTACGGGCTTATTCGTCATTTTACAAACTGGAGACGGCAACGTGCGAGTGAGCAGGCACAAGGGGTGGGAAATATTGTCCCCCATCACGCACACCGGGTCATAGAGTTCTACATTCCCGATAACTATAAGAACAAAGTGTGGCACCGGGGTCGAATCTATGGCACGTCTGAAGTCTCGCCCCGTTCGAAGCAGCTTGGTTGACGACGTCCGATGAACCGGCGCAATTTGAAGGGAGTTCAGTTTGATCGCATTGCGCAGGCCAACAGGTCGTTGCTAATTCTTGCCTTGGCCACATAACCGAATGGTAGTCTGAGCGCCTCGCATACTAGATCGGACGACGTCTCCTGGGTCAGAAAGATAGTTGCTATATTGGGTGCAACTTTGCCGATTCGCCACCGCGGCTCGAATTCCGTTTAGCCTTAGTCATCGACAACAGCAAGTCCCCGGTCCGTCTCGGACTGCGCACGGTTCACTCATCCCACAAATACTTGTTTGCAGTACTGCACTCTCTAAGTTCTGTTCACTTTGCGCGTCACTGACGAGAGAAAGAAAGACTTAGAACCTGAGAATCGGTTCACCAGGCAAACGCCGCAGAATCAGCCGTGAGGTTTCGGAGCTTCTTTCTCCATGTCTCGAAATGTAATTTGGAACTTGTCGCGGGACTATAGCGCGAAAGAACCAGGTAACCTCGGGAGACGAAAACGTGGAGACTTATATATTCGGTCAATGGCTAGTGCCTTCGAGAAGGAATAAGAGCGAAGAACGAAATTGCTGATTGGCCATCTTCAGAGCGACTGTATTGCCAGATCCATGCCACTGGCATCGCACATACCAACCCATCATTAGTTGTAAGGTCGGCTGCTAATAGGTTTCGGGAATCCAGCGATAGTTCCAGTTTGGATCTTCATAACCTTTTGGCTTTTGTCGTTTGGGAAGTTTGACCTTCTCCCGCGGCACAGGCTTCCATGGCACGGCACTGAGCAAATGGGCAATGCAATTCAAGCGAGCTCGCTTTTTGTCGTCCGTCTGAACCACATTCCAGGGAGACTGTGGTGTATCGGTAGCTGCGAACATTGCGTCCCGAGCACGTGAGTAGTCATACCAGCGTCGATGTGATTCCAGATCCATTGGACTGAGTTTCCATCTCCGCATAGGGTCCTCAATGCGGCGTAGGAATCGTCTGTGCTGTTCTTGTTCGCTAACCTCGAACCAATATTTAATCAAAATGATGCCATTGTTCTTGAGTAGCCCTTCAAATCCCGGACACATGCGGAGAAATTCAGAATATTGCTTATCGGTACAAAATCCCATTACATGCTCTACCAGCGCGCGGTTGTACCAGCTTCGATCAAAAATAGTCACTTCGCCGGCTGGTGGCAGTTCTTTCATGTAGCGTTGTGCATATAATTGGGTCTTCTCACGTTCTGTTGGTGCAGGCAACGCCACATGCCGGAATACCCTTGGGCTAACCCGCTCCATGATGCGATGGATAACTCCGCCTTTGCCGGCTGCGTCGCGCCCCTCAAATACAACTACCACCCGTGCACCATCAGCCTTGATCCATTCCTGCATTTCGACGAGTTTCGACTGGAGTTTACGCAGTTCACCTTCGTATTCCTTGTTCTTCATTTTGGTTTTCTTTGGGCTAGAACTGTTGTTCTTGTTGTCTGGCACTTCGCCTCCAATATCAATCAGCGAGTTGTAGAAAGCATTTCAGAGCATCGTTAGTTTGCAATTCCCGCAACTAGCAGAGGAACTGGCAGTTCTGTCAGTACCAGG
>Ga0163162_10006755_pt1 | contig 11133 bp, 9 predicted proteins | sample S55metaG_FD_115310 | JGI IMG/M metagenome (GOLD analysis project Ga0163162, IMG submission 115310) | Switchgrass rhizosphere microbial communities from Kellogg Biological Station, Michigan, USA - S5-5 metaG | ecosystem: Host-associated > Plants > Roots > Rhizosphere > Soil | place: USA: Michigan...
ACACTCCTTATACCACCTTCAAGATACAGTGCAGCTACAAGTGCCTGTCCCGGATATTGAACAACAGGAATATGAGGCAGAATTGCCTTGGCGTCTAAATAAACAGCATGCCCTCCTGCAGGCTGCATAACAGGAACTCCCGCAGCAACAAGCTTTTCAGTCAGGTACTCTATACTGCGAATCCTGTATTCCAGGTAATGCTCATCCATCACTTCTTTAAGTCCGATAGCTATCGCTTCAAGGTCGCGGCCGGCAAGTCCGCCGTAAGTTGGAAAGCCTTCTGTTATTATTAATAAGTTCCTGCACTGCTGTGCAAGCTCTTCATTTTGCATAGCCAGAAATCCCCCAATATTGGCAAAGGCATCTTTCTTGGCACTCATCGTACATCCATCTGCATACCCGAATAACTCTCTTGCAATTGCTCTCACAGAAACATCTGCATAGCCATTCTCTCTCTTCTTTATAAAATAACAGTTCTCCGCAAACCTGCATGCATCAATAAAGAAAGGAATACTATGCTGAACACAAACAGCCTTTACTTCTTTTATGTTTCTCATGCTTACGGGTTGCCCTCCGCCTGAATTATTAGTAACAGTAATTATACAAAGAGGAATATTCTTCGCTCCCTTATCCTCAATAAACTTCTTAAAAGCATCAACGTCCATATTGCCCTTAAAAGGAGCGGGTACGGTAGGCAGTTTCCCTTCAGGGCAAAGCAGATCTATTCCTTCAGCTCCTGATGCTTCAATATTTGCCCGGGTAGTATCAAACAAAGTATTACTGACAATATATTTTCCTTTACCTCCTATAACAGAGAACAATATCTTTTCCGATGCCCTTCCCTGGTGTGTCGGTATAACTATCGGCATTCCTGTTATCCCCTGTATTGTTTTCTCAAAGCGAAAAAAGCTGTTGCTTCCTGCATAAGATTCATCTCCCATCATGATCCCCGCCCATTGAGCACTGCTCATTGCACTGGTTCCGCTGTCGGTCAGCAGGTCAATAAGCACATCATCTGCTTTGATAAGGAATGGATTATAGTGAGCACTTTTTAATATGTGCTCGCGCTGTTCTTTGGTTGTAAAATGGATCGGCTCAACAGATTTGATCTTAAATGGCTCTATAATAGTACGCATAGATAAATTAGATTGTAATTGTAAAATGAAATGAAAAAATGATAAGGTTTGCGTCACCAGGCGCAGGCAGATCTGGTTGTCAGGAAGGACGTCGGATGATATTATTCCAGATGTTCATGAGTGCAAAAATACGATCTTAAGTGATTGATTATGCGCCCTCCTACCATGATTCTCATCATCTCGGTACAATATTGGTTATATTACAGGAATATGAGAATTACCCTGATCCCGATCCTACTGGCTTTCTTCTTCACATTGAATATCAATACTTCATCCGCCTATTCCGTTCTTACACACGAAGCTGTTGTCGATGCATGCTGGGATAAATACATACAGCCTTTACTTAGGCTTAAGTTTCCTGAAAGCACTGATAAGCAGCTTGAGGACTCCCGGGCATATGCCTATGGAGGTGCCGTAATGCCCGACATGGGCTATTATCCTTTCGAGGCCACAACCCTTTCCAATTACCTTCATTATGTAAGGACCGGCGACTTTGTAGAGAACCTTATTAAGGAGGCACAGACCCTTGATGAATATGCCTTTGCTCTTGGGGTGCTATCGCATTACTATGGTGATATCTATGGCCATGGTATGGGAGTAAATCATTCGGAGCCCATAATATATCCCAACATAAAAGCAAAGTTTGGCGATGTTGTTACTTATGAGCAGGCAACAGTTTTTCATACAAAGACAGAGTTTGGCTTTGATGTGCTCCAAACTGCAAGGGGTAATTATGTCTCAAAAGACTATCACAGGTTCATCGGCTTTAAGATATCTCGTCCTGTATTGGCCAGGGCCTTTCAAAGAACATATGGATTGGATCTGAATAAAACCTTCCCTAATCTTAAGCTGGCCATAACAACTTTTCGCTGGTCTATTGTGCACATGGTTCCATGGTTTACAAGGGTAGCATGGGCACATAAGAAAGCTGATATACGCAAGACCGCACCAGGAGCGAAGGGCCGTAGCTTTAAGTATAAAATGGAAAGAATGAAGGCCTTTACAGATGGAAACGAAGTAGAAGAAAATCCTTCACTATCATCTTACATATTTTCATTTATAATAAGAGTGATGCCTAAGTTTGGAAAGATGCGCGCCATCAACTTTAAGACACCCGGACCTGAAGCGGAGAAAATATTCCTTCAAAGCTTTGACACTACTGTTTCAAAATACTCTGCAGCAATAGTGCTTCTTATTAACGACAAGACCAATCCGCCTAATAAGAATTTTGATACGGGAAAAGAGATAGTGAAGGGTGATTATCATCTCACGGACCATTCATACGACAACCTTTTACTAAAGCTTGATAAGAGCAATTATGAATTGCTTCCGCCTGACATGAAAAAAGACATTCTCACTTTCTATGGCGACTCTTATGATAAAGGTAACAGAAGATTAACCTCAAAGGAAAAGAAAATAAAATCTGCACTAAAGCATTTAAGGAACACCTCTAATGTTACTTATTCAACAACTTCTACTGAGTAATTATTCCACTATTGGTTTTCTATAAGAAAGTAATCCTTTTAGCGGCTTGTTAGAAGTGTCCTGGGAGCCTTCAAAATGCCTGCCGCGGCGGTCCCATGATTGCGGGCTTTGCCCTTTATCTCCACCACTGACCATATTGATCACAACAAAAATAACGGCTAACATAAACACGATCGGAATTGCTAATAGGACTCCCATATTGAAATGATTTAGAGAATTAAGTATACAGAATAAGGCGCAAAAAGCTTGCCTAATCCATAATCATGTCCATCCTGCAAATCCCTCTAATCATGATTCCGACATTCTTTTCAAAAACTCCCACAACTCACTCATATTCTTTATCTTCTCTACTATCAATATGCCATTCTTACCTACCTGCTTTAACCTGGCTTTGGTTGTTTGTGTCTGGATGAACTTTAATATTCCTGTAAATGTCTCGCTTTGGAAGTAAGGAGATTCAGGATTGCTTACAAAGAATCCCTTTAATGTATCATCTTTCAATAGCATCTTTTCAAAGCCCAGTTCTACCGCCACCTTTCTGCATCTCACTGTAGTAAAGAGGTCTTCTACCTGCGGGGGCACAGGACCGAACCTGTCTATCATTTCATTATGAAAGTCAGTAAGATCTTTCTCTGTTTCGCAGTTGTCAAGTCTTGAGTAAAGGCTCAGCCTTTCGGTAATGCTCTCTACATATTCATCAGGTATCAGTATCTCGAGGTCTGTATCTATCGTGCAGTCTTTTACAAAGTCATCCTGCTGTGCTATCTCTTCTTTGAACAGCTCTTTAAAGTCTTTCCTCTTCAATTCTCTTATAGCCTCATCCAGTATCTTCTGATACATCTCAAATCCTATCTCTGCAATAAAGCCGCTCTGCTCTCCGCCTAAAAGGTTACCTGCTCCTCTGATATCAAGGTCTCTCATCGCTATCTGAAATCCGCTGCCCAGGTCGCTGTATTGCTCAAGCGTGGTCAATCTCTTCCTGCTGTCTGCAGGCAGGGTGCTCATTGGCGGTGCCAGCAAATAACAGAATGCTTTCTTATTACTTCGTCCTACCCTTCCTCTCAGCTGGTGCAGGTCGCTCAATCCAAACTGGTGCGCATTGTTCACTATAATAGTATTCACATTAGGGATATCAACGCCACTCTCTACTATATTAGTACACACCAGCACATCATACTTCTTATCCATGAAGTCAAGTATCGTATCCTCCAATTGGTCTCCATCCATCTGCCCATGAGCGTATGCAATACTCAGGTCAGGACACAAACCCTGGATAATTCCCTTCATCTCTCCAAGCCCTATCACACGGTTATGAATAAAGAACACCTGTCCCCCTCTTTCTGTTTCATAATAAATAGCATCGCGAATAAAGTCCTGGTCATACACATGTACTTCTGTCTGTATAGGCTGCCTGTTAGGTGGAGGAGTATTCATAATGCTCAGGTCTCTTGCCCCCATAAGGCTGAACTGTAACGTCCTTGGAATTGGTGTAGCCGTAAGCGTAAGTGAATCAACTGTGGCCCTTATCTGCTTCAGCTTCTCTTTAGAAGCAACGCCAAACTTCTGCTCCTCATCCACAATCATTATCCCCAGGTCCTTAAACTTTACATCCTTGCTAAGCAATGCATGTGTCCCTATTATGATATCTATCTTTCCTTCTTCCAGCCTCTTCAGTGTTTCTTTCTTTTCCTTTGCAGATTTAAATCGATTGATAAAATCCACCGTAACGGGGAAGTCTTTCAGCCTCTCACCGAAGGTCTTATAATGCTGGTAAGCAAGAATGGTTGTGGGCACAAGCACTGCCGCCTGCTTGCCATCAAGGTTTGACTTAAAGGCCGCCCTTATTGCTATCTCCGTCTTGCCAAAGCCCACATCTCCGCACACAAGCCTGTCCATGGGCGAAGGCTTTTCCATATCCCGCTTCACATCAACAGTAGCCTTGTTCTGGTCCGGGGTGTCTTCATAAATAAACGATGCCTCAAGTTCCGTTTGCAGATAATTATCCGGCGAGTGCGCAAAGCCCAGCTGGCTCTTTCTCTGTGCATAAAGCTTTATCAGGTCGCTGGCAATATCCTTTACCTGCTTCTTGGTCTTGTCCTTCAGCTTGTTCCATACGTCGCTGCCAAGCTTGTTCATCTTCGGCACTGTCCCTTCCTTACCGCTGTACTTGCTTATCTTATGCAGCGACGAAATGTTCACATACAGCAGGTCACTGTCCTTATAAACTATCCTTACTGCCTCCTGCACTCTGCCGTTCACTTCTATCTTTTGCAGCCCGCTGTATACTCCCACACCATGATCTATATGCGTTACATAATCTCCCGGCTGCAGCTCTCTCAGTGTCTTTAATGTCAGCGCCTTGTTCTTGCTGAAGGCCTGCTTTACTTTATACTTATGATATCTCTGGAATATCTGGTGGTCTGTATAGCAAACAAGCTTAAGCTCATCATCAATAAAGCCTTCATGTATTGAAGTCGGCAAAGGAGTGAATTGTATCTCCGCTTTAAGATCGCTGAAAATGCTGTGCAGTCTTTCCAGCTGCTTCGGGTTCTCTGCAAAGATGAATATCCCGTAGTTCTGCTTCTCAAACTCTTTAAGATTATGAATAAGAATATTGAACTGCCTGTTAAATGCAGGCTGCTCCTTTATTGAGTATTGTATAACATGCCCGGCTCCATTCTTCGAAAAGTATCCTTTCCCCATCTCTACAATATGCTTCTCCTTTATCTGTCCCTCTAAAATACTTCCCTTTACAAAATCCTCCTTAGCAACCTTCTTCGTATGAAGTTCATTCTCATCTTCCAAAGAGTTTTCCATTCCCCCCTTTAGGGGGATAGGGGGTTTCGTCTCCATCCACAGCTCCAGGTCCTCCTCCTGCTGCTCTATCTTCTCTTTAATATAACCCCACTCTTCTGTCCATATCACAGTATTATCAGGAAGAAAGTTCAGCAGCGACACTTTCTCGCCTGCATCAAATTGTGTCTCTACATTAGGAATGATGTTCACCTGCAAAAGCTTCCTTTCGCTAAGCTGTGTTTCAGGATCAAAAATTCTTATGCTGTCCACCTCGTTGCCAAACAGCTCTATCCTGTAAGGCTTCTCATTGCCGAAAGAATAGATATCCAGTATCCCTCCCCTCATGGCAAACTGTCCTGGCTCATAAACAAAGTCTGTTCTTGAAAATCCATAGCCAACAAACTTCTCCATCATCTTGTCAACATCAATGGTCTCTGATTGCTTGATAGAAATGATATTCTCCGAAAGTGTTTTAGACAATACAACCTTCTCGAACAGCGCTTCAGGATAAGTGATAATAGCTCCAACCCTTCCGGTGCTCAAGGGATTAGAGAACTTGGTAAGGCACTCCGTCCTCAGCATCACATGGCTGCTGTTAAGCAGCTTGTAGTTCTTTGTGTTCTTGAAAGAAGAAGGGAAGTAGAATATATTCAGCGCATCCGTAATGTTCTCTAACGTGTTCTGGAAATAGGCAGCTTCTTCAGCATCTCTTAGTATTACAAGATGATTAAGTTGCGCCGCAGCAGGATGAGTAAAGATAGAAGCCAGGATAAATTGCGAGGCGCTTCCCTGCAAGCCTTTAAGATGGATCACCTGGGGCGCGGACATAGTTATCCTGTCCGCAATCGAGAAAGTGCGGGGGTCATCACTATACTTCCTCAGCAACACATCCAGGTTCATTCTCAAAGCAAAGATACGGGGCTAAGAGAAGGAAAAAGAAGAAGGAGGTAAAAGAGGTTAACTCGGGAAGGGGTACTGCCTGTGACTCTACTAAGGGCATAACAGTGTTTTAATAGGGTTTTAATAGAGTCATAAGGATATCAAGGTGATATCACTTCGGTATATCTGCGCTATATCTTCGGTATATCTTCGGTATATCTCCGCTATATCAAAATAATGATTTTGTTGTTTTTTTACTAATAAAGTAATATTTTCAGAGTCGGAAAATGGGCATTTTGGTTAAAAAATGGGCAAAAAGACCTGAAATCGACATAAAAACCGACTAAAATCGTTTAAAACCTATGGCAAAGTATATAAGCAATATTAGAATCAGGGGGTCTGTTAACGGGATGACCTTCAGGCAGACTAAAAACGGGTCGGTAGTATCAGGGAAAACGGGCCCAACTACTGAACAGGTTAAGAATGACCCAAAGTTTGAAAAGACCAGAAAGATGTATAATGAGTTTGGACGGGCGTGCGACGGGGCGAAAATATTTCGTGCCTTGTTTCAAGAGCCGATCGTGAATTGTTATGACACGAATATGCACAAGAGGCTGGTTGGGATGATGCGAAAAATAATTAACAGCGATACAGTTTCGCAAAAAGGGGAACGCAATCTGCTGATGGGGGATAGCAAGCTACTTAAAGGGTTTGAATTTAATAAACAGGCGAGCCTGAAAAATATTATCGGAATAAACTACAGGGTTGATGTTAACAGGAAAAGCGGAGAGGTGTTATTTCATTTCCCTTCTTTTAGGCCTGAAGCAGGCTTTCCAAAGCATGAATCGGCTACGCATTATAGGATTACTGCAGCCATAGCAGAGCTAAGCTGGAGAAACGACGGACACCATACTGCTATGGAAACTACTGACTATCTTTCTTTGAAGGAAAAGCAGCCAGCTAATTTCAGTGTTATGCTAATGATCAATGAAGGAACGCAAAAGCCTATTGCTTCTTCTCTTTCTATTACATGGTATATGGAGGTGAACGGGACTATGCACCCATTGACCAATGCGAGCTATAATGCGGCGGCGATGGTGGGAGTGAATGTGGATGTGGTCTGAATCGGGAGGCTAAGAATTAATATTAGTTTGTATCAGGAATCATAAAAATATTTCCAAATCCGAATTTTAGTAATCTATTGTCCAAAAAAACATATTGAGAAACGTAACTATATATAGGTTTTTTTCTAAACCTAGTACTTTCTTCATCAATTATTGAAAAAGTATAAATGACAAACTTCCCCATTGATTTTTTTGCAAACCTACTTAAGGGGAATATTTTCTTAAACTTCGCAAAACTTACTCCTAGTTTTATTCCATTATTACTTACGAAATGATCGTAATTACACGGAATTTTCTTTTGGCTAATTTTAGACGTATTATACCCAATTTCAAAATATTGACAACATTCTGAACCCTCCCAAAGTACCAGTTTAAAATATTCAGTTCTTTTCTTATTTATAACTACTGCATGAACCCAGTCTGGCTTTAATATGTTGCTGTCGATTTCTTTTAATACATCTTCCCCCAAATATTTTTTAATTTGCAAATACTGATTAATTCCAACGTCATTGATTGCGAAGTCCAGATTTGTTGAGTCATGGTTTCTAAATGATGATTGTTGAGCATGACCTATAAATATCATATTCACCAGCAAGAATCCTAATAGTGTCTTCTTATTCATTTTGACTAAGGTAGTATTTAATATACGCTTGGGGAAATGCAAACACAGGGTAAACTTGACAGACTAAGTTATATGTGACAGTATTACGATTAGAAATACTTTTTTAATTACTTTGCATAAAACTAACAGTTATGAGAAAAGGCATATTTCTTTTGTTGCTTATTGCAGGTAATACAGCATTTGCACAGACGGGTTATTTTCAGCAGCACCTTACCTATACTATCAACGTTGAGCTGAATGACAAGACCAATACCCTGACAGGATCGGAAACCATTGTGTATAAGAACAACTCGGGAGATGCACTGCCCTTTATCTGGTTTCACATCTGGCCCAATGCATATAAGAATGAGAACACCGCGATGTTCCAGCAAATTAAGAACGACAGCAGCAGGAGCAAGAAGCTGGAGCATTATTCTTTGGGAGATATCAGCGGACTGCAGTTTAAAGTGGGTAATAAGGTTGCCACCACTGAGCCGCACCCTAATCCGCAATATATAGATGTCATTAAAGTAATACTACCTACCCCACTGAAGGCTGGAGATTCAGTTGTTATCAGCACTCCTTTTATTGTGAAGCTGCCTTCTTACTTTTCGAGGTCAGGCTTTGCAGACGGAGAATTCATGGCCTGCCAGTGGTATCCTAAGCCGGCTGTGTATGATAAAACAGGATGGCACGAATTCCCTTACCTGGACATGGGAGAGTTCTATAGTGAGTATGCTGACTATAAGGTTAGCATCACCCTGCCGTCAGAATATGTTGTGGGCGCTACGGGCGTTATGCAAAGCGCTGATGAACTGGCAAAATACAAATCTCTTGGCGCGGAGAACCTGGCCAACACTAAAAAGCAAAAGCCTTATGTGCCTGCAAATAAGAGCGGCAATAAAACGCTAAGCTATTATGCAAGCAATGTTGTGGACTTTGCATGGTTTGCAGATAAGAACTTTATCATTGAATATGATACGATACAGCTTAACGGGAAGACGATAGACGCCTTTACTTATTATCACGATAAAAAGAATACGCTCTGGACAAAGAGCCTGGCCTATGTGAAAGATGCTGTAAGGCATTACTCATCATGGATAGGCGATTATGCATATCCTGTTGTGCAGGCTGTGGAAGGGCCTGCAAACAATGCAAGCGGCGGAATGGAGTACCCGATGGTAACACTGATCACCAGCCCCGATGCAAAAGAAGAAACACTGGACGCTGTGATAGCGCACGAGGTAGGACACAATTGGTTTATGGCGATGCTGGGAAGCAATGAAAGAATGCATACATGGCAGGATGAAGGTCTGAATACTTATTTCCAGTTCAGGTATGAGGCGGAGAAATACCGCACCAATTCTATATTCGGGGATGCTGTTCCGAAAGATTTTAAAAAGCTTGAACCTGATGTTTTCCTATCCTATATATACAAGGCCCTGACGTCGATACCGATGAACTCGGCTATTGATCTGCCTGCGGATAAATATCCTACCAGCGATGAGTACGGTCTTATCAGCTATGTAAAGACAGCATTGTGGATGTACCTGCTGGAACAAAGCACAAGCAGAGAGAAGATAGACAAGGCCTTTCACGACTATTTTGCAAAATGGCAATTCAAGCACCCGCAACCTGAGGATATGAAAGCTGCGTTTGAAGAATCTTTAGGAGCAGACCTTACAAAGTTCTTTGGGCTGTTGGGGAAGAAGGGGAGTTTGGTGGAGTAGATATTGTCTGAACCGGGATGGAAGGGATGAGAGACTTACGTAAGTAAAAAGATTATCATTTACTTTAAGAAGTTCTTAAGCTTCGTGAGATCTTGTCTTGTATCGAATACAGTAATTATCTCAATAGCATTTCTTCTGTTCCTGTAATAAATTATGTTATGCTTAGTTAGAGCATACCTGCGAATATTCTTTCTCTTATTATAATAACCAAATATCCTTGGGTTGATCAGGACGATCTGATAGAAGGTTTCTAACTTTTGGAGGAACTCATCAGTTACTTTCTGACTCCAGTTCTCTGAGAGCCACGAAAGAATAGTTAGAATATCTTGTTTGGCCTGCGGAGATATAATGACAGGCTTTGGCTGTTTATTTCCTTTTGCCATAGCTGGCCTGTGTATCATTTAAGAATAGGCGGAAATCTGTTCCTTTTCCATTGTCTAATTCCTTAATGCCTTTGGCAATTTTGATGTCAAGTGCTTTTTTATCCACTTTTATACCTGCATATTTTTGCTGGTTAAGGAATTCTTTCAGAATAAGATAAGCAGATTGCAATTGGCTTGCATCCATTTCTTCAAGGCTCTTATTGATCTTATTTTTTAGGGCTGTAGCAGACATATATTTTCTTAGTAAAGATACAATTTCGTATGAAGTATAAGCTGATCCTGATTTGAAAATTAGGAAATCTTTACGCCCTGCGCCTATAATGGTATCTTAAAATCTCTACCCCATGACCAACATCAGAGTAAATATTGATAAATATGGGGTTTGTGCTGTTGTTGGTTTTCATTTTTTCCCTACCTTGTCCCTCTAAATAGTTGAGGGAAAACTGACCAAATCTGTACTATGGGAGCATCTTCAATGATCGTGTTGGTAATTGCTGCGCTGGCCTTCTCTATAGGGGCGATACTTATTGCAAAGCTTACCACTAAAGCCACCAAGAATGCTCAAAAGGGAGAACCTTATGAGTGTGGTATCCCTACAACCGGAAAGACATGGATACAGCTGAATGTAGGCTACTACCTGTTTGCTTTGATCTTCTTAATATTTGACGTGGAGCTGGTGTTCCTTTATCCATGGGCAGTGGTGGCTAAGCATGTGGGGTGGATTGCATTGGTAGAGATAATCATATTCTTTTTCATATTGTTCATGGGCTTTTTATATGCACATAAGAAGGGCGCCTTAAAATGGATGTAGTAACAATTAAGAATTAATAATTAAGAATTAAAAATTGAGTTACAAGCAGAATACAGAGAAGAAAGATTTTCCGGGGCAGATAGAGGAACTGCCGGGAGGAGGGATTGTACTGAGCAAGCTTGACGATATCATCAACTGGGCGCGCTCTAATTCCTTATGGCCTCTCACCTTCGCTACGAGCTGCTGCG
>Ga0163162_10006756_pt1 | contig 11131 bp, 9 predicted proteins | sample S55metaG_FD_115310 | JGI IMG/M metagenome (GOLD analysis project Ga0163162, IMG submission 115310) | Switchgrass rhizosphere microbial communities from Kellogg Biological Station, Michigan, USA - S5-5 metaG | ecosystem: Host-associated > Plants > Roots > Rhizosphere > Soil | place: USA: Michigan...
CATATTTTTTGGAGCTGAAAGTGGAAATAACGCGGTTCTTAAACAGATGGATAAGGGGGGAACACAATCAGGCGATCAGATACTTGCTTTTGCCGAACGATTGAAAAAATTTGACATCATACCGGAATATTCATTCGTATTGGGAACTCCTGCCCCGACGCCTGAAGAAGTGGAATCCCAGATTGATTTTGAAATCAGCTTTATCAAGAAAATTAAAAAGATAAATCCCGGAACAGAAATTGTGCTGTATACCTATAGTCCGGTGGCTACCGAAGGTTCTGATCTGTACAACCAGGCCCTTGATAAGGGGTTCAGATTTCCTGAAAAACTGGAAGACTGGATTAGTCCGGCCTGGGAGAATTTTGACCTTCGCAAAAATCCGCTTACACCCTGGCTCACACCGGCCATGATAGATAAAATCAAAAATTTTGAGACTGTGTTAAACGGATATTATCCAACTGTAACAGACATCCGTCTGAGCAACTTTAAAAGAAAATTCATGCGCCTGATAGCCGGGATCCGTTATAATATCAATTTGCATCAATATCCTTATGAGATTAAACTCCTGCACCGTATGTGGAAATACCGGCAACCGGAGATTCAGGGGTTCTAACCGACCATGACCATTCAATCATTATACCAGACTTATAACCGGTACCGTACACTGCAAACGGATTCAATAAGCAGCTTGCCGGTTGTGATTTTGATGCCGCACAGCTCCTGTAACTGCCGTTGTGTGATGTGTGATATCTGGAAGGGAAATCATAATCTCAGGCAACTGGAAGAAAAGGATATCCGGGGAATCCTGACTACCCTTAAAAAATTCCGTACCCAACAGTTGGTCATGTCGGGTGGAGAAGCGCTGCTGAATCCAAACTTTTTCCGCTTTTGTGAAATTATTAAAGAGCAGAAAATAAAAATCAGTTTGCTTTCCACTGGCCTTACGATTAAAAAGAACGCCGGGCAGATAGTAAAATGGACTGATGATATTATCGTATCTCTTGACGGGGATGAAAAGACACATGATCAGATCCGGAATATCCCGGGCGCATTTAATAAATTGAAGGAGGGAATTGAAGCCTTGCGGGCAATCAGCCCGCATTTCAGGATCACCGGCAGAACAGTCATACACCGGCTGAATTTCCGATCCTGGCCCCGTATTATTCAAGCGGCGAAGGAAATAGGTCTGGATTCAATTAGTTTTTTACCCGCTGATACAAGCAGTACAGCTTTTAACCGTGAAAATGGCTGGCCGGAAGAAAGGCAGCTAGAAATCCTCCCGTCATTACCGGAGCTGGGGGAAATGAAAGAGACTATGAGTGAAATACTGGATCTGTATAGCCAGGAATTTACCCGTGGCTTTATCGCAGAATCCCCACAGAAATTTCAGAAGATTTACTACTATTACGCGGCCTGTTGGGGGCTTAACCCTTTTCCTTATAAAAAATGCAATGCACCCTGGGTATCTGCGGTGATTGAAGCGGATGGTTCCGTACGCCCCTGTTTTTTCCATGCATCCTACGGAAATATAAAATCAAAATCTCTTGAATCTATTCTGAATGGACCGGAAGCCATCCGGTTCAGGAAAAGTCTCGACATGAAAAATAATGAGACCTGTTTGAAATGTGTTTGTTACCTGAACTTAAAGCCGGCGGCAAAAATATAAACAGTTTTATATGCAGGGATTCAATGAAGAAAATAAAGCCATTCGTATAAAACCGCTGCAAATCATCGCCGTCCTTGCGATTCTCCAGCTGATCATTGCATTTCTTACGGAACCGATGATATTTACTCATGAAGAGGCAATGTGGCAGTATATAGGGAGAAATTGGATCAGGAATAGTCTGGTGCCTTACACCGGAGGCGTTGACAATAAATCACCCCTGATATTTTTAATTTTTGGTTTCTCAGACCGGCTGTTCGGGGTAAACTTCTGGTTCCCCCGTTTACTGGGCATTCTGGTACAATCGGCGGGGATATTCTTCCTATTTCGAATTGCCGAAAAAACCATCAGTCGCCAGGCAGGAATCATTGCAATCAGTTTCTACGGCCTGTCGCTGCTCTGGCGATCTACCGGGGGTAAATATGTGTCTTTTACGGAAGCTTACTCCATCACCTGCATAATTATTGCGATCTACTATAGTATTGTCTGCAATAATAATAACCAGTATGCTTTCAGGGCCGGATTTTTCGCGGGTGTAGGACTGGCGTTCAGGTTTTCGGCTGTGTTTGGAATCATTCCCGCGATCCTGTTTGTATTCCGGCAAAACAGAAAATCCGGACTAAGATTTCTTTTGGGTTTGCTGACCAGTATTGGATTGCTTGTTTTTCTTGCGGTAATGGCTGGTATCCGGATAAATGAATTCTTATTTTACGGGTTAGCAGACAATTTTGGAGCCGGAAGTCCAACAGGTCATTCCCTGGCCTGGAAAGCTCAGGCATTCGCTGACGGTTTTTTTTATTCTGAATTGATTTTATTCTATCCAACCCTGGTAGCTTATTTTATTTTGAACAGGAAGATGAATTTTCTAAAGACCTGGCTGATTTGTGAATTTTTTGGAATTATTATTTTAGGTATCTATGCCAGGAATCATTTTAAGGAAGTTCTTCCTCCGCTGTCGTTGATGAGCGCTTACGTTGTTGACTGGCTGGCAGAAAACCATCAGGCATCTTTAAAGCAAATTTTATTGGGCATATGGATTGTATTTTTCCCGAAAACTATTGAGCCACTATTTGCCATTAAGCGAATTTTCGTATCGAAAAGCAGTCATCCGGTGACGGGCGACAAGTCAACGGCTATTGAAGATGAAAACCTGAAAAAGCAAATCGGGTTATGGATTCGTGACAATACAGCTCCCGGCGATAAAGTTTTCATTGCCGGATACGGCGCCCAGATCCAGGCTTATTCGGAAAGGATTTCACCCAGCATCTATTTTAATGTGACCCAGACAGCCTTTGCCAAGAACCGGTTATATGCCGATCTTTCTTCAAATAAACCAGACCTGCTCGTGATACCTTTGCAGGAAAGATATTTGACTTCGGTGGGCGAGGATATCCGTTCGTATATCAGCGGTCTGGTTATAAGAAATTATAAGTTGGATACCTGTTTATATAATTATGACATTTTTAGAATCGTCAAGGCGAAAATTCCGAAATAACGGGCCTCCCCGGATGAATACCAGGACATGAAAAAAATACTTATTACTCATTCTTATTTTCTGCGTTTTGATCCAAAACAATGGGCCGGTGGAAAGCCTTATGCTCCGCTGGGAACTCTATATGCCGTTTCCGTTTTGAAAGAGCATGGATATGATGTTTCTTTTTTTGATACCATGTTTTCGACCGGACCGGGAGAAATCCTCCCTTTTATCCAGTCCGCCAATCCGGATATTTTCATTATTTATGATGATGGATTTAATTACCTGACAAAAATGTGTCTTGAAAATATGCGGGAAGCGGCTTTTGCCATGATTCGTTCAGCCAGGGACAGGGGTTGTACAGTAATCGTATCCAGTTCTGATTCGACTGACCGCTATGAGATGTATCTCAATGAAGGAGCAGATTTTGTTATTCTTGGTGAAGCAGAATTGACGCTTAAGGAGTTAATTAATACACTGGCACTTGATAAGGTAGATTTTTTTTCAGTTGAGGGACTTGCGTTCAGGCAAAATGGAGCAATCATAAAAACAAGGCACCGGAATGTTATCAAAGATCTTGATTCACTTCCTTATCCAGCCTGGGATATAATCAATATGGATCCATACCGGAACAGCTGGATAAAGCATGCCGGATATTTTTCAATGAATATGGCCACTACCCGGGGCTGCCCGTTTAAATGTAACTGGTGTGCAAAACCAATATATGGTAACCGGTATAATACGAGGAGCCCTCAACATGTGGTCAATGAATTGAAAATGCTGAAACAAAAATTCGGATTTGATCATATATGGTTTTGCGACGATATTTTTGGCTTAAAACCGGGATGGGTTAGTGAGTTTGCCGGTTTGTTGGAAAAGGAGGGATTGGATTTCAGGTTTAAAATGCAGGGCCGGGTAGATCTGTTATTACAGGAAAATAATATCCGGGACCTGGCAAGAGCGGGTTGCGAAAATATCTGGATGGGTGCCGAAAGCGGTTCGCAGAGGATACTGGATGCTATGGATAAAGGGACTACAGTTCAACAAATCACAGAAGCCACACATTTATTAAAAAAGTGTGGGATCAAGCCTTCATTCTTCATTCAGTTTGGCTACCTGACAGAAACAAAAGAGGATATTCAAAAAACAATATCCATGATTAATGAATTACTGCCATATGAAATCGGGATATCCGTGTCATATCCTTTACCCGGTACGGTATTCTTCGAGAAAGTTAAAAATGAATTGGTAAACAAAACAAACTGGAAAGATTCTGATGAAATGGCGCTAATGTTCAGAAATACTTACCAGCCTGCTTTTTATAAACAACTGCACCGATATGTTCACAAAAGTTACCGGAAGCACCTGGCCTTTGAAGATGTAAAGCTGTTATTCGCACACCCTTTAAAATTAAATTTTCACCGTTTGAAGAGAGCGTTATCGGTTTTCTATTATTTGCCGGCCGCATTTATTGATAAACAAAAACTCAGGTTTTTTGAAAATCCGGCTCATGGATATGCCAGTTAATTATAGTAATGAACAGCAGGTAGCGGCTGCTTTTAACGCACAGTCGCAAATATTTGATGATCTGTATGGAGGCAATCAGATCATTCAGTATAAACGTAAACGGGTAAGGGAACATCTCCTGAAATGGCTGGACCCTGGCACCACCATCCTGGAATTAAATGCGGGAACTGGAGAGGATGCCATATTTCTCGCGCAACAGGGCTTTCATATACATGCGACAGATATTTCTTCGGGCATGCAGGATAAATTGAAGGAAAAGCTGGCGAATCAGCGTCTCGTTGGATCTGTAAGCCAGGAGATTTGTTCATTTACTGATTTGGAGAACCTAAAAGATCAAGGTCCCTATGACTGCATATTTTCCAATTTTGCAGGACTGAACTGTACGGATCAGCTGGGCAAGGTGTTGGGAAGCTTTGACAGATTATTGAAACCCGGAGGTATTGTTGTACTGGTCATACTTCCCGGATTTTGTTTATGGGAGACATTGCTGATATTTAAAGGAAAATTCAAAACTGCCGGCCGCCGGTTTTTTAGTGCGAAGGGCCGGGAGGCAAAAATTGACGGGGCTCCATTTACCTGCTGGTATTATTCCCCGCGATTTATCAAACGTTCGCTAAGAGAAAAATTCAAATTATTGGAAATTGAGGGACTGTGTACGATCGTTCCTCCTTCCTATATCGATCGATTCCCGGAAAATCATCCATTTATTTATTCATATCTGTGCAAGGCGGAGAACAGGTTTAAAAGGAGTTGGCCCTGGAAATTTATAGGTGACTATTATATTATTTCGTTCAGGAAAAAATAAATTATTTATTCCTGGCCAAATATGAACGGGAGAGCTCATAATACCTGAAGATTTCCGAGAGGCTTTTATCATATCGTTGTAATAACTTTTTCTGAAAAAACCCCGGATTCGCTTTTGAAAAATGCTTTCCAACGTGCATACTCAGCGGGATGCCCTTGCTATCTATTTTGCCGGTCCTGGTTTTTTTATTCCAGCTGCGGGCAGTCAGATTCATCAGGTAGCTGTCCAGTAAATCACCCAACCTGTTGTCAAATATTTTTTCGATGAAATACCCGAGCCACGTTTTCTGAGGTTGTGGCAGAGGTGGATTACTGATATTTTTGTTAGGGAAAAATGTCCGGGTCCAGTTATTTGTCTTAAAGAAGTTGTTGAAAACCTGATCTCCGTATAAAGGCAGGAGTGTGACAGTCTCAGCTGCCGTATAAATATTTTTTTCTAGTATGCCGAACTCCGCTTCGTCAATGAAATAATTCATGCAAAAATAATGCTGTCTGTTAAAGACGAAGGTGAACTTTTTGAAAATATGCAAGAAAGTTCTTGCGATCCAAAGCCGGTTTGCAGCTGTTATGATAAAATAGTCTATATCACTGTTTTCATCTGCGTATTGTTTGGATAAAGACCCGGAAATACCAACCGCCCGAACGAAGGGAAATGCGGCAATAATGGAAGCCCCCCATTTTGCCTTTCCCAGCATAATTCGGGCGGTTTCATTGCCTCTGTACCGCCGGGTTGCCAGTTTTATATTATTATGGAGTGAATAAAAATCACCGATCTTAAATACCATGGAATCCTCCAGAAGATTTTTTAAACCGCCCTCAAATTCCCTGTAGTCGTCACAATGACCGAGGAAACCGAATATTTCATTTTTTCTCAATGGATATTCGAACAAATTGAAATAAGCAAGTGTGGCCAGTATATCTTTTTTGATAGCAAAATATTTCATGCAGTTACTCCTTGAAATGCATTGACAGGTATTTTTATTGGCAGGAAACTGATCCAGGAAGCCGAAAGTCCTAACTGCCAGCTATATAGATTGTACGTGAATAGCCGGGACGGGTTGCGTAAGGCACAAGTGCAGAGGGAATAAAGACGGGAATATACAAGGCATATTTGCCTGTGTGCGAAATTCCCGTCTTTCATTCAGAAGTTTTTCCGTAGATGCTGTATGGCTTTTATCTTTTTTTAAAGTTGTGGTGTTGTTTGGCACAGCTCACATCAATTTGTAAAATTTCTCCCATGCCCGGTGAACCTCCATAGCCCCAGTTTGATACATATAATTTATTATCCGGTCCGAATGTCATAGCAGTGGGCAAGTTGAGATTGGATGCAATAGTTAAACGATCACCTGAAGGATCGATCCGGATAATGTCGCCGGTACCGGGGGTAGGAAATGGATTGCCGGTTGTATTTTCCAGTACATACAAACCACCCAATTCGTCAAATGTTACACCCAGAATGGTTGAAAACCCAGAGTCAACCACACTGATCTCCCCGCCGGGGGTTATTTTAAATATTTTGGAATTACCGGCTATTGGAAATACGTTCAGATTGCCGACATAAAAATTGCCATGATGAAATACCTGGGCTGTTGGCACGATATGGCCCTGACTAGCAGAAATATCAATGATCCGTGTAATATCTCCTTTTGGTGTTATCCTGTCCAGTTCACCATGGTTGGGTTCCACTACATATAGATTGTTGTTTACGTTAATCATGCTGTAAGCAGTTCCGTCGGGTTCAAAATCTTCGTCTTCCGGATTGGCTACCGGATTATTCATATAGTAGTTACTCAGGTTGGCAATAAAGTTCCAGGATCCGTTGTGATCGACTTTAATAATTCCGTTCGGAATGTCAGGTACACCGTGGGAGCAGCCAGCCCCTGAAATGAGCGCATAGAGGGTATGGTCGATAAAGGCCACATCTGCAACGCCACTGATTAACGGTTGAGGAATCGGAGCGGTCTGGCTGGATGGTAGATTATCCACAAAAGTGCTGCGGTTTCCGTTGTGGTCAACTCTCGAAATCCTTGCACCTGTATTGCTACCAAGGTAAGGACCGGCTCCCGGCACCTGTGTACATTGACCGATAGTCGAATCAGTTCCTCCGATACCACCTTCCGCCACATACAGGCGTCCATCCGGACCCCATTTCAAACCCCTTGGATTATTAAAACCGCTGGAAAATACCCGTATATCAACCACCAGATTGTCAGGATTACAATTGCATATACCCGGTGCGTTTTTTACACAGGAAGTAAATGTAAGAGCGATAACGATTGCTGCTCCGATGTTTAAGTACAATCTTCGTTTCATAAAATGGTTATTTAAATGTAAGAAATAATTTACGCAGGTTTTTATTCGGATACCGGTTTGGTTCATTCGCATAATGCGAATGATAAGGGAATGCTCGATTGTGTTTGTCAGAATAGAGAATCAATACAGTGAGTCTTCCATAGTAAGAAGGAAAGCATCTCAATTCTTAAGAATCGGGGAAATTCAGGGTTGCAAATTATTTTAATTTCTAAACAGAAAATTGTATAAATGTGACAAAAATGGAGGTTTTTTCATAATTCAATTGGGTTTCTGACTCAGACTTTTCCAATTGAATTCGCGGGCTGAAGCCCGTGAGGATAACTGACGCCAATTGTATTACTATATCTGCCAGTTACGTAATGGATAAAAATCATTTAATAATACATGATAACTTTAATTGGAACGATTTCTGTTTTGCTTAAGATAATTTATTACTGTATGAAAACACCAAATATGAGACTGGCCATCGCAGTCGGACTTTTCCTGCTCCTGGTGGATATTGCCATTGTTGTACTGGCTAAGTGATAAGGTTTTAGTCAGATGAGCTGATTATCGCAAAACCAACCGGGTCCTTTGGTATCCGGATATTACCATCCGGGCGGAATTTTACTACTTTCTTCTTCTTCCAGGAATCTGAATCAAAAATTCACTTATAGTCGTATAGAATACCAGACATTTGTCGCGACTTAAATTGTATACATTTGATCTAACTTGACTGTTATGAAAAAACTGATCTTCTTGTCTTTTTTTATTAGTTTCTGTACTTATTTAATAGCACAAAATGCGGAGGCTCTTGTAAAAGCTGAGAAAGATTTTGAAAAATCATGCCTTGAAAAGGGGATCCGGGACGGATTCCTTGCTCATGTTGACAGCAACGGTATCCAGTTTACGAACGCCGGACCCGTGGATGCAAAAAAATTCTGGCGTTCCCTGCCGGCCTTTGAGGGTGTTTTTTCCTGGTCACCCACGTTTGCGGAAATGTCAATTTCCGACAATTGGGGATATACTACCGGAAATTATGACCACAGGCCCAAGACATTAAAAGATACAGTGGAAGAATCCGGCCAATACACTACAGTCTGGCATAAGCTTGAGACCGGTCAATGGAAATACCTGATGGATATCGGCAACAGCCACTCCCCCCAGGCATTGGAAAATAATCCTATTGTTATTGACCTGAAAAAATATGGGGCAGGAAAAAACACGGGTGAAACAACTTTGCTGGATCAGGAGAATAAGTTTATTCTTTCATTTGAAAAAAGCATCCGGAGTGCCTATAGCGAAAGCGGAAGTAGTAAATATATTTTGAATATAACTGGCAGGTTGCCGCTGACTTCCACAGACAGTACTATTGCTATACTCGATAAACTGCCTGCCCTGCGTTATCATCCTGTTGGCGTTCAAATCTCTCCAGGGACTGATATGGCTGCCGTTTATGGGACTTTCATCCAGGCCGGAAAAACGGGTAGTTATCTTCGTATCTGGCGGCATGAAAAAAGCGGATGGAAAGTAGCCCTCGAAGTGATCAGGATATAATTTGATTTATAATAACCACACTCAACTCATTGCAAAATCAGAAGTGTTTCCGGCATGGGGCAGAAGTCCGATTTTCCTGAGTCTTTGCATAGGGTGTTTTGTAATTGCCATCCTTAACAGCCCGGGGAAAAATCTTTTTATCAGCACACTATATTTTTCTATAGCTCCAACCAGGACCTCAGATTTACCCCGGACCACTCCATGTATCATTTCCTGAGCACAGGTTTCAGGGGATATTCCCGCACCGACTGATTCCTGCATTTTGCCATAATGGCTTCCATTGCCTTTTAATGCATTCATGGTAATAGGTGTCCGAACCAATCCGACAGTGATCATGGTTACTTTTATTCCGTCCTTTTCATATTCCGCGCGCAGTGATTCGTAAAAACCGTGAAGCGCATGTTTTGAGGCAGAATATGCACCTAATCTTGGCACCCCGAATTTCCCGCAGAGACTGCTGGTTACTACAAAACATCCATGTCCCCTGAGCCGCATAGAAGGTAACAAGGCTTTAGTCAAAGCCACATTACTAAAAAAATTTATGTTCATCACTTTTTGAATCATCTTCATATCAGTCTGAATAATCATATCCCTGACGGCCATCCCCGCGTTTAGAAAAACATAGTCTATTCCGCCAAATAGAGTCCATGCCTTTTGAGCGATCCGGGGAAGAGAATCTATTTCCTCCAGATCGCAGGGAAGTATCGCTATTTTATCCGGCCGCGCAGATTCTGCTTTTACCATGTCCAGGTTGTCCTTGTTTCTGGCGGAGAGAATCAGGGTTGCACCCATCGCATTCAGACAGGATGCCAGCGCGGCACCGATTCCACTGGATGCTCCGGTAATCCAGCAGACCTTATCGCTAAAATGAGTTGATTTCATATGATTGTTTTGAAGAGAATTAAAAATAATTTGGGTTTTAACTTGATTTAGTTTTGATATACGAGTTGACTTGGGCCAGGAGGCTGACAATATTCCTGAGCATAATTTTTCCGGAATTTATCATCCATTATTTTTAAATCCCTCCGTCTGCCGGTAAAAAATAAATGAATCCAGTCTGTTATTTCCTGCCACATGATTTTTTTGAATGGCATAAAATACTGGAAGAAAAACCACCGGGTTATCCAAGCTGTCCATCCTGTAAACTGGATACCATACAATTCGCCGATTCCTTTACCAATTCCCAGGCTGGCACATTGTCCAAGACCTTTAAAATTGAAAGGCTTTAAGGATTGTGAGAGGATGGCGCGGCAAATATTTTTTCCTGCATGTTCGCCCTGCTTGATTGCCCAGAGTGCATTCGAAGGGCAGGGCTTATTTGTTGATGGATGAGAAACATGCACCGCGTCCCCTGCACCCCATATCTCACCGTGATTATTTACCTGCAGGAAGGAATTGATAATAATCCTTTTTGAATCATCCTTTTCCATTGCATCGGTACCTTTTAATGGGATTCGGTGCTGGCCTATAGTAGAAATGACCATCCTGCTTTCCAGAAAACTACCGTCATTCAGGTAGGCTCCCTGGCTTGTGACCCTGCTTATTTTTTTCTGATGCAGAATTTCGATCCCGTATTTGCAAAGGATTTTCTCAGCATAAACGCGCATGCGGTTCATTCCATTTTTAAGATCCGGCAGAATTTCATTTCTGCTATTGATTAAATAAATTGTTGGTTTGATATTTTTGAGTGTAGCATATTCTTTTCTGAGCACTTCAATCGTTTCTGCAAGATTTGCCGCTATTTCAACACCGGTAAACCCACTTCCTGCGATCACGAAGCGCAGAATTTTTGAGGCAGTGGGAGCATCTGCTTC
>Ga0163162_10006761_pt1 | contig 11129 bp, 8 predicted proteins | sample S55metaG_FD_115310 | JGI IMG/M metagenome (GOLD analysis project Ga0163162, IMG submission 115310) | Switchgrass rhizosphere microbial communities from Kellogg Biological Station, Michigan, USA - S5-5 metaG | ecosystem: Host-associated > Plants > Roots > Rhizosphere > Soil | place: USA: Michigan...
TCATCCTTTCGGGCGGACCCGAATCCACGACCGAAGGCGCGTCTCCGCGCGCTCCGCAACACGTATTCGATGGCGCCAGTCCGTTGCTCGGCATCTGCTACGGCATGCAGACCATGGCCGTGCAGCTCGGTTGCAAGACCGAGGCCGAACACACACGCGAATTTGGCCACGCCAGTCTTGGCATCGTTGCCGACGTGGCGCTGTTCGCCGGCTTGCCGCGAAAGCTCGACGTCTGGATGTCGCACGGCGATCGCGTCACCGCTGCGCCACCCGGATTCACCGTCACTGCGTGCACAAGCGATCTTCCGATCGCCGCGATGGCAGACGAGGAACGGCGCTGGTACGGCGTCCAGTTTCATCCCGAGGTCACGCACACACAGCACGGTTACGAAATCCTGCGGCGCTTTGTCGTCGATATCTGCGGCTGCCGCACGCTGTGGACCTCGGCCAACATCATCGACGATGCGGTCGAACGCGTTCGCGCGCAGGTCGGTGAAGGTCACGTGCTGCTCGGACTATCCGGCGGCGTGGATTCTTCGGTCGTGGCCGCGCTGCTCAAGCGCGCACTCGGCGACCAGCTGACCTGTGTGTTCGTCGACACCGGCCTGCTGCGCTGGCACGAGGGCGACCAGGTCATGGCAACCATGGCCGAGCATATGGGCGTCAAGGTCATCCGCGTCGATGCGGCTGACCGCTACTTCGCCGCGCTGGCCGGCATCAGCGATCCGGAAGCCAAGCGCAAGATCATCGGGCGGCTCTTCATCGAAATCTTCGACGAGGAATCGGCCCGGCTGCAGGACAACGAGTGGCTCGCGCAAGGCACGATCTATCCGGACGTGATCGAATCCGCCGGCAGCAAGACCGGCAAGGCGCACGTGATCAAGTCGCATCACAATGTCGGTGGTCTGCCCGCGGGCATGCGCTTCAAGTTGATCGAGCCGCTGCGCGAACTGTTCAAGGACGAGGTGCGCCGAATCGGCGTCGAACTCGGCCTGCCGCGCGAGATGGTCTATCGCCATCCGTTCCCGGGCCCCGGACTCGGCGTGCGCATACTCGGCGAGGTCAAGCGCGAATACGTCGAACTGTTGCAGCGCGCCGATGACATCTTCATCTCCGAATTGCGCGCGGCCGAGCTTTACGACAAGGTCAGCCAGGCATTTGCGGTGTTCCTGCCGGTGAAATCCGTCGGCGTCGTCGGCGATGCGCGCGCGTATGAGTGGGTGATCGCATTGCGCGCCGTGGAGACGATCGATTTCATGACCGCCCATTGGGCGCATCTGCCCTACGACTTCCTGCAAAAAGTATCCAATAGAATAATCAATGAATTGCGCGGTATTTCTCGTGTTGTTTATGACATAAGTGGCAAACCCCCTGCGACGATCGAGTGGGAGTGACCGGGCAGTTATTTCTAGCGGCGGACTCTATTCACGCCGCGTAACTTTCGGCCCATGCAGCAGTCGCGCGATGCCGTACACTTCGCCGCTTGCCGTTCTCCCAGGGAAAAGCATGTCGAAACTTCCGCTTGTTTTGATGTCGGCTGCGTTGACCGCCTGCGCTGCATTGCCCCCCAAAAGTGAGACTTCCTCTCCCGCGGCCCCGACGCCATCACCTCATCCCGCCGCGTCGGCGCGCGATCCTTTCGTGTCGACCTACCGACCGATGCCGAGTGCGGCGACGCTGATTCACGGCGGAACTGTACTCACGGGAACCGGTAGCCGGCTCGACGGGGCCGACGTGCTGATCGTGAATGGCCGCATCGAAGCCGTCGGCAAGAATCTGCGCGCCCCCGAGGGTACGACGATCATCGATGCCGCCGGCCGCTGGGTCACGCCGGGCATCGTCGACATCCATTCGCACCTTGGCGTCTATCCGAGCCCGGGACTCAAGGGCCTGTCGGACGGAAACGAACTGACCAGTCCGGTCACCTCCAACGTCTGGGCCGAACATTCGATCTGGCCGCAGGATCCCGGCTTCGAAGCGGCGCTCGAAGGCGGCGTGACGACGCTGGAGATCCTTCCCGGATCCGGCAACCTGATCGGTGGACGTTCGGTCGTCGTCAAGAACGTGCACGCGACTACTTATCAGGCGATGAAATTTCCGGGTGCCCAGCAAGGGCTGAAGATGGCTTGCGGCGAAAATCCCAAGCGCGTTTATGGAAGCAAGGGGCAAGCGCCGTCGACGCTCATGGGCAACGTTGCCGGCTATCGCCAGGCGTTCGCCGACGCGCAGGATTACAGACGGCAGTGGGAGAAGTACGACCGGGAACTGGCCGAATACCAGAAGAAGAATTCGAAAGATGGCGCCGGCAGCGACGGCGGCGACAAGAAGGCCACGCCACCGTCGCCACCAAAACGTGACCTCAAGCTCGAAACCCTGGCTGATGTCCTCAAGGGCGACATTCGCGTGCAGATGCACTGTTACCGCGGCGACCAGATGGCGACGATGCTCGATGTCGCCGACGAGTTCGGATTCAAGATCGTCGCGTTTCACCATGCCGTCGAGGCCTACAAAGTCGCCGACTTGCTCGCGAGCAAGGGCGTGTGCGCGGCGATGTGGGCCGACTGGTGGGGCTTCAAGGTCGAGGCATACGACGGCATACAGGAGAACGTCGCGATCGTCGATGCGCCAGCCGGAAGCTGCGCGATGCTGCATTCGGATTCCGAGGACGGCATCCAGCGCCTGAACCAGGAGGCGGCGAAAGCAATGTCGCGCGGAGTGCGCGCCGGTCTGGACATTCCACCCGAGCGCGCGATCCGCTGGCTGACCGCCAACCCCGCGAAGGCGCTCGGCCTGGAAGATCGTATTGGCGCGCTCGAAGCCGGAAAGAACGCGGACGTCGTGATCTGGAACCGAAATCCATTCAGCGTGTACGCGCTCGCCGATGAAGTCTTCATCGATGGTGCGGTTGCATTCGATCGCGCGCATCCAGCGCGCAAGCCGCCGTCGGATTTCCTGCTCGGGCAGCCGAACGAAGAGGAACTGCCATGAATGCGATGAACGTGCAAAAAGCGTCATTCCTCTCGGTGCTCGCACTCGCCGGCGCGATAAGCGCGGCGAACACGGCATCGGCGCAGAACAGCGACCGCAATGGCTCGAACGCCGACGCCGCGGCAGATGTGCTGATCCGCGGCGCAAAGGTCTACACCGTTTCCGGCCGCGGAACGCTCGAGAATGCCGATGTGCTGGTGCACGCGGGGAAGATTGCCGGCGTCGTCCAGAGCGGCGCCGCCGGCCTGCAGATACCTGCAGGCGCGAGAGTGGTGGAAGCGAAGGGCAGGCCACTGACGCCGGGTGTTTTCGCCGGATTGACGCATATCGGTATCGAGGAGATCAGCGCGGAGTCCTCGACTGTCGACGCGAACGTCGACTTCAAGTCGCCAGCCTGGGATCAGAAGTGGCGGCCGGAGTTCGACGTCACGCTGGCTTACAACTCGCGCTCGACTCTCGTACCGGTAATGCGCATCGAGGGGCTCACCTGGACCGTGCTGGCGCCCGGCGCTGGCGACAGCATCATCGCCGGCCAGGGCGCTGCGGTGGCTCTCGACGGCACGCTCGAACAGGGTTCGCGGGCAGTCCTGGACGGGAGCCGCTCGCTGTTCGTGAAACTCGGCAGCGAATCGGAGAAGCTCACCGGTGGCAGCCGCGCGGCGGGCTACATGCTGCTCGACCAGGCTATCGGGGAGACGCGCGCGTCGGGACCGGTCGGTCAGGATGCGCTGCTTCATGCCGCCGGCCGAACCGCGCTGGGCCGCTACCTTTCCGGTGGGCGAGTCATCTTCGAGGTCGAGCGCGCCGCGGATATCCTCGAAGTGCTGGCATTTGCCGAACGCAACCATGTCAAGCCGGTGATTTCCGGCGGCAGTGAAGGGTGGTTGGTGGCAAAGGCGCTGGCGCGTGCAAAAGTTCCGGTCGTGCTGAACTCGCTGCAGGATCTGCCGAGCGATTTCGACCGCCTGAGTTCGCGCCTCGATAATGCCGCGCGGCTGCAACGCGCTGGAGTTCTCATCGCCTTCTCGAGCGGCGAAAATCACAAAGCGTACTCAGTCCGCCAGCTGGCTGGTAACGCCGTGGCCCACGGCCTGCCGTGGGACGCAGCGCTCGCGGCAATCACGGCAAATCCGGCGGAAATTTTCGGACAGGGCGCCGTGCGCGGCCGAATTGAAAAGGGGCAGGTTGCCGACCTGGTGCTCTGGAACGGCGATCCGCTCGAAGTCACCAGCGCCGCGGATCAGGTATGGATCGGCGGGCGCACCATCGAGATGCGCTCGCGGCAGACGGAACTTCGTGACCGCTATCTGCGCCAGGCCAAGGCGCACTGAACGAGCCGACGGCGATTTCTGCCGGTGCAGGCCCGCCGTCGCAACTCATGACGCCTTTCAGCCCGGACGACGATCGCTTCATGTTGCGTGCGCTGGAACTGGCGCGGCGCGCCCAGGAAGAGCATGCCGAAGTGCCGGTCGGCGCAGTGCTGGTCGCCGACGGCGAAACAGTCGGCGAAGGCTGGAATCGCAGCATCTCGGGCAATGACCCGAGTGCGCATGCCGAAGTCATGGCGTTGCGCGACGCCGGCCAGCGATTGGGCAACTATCGCTTTCCCGCCACGACCCTGTACGTCACTCTGGAGCCGTGCGTGATGTGTTCGGGCGCGCTGGTCCACGCGCGCGTCGAGCGCGTGGTGTTTGCCGCAGACGATCCCAAAACCGGCGCTGCCGGAAGCGTGTTCGATACGCTTGTTTCGCCGCTGCACAATCATCGCATCGTCGTCGAGCGAGGGCTGCGCGCTTCCGAATCGGCCGAGATGTTGCGGAGTTTTTTTCGCAGCAGGCGTTAGCGGCGGCCTGGATGTTTGCGACGCGCCGGTGTCCCGGACCGGCGCGCCGCGTCACGACCTGACGTCGTGGTGAACGGTTTCAACGATAGACGAGCACCGGCACCTTGCTGTGTGTCAGAACCTTCTGCGTCTCGCTGCCGAGCAGGAATCCCTCGATGCCGCGGCGGCCATGCGAGGCCATCATGATCAGATCGCACTTCTTCTTTCGCGCGGTCTTGATGATTTCCTGATATGGCTCGTCATTGAACGCGTGTGCGCCATCGCAGGTCACGCCGGCCGTCGTCGCCACGCGTTCGGCGAAGCGCAAGTACTGGTTGGCGCGCTCGGTCGACGATGCCTCGTATTCCGCGGCGGTCAATTCGAGCATTTCGGCCTGGTAAGTGAACGTGTGGAACTTCGGGATAACGTGCAGAGCTGTGACCTTGGCCTTGCTCTGCTTGGCGAGTTGCACTGCTTGCTTGACCGCTTTTTCCGAAAGCTTCGACCCGTCGGTTGGTACAAGAATGTGCTTGAACATGGCCACTGCCTCCTGGTGCGACATGGATCGCGATTCGGCTATGGCGCAAGGCTATACCCGCGTTGGCGGGGCAGCGTTGACCCAGGTCAAGTCAGGGCGATTTCGTGGGGCGGGCCTTGGCCCACCGCTGTGCTTTGCGTCAGGAGAAAACGGTGGGCCGAGGCCCACCCTACGCCATGCGGCGCTGGCGAACCGCTGCCGCCTGCTGCTCTGAACCGCGCAAATCCTGGCTGATTACAGGCGCGTCGCCAAACCATGCCAGCGTCCGGGCGAATGCCGCGACTTCGCCGACGATCAGCAGCGACGGGGACCGCAAAGCATGCAGCTGGGCAAGGTCCGCCAGCCGGTCGATGGACGAAACGATGACGCGCTGATCGGCGCGCGTTCCATTTTCGATCGCCGCTACCGGCGTATCGGCTGCGCGGCCCGCTGCGATCAGCCGTTCGCGCAGCGCGCCCAGGTGCGCCACGCCCATGTAGACGGCCAGTGTCTGCCGCGGCGCGGCAAGCGCCTTCCAGTCCAGCGTGTCCAGCGATTCCTTGCAATGTGCGGTCACGAACTGCACGGAGTGGGCATGCTCGCGATGCGTCAGCGGCACGCCGGAATAGGCGGCGCACGCCAACGCCGCGGTGACACCGGGAACAACTTCGTAGGCAATGCCATGACTGCGCAGGAATTCCAGCTCTTCGCCGCCACGGCCGAACACGAACGGATCGCCACCCTTGAGCCGGACGACGCGGCGTCCTGCGCGCGCGTGCTCCAGCAGCAGGGCATGGATCTGCTCCTGCGTCGCATGGTGGTTGCCGGCCTCCTTGCCGACTTCGATGCGTTGCGCATCCCGGCGCGCAAGATCGAGCACCTCCGGGCTGACGAGCCTGTCGTGAAAGATGAGGTCGGCCTCGTTGAGCACGCGCAGTGCGCGCAGCGTCAGCAAGCCCGGATCGCCCGGGCCTGCACCAACCAGGGCCACGTGGCCGGTTTGGGGCAATTCGGACCGGCGCAAGCTGCGCCGCAATTCGCTCTCGGCCGCCGCGACCTTGCCGGCTCGAAGCAATTGCCAGATCGACCCGCCAAGCACCCGATCATAGAAGCGCCGTCGCGCGGCCGGATCGCGATGACGGAAACGAATCGCGCGACGCGACCTCTCGAGCAGCATGGCGAGTGGGCCGACAGCATGATCGAGTGCCAGTTCGATGCGCTCGCGGATCCAGCGGGCGAGCATCGGCGCGTTGCCACCGGACGAAATCGCGACCTGCACGGGCGCGCGGTCGATCACTGCCGGCACATGGAAACTCGACAACGTGGCGTTGTCGACGACGTTGACCAGGATGCGCCGTGCGGCTGCATCGCCGGCGACGCGGCTATTGACGTCGATGTCGTCGGTCGCGGCAATGACCAGCCAGATCTCATCGAGCCAGTTCGCCTGATAGTGGCCGTGCAGGTGCGTGATCCTGCCGAGACGCGCCCATTCGCTCAGTCGCTCATTCAGCGCCGGCGCGCCAACGCGCACGCGCGCACCCGTGCCCAGGAGCGCCTCGCATTTGCGCGCCGCGACTTCGCCTCCGCCAACGACGAGCACGGAACGATCAGTCAGATTCGCGAACAGCGGATACAGCTTCATTGATTGCAGATGTTGGACGGTTTCACTCACCCTATGTGTTCCAGCAACGGTGGACAAATAACTTTTGGTCAATGCGATATGTCGGGTAAGGGGCAAACGCGTTCCAGGGGCGGCTATCGACCCTTTCGATTGTCTGGACGGCCAAACCGGGCCGCGATATGCTGCAACGCAACTGACTCCCGGATCGGGATTACTTCATGCGTGCAGTTCGCAGACAGTGTGGTTGTTGAACGGTTGGTGCTGTTTGAGCTGACTCGACACTATTTTGCGAAAACGACCATGACCCTGACCCAGCTGCGCTACTTCATCGCCATCGCCGACTCCGGCCTCAACATCACGACGGCCGCCGAGCGCGTCCATGCCACGCAACCTGGCGTCAGCAAGCAACTCAAGCAGCTCGAGGACGAACTCGGGTTCCAGTTGTTCTCGCGCAAGGGCAAGAGCCTGCACGCGATAACGCCATCCGGGCTGCAGGTCCTCGAGCGCGCGCGCGTCATCATCTCCGAGGCGGCGAACATCCGCTCGATCGCAGCGGACCTGCGCGGTGAAGAAGCCGGTGATCTGGTCATCGCCACGACTCACACCCAGGCGCGGTTCGTGTTGCCCGAGGCGATTGCCGCATTGACGCGGCGCTATCCCGGAGTCGACGTGCACTTGCGCGCGCAAGGCGATGCACAGGTCATGGAGGTATTCGAACGCGGTGAAGTTGACCTGGCGATCGTCAGCACCAGCGACGCTGCGCCGGAGGGCGGCCTCGCCGTTCCGTTGTTTACCTGGCGCCGGGCGGTCATTGCGCCGCGTAACCATCCTCTGGCGGCTTTGAGCCGGCGGCTGACGTTGGCCGACCTGGCGCGCCACCCGCTCGTGAGCTACGAATCTTCGCTGCGGCCCGAATCATCGCTGCGCCAGGCGTTCTCGGCCGCCGGCGAGACGCCGCACTTCGCCTTCACTTCGCGCGATGCAGACCTGATCAAGACCTACGCGCGCGCCGGTCTCGGCGTCGGCATCCTGGCGGAGATGGCCATGTTGGCCGAAGACGCGCGCGATCTGCAGGAACTCGATGCTGCAGACCTGTTCGCGCCGTGCACCACCTGGCTGATCCTGCGCCGCGACCGCGTTCCACGCACCTACGCGATGGCACTGGTCGAATTGATTGCGCCGCAGCTCGATCGCCGCGACCTGCAGCGCGCGTTGGGCGGAGAGATCCCGGCACACTGGCCGGCGCCGCCGAAATGGCGCGAGCGTGCGTCGCTGCAGAGCCGCGCCGTAGCCTAGCCGCGCCGTAACCTAGGGAAGTTTTGGATAAGCCTTTGCTCGTCATTCCAGCGAAGGCTGGAATCCAGTTTTTGATTGCTGAAGAACTGGATCCCAACCTTCGCTGGGATGACGACCCACTGGGATGACGAGCCACGACCTTCAGATATTCAGACCTTCTTTAGTAGCTGAAGTGCAAACCGCACTCGCGCTTCAGTCCAAAGAAGCGTGTGTCTTCCTCGCGCATCCCCGGTTCCCAGGGACGCGTCGTATGGACGTCGCCGATCGAGATGTAGCCACGTTCCCATAGCGGGTGATAGGGCAGGCGATTGTCCTGCAGGTATGTCCAGACGTCGCGGTCGGTCCAGTCGGCAACTGGATGGAACTTCCAGCGGCCGTCGCGCAATTCGAGGAAATCGATCGCGCCGCGCTCCGCTGTCTGGGTACGGCGCAAGCCTGCGATCCATGTGCGCGCTCCGATCTCGGTCAATGCGCGCTGCATCGGCTCGACCTTGCGCAGGCGGTTATAGCGCTCCAGTCCGTCGAGCCCTTGTTCCCACAGGCGGCCGAGGCGCGCCTCCATCCATGCCACGCCGATCGCCGGACGATAAACTTTCAGGTTCAAGCCGAGTCGTTCGGTCAGATCATCGGCGAAACGATAAGTCTCCGGAAACAGATAACCCGTGTCGATCAGGATGACCGGAATGTCGCGCTGCGAGCGCGTCACCAGATGCAGCACTGCAGCCGATTGCGCGCCAAAGCTCGACGACAGCGCGTGCTGGTCCGGCAGCGTCGCCACCGCCCAGGCAACGCGATCGCCGGCACTTTGCGTCGCCAGCCAGTCGTTCAGATCCTTGAGTGCACGGTCGTCTTCCGCCGCGCTGATCAAATCGGGGGGCGTCACGTTCTTGTCTCCAGTGTGATCGGTATTGCGCCACGCGCTGCGGCAACCACGCCGCTGCGCAACAGGAAATCGCCGAAGCCCTCGCCGTTCGCGCGCTCTGCCGCGTAACGCACGAACAAGGGTTCGAGAGCGCGCAGGATCTCGGCTTCGTCTATATTTTCGCGATGCAGCGTGTTCAGGCGCTGGCCGCGCGCGTCCGCGCCGAGCATCAGGTTGTAGCGCCCCGGCGCCTTGCCGACCAGTGCGATCTCGCCAAGGTAGGGTCGCGAGCAGCCGTTCGGGCAGCCCGAGATGCGCAAGCCGATCTGCGCATCGGCCAGGCCGGCCCGGTCGAGCAACAATTCCACTTTGTGCAGCAGTTCCGGAAGATAACGTTCGGCCTCGGCCATCGCCTGGCTGCAGGTCGGCAGGGCGACGCAGGCCAGGGCGTGCAGGCGCAGCGGCGAGGCCGTGCGATAGGTGTCGAGTCCATGAGTCACGACCAAGGCTTCGACCTGCGCGCGCTCGGTCCGCCCGATGTTCGCGATGACCAGGTTCTGGTTCGGCGTCAGGCGGAATTCGCCGCGGTGCACACGGGCGATTTCGCGCAAGCCCTTCAGGTGCGGTGCGCCCGGACGGTCGGCGATGCGGCCCGACTCGATGCGCAGCGTCAGGTGGTGACGGCCGTCTTCGCCTTCGGTCCAGCCGAAGCGGTCGCCGTTGTGGTCGAAGGCAAACGGTCGTGCGTGCGCAAACATGAAGCCCGCGCGCCGTTCGACTTCGTTCTTGAACCACTCCAGTCCACGGTCGTCGATCGTGTATTTCAGGCGCGCATGCTTGCGCTCGGTGCGGTCGCCGAAGTCGCGCTGCGTCGTCACGATCGCCTCGGCGACGGCGGTGACCTGGTCGGCGCTAATGAAGCCGAGCAAATCGGCGAGGCGCGGGTAGGTCTTCGCATCGCCATGGGTTGCGCCGAGTCCGCCGCCGGCGACGACATTGAAGCCAGCCAGAACACCGCTTTCCAGGATGGCGATGAAGCCGATGTCGTTCGCGAACACATCGACGTCGTTGACGGGAGGCACGGCGAACGCGATCTTGAACTTGCGCGGCAGGTAGGTCGGCCCGTACACCGGCTCGCTCTCCTCACCGCTGCCGGCAACCTGCTTTTCGTCCAGCCAGATTTCGTAGTACGCCCGCGTCTTCGGCATCAGGTGCACGGACAGGCGTTGCGCAACTTCGTGCACCGTCGCATGCGCGCGCGATTCGAATGGATTGGCGGCAACGAGAACGTTGCGGTTGACGTCGCCGCATGCTGCAATCGTGTCGATCAACGCGGCATTCAGCGCGCGCATCGTCGCCTTGAGCTCGCGCTTGATCACGCCGTGGAACTGGAAAGCCTGGCGCGTCGTCAGGCGCAGCGTTGCGTTCGCATACCCGGCCGCGATCGCATCGAGTTTGAGCCACTGCTGGGGCGTGATCACCCCGCCGGGCAGGCGCGTGCGGATCATGAACTGGTAGGACGGTTCGAGCTTCTGCAGCCTGCGCTCGTCGCGGATGTCGCGATCGTCCTGCTGATAGCTGCCGTGGAACTTGATCAGTTGCGTGTCGGAATCGGCGATTGCTCCGGTGACCGCGTCGGCGAGGCCCTCGGTCAGGGTTCCGCGCAGGCGCCGGCTCGCAGCCTTGATGCCCTCGACCGCCGACAATACTGGCGCAGTCGCGCTCATCAGTAGATGTCCCGAAGGTAGCGGCGCTCGTTGGCGAGGTTTTGCAAATACGCTTCCGCGTCCTCGACGTTCTTGCCGCCGTGCTGGACGATCACATCGCGCAGCGCCGCATGCACGTCGATGGCCATGCGCGATGCATCGCCGCATACGTACAGGTGTGCACCGCTCTCGAGCCACGCGTACAACTCACGGCCCTTGCTGCGAATGCGCTGCTGGACATAGACCTTGTCACGCTGGTCGCGCGAGAAGGCCACGTCGAGCCGGTGCAGTTCGCCGCGCTTGAGCGCGCGCTGCCA
>Ga0163162_10006762_pt1 | contig 11128 bp, 11 predicted proteins | sample S55metaG_FD_115310 | JGI IMG/M metagenome (GOLD analysis project Ga0163162, IMG submission 115310) | Switchgrass rhizosphere microbial communities from Kellogg Biological Station, Michigan, USA - S5-5 metaG | ecosystem: Host-associated > Plants > Roots > Rhizosphere > Soil | place: USA...
GAGGGCGGCGACACCACCGATGAAAAAGCCGATCCGCCATCCCCAGGCGTGCAGTGCGTCATCGTCGAGGAAGTGGAGCGCGATGAGGAGCGTGAACTGCGCGAGGACGTGACCGCCGATAAGGGTGACGTACTGGAACGACGACAAGAAACCGCGCCGGTTCGCAGTCGCCGCTTCGGACATATAAGTCGCCGATGTGCCGTACTCGCCCCCAGTGGCGAAGCCCTGCACGAGGCGAGCGAAGACCAGAATCACGGCCGCCCAGTACCCGAGGATCTCGCGTGTTGGCATGACCGCCACAACGAAGGAGCAGGTCGACATGACGGTGATGCTGAGCATCAGCGCGGCTTTGCGGCCACGGCGGTCGGCGTATCGGCCGAAGAACCACGACCCCACCGGTCGCATGACGAAGGTGACCGCGAAAATCGCGTAGATGTACACCGTTGAGTTGGTGTCGTTCTTGTCGAAGAATTGCGCCTCGAAATAGGTGGCGAAGACCGTGTAGACGTAGACGTCGTACCACTCGACGAGGTTTCCTGCGGAGCCTTTGACGGTGTTTAGCACTGCCCGCCGGGTGCTCGTCGGAGCGCGTGTTGGACCAGTCAGGCTGGACGGCGTCGCCCCATCACTCATTCAGCGAAGATAGCGGACCGGTTGCCAGATTCACGGCCGCTTGGGGCGCATACAAGCCCTGCCGGTCCTAGCCGCGGTACTGAGCCACCAGTGCGGCGTATTCGTCGAGCAGCCGAAGCGATTCATCGAGCGGCACACTCGGCAAGGCCACTGCTAACTGGCCGAAACCGAGGTCCTCGGCGGCACGCCAGTAGTCGGGTTTCTGGGGCGTGCCGAACATCGCCAGCGGGACGTCGTGGCCGGCCCCTTCGCGGATCTGGCCGATGCGTTTCGTCAGATGCTCCACTGGCAGCGCGTTGGATATCCAGCCCGCGTCATGTCGGATCACACGCTTGACGGTGGCATCGGAGTCGCCGCCGATGTAGATCGGCGGATGCGGTCGCTGGACCGGCTTCGGACGGCTGTACGACGGCTCGAAGTCGACGTACTTGCCGTGGTACTCGGCAGGGTCGGCCGTCCACAGCGCCTTGATGGCCTCGATACGCTCGTCCAGTAACGCACCACGCGTCTTCGGGTCCGTGCCGTGGTCGCGCAATTCCTCGATGTTCCACCCGGCGCCCACACCGAACACGAACCGACCGCCGGAGATCAGGTCGATGCTCGCGGCCTCCTTCGCGGTGATGATCGGATCGCGCTGGATGAGCAGGGCGATCCCCGTGAACAGTTCGATTTTGGAGGTCACGGCTGCCGCCGCGGCAAGCGTGACAAATGGGTCCAGGGTCTTGTAGTAGATGTCCGGCAGCTCGCCACCCATCGGGTAGGGACTCTCACGGCTGGCCGGAATGTGCGTGTGCTCGGCGATCACCAGCGAGTCGAAATCTCGCTCCTCGATGGCACGCGCCAGAGAAACCGTGTCGATACCGTCGTCGGTGACGAACGTGGAGATTCCAAACTTCATGCGCGCCTCATCTGTCGGCTTCATCGGGTGTGAACGCCCGTCGGGACAAGGCTAATCCGTCCGGTTCGAGTGGGCGGCGGCCGCTGAAGCTGACTCCGTCATTAGGCCTTCATGGCCGCGATGATCCTCTCCGTGAGACGCGTGAAGTAGTCGGCGCCAGTCGGTGTTTGGATCACGGTGATACGCCAATACAGCGGGCCCGCGAGGAAGTCCAGGCACATGTCGATGTCGACGTCTCGGCCCAGTTCGCCACGCCGGATGGCGCGTTGCACGATCTGAGTCGCCTTGACGCGGCGCGGATCCCGCACGGTGTTCTTCAGAACCTCAGCCAACTCCGGGTTGCGGAACGTCTCGGCCAGGAGATCGGGAATGATCTTGGCGGCTAGCGAATGCACCAACGCGGCGTGCCCGTTCTTCAGATACCCCTCGATGTCGCCGTGCAGCGTGCCGGTGTCAGGAACGTCGATGGCGGCAACCGCGACCGCAGATGTGAGTTCCGCCGTCATCGCCAGCTTGGACGGCCAGCGCCGGTAAACGGCCGCCTTGCCGGCGCCGGCGCGCCGGGCCACCGCCTCGATCGACAGCCGACCGTAGCCCACCTCGGCAAGTTCCTCGAAAAACGCCGCGGCTATGGCATCCGTGGTGTCTTGCTGCAAGACCGGACCTCCGGAGGTGCGGCGTGGCGTCACCGTGCTCATCGACTCACCATACCGAAACGGAACGCTTGCGTTCCGGCAATCCGCCGTCTACATTGATCGAGACGGTACCGTCCCGTCTTGATTAAAGGAGTGCATCGTGAAGTTTCTGTTCGATGATGAGTCGTTCTCTTTCGAAGCACTACGCGCGGCCGGTTTCGCCAACTACGGCGGCGCGGACCTCGGCGAAATCCTGGTCACCGCGGCGGCGATACCCGACGGCGACGAGGAGGCGTGGCATCGTGAATGGAAGTCCACCGCGGAACGGGTGGAGCATCTCGGACGCGAATCGCTGGCCCGTGGTCAGGGCGTCAGCGCCCGCGAAGCCCTGTTGCGAGCATCGAACTACTACCGCACCGCCGAGTTCTTCCGCCGCCTGGACCCGCTGCACGACCCAGAGGTCGGCTTGCTGTCCGGCCGGTCGAGGCGGGCGCTCATCGATGCAATGGGGGCGTTCAACTTCGGGTTCGAGACGGTGTCGATTCCCTACGAGGACACCATGCTGCCCGGTTACCTCTACACCGTCGACAACACCGGCATCCCGCGCCACACCGTCGTCTACAACAGCGGCTATGACTCGACACTCGAGGAGTCCTACTTCGCCATCGCGGCGGCGGCGCTCGCCCGCGGCTACAACGTACTGGCCTTCGACGGTCCAGGCCAGGGCGCTGCCTTGCGATCACAACAGCTCGTGTTCCGCCCCGACTGGGAAGCTGTCGTCACGCCAGTGATCGACTATGCGCTGACCCGCCCGGAAGTGTCTGCAGACCACATTGCACTATTCGGTTACAGCCTCGGCGGCTACCTGGTCGCCCGGGCCGCCGCATTCGAAAAGCGCATCGCGGCATTGATTCTCGACGACGGCATCTACGACTTTCACGCTGCCATCATCAACTCGCTGCCGCCGTTCCTGACAGCGTGGGTCGACGAGAACCGCGACGAGGCAGCCAACGCGGTCATCTCCATGCTGATGACCCGAAACACCCAGCTCCGCTGGGCAATTCAGAACGGGTTGTGGGTCATGGGCGTGGACACACCGGCCGATGTGGCACGCGCGTTCCGGCAATACACACTGGCCGACATCGCAGACCGCATCGTCGCCCCGACATTGATCTTGGACCCCGATAACGACCAATTCCTCAAGGGAGAACCTCGCCGCGCCGCCGAGGCGCTCGTCAATGCAAAGACCACCCTGGTCACGCTGACCGAAGCCGAAGGCGCGGGCGAGCACTGCCACATGGGCGCCATGTCCCGGCTGCACCAGGTCATCTTCGACTGGCTCGACGAAACGTTGAGCCGTGACTGACGGCAGAACGCGACACCGGAAGGCCGTGCCTACGCGGTTGTGATCTCCACCACGGCTACCATCTCTGCGGGAATAAAAGTCGCGCCAAAGAGGCTGGGCGCACACGTGCCCGCCCCAATCCAGTCGATCAAGCTCCCCGAACATCGCGCGGCGTCGCCGAGCAGGTCTGGCAGAAATCGACGGGCAGCACTGATGCGCCAGGGCCCCCTCGCTGGGCGATACCCGGCGGTGGCCGCCATGGTCACACTCGCGCTGATCCCATACCTGGCGCTGTCCGCGGCGATCGACCCGCTGGTGCCGATCATCTCGGCGCAGCTGCACATGTCCACCCAGGCAATGAGCCTGGGTTCAGGTCTGGGCAATGCTGCCTATGCAGCGGGCACGGTGCTGGCGGTCCAGTTCGCACAGCACCTGCCGCAGCGCAGGATGCTGCTCGTCTACGCGGTCGTGCTGGTCGTGGGGTCGGTGCTGGCAGCGTCAGCACAGGGCGCCGGTATGTACATCTCCGGACACGTACTGCAGGGCTTGGCGACCAGCATGATGTTGATCGCTGCCGCGCCGCCGCTGACGATCGGCTATCCCAAGGACAAACTCCGCCGTACGGCCGTGATCATGAACATGTGCATCTTCGGCGCGGTTGCGCTGGGCCCATTCATCGGAGGGGTGCAGGCTTCGGCGCATGCATGGCGACCGCTGTTCTGGATCGTCGCCGCGGTCGCGCTCCTGGCTCTGGTGTTGGCCGCGTTGACTTTTGACGACGCCCCTCCGGCCGATCTCGACGCCCCGCGTGACCTGCTTGCCATCGGATTGGCGGCCGTCGGCTGCGCGGCCGCGTTCATCGGCGCTTCGCAGCTGACGAGCCACGGCTTCGGGGATGCGGCGGTGACGGCGCCGATGTTGGGTGGTCTGGCGCTGATCGTTGTGCTGATCGTCTACCAATTCAAGGCTCGCCGTCCGCTGCTGACGGTTCGCACCATGCTGACCAGTTCGATCCCCGTCGCGGGCGTCGGTGTCGCGCTGTTCGCCGCGGCTGCGTCGGTCGCGGCGACGGCGTTGACGGCCAACCTGTTGCTGCAGACTTTCAATCCGGTCCGGGTGGGGCTGCTGTATCTGCCCGAACTCGGCGGTGCCATCGTCATGGCGGTCGTGTTTGGCATTGTCATTACCCGGCGTGCCATGCACTACCTGCCGCTCGTCGGCATGGTGCTCCTCGCGGCCGGGATCGTGGTGTTCCGGATCGCCATTCCGACGAACCAGCCTCTTATCCTGGTCGCATCGGCGCTGACGGGACTCGCCCTGGGTGCCACGGTCGCGCCCGCGCTGTTCGTCGCGGGTTTCTCGTTGGAGTCGAACGGCTTGCAACGCGTCTTCGCGATCATCGAGCTCTTCCGGGCGGTGGCCGCGTTCATGGTTGCCCCGATCATTGCCCACTTCGCGGCGACGGCCTCGGTCGATCTCGTCGAAGGCACTGGCGACGCGCTGTGGATCGGCTTCGGCCTCGCCATCGGCGGCGCGGTGTTCGGGGTGGCCATCTACGCGCTGAGTGGCGCCCGACCACAGCGGCCGAACCTGGACCAGTTCCTCGACGGCGAATCCCCGGCCTGGTACTCACCGCCGCTACTGGCCCGACTCCGGTCGGGTCTGCCCTCTCCGGCTGCCGCGGCTGAGTATCTCCCGAGCCTCGCGACACCGAATCACCACGACGCTGCGGCATCGATCGGAACGGTGCTCTTGGCCTACGACGGATCGGAACTCGCTGCGCGCGCAATCGCGCAGGCCGCGGCGCAGTTGACGCCACGACGAGAAGCGTTGGTCGTGTGTGTCTGGCAGCCCGTCGATGTCGGTTTCACGCCCACCGACGCGAAACACTTCGACGCCGACAAGGCGACCGAGGTACGGCGCGCCGCTGAGCAGACTGCCGCCCATGGAGCATCGCTCGCCGCGAGGAACGGCTTCCTGGCGCGGAGCGTGGCCGTCGAGGCGGCGCCCACCTGGAAGGGCATCGTCGCAGCCGCTGACGAACACAACGCGAGCCTGATCGTGCTCGGGCCGCATCGCCGCAACGGGCTGCTCGGACACCTGCAGGGCAGCGTCGCGGCCGCGGTCGTAGCGCACGCCGCCACTCCTGTCCTCATCATCCCCCAGCGGCTACGCAACGAATAGCGTCGGTTTTCGCGTGATCGAAACCGACTCTGGCACAAAGCATTCAGCACGTACCCTACGTTGATCCGGTCGTCGGCAGGCAGCGCGGGCCAGGTGAAATACCGCTTTCTTGAAGGTAATTGAGACGCGGCCCAGTGTCATACACACCAAGAAGGGGCACCCAGACCCTGGGTGCCCCTTCTTCGTAAAGGTCGTGGGTCAGCGTCCGTTGCCGACGGTCGAGGTGACCGAGCTGGTGGTGGCCCGCTGCTGGATGTCGCGCACCCAGTCGTGGTGTCCGATGTCAGCCGTCGCTGGGGCGGCCAGACCGAACAGGGCGGCGGCGAAACCGGTGGCGATGACGCTGGCGAACCCGAACTTCTTCATGTCAATCTCTCTTTCGTCGTGCTCTGATGTTGTTCTCGGCGGCCCGGGTGGGAGGAAATCCTGGCCGGTCTGACTGCTTCAACCAGCGGCTCACGACGTCCATTTCCATCGGCAGTAATTGATCGACGCCTGGCAGCAATCAACCGGTTCAAGGGCCCAACGCGCGATGAGCGCTCGGGTCGTGATCACGACGAGACCTCATGCCGGCTCGTAGGCGGGAGCTTGCGCCTAGCTGCAAGTCCAGAATATGGATGGCGCCGGACGCTTCGGTGGCGTCGCGGACGCCAGCGAAGAAACATCGACCTGATCTTCGACACCGACATGAAGGGGCCGTTCTTCGTCACCCAGGCCGTCGTCATGGTGGCGCAGGAACTGGGGTGTCGTGGAATCACCGCCAACGCACTGGCACCGGGGTGGACGGTAACCGACCAGAGTGTGGACTTCCTGGGCGACGACGAGAACCAGCGCGGGATCGTCGCTGTGACGGCGCTGCGGCGGCTGGGCCAGCCCGACGACATCGCCAGCGTCGCAGCATTTTTGGCATCCGAAGAGGGGCGGTGGGTGACCGGACAGTATGTGGAGGCCAGCGGCGGCTTCGACTTGCTCGCCGTGCGGTGACCGACTACGACCCGCGAAACGACGGCCCCGGACCTGTCGGGGCCGCCGTTCTGCACAACGCCGCCGTGGTATCTGAATTGAACGACGGCGCTGCGCGATTCGCGGTGCTACACCGTTAGCAACCGCTCGAAGAATTCGCGGTAGTGCGTCAAGGCGACGCGCAGGTCTTCGGTGGACGCCTCCTCGCCGCGAGCCCACTGTTCCTCCAGACGCGACCGCGCTTGGGCGAAACCGGTCGTGAGCTGTTCGACCACGTTGGACACCAAAGCGTCGGCCTTATTGACGCACTCCCGGGGATCATCGACGAAAGCCGCCTGCACCGAGGTCCACCTTGCGCGAAGTTCGGCGAGCTCGTCATCGGCGAACAGCGTTGCCTTCGTTGATGCTTCGTGTCCAACGCTGGAATGCGGCGCAGCTTGACGGCCGGATGCTGGTCCCCCCAAACCGGTCGAGGGGTCCGGCGGTGTGGGTGCATTCGTTGGCGGTGCCGGTTCGGCCGAGTCGGTGGGGCGCGGATCTGTCATCTCGTCAGGGTGATTGTGTGTTGTCATGCCTTTGCCTCATGCGTTCTGTCGTCGTTCCTCGTGGTTTCCAGTAACTTCTCGAACAGCGCCCTGTAGTGCACGAACGCCTGCCGCTGCTGATCGGTGCCGACATCACCGTGCTGCTGCGACAAGTGAATGCCGTGCGCGGCGCGGTAGTTCTCTACGATCTGCGGGTGGTCCACCGAGATGTCGGCCGCCTGCTGCTCGAAGTTGTCGACTGGATAGCCCCGTTGGCGCATAACCTCGATCACCAGACGGTCGGCAGCGCCGACCGCGGCCGCCGGATTATCAACGAATGCGATCTGGACCTGCTGCCAGCGGGTAGTGAAATCCGCTAGCGCCGACGGCTTCAACGGGACAATATCGAGCTTGTCCCGCTTTCGTTCACGGGCGATGAGCTCCTTCTCGGCCGCCTTCTGGCCTCCGGTTTCGGATGCCAGACGCTCATACTCCGGGCCATAGTGGCCTTTCAGCCGCGCGGTCTTCCTGCGGTTGCTCGCGTAGCTCGCCGCCACGATCACTGCGACGACCACGATGACGGCGGCCGCGATCAAAATCCATTGCCAAGCGGGCATTTCGTGCTCCTCTCGTCGCGTTGCCAGATACCCGGCAGCGCTATCGACACAAACGAAAAGTTTTGTCGGACAGCACATACGGCGTGTGCAGCTACTGCGGTAGTCGGTGTCAGAAGTAGTGGCGGCGACCGCCGATGGCCCGTCCCGTGGAACCCAGGATCGCCAGGATCGCGCCGATGACGATCAGGATGATCCCGATGGTCCACAGGATGGAAATCTTGAGCAGGAATCCGGCGATCAGCAAAATGATGCCGAGGATGATCATGATGTCTTCCTTTGAGCGGTGAACTTAGTGGCGGGTCGGTTCGGCTGAGTCGACATAGTCCTCAGTTGACCACCCTTGCGGGGGTGGCAATACACCCCTAGGGAGGTAATCTCGTCGGCATGCCGCCATCTTCGCGTGCTTCCGCGCCGATCACCGTGGCGCTTGTCGATGACTACGACGTTGTCGTGAAGGGCGTGGCCAACATGCTCGACCCGTATCGCGACCGCGTCCTGATCGCAGAACTGGACTCCACCATGGACGTCGATGACGCGGTCGACATCGTCTTGTATGACTCATTCGCACAACCCGAATCCGACCACGAAGAAATCGGACATCTGGTTGCCAATCCTCGGGCGCGCCGAGTTGTCGTCTACACCTGGAACTTTCACCCCGATTTGGTCGACAGCGCACGGCGGCACGGAGCCCAGGGATATCTGTCGAAGACGCTGCCCGCGCGCGAGCTGGTCGCCGCATTGGAGGCCGTGCACTCTGGCCAGGTCGTCGTCAGCGAGGTGGCGCCGAGGGCGCGCAGCGCGCCCGGACTGGACTGGCCGGGCCGTGGCGAAGGGCTCAGCGACCGCGAATCGGAGATCCTGGCGCTGATCACCCAAGGCAAGAGCAACGCCGACGTTGCGCGGCTGACCTACCTGAGCCCCAACACGGTCAAGTCCTACATCCGCACGATCTACCGCAAGCTCGGAGTCGGCAGTCGAACCCAGGCCGTACTGTGGGGGGTCAAGCACGGCTTCACTCCTGACCATCACCGCATCGAACACTGGCGCGGCGGGCCCTAGCGCGCACGGCTTGGACGTCCGTATGACATGCGGCCGGCGTGGATGTGGAGTTTCGGCCGATGTCGATCTCACGACCGCGACATCAACCGCGACCGCCATGACAGCGTTTTCGATCCGTGCAGCAGCCAGCCTGCGGCTGCGCGGAATGGGTGGGCGAAGAATCGCTGAGAACCCGGTCCCATTGACCGGAATCGCTTAGCTACTTTGACCAAAGTTCGGCGTGTCGCGGGACCCTGTCAAGCTCCGTTGCGTAGGCGGCAGCCGAGGTGAAATCACCCGGTGTGCGTGCCAATGACAGCGCAGATGGAGCCTGGCGGCCGCGGCCTACGCGTGAAGTCTCTACTGGCCGGCGTTGCGGGCCAGGTCCATGACGTACTGGTTTACGAAGGTCCCCGCTTGGGGGTCCCCGTGATCGCATTCTCCGTCGGATTCACCGGGACGCTTGATCCACAGATAGGCGTCGGCGTGCGCGCCCGCTGTAGCCGTGGTGGGCGGGGCGCCCAATGCCCGGCCGCCGGGGTTACACCAGTTGAGCGGGGCGTCGGGTGCTGGCCCGGCGCCGTTGCGCGAGGTGTCGACCACGTAGTGCGAACCGTTGGTGAGCGCGGAAATCGCCTCGCCGTAGCCGATTTCCTCATCGGTGGTGTAGAAGTTGGCCGTATTGAGGCTGAAACCCCTGGCGTGGTCGACCCCGACCTGATTGAGGCGGGCGGCCATTTCGTCGGCGCTCACCCAGCGCGAGTGGCCACCGTCGATGTACACGGCCGCGGCCGAGTCACGGGTCAGCGTGTCGACGGCGTAGCGCAACAAGTCGAAGCGTTCCTGGCGCTGGTCTGCCGACAGACAGTCGGCCATGGCGAGCGCATCGGGTTCGAGGATGATCGCCGCCGGCGAGGAGCCCAGGCCGGCCGAGACATGGTCGATCCACCCGCGATAGTCTGCGGCCGTCGCGAATCCCCCCGCCGCGAAGCTCCCGCAGTCGCGATGTGGGATTCCATAGAGTGCGAAGACGGGCATGGCGCCAGCGGCCTGCGCCGCGCCGGCGTAGGCCGCAACCCTGTCGGCGGACGATCCCGGGACGATCCAGTACGCCTGCGGCGTGTTGGCGATGGCGGTCAGCTCGGGACTCGGCGGATCGGCCTTACCGGCGGCAACCATGGCCGACGATGTGGGATTGACGTAGAAGGGCATTCCGGCCAACGGGTTTTGCTCGTCGACCAGGCGCACTGCCGGGGAGGAACCGACCTGCACCGGGTCGGCAGCAATACCCATGCCGGCGACGGCCGCAACCGCCAGGAAGGGGAAGATCCACCGCGCGACTGCGCCAGCAGCTGAGGACATCACCGGAGAAAAATAGCGGCACCACGCAATAAGCGCCAATTACCGACGACAGATGATGGCGCCGTCAGTGCTTGGCGGCCCGATCCAAAAGGCTCGGGCAGCCAGACCAGCGTTGCGGAGGTTCTCGCACTTTGTGTCATCTACTCAAACCCATCCGAGATCGCGCAGTGACGTACCGGTCGACTCCCGCCAACGTTCAAGGGGTGCACCGCCGCGTTGCGTCACTGCGACGGCTCGCGTCTTTAACTATTCGAGCGCTGGATCCTCCCATTAGAAAGTGACGCAGCGATCACATCGGCGATGGCGGGTGCCTCGTTGAAGGCGGGAACGATGATGCAGACCCCGTGATAGCAGCGTGATTAGCATCAGAAGTCACGCGGACGTAAACCGGCGAAGCGGCGCGGCGTGTATTGGCATGGCGTCCGCGCGTTAGTGTGCTTGGTTCGGCCGCAGCGAAAAGGCCGATAGTAGAGTTGAGCGAATTCATGACCGCAGCAGCAGAAGCGTCGGCGCTCGAAGCGCGGGTCGGCCACTACTACGAGGCTGACGACACCTACCTGGTCGGCCGCGAGAAGGTACGGGAGTACGCCCGTGCAGTGCAGGACTATCACCCCGCGCACTGGGATGTCGCCGCCGCCGAGGAGCTGGGTTATTCAGGCCTGGTGGCGCCGCTGACGTTCACGTCGACCCCGGCCATGGCCTGCAATCGCCGCATGTTCGAATCGGTGGTCGTCGGTTACGACACCTACCTGCAGACCGAAGAGGTCTTCGAGCAGCACCGCCCGATCGTGGCCGGCGACGAATTGCACATCGACGTCGAACTGTCCTCGGTGCGCAGGATCGCCGGTAGAGAACTGATCACAGTGACCAACACCTTCACCGACACGGCCGGCGAGCGGGTGCACACCCTGCACACCACCGTCGTCGGC
>Ga0163162_10006765_pt1 | contig 11123 bp, 11 predicted proteins | sample S55metaG_FD_115310 | JGI IMG/M metagenome (GOLD analysis project Ga0163162, IMG submission 115310) | Switchgrass rhizosphere microbial communities from Kellogg Biological Station, Michigan, USA - S5-5 metaG | ecosystem: Host-associated > Plants > Roots > Rhizosphere > Soil | place: USA...
CATGGTCTACGTGACCAATGGTACCGACGTTAACGTGGGGTTTGTCCCTTTTGAAGGTCTCTTTTGCCATTTTATTTGTTTTTAATTGTTGTTTTTAATTATAATAAGGCTTTTTACAGCCAATGATACTGTTTATTTAATTCAAAACTCAAAACTTTAAGCTCAAAACTAAACTTAGAGCTGTTGATGAGAATTGAACTCACGACCTCTTCCTTACCAAGGAAGTGCTCTACCCCTGAGCTACAACAGCTTGTTAAAAAAGAAGCCTACTGAGTGGAAGACCCCGATTGTTATCGGGATCAACCTATCTCTTCAGAGCGGAAGACCGGGCTCGAACCGGCCACCTATAGCTTGGAAGGCTATCGCTCTACCAAATGAGCTACTTCCGCATTATAAAAAGAACTTTAGTTAATCAGCACCTTGACATTTGCCACTGTGAAAATTTAACTGTGGGCAGAGTAGGGTTCGAACCTACGTACTCGTGAGAGAACAGATTTACAGTCTGTCGCCTTTAACCGCTCGGCCATCTGCCCAGTTATAAGAGCCAGTGGAGGGATTCGAACCCCCGACCAGCTGATTACAAATCAGCTGCTCTGGCCAACTGAGCTACACTGGCATGCTCATTATCAATCTCAAAAAGAACTAACTATCTCCCGAACATACCTTTATAGGGTGTTTTTGGGGATGCAAAGGTAATGGAATTTGTTTAATGCCAAAAAGTATTAGCAAGTTTTTTTAGATAAAATGTTGCTTTGCTTTCAGTTAACCAAATAGTAGGGCTGGTAGGCATGAAGAAATGGAACGAAAATTGTCAGTTTTACTGATAGTCCTCAAGGCTTTTCTATAACCTTTAAAAACATCCCAATGAAAAAACTTCTTCCGGGGGTATTCTTCCTGGTAATACTTGCCTCCTGCAAAAAAGAACTTTCAACAGATCAAAACAATAGTAGTAGCAATAACGATGAAGTGTCGATGCAAAGCAGCTCTACACTATCTGCACCTCAAAGTAATGGGCAGTACGTTCCGAATGAGCTGCTGGTTAAGTTTAAGTCTAATATAGCTGAAGGAAAAAGGTCAGAGGCTTTTGCGCGGATAGGAGGTAAGGTTTCAGAAAAGGTAGTTACAGCAATGATGAAAAGAAATGGAGATAATGAGGGCTTTTATATAATCCATACACCTCTTTCTGTATTAGATGCAATAAGCAAGATAAAAGGAGTAGAAGTCGTTTATGCTGAACCAAATTACATTTATAGTTATGGATCAGCATCATCAGATCCCTACTTTACAAATAATTCACTTTGGGGTATGAATGGAACATATGGATGTAATGCCTCAGCCGCATGGGCAGCTAACCATACAGGATCAGCAAATGTGGTTGTAGGGATAATTGATGAAGGCATACAATATACTCATCCTGATCTGAGCGGACAAGTATGGACAAATCCTTATGACCCTGTTGATGGAATTGACAATGACGGAAACGGATATATTGATGATCAACACGGTTGGGATTTTGATGGAAATGACAACTCGATATATGATGGCGGAACAAAGGGAACATTAGACGATCATGGTACTCATGTATCAGGAACTATTGGAGCAAAAGCCAATGGACAGGGTGTTGTAGGTATCAATTGGAATGTAACTCTAATTTCTGCCAAGTTTCTTGGAAGGAGAGGAGGCACAACAGCCAATGCCGTTAAAGCGGTTGATTATTTAACAGACCTGAAGATTAGGCATAGTATGAACATTGTAGCTTCCAATAATTCATGGGGCGGCGGAGGCTTCTCCCAGGCTTTGAATGATGCGATCGTTAGGATGAATAATGCAAATATTCTATTTGTTGCTGCAGCTGGCAATGGCGGTAGTGATGGAGTAGGTGATAATAATGACAATGTTGCTAATTACCCATCTAATTATGCTGTGGCTAACGTTATAGCAGTAGCAGCTATTAAGTCTGACGGAACACTTGCATCTTTCTCTAATTATGGAAGAAATACTGTTCACCTTGGCGCTCCAGGCTATGGTATTTGGTCGAGCACTGCAGCAAACACATATGAGTCCTATAGCGGTACATCGATGGCTACACCTCATGTGACAGGCGCAGCAGCATTATATGCCTCAACCCATCCGGGTTCCACAGCTGCCCAGATTAAAAGCGCTATCTTGAGCTCTGCTACAGCAACTTCTTCTCTCACAAATAAAACAATTACCGGCGGAAGACTCAATGTGGGTGGCTTTTAATACATTATTATGAAACAATTATTGACGATACTTATTATAAGTACTATTTCTTTGTCCGGCTGTGAAACAGCAAAACAAATACTTGAAGGTGCAAACACGGGCGGCCTTACAAATGGGGAGATAGTACAGGGATTAAAGGAGGCATTACGGGTAGGAACAGATACAGCAGGAAAGAAGCTGTCTATTATCAATGGTTTTTTTGGAGATGCTGCAGTGAAAATATTAATGCCTCCTGAGGCCGTAAAGGTGGAGAAGACACTTAGAGATGTGGGATTTGGAAGCGTTGTAGACAAAGCTGTTCTATCCATGAACAGAGCTGCTGAGGATGCTACAAAGTATGTTGGTAATATCTTCTGGAATTCTATCAAGCAGATGACCATTAATGATGCCTTGGGTATCCTGAGAGGAGGAGATTTTGCTGCAACAGAATATTTAAAGCGAACAACTACTCTCGAGCTTACAAATGCATTCAGGCCTGTTATTGAAAAGGCCTTAGGTAATGTAAATGCCACTAAGTACTGGAATGATGTGTTTAGTGTTTATAACAGGTTTAGCAGTAATCCGGTCAATACTGATCTGCCTGCCTATGTAACTGAACGGGCATTAGCGGGACTATTCTACCATATTGGCCTTGAGGAACAGAAAATACGCAGAGACCCGGTTGCGAGAGTTACTGACATATTGAAGCGGGTATTTGGGAATCAATAATAAGTTATGAATGGTAACAGAGGGAGCAGGATTAATCTATGTAAATATCTCCTGTTAAATACAGCTTTGCTGAGCCCTTAATTTCCACTCTCTCTCCAAGGTATTTACACTCTAAGTGGCCTATGCGGTTAGATAACTGAATTGCCGTTAAAGTATCCCTACTCAGCTTTTTCGCCCAGTAAGGAGTAAGAGTAGTATGAGCAGAACCCGTAACAGGGTCCTCGTTAACGCCAGCCTGCGGGGCAAAGAACCTTGATACAAAATCAGGTCTATCTCCTTTCGCAGTTACAATAACTCCGCGAGCTTCTAGCTTTGATATTTGTGGAATGTCGGGAATGATACTTCTTATCTGACTTTCTGTTTCAAACACAAGCATATAGTCTGTTTTGCCTTTGTAGGCTTCTATTGGTTTAATGTTGAAACAATTTGTAATTGCAGGGGAGATGTCTATTTGTGTAAATACATCTGAAGGGAAATTGAGAGCAAGTTTATCACCATTTTTTGTGACTGTGAGCTTTCCACTTCGAGGGGAGTGGAAGTTAATTACATGAACAGAATGATCTTCATAATTAAACAATACAAAGGCTGCTGCAAGAGTAGCGTGCCCACAAAGATCAACTTCGACAGCAGGTGTGAACCATCTTAACTGGTATTCTTCGTTATCCTTTACATAGAAAGCTGTTTCAGCAAGGTTGTTTTCCATTGCGATGTTCTGCATTAACTCATCAGGCAGCCATTTATCTAAAGGGCATACTGCAGCAGGATTTCCCGAGAAGACTTTGTCTGCGAAAGCATCGACCTGGTATATTTTGAGTTTCATTATATAGATTATTTATTCTTTGAGTTAAAGATATTGCTTTAGCCATTCCTTAGCTTCTTTATCATCAGTGAAGCTCTTCATCGGAATAGGCGGAGGCTTCAGGCTGAATAGAATCTTCATTATAAACATTGCAAGCCCTGGCTTTGATACCATTGCCATTGCAGAATAGATTATTGGCAGCTGTTCGGTAGAGAATTTTCTTGTTTGCTTATCGGGAACAGGAGAGTTTGTCAAATATATCAACAGCGGAACTCTTTTATTACCTGTTATCTGTTTTACCAAAGCAACATTACCGCTTATATTTTCAACGGTGCGCTTAACACTTTTAGAAAGGGAAACCAGAATGCCATCTTCGAACCAATAGGTTGCTATTTCTCCTTCAAAGGTTTTGCTTTCTGCCGGCGGGTTTATTGTCATTGATCCTGTTTAAGTGAGTGCAAAATTATATTAAACAGGAAGGATATCAGAATACCATTCATCCGATTTATTTGCAGGATAATTCTACTGTATATATCTTTGCTCTATCAAACAAAACGGAGCGCTTGCTCCCATGTAAAATGACATACTTTATCTCTGCCGCACTTTTCAACTTCAGGCAAAGAGTTAAACCACCAGCCTCAATTCTTTAAGATAGCAGCGAAGCTATTATCTCAATTACACCAACAATACAACAGTTGTGTATTCATGCATCGGCAATGGAAAAGTTATGTATTTTCGGCCTACTAAAACTAAAAACTGCATATACTTCCAGGCCAGACACGAGGTGCAACTGCAACAATTAAATCAGCATTAAAAAAACTACAAAATGGACGCAACACAATTTTTTACCACCTGGGGGTGGGTAATCGCACTTATTTTTTTTCTTGTTCTTTACAAGTTTATCCTGCGGGTCTTCTGTGGAATGGTAATAGTTCCTGAAAACAGGCTGGGGCTTGTTATGAAAAAATTCGTTCTCTATGGTTCCAACAGAGGATTGCCAGACGGAAGAATTATAGCTACAAAAGGAGAGGCCGGATTTCAGGCCAAAACACTTGCTCCCGGATTATACTGGGCTATGTGGCCATGGCAATACACAGTTACTATGCAACCTTTTACTGTTATCCCGGAAGGAAAGATAGGACTGGTACTTGCGAATGACGGGGCCGAAATACCAACGGGAGCCATACTTGCACGCAAAGTTGACAGTGATAACTTCCAGGATGCAACAAAGTTCCTTGATAATGGGGGGCAGAAAGGACGCCAGACCTCTTATATAACTGCCGGTACATACCGTATCAATACTTATGCATTCTCTATAACCATTGCAGACATGGTGATCATTCATGAGAATATGGTGGGGATAGTTACATCACTCGACGGTCATCCCATTCAAAGCGGGCAGATAGCAGGTAAGCATATTACCGGACATAACAACTTCCAGGACTTTGATACATTCCTGCAAAATGATGGTAACCGCGGACTTCAGCCGGATATTATTCTTGCAGGAAGCTATAACATTAATCCATGGGCAATACAGATAGAAGAAATGCCTATGACAGATGTGCCTATTGGTCATGTAGGAGTAGTGATCAGTTATATTGGTGAGGACGGGAAAGATCTTACCGGAGAATCTTTTAAACATGGCAATATAGTTGGCAAAGGAAGCCGTGGTGTTTGGATGGAACCATTTGGTCCCGGCAAGTATCCTATAAACAAGTACACTATGAAAGTGGAACTTGTACCAACAACAAACCTTGTATTGAACTGGGCAAATACAAGAAGCGAGTCTCATCAATTGGATAAAAACCTTTGTACCATCACTGTTCGCTCGCAGGATGGATTCCCTTTTAATCTTGACGTATCACAGATCATTCATATTCCTGCGAATGAAGCACCAAAAGTGATAGCGCGCTTCGGAAGCATGCTGAATCTTGTAAGCCAGGTATTGGAACCAACAATAGGAAACTATTTCAGGAACTCTGCCCAGGACAGTGACGTGATAGCATTCTTAAGCACAAGGAAAGAAAGACAACAGGCTGCAAAAGACAATATGAAAGAGGTACTGGATGAATACAACGTGAACGCAGTGGATACTCTGATAGGTGATATCGTTCCTCCTGAGTCTTTGATGAAGACATTAACAAACAGGAAAATAGCACAGGAAGAAGAAAAGACCTATGCTACTCAGCGTATGGCACAGGAAAAACGCCAGGGCATGGAAAAAGAAACCGCTATTGCAGACATGCAGAAGGAAATAGTAAAAGCGCAACAAAGTGTTGAGATAGCTCAGCGTACCGCAGATGCAGCAGTAAAGAAAGCAGAAGGTGACGCAAACAGCCTCAAGCTTCAAGTGGATGCTGAAGCAACTGCAACGAAAATGAGAGCAAATGCAGAAGCAGAAGCTACCCGCGCAAGGGCAGGAGCACAGGCAGAAGCCACTAAGCTTAATGCATCAGCAGATGCAGAAAAGATCAGCAAGACCGGTCTGGCAGAAGCAGAAAAGATCATGGCGATAGGTAAATCAACTGCAGAAGCTTATGAACTCCAGGTGAAAGCAATGGGGGGTGATAACTTCACACGTTATAAAATAACTGAAGAGATATCAAAAGGCAATATCAAGATCATTCCTGATGTGCTTATAGGCGGAACAAATGGCACTGAAGGAGGGATAGGAGGGTTGCTTGGATTGAAGATGATGGAAATGATGGATGCTAAAAAGCAATCATAATTGGGAATGGTAAAAAGTAGAGGCCCTGCTGAAAAGCGGGGCTTTTGCTTTACTACGACTTATCATTCTTTCTTAAAAACTGAAAGGAAATACATTGGCTTGTCTCTTGTTTCAAATGCTTCAGGATAATTGTCGCCTAATAAGTTGTAGCAAATTGTTAGCTCCCCATTTTCTAATTTATAAATTGCTGTGAAGTGTTTTCCGGAATTGACCCCGTCTTTGCCGTAAATATCCATCTTACCATTAGCGTACTTAACAATTCCTTTGTCAATACTCTCAGCTATTACGGTATAAGTACTGTCACTAATAATAAGCTTCTGGTTCTCGAAAGCGGCAGCAGGCAATGATCTTCCACCCATTTCCTGCTGAACAGGAACCCAGGTGCCATTCATCTGGCAAAAGGAGATGAAAGGAGAAAGAAGAAGGAGGGAGATGATTATTGATCTCATGTTTTATCAATTAAGAAAATGAAGAATGTCACTAATATCAAGTTTTCTTTCATCAAAAAAAGGCAAAGGGGTGTTCTGAAGGACGGTGCCTAGCTTTCGGAGTTCGTACTTTTCGATAAACTTAGTATAAGAATTCTGAATCATTCTGTGAACTTCAATGGGTTCAATTTTTTCATCAAGGTCTATAACATAAGAATCCTGTGCTACATACAGAAGAATAGCATCTGCGCCGTGAAGAAATCGGCATGTGAACCTGCATGCGAGCCCTTTTTTAGTAGGAGCATCTTTCCGCATCACTTCTAATTCAACGCCTGATGTTATCTTATCAGCAGGGATTTCTGTAGCTGGTGGAATATAGATCCACTCGTCAACAACCATATCTGTTTGCTCTATCATGTTTTATTTTTTGCTATGAACAGCCAGCTTCTTTAATATAAGTGCAGGGGTCCTTAATAAGGCCTTTATTGTAGATCAAGTCTTCGGATAACTTAAAGTCTTTCATTAAGTTTTAATTGAAGGATAAAGTTAATGAGTTAATAGGAAGATGATAGAAACACTAAGACCACCAAGGATATTGCTAAGCTGATATTTATAATTTAGTATTGAAATCATGAACGAACTGGAAAGATTCATAAAAGCACAGGAAGGTATTTATGAACAGGCTTTGGAGGAAATAAAGCGTGGCAGAAAAACCAGCCACTGGATGTGGTTTATCTTTCCTCAGATAAAAGGATTAGGGTTGAGCTCAACCTCACAGTTCTATGCAATTAGAGATTTGAATGAAGCTGAGGAATTCCTTATGCATCCAATTCTAGGCAGGAGATTGAAAGAGATCTCCAATGAACTGCTACAGCAGCCTGGCAATGATGCACATACAATATTCGGTAGTCCTGATGATATGAAACTGAAATCTTCTATGACTTTGTTTTCTTTAGTTAAAGACTCTAATCCTGTTTTTGAATTAGTTCTAAAGAAGTTCTTTAATGGAGAGAAGGATATGAGGACGGAGGAAATAATTGCATAACCATATCAAGCTGTAAAGTGGCGCCAAATGGCAATTGGGAGACGCCTGTTGCTGTTCTTGCATGACGTCCTTTGTCGCCCCATAATTCTATTAATAATTCAGATGCTCCGTCAAGTACATAAGGTTGCCTCGTAAATCCAGAGGATGAACGAATAAATCCTTGCAGTTTAACTATTCCTGATATTTTGTTTAGATCTATCTCTTCCCTGACAATTGAAAGAATTAATAGGACAGTGTCTCTGGCAGCTATTTTTGCCTCTTCTTCGTGGACATCAGAACCTACTTCGCCAACCAGCTCACTTACTCGACCTGAAACAAATAGTAGTTCTCCCACGAACTTGCAGCTGATGTAATTTGCAACAGGAGGCTTAGGGTGTGGTAATTTTAAACCAAGGGCTGCTAATTTATATTCTATTGTGCTCATGTAAAGATTACTTACCAGATTGAACTTTTGCCCATTTATCCAGCTTCTCTTCCAGCACAGAAAGGGGAAGGCAACCACTATTTAATACCTGCTCATGAAACTTACCGATGTTAAACTTAGTGCCCAATTGACCGCTGTATGTGTTTCGGAGCTCTACTATTTTTAAAGCACCTATCTTATAAGATAATGCTTGTCCGGGCATACCCATATATCGCTCTATTTCAGAAATAGCGCCTTCCTTGCTTATAGGTTCATTATCCATCATATAGGCAACTGCCTGTTCACGGGTCATTCCTTTGCTATGTATTGCAACATCTACAACCAGCCTTATTGCCCTGTGTATCTCATCCCCCAATGCGCCCATGTGCTGGTAAGGATTTGTATATAATCCTAACTCTTTACCAAGGCTCTCGCAATACAATGCCCAGCCTTCTCCATAAGCGCCATACCATTTGAATCGGCGGAAGATCGGCAGCAAAGTATCTTCCATCTGTAGTGAGCTTTGGTAATGATGCCCTGGAACAGCCTCATGCAAAAAAGTACTCTCCATGCCTGAGGTAATATTAAAAGTTGTAGCATCTAATATGGGTACATAAAAGACTCCCGGCCTTGAGCCATCAGGTGTTCCCTGCAAATATTCTATGCTCGCGCTGGCTGCTCTGAAGGCTTCTGTCTGTCGTATTTCAAACCTGCTCCTGGGGAACAGTACAAAATACCTGTTCAGCGCCGGCTTAATAATTTCATAAATATGCCTGAATGAATCCAACACTTCTTCGGGCTTTTTAAAAGGCATGAACTGCTTATCAGTTTTCATGAACACAAAGAAAGAATCCAGGGTTTCTTTAAAACCTGTGCTATTCTTTATGTTCTCCATTTCGGTACGGATGCGCTTTACTTCACTTAATCCTGTGTTGTATATCTCATCTAACGTTTTATCAGTGGTGGTCCAATCCTTTGCGCAAAACTTATAGTAATTCAATCCATCAGGTAGATCACCCACACCAGAAGTGGTGCGGGCCTTAGGTAAATATTCATCTTTTAGAAAGGTTGACATTTTTAAGTGAGCGACATTCAGTTCATTCTTTATAGCAGCTTTATAAGCGGCGGTTATGCTGTCTTTATCTGTGGGGCTAAAGCTTGCAGGAAGATTCTTTACAGGACCGTAGAATATGCTCTTCGTTTCATCTGCACTAACGAGACCATTACATATATCTATCATCTTTACTACTAACGTCTTCGGTAGAACATAATTGGTAGCCATGCCTTGCCTGAAGTTCTGTATAGCACTGTCACACCAGGCAGTGTAGCCGTGGACACGCTTTAACCAGTCGCTATAGTCTTTAACGGTTTTAAATGGCTGAGAAGATTCTCCTGAGCCATATTGCCCCATGGCTAAGACTATATTACCCGAGACAGTATTCGTTGCATCCCCCATTTGAGTAAAAGGAATTTTCCACGTGTCATACTTTGTCTTTTCAACTTGCATTTCTGCATCATATTTTAATATCTTATAGCTAAGCGCATCTTCTTCACTCATGCTTTCTGGATCAAAGCTTTTTAGGCTATCTAAATAACCTATGTAAAATTGCTTCACCTCATCCCTGTAAGCCTGGGTGCAGGTATTCCTGAACTGGTCATTAAGGCTGTTATCACCAAACTGGGTTGCATCCAACGGTTGCAGCTTCATTAAGCCGCTCCAGTAGTTATCAAGCATTGCATGAAAACGGCGCGGGATATATTCCTTTTTTGCAGGCTGGTTGCAGCTGGCAGCTGTAATAATAATTAAGGCAGAAATTAGAATAGTATAAAAAGCTCTTGGCATTATGAGAATTTTACTGTTAAAATATTGTTTGAAGATGGCTAAAAGTAAGAATAAGGAACGGAAGTAACTAGCCTGAAAAGGATAACCGGCTAAAACAATTTTAGCCCATACGCACCTAGCAGTGTAAAAACAATACACCGGGTAATAACACCAATACAGCACCAGGCAACAAGCTTTTTGATATTTGCATTTAACGCAATGCCCACAGCCAGGCTTATAGGAGCTCCAACAGAAATTGTCCCTAAAAACCCAAGTCCAATGGTTCCATATTTCTTCCAAAAATTGCGTAACAGTGGGTGCTTCTTCACTACATTCTTTTTAGCAGCTCTCTTTTTTCGTAAGAATGTCCCTATGCGATTGCCTAAAAATGTCACAACAAAAACTCCAATAAGGCCGCCAAAGGCTGATGCAAAAAAGATGACCCATGGAGAAAGGTGAAAAGCGAACCCAGCAGGTATAGCTGCATAAAGTTCAAAGGTGGCAAGGCCGGCAACTGTAAGGGCTTTTAAGATCATAGTCAGAAAAGAGCATACAGAATAATGCCAAATCGGTCAAATATTGACTAAGGACTCAAAATGGATCCGGAATTAAAGTATACCCAGTATTGCCAGTGGTTATTCAGTATCGTGTCCTTATAAGGATATTCGCGGTGTTTAATATTACCAAGAGGATAGTAAGATAAATTTTCTTCAACCTTTATCTTGGACTTGATCTGAGAGCTTCTGACATAAATCTTTATCGTGCTGTCTCTGAATACTTCTACTCCATAAATAAGATTCCTTCCCAGTGTAGCGAAGTACTGATCGATTCTGGTGCCTGCTTCGGGAGGCAATGTTTTGACGGCATCATCTCTGTCTGAATGGGGGATGTATTTATAGCCATGAGCGGAATCTCTCTCATTCATTTTCTGCAGGAAGAAAGGAAA
>Ga0163162_10006767_pt1 | contig 11122 bp, 9 predicted proteins | sample S55metaG_FD_115310 | JGI IMG/M metagenome (GOLD analysis project Ga0163162, IMG submission 115310) | Switchgrass rhizosphere microbial communities from Kellogg Biological Station, Michigan, USA - S5-5 metaG | ecosystem: Host-associated > Plants > Roots > Rhizosphere > Soil | place: USA: Michigan...
ACGGTGTTATTCATTCAAACTTATCTTAGCATCTGGGTTGATCGAGTCATAAAGCGCATCCATACCGAGAATCGGATTCCTGCGATTATTTTTGAAACTGCTTTTGGAATTGAGACATTGTCTATCTTTGGATGTGAGCGGCTATGAGAAGCGGACAAATTGTTACCGTCGAAACTTTCGATCATAAGTGGGTTAAGTGCCGACTTGTTGAGGTGCAAGGCAAAAATGCCATTGTATGTAGCGATCAGGAATGGCGAGCTTCCCAAAGAGCAAAACGTGAGCCTGACTTTCTTGACTGGCCTTAGCTAAGCAGCGGTTGACGAGCCGCGTAAAAAACAAAAAGGCTAGCCGTAGCTAGCCTTGTTTGGTCTTCACCCCGACTAACAACTTTATCTTGGGCAGGACTGAATACAGAGGCGGTGCTGTTCGTTGATCGACCGCTGGCATGAAGCCCGGTCAGGCCCAGTTCTGCCCTTGCAGACCTGTGATTCGTTTCTGTGAAAGCTATTGCAGGACTGTACACAAACTTGCCGGGCGCTTCCGCCGACACCCGGAATGAGTATTGGCTGGCCGACTTTTCGTCCTCTGCCTTGCGGCATCGCGCCCACTGCAAGGACCAAAGCCATGCTAAGCAGCAGCACCACCGGAGCTACCCTCTTGATGATGGGAAAACGCAGTCTCATGCTCTTAACCTCCTCGCTAAACTAGCGAAAGCTTTTCGCTTTACTATCTGCTGCACGTGAGTCGGTTTGATGTATGCATCTAGAGATCGCCCGTTTCATCGAGTCACCAAGAACGTCGCGCTTGGTGTGATCGTTTCACCAGTGATCCGATCGTGAACGCGAACCTGAATTTGATATTCACCAACAGGGAGCGTGCGCGTATCGATTAGGTGAGTTAGTGTCAGTCGTTGTCCCGCATCGTTGATCTCGCGCCAGTCTTCAGCTTGCTTGCTCAATTCCTTGCCGTCCTTAAGCAGCACATATTCAACATCAACTGCAGGACGGAGCAGCGTTTGATCGATTGCGGCATTGTAGACCTGCAGATAAATACCCACTGGGTCACCTACGCGAAAACTGCCTGACAGGTTTGGAATAACCTTCTTTCTTCCGATTACAAATTGACTACTAATGATTGGACGGTCACCCAAATCCTCGAGTTTCGCCGCTAATACAATGCTCGACGCCGCTAGTCTGTCAGCAGAGAATGTTGGCACTTGGAATCCAATGTGCTGAACTCCCGTGGCGCCTGACTGCACGTCTCTGACTATTACATCGAGTCGATAGTGACCGGGATCAAGAATGACCGCTTTTGCATAGGCCGATTTTCGGTTGCGTGTATCGGTGAGTTCCTCCGCCGTCGCGGAAGTGATCACTGAATCTTCAAACTTGCCAATACGTCTTTCGGCAATGGTCGTTATGTAACCGACAATGTTGAGTCGAGCAGTTTGTAAGCCGCCGCTATCTGAGAATTGCAGTTCGCTGTTGGCCGTTTGAATGGTGAACGCTGCGAGTACGCGATTATCTGTCTGTCGAAAGTAATTTACTTGTGCACTGAACGTAAGCGGGTTGTCGTCGATCTTAGGAGTACCAGTTAACGAACCACCAAACAGCTGTCGTTCGGTGGGCTGTTCCCGATCGAGAGTCGTAAGGAGATTCAACATTTCGAACGGTGAATCTTGCGCCCGCACATAATTGACATTGCCAAAACCGTTCAAGCCGGCAATTCGGTCCGCGCGGTTTGCTAGTCCCAGATCTTCCGCCAATGTGTTGCCGGCTCCAGGAACCAACGCTAATGCATCCTTCTCAAATGGATTGCGAGCCAACCGATACTCACCTGAACCGGTTGGGTCAACAAATTCCAATTCAACACCGTTCGCAACATTCGGAATGTGTCGATAGAACCATTTCTCGAAAGGGTAGGTCGTAGTTGAGCCGCCCCCTTCGTAGGCCGGGCGTTCATATGAGCCACCCGCAGGATGAGACTCGAGCTCATCAGGCTTACCAAACTTTATGTAGATGCGTCCTCGATCCGTTAGACGCCCAGGCTTACCTGAGGAGAAGTGTTCATTTGCGTAAGTGGTTCGTTCGTAGAACTCGTCTTTGAATTCATTTTCTTCAGTGTCAGGATCGGGGTCGCGGGAATCCCAAACAATCTTGATGAACTGCTCACGTTCGTCATCGGTCGCGAGTTTTGACCAGCTGTCGATCTCAGATTGCGTAAGAATGATCCTCACGCTGTCGATCCAGTCCTTATACGCAGTCTTCAGCTCTTGTTTGACTTTGTGAGGTTTTTCATCTGGGCTCTGCTTTGTTTGTTGAGCCTGGCCGGTGAGAATTGACAGTAATCCAACTATAGCTACCGAAGTAACCTTACGGCAGATGTGCAGAATCATGTGATTCCTTTCAGATGAAGTCGCTGTCGGAAACTCGTACGTAACCGAGTCGGGGAGACGACGGCTGAAGGAAGAACTGAATTGCTAACGACTGCTTACTGGATAACGGTGAACTTTTGTGATGGCGCCAGTGATTGGCCAGTCACGCGGTCACGAATCCGAATAGCTACTTCGAACTCGCCTGCCGGTAACGCGCGCGTGTCTATCAAACGAGCCAACGTCAAGCGCTGTCCGGAATCACTCATGCCACGCCAGTCTTCAGTCTGTTTGCCTACTTCCTTACCATCTTTCAGCAACGCGTATTCAACGTCGACTGACGGGCGCAGGGTCGTTTGATCGATTCCTGCGTTGTAGATTTGGATGTAGACACCAACTGGTTGGCCACGATGATAGATGCCGGCGACGTTTGGTATGACTTTGGTGGTGCCAATGACAAATTGTCCGACGGCCGGTTGATCGGAGAGGCTCTCCAACTTGGCGGCCAGGATCATTGTTGAGGTTGACAGCTTCTGCTGATCGTACTTGGGAACGGTAAAGCCGAGATGTTTGATTCCAGTCGCACCGGAAGTCGTGTCGCGAACGATGACATCAACCTTATAAGTTCCGGGGGTCAGCGGCACAGCTTTTTGATAGGCGGATTTTCGATCCTTTGCTTCCGCTAACTCTTCCGGCGTCGCCGTGGTAATTACTGGATCTTCGAAGATGCCAGATTTGCGACCGGCCACCGAAGTGATTCTTCCGAAGATATTCATCCGAGCCTGCTGCAAGCCCCCGCTGTCCTGGAAAACCAGGTCTCGATTTTCAGCCTGTATAGTGAACGCAGTGATTACTCTTTCATCCGACTGGCGGAAGAAATCGACGCGCAGGTCGAAGTTGAGAGGATTCTCTTCAACGACACCAGTGTTAACCGCCGTGGCAAGATCATTGAACTTAACCTGTGGCGGCCGGCTCAGGTCGGCAAGCAACTGAAGTCGTGAGAATGGTGAATCCTGTTCCCGCTGATATTGAGGATTTCCAATGCCATTAGCTCCAGCAATGCGGTCAGACTTGTCAGACAGACCCATTTGCTCAGCCAGGGTCAGACCAGCACCGGGAACCATCAATAGGGCGTCTTTCTCATTCGGGTTTCTGGCAATATGATATTCGCCACTGCCGGTTGGATCTACAAACTCAATTTCAACACCCGAACCTACGCCAGCCAGATAACGGTAAAACCAAATCTCAAAAGGATATGTTGAGGTCGATCCGCCACCTTCGTAACTTGGTCGATCGTATGACCCTCCCATCGGGTGTGTTTCAAGCTCGTCGGGTTTGCCATACATGATCCAGATACGGCCGCGATCAGTCTTCCATCCAGGGATACCGGAACTGAAGTGCTCATTCGCGTAGGCTATGCGTTCGTAATACTCTTCTTTGAATTCGTTCTCGTCAGTGTCCGGATCCGGATCGCGTCTCCGCCAGAACTCTTCGATGAACCGTTCACGCTCGTCGTCGGTAGCGAGTTTCTTGAAAGCTTTTCGTTCTTCGTCCGTGATGATGTAGGTGACGTCCTTGTCGAGCCAGTCCTTGTAGGCTTTCTTAAGTTCCGGCTTCACATTTCGGGCTTTGGTGGATGGATCTTGCGAATCCTGGGCTAGGACGAATGCGCTGGCGCTAGCAAAAAGGCTAACTGCCAGTGCCAGACGAAGAGCGGCTTTCTGGTAGGACATGGAAAACTCCTATGAACACATTGACGAAACTCGAAGTGATGGGCACCTATGCCGGACAACTTTGAAGACGAAGGATTCTAAGATCGGCCAAGGACACAGTCAAGATGCGGTGACTCATGAACTTAGTTGCCCGAAACTACTCAAAAATGGGCCCGTTTTTAAGTTTCTCGCGGGGGCCTAGGTTGCTGTTCTGGGTTTATTAAAGATCCAGGCAACAAAGATGGAGACGACGTACAAAACGAGCATTGGCGCCGCAAAAAGTAACATGTTGGGAATGTCGTTCGTCGGCGAGAGCACAGCTGCTGCAATCAGGATGACGATCAAAGCAGTTTTCCAAACTCGAACCATGAGTCGAGCAGTTATAAGTCCGATCCGCGCCAGAACGTAGGTGATTGCCGGCATTTGGAACACCACGCCCATTCCCAGCATCACGATAATGATGAAATCAAAATAGTCGTCGGCCTTTAAAAGTAAACGGAAATCGGTTCCCAGGCCCAACAAGTATTTAGCAGCAGGCGGAAATATTACGTAATAGGCAAAGGCAGCGCCGATAACGAATGAAATTGATGACAGGGCTATGAAGGGTGTTACGTACGCCCTCTCATGTGGATACAGACCGGGCGAGACGAACGCCCAAATTTGCCAGAGCAGAAAAGGTACTGACACACACACGGCCGCGTAAAGCGAGACCTTCACATATAACGAGAATGGCTCCAGGGCCGTTGTCACGATTAGTTTGTCGTTAATGCCGGAGAACGGTTCGGCTGTCGACGTGAGTTCGGTTGGCAGGCGAACGCCCTTCGGAATGACCGTGTTACCCGCATAGAGTGCTTCATCGGTGAAGAGACCGAGTTTGCCTTGCGTGTCTTTGAGAACTTTGGCGGTCACCGATGCGCCGGCTGGGATCAAACTGGTTCCCAGTTTGGTTTCCTGAGCAAAGACATAACGACCCGAGTCGTTTTCCTTTAGAGAGTTGAGACCAACTATAGTCTCGTTACCAGTTGCACCGGCGATTGGTACTTGTCTTCTTTGCGCCTCGGCAAGCGCTCGTTCAACCGGCACAGCCAGGAAACTGTAAATGCGATCAGCGAAGAACCAGGAAATTGACGCGGCTAGAAATACAAAAATGAATGAGCGGATAAGACGTTTCCGCAATTCGTCCAGATGCTCGAGGAAGGACATCTGTCCGCCGAGTTCATCTTCGTTCGTCTTGTTGTTCGTTAGTGCGCGGATGAATGCAGACATTACAAATTTGGACTATAGCCAATCCTGTTTGCGAAGTGGTGGTTGCTCGGTGGTATCGCTAGTGTCGCTGGGAATGTTGGCTACAGCGACGCTCTCTATGGCCGGTTGATTTGGATTTTGGCGAGGCACTACCAGATCCGAATTCGGTGACTCAATTGTGATTGGTGTCGAGTCTTGAGGAGTGGTGTAAGGCGGTTCTGCGCCGTTGCCTGAAATGGAATTATCTGCAGCTTCCACTCGGCTACTTTCAAGAGCTACTTCTCGTTCCCAGGTGCGCTTGAAGTCGTCAGAAGCCTTGCGAAACTCAGCGAGACTCTTTCCAATAGAGTGCGCGAGTTGCGGAAGCTTTCGGGGGCCGAAGAAGATCAGTGCGACCACGAGGATAAAGAGTAGTTCCGTGCTTCCAAGTGAATCAAGAATTAGTGCGAACACAGAATATTGCCTTCCAGATAGATTTGAATGTGGCTTACGCCTGGTACTTATAGTTTTCGAAGTGATTGTAACGCGCACTATGAAAAAGCAGAAGGCAGCAACTAAAACGAGAGTTCAGTCAGTTTGAATCAGCTAAAAGAAGATGAGTGTTATTGGGAGACTACAGGACTTCGCCGAGATTGCTGATGAGATCGCATCCACGACCAAGAAGCTGGAAAAGGCTTCTATCCTTGGTCGTTATTTAAAGACGCTCTCGGATGCGGACTTAGCGAGGGCGACTCGATATTTTGCTGGTCATCAGTTTGCGCAATCCGATTCGCGAACAACGAATGTCGGAGGCAGCATTATTAGTACTGCGCTCAGCGAAGCCACGGGGTTTAGCCCGGAAGACCTTTCTCCGCGATACGTTCGTTTGGGCGATCCCGGCGACCTCGCCGCCGAGATAATTAATGAAACAAACCGGACTCCATTACCAACGATCAGCCTGGTAGAAACCGAATCCCTTATCACAAGGCTAAGTGAAACTCGCGGCATCAAGAACAAGACAGCACTGCTAACGGCAATTCTCCGCAGGGCCTCAGCGCTTGAGGCAAAGTATCTTGTGAAGCTGTTGGCCGGCGATCTAAGAATTGGATTACGTGAAGGTCTTGTCGAAGATGCTATAGCGCGCGCGTTTGACCAGTCGTTGGAAACTGTGGCGTACGCCAATATGTTGCTGGGTGACATCGGTGAAACAGCCGTCCGTTCACGAGCGTCCGATCTCGGCGATGTTGGTATGCGTCTGTTTCATCCGATCAAGTTCATGCTGGCAACACCCGCTGCTGATCTCACTGACATCGCCCGTACCATGCCTTCTGAGTTTATCGTTGAAGATAAGTTTGATGGCATTCGCGCGCAGGCCCATGTGAAGGATGGTCGGGTAGCAATCTATTCACGCACGATGGATGAAATAACCCATCGCTTTCCAGAGTTAATCGATCCGTTACGTTCACTATCCTCCGACGCGATCATTGATGGCGAAATAGTCCCAGCCAATGCCAATGGAATCCTTCCTTTTAGCGAGTTGCAAAAGAGACTCGGTCGAAAGAATGTTGGTACTCAACTGCTGATTGCAGTTCCCGTCATCCTGGTTGCCTACGATCTGTTGTATGCAGCGGGAAGGGTATTAATCGACGAGCCTCTTGGTGAGCGACGCGAGATTCTCAAAGAACTTATCCCAGAGAATGGGCCAATAAGAATGTCGGAAGGCAAGGTATTCACTGAAGCGGCTAAACTCGACGCTGAGTTTGACGCAGCAAGAGCGCGTGGTAACGAAGGCTTGATGATTAAGAGTCCAGCTTCTGTTTACAAGCCAGGACGACGTGGTCGCGACTGGCTCAAGCTAAAACGAGCGATAGCTACACTCGATGTGGTCGTAACTTCGGTCGAGGTCGGACACGGAAAGCGGAGAAACTTACTGTCGGACTACACTTTCGCCGTGCGGCGTTCCGTGGACGACAGCGAGCTTCTGAATGTCGGAAAGGCATACTCAGGACTAACTGATCGCGAGCTTACTGAACTAACAAAATGGTTCCAGGATCATACGCTGCAGGAATTTGCTCACGGACGAGTTCGAATAGTTGAGCCGCTTATTGTGATTGAAGTGACTTTCGACAGGGTCCAACCATCAAAGCGGCATAAGAGTGGTTTTGCGCTTCGCTTTCCCAGAATTGTTCGCTTGCGCACTGACAAGTCGGTTGCTGAAATAGACACTCTGGAAACAGTAAGACGACTCGTTGATGCCAACGAGTCGTCATTGAAAAGTGAGGATGAACCTGAGGTCTAAATCGCTTCTATAGTTGCCGATCTCGGGCAGACTTTCGAACAGGGCGGTAATCTAGTTATTGCCATAGGTTCTGTATAGCGTTAGGATGCTGCCCGTCACCGCCCTCTCGAAAGTGTTCTTACGCGATCCGGTGAGCCTGCTTTCACAAATTACCTGCAGGCCGCAATCGCCCGGCAATCACCGAAATCGAATTCATTGTTCTTGGTCTGCTAGAAAAGTGATATCAGGCCCTTCAACGCAGCATAGAGCAGTTCGTCTGTCGGAGTTGCAGTGTTTTCACATGGTTCGGAACCTACGCAAGAAGTCTGAGCCGTCTGACCAGTCGCCGCTGTCTGACTCATAGAATGGCATGGGGATGGTGCGGCATAACCCGGCGTTTCCATGTCTCCGGCATAAGTACTGACCGAAAGGGCGGACACGAACAGGACGGCACATAAGAACTTTTGGACAAGTTTCATCGATCTTCTCCTCAGATTTTGTAGTCAAACGCCGGTGAGGGTGGATAACCAAGCTCGACAATTGGTTGTTTATGATAATATCCGCACATCGGACGGCTTGCAAGGTTCCTTACCTATATCTAAAACTGGAGTTTTAAGATGGAGTTACAAATGCAAATTGTTGAAGGAGCGACCAACCTTGCGGTTGCTGAGAACGTTATTCCTCTCTGTGAATTAGCTAAAGGTTTGGAAGAAGCCGGAGAATTCGAGCAAGCAGTAGACACTCTTCGTCCGTTTTGGACCAGTTTGGGTGAGCGACCAAACACCACGAGCCTTGAACCTCAGGCGAAAGCCGAGTTGCTCTTACGGTCCGGTGCCTTGACCGGCTGGCTGGGAAGTGCGAAGCAGCTAACCGGCAGTCAGGACCTCGCGAAGGACTTAATCAGTGAAAGCGCAACTCTGTTTTCCCAGCTTGGGATGGTTGAAAAGACGGCGGAAGCACATGTTGACTTAGCGATTTGTTACTGGCGTGAAGGCGGGCTCGACGAAGCTCGAATTACTTTGAAGCACGTGCTCGAAACTCTCGGAAATCAAGAGAGCGAACAGCGGCTTCGAGCACTCCTAAATATCGCTATCGTCGAGAAGGTTGCAGCACGAGACCTTGAGGCACTGAGAATCTACAAAGAAGCTGCACCATTGTTCGATCGAAGCACGAACCATGCACTGAAAGGAAAGTTCCACAACTCGTATGCGACGCTTTTGAAGAGCCTTGCTGCCGCAGACAATAGCACTGAGAATGTTGACAGCGCACTTGTAGAGTTCACTGCAGCCGGTTTTCATTTTGAACAAGCGGGTCATAAGCGCTTCCAGGCACGCGTGGAGAACAACGTAGGTTTTCTTTTCGGCGAGATCGGTCGTTACTCAGAGGCTCACGAGCACCTGGCTCGTGCTCATGATTTGCTCATGAGTCTTGGTGATCAGGGCGGTGTTGCTAACTCTGATGACACTCGAGCGCAAGTCTTCTTGATGGAAGGAAAGTATAGAGAGGCTGAAAAGATTGCTTCATCTGCCGTTAGAACACTTACACTTGGCGGCGAACAGACGATACTGGTCGAGTCTCTGACCACGAAGGCGAAAGCCCTTGCTCGGCTCGAACAAACGGAACTCGCCCGCACGACTCTGGACCAGGCGATCGATATTGCCCAGCGGGCCGGGGATCCTCATCGCGGCGGCATCGCGGCCTTGAGCGCTATAGAAGAACTTGGAACTACACTAACCTCCGATACTTTGCTCCAATACTATCGAACTGCTGAATCGTTACTAGCACAGTCTCAGAACGGTAGAATAAAGATGCGTCTTGGTGAGTGCGCTCGTCGAGTCTTATCGTCAGAACTCAATGCGACAGGGGAGTCGGCAACAACTGAAGCCCCAACAATGGGGAGCGGGTTTTCTCTGGATACCGAGGTGCTTCGTTACGAGGGCATTTTGATTCGTCAGGCTCTCCAAATATCTGACGGCAGCGTCACACGCGCCGCGCGTTTACTTGGCGTTACGCATCAAGGCCTGGCTTTCATTCTTAACGGACGTCATAGCGACTTACTCTCAATTCGCACACCCGTTAAGCGTCGCCGCAAGAGCATCATTCGTTTTCACTGAAGACCAAAAAACATTAGAAAATAGCGCTGCCTTCTGAATGGAGGCAGCGCTATTCTCATATTTGTGCTCTAACAACAGTTCTCTTATCATCGGCTGCCATCGATACCCTGACATTTTGAGCGAAACTATGAAAACTGCAATTAGCCCCCTGGTCTTAATTCTTCTTATCGTCTCGATAGCCATTGCACAAAAACCCAGACGAGGAACTGTGCAACAAAAACCACCGACTGCGGTTACTCCTCAGGCCACTCCAGCGACTGCGAAGCCTACTGAGGCTCCTAAGGTTAAGGCCGCGGTTGTTCCTGTTCAGTTGGTAACAGTGAATGGACAGACTTTGACCACAGCAGGACTCCAACCTGAGCTCATGAACCAAATAGACACTGTTGACGACAGGATCGCCCAGGCAAAACGAACTGTGCTGGATCTACAGATCAACACCATGCTTCTGGACCTTGAGGCAAAAAAGCGCCACATCACTAGCCATCAGCTCTACGAACTGGAAGTAACAAAGCGGATTGCGCCTGCGACCCCCGCCCAGGTAAAGCAGTTTATTGACGACAACAAAGACCAGTTCGCCGGGATGGATTTGGCCACGGCTACACCGCAAGCCGAAGCGATTATTCACGACGAATATGAAAGCAGACTAGGTGACGCACTGGTGGATCGTTTGAAGAAGACGACCCCCGTTGTGATCGGCGTAGATGTGACAACTCCGAATCTTGGTGGCGAAGCAGTCCTGGCGACCATCGGAGGCGTACCCTTGAAAGCAGTAGTCTTGAACGAGCGATTGAAACCTATCATCTACCGAATTCGCTCTGAAGCCTACGACATTGAGAAGAGTGAAGCTGATCGAATGGTTGACGATATGTTGTTGATTGCTGAGGCAAATCGGCGAAACATAGGGTCCGACGAAATCATTAGAACAGAGGTTAGTAATAAGATTCGCACTCCGACTGATGCTGAAGTCGAAAAGTTTTACGCCGACAACAAGGCTCGCATTGGCGGCGATCTCAACACCGTTCGGAATCAGATAGCAAACTACCTTCAGGAACAAGAACGATTGCGACTGGAGAAAGAACTGTCTGATCGATTGCGCAAGGGTGCAGACATTCGCTGGCTAATTAACGAACCAATTGCCCCGGTCCAGGTCATCAGTGTCGATGACGATCCATCAATTGGTCCTGCTGATGCTCCGGTCACAATCGTGGAGTTCACTGACTTTCAGTGTCCTGCTTGTGCCGCGATGTATCCGGTCCTGGATGAAGTGTTGAAGTCGTACGGAAACAAGGTGCGATTTGTTATTCGCGACTACCCACTGCAACAACACGAATGGGCACGCAAGGCCGCCGAAGCAGCAAACGCGGCAAGAGCGCAGGGAAAGTTCTTTGAATACGCGGCGCTCTTGTTTCAGAGACAGAAGGCC
>Ga0163162_10006775_pt1 | contig 11115 bp, 9 predicted proteins | sample S55metaG_FD_115310 | JGI IMG/M metagenome (GOLD analysis project Ga0163162, IMG submission 115310) | Switchgrass rhizosphere microbial communities from Kellogg Biological Station, Michigan, USA - S5-5 metaG | ecosystem: Host-associated > Plants > Roots > Rhizosphere > Soil | place: USA: Michigan...
ATAAACTATCAGACACCCGGCAAGTCCCAAGAGTGCATTAATGCTACGTAAAGACCAAAGGTTGAGGCCGCCCAGTTTAATGGCGCCAGCGCCTAACCAATAGAAAAGAGCCGGCTTTTCGAAATACTTGATCTCATTTAGCCTAGGCGTAATGTAGTCGCCTGATAAAGCCATTTCCCGCGCGATTTCGGCGTAACGCCCTTCGTCGGGCACAAACAATGGGCGGTCACCAAGAAAAATAAAGTATAAAGTGCCCAAAAATATAGCTAAGAACGTAAAGTCCAGTAGCCAGGAATAGCGCGAAGGCTGGGGGCGTGCGTGCACAAGGTTTAGCATGATTTTTTATCTAACCAACAACAACATTTGTCAGCGCGAAATCTAACATAAATGATAATGATTAAGCTATAATGGCCCGGCCTTTAGGGACCCAAAGGGATGCATAAATCGGTTATGAAAAAATACTTCCTGATTATTATCTTGCTAGCATGGATGCCCATGGCTAACGTTGTTATGGCAAATCCTTACCAAGTTGAGCTGCTCGCTACATCCCAAGCCGATGATATACGCGCCAAATTAATGAAAGACGGTTTGCTGCAAGTATTGGCGAACATTAGCGACGATAAAAAAATAGAAAAAAATGCTGCGATTAAAACCAAAATAACAGATGCGCAGCGCTTTGTGCGGGAATATCGTTATCTGCCGGCAAAAAGTGATGCGGCTGCCAAATATATGTTACGCATACGCTATAACAAAGTAGCAGTGGAAGCGATGTTAAAAAAAGCGGGTATTCTGAAAGACACACCGAATACTTCTGTTAGTTTTACGTTGCAAGTTTCACCCATTATGCGCAGTGAGGATGTGTACGCGCTGCTATCGCAAATTGAACATGTGCCTGGTGTGCAAAAAGCTGAATTAGTGGAGCTCTTAGGCGATACCGTGGTGTTGAATGTGTCAGTGCAAGATTCAATGGAGCAGTTTCATCAACATACAGCAAGCCATCCGCATCTTGTGATGAAATCGCAAGAGTTGTTAGAAAGTAAATTAATATATGAGTGGTCGCGTTAATGCAGTTGACCTTGGGATTAAGTTTAAAAGATGATGCAACGTTCGCTAATTTTTATGCTGGCGAAAACGTTGAAATTATAGCGGGCATGAAAAAATCCGCAGCAGGGCTTGGCGAGCGCATTATTTATTTATGTGGTGCACGCGGTCAAGGTTGCAGTCATTTATTGCAAGCTGCTTGTCATGAAGCTCATCAATATCAATTGCGCTCAGTTTATTTACCGCTTGCCAATTTACCCGTATTTTCTCCTGAATTATTTGCCGGACTTGAGTCGCTTGATTTGATATGCATCGATGATTTACATCAATTGGCTGGAAAGCTTGAGTGGGAAGAAGCACTTTTCCATTTATATAATAAATTGATGGATAACGGTGGGCGCATGATGGTGGCCGCGAATGATTTACCAAATTCACTGTCATTTGTGTTACCGGATTTGCGCTCACGCATGTCTTTTGGTGTGGTTTACCAATTGCACTCCTTGTCCGATGCAGAAAAATTAGCTGCCTTAATTATGCGTGCGCATAGACGCGGCATTAGCTTATCTGAAGAAGTTGGAAAATTTATGTTGACGCATTGTCCACGTCACATGGGAACCTTGTTTGCTGCTTTAGATGTTTTGGACAAAGCGTCACTTACTCTGCAGCGACGTTTAACTATTCCTTTTGTAAAAGAGGTGTTAGAAATTTAGGAGTTTTAATGTCAACGATTAAAGCAATAAATGCTTATGAAATTTTAGATTCACGCGGCAACCCTACCGTAGAAGCAGAAGTGGTGTTAACAACAGGTGTTGTTGGTCGTGCAGCAGTGCCATCTGGCGCATCAACTGGGTCACGCGAAGCCTTGGAGTTACGAGACCAAGATGCCAAACGCTATTTAGGTAAAGGTGTATTACGTGCGGTTGCTTTTATCCAAAAAGAAATTGCCGGCGCATTAAAAGGCATGGAAGTAAATCGGCAAACTGATATTGATAACACAATGCTTGCATTAGATGGTACCGCCAATAAAGAAAAATTGGGTGCCAATTCGATGCTAGCTGTTTCACTGGCGGTCGCTAAAACGGCTGCGGAAAGCGAGAAAAAACCGCTTTATGAGTATTTGGGGCAGCAAACCAATTATGTATTACCCTTGCCGATGATGAATATTATTAACGGCGGTGCGCATGCAGATAATAATTTGGATTTTCAAGAATTTATGATTTTACCGGTTGGCTTGCCAACTTTTTCCGAAGCCTTGCGCGCAGGCACTGAAGTGTTTCATTGCTTGAAGCAATTATTAAAGGGAAAAAAATACAATACCAATGTGGGCGATGAAGGTGGTTTTGCGCCTGACTTGCCAAGCCAAGCTGCAGCGGCGGAATTAATTTTAGAAGCTATCACTCGCGCAGGCTATCGGCCACGCCAAGATATTTGTTTAGGTTTAGATGTGGCAAGTAATGAATTATATCGTGATGGTAACTATTATTTAGCGGGTGAAAATCTTAATTTAAGCCCAGATGAATTTATTGAGTATTTAGCGAATTTTGCCGATCAATATCCTGTTATTAGCATTGAAGATGGGATGGCGGAAAATGATTGGGCGGGTTGGGCGGCTTTGACTAAGCGTTTAGGTCAGCGCGTGCAATTAGTGGGAGACGATTTATTTGTAACAAATACCGAATTGCTACAAAAAGGTATAAATGAACATATCGCCAATGCCATTTTAATTAAGCCCAACCAAATTGGTACGCTCACTGAAACATTAGCAGCGATTCAATTAGCAAAACAAGCAGGGTATAACACGATTATTTCGCATCGTTCTGGTGAAACTGAAGATACATTTATTGCAGATTTAGCAGTGGCTACCAATGCGGGTCAAATTAAAACGGGTTCGTTGTGTCGAACAGATAGAGTGGCGAAATACAATCAATTGTTACGGATAGAAGCGCAATTGGGTGCTAAAGGCAAATATGCAAGCCGGAATGTTTTTGCTAAGCTAAATTTATTATCAGATAGACAGGCAACATCTTAATGACGCGCGCAAAACGATCGGCTATAACAGTATTTTTGATTGGACTGCTGGTTTTTCTGCAGTACCGTTTATGGTTTGAGCCAGGCGGCATGTTAACCATGTTGCATTTACGAAAAGAAATCACTAAACAATCTAATGAAAATGAATTTTTTAAAAAAAATAATGAAGCGCTCTTGTTTCAAATCCAACGCTTGAAAGAAAGCGAAGATGGTACTGAATCGCGTGCGCGCAATGAACTTGGCATGATAAAAAAAGACGAAAAATTTTACGAAATTGTGAAATGACGAAATAAGGAATAACAATGAAAATTTTAATTAGTAACGATGATGGCGTACATGCTCCTGGTTTAGCAGCTCTTGCAGCGTCATTAGAAAAAGTGGCGGATATTACCGTTGTGGCACCTGATCGTAATCGCAGTGGCGTGAGTAACTCGTTAACGTTAGAGAATCCATTACGTATTGTAACCGCAGCAAATGGGTTTTATAGCGTAAATGGCACACCGACAGATTGCGTGCATCTTGCCGTAACCGGTCTTTTAAAAGAATTACCTGACATGGTAGTTTCAGGTATCAATGAAGGTTCAAATTTGAGTGATGATGTGCTTTATTCGGGTACGGTAGCAGCCGCAACAGAAGGACGGTTTTTAGGGGTGCCCGCAATTGCGATTTCTTTAGCAGGCCCACGCTGCGAACACTATGATACCGCTGCTATGATTGCAAAAATCATGGTGGAGTTGTTGCGTAAACAACCATTAACCGCTGATACAGTATTAAATGTAAACGTACCAGATTTGCCATTTTCTGAATTAAAAGGCATACAAGTAACTCGTTTAGGTACGCGTCACATTGCAGAACCCACTATCAAAGGCTTAGATCCACGCGGCCGAAAAATTTATTGGGTGGGCCAACCAGGGCCGGAACAAGATGCAGGACCTGGTACGGATTTTTATGCAGTCAATACTGGGTATGTTTCAGTTACGCCGCTGCATTTTGATCTTACTCACTATAAAGTTTTAGATGAGTTATCCAATTGGGTGCAATCCATGCAGGTGGTGTAATGCGGCGTTTTATTATCTGTGGCTTAATGATGTTGCTAGCCGGTTGTAGTGATGATCTTACTTACGCGCCGGTAGCAGATCTTAGTGCGTATGAAACGTTACCACGCAGCAAGCAGCAGCCGTTACCCACCATAGCTCGCGCTAACAAACCCAAGCCTAATCACACTGCCAATGCCATACCTGTGCCCAATGTTGCTGTTGCCAAATGGATATGGCCGACGCAAGGTAAGGTTCTGAATTCATTCTCATTTTTTAATAAAGGCATCAATATAGCTGGCCCTATGGGCGAGCCTATTATGGCGGCCGCGGCAGGCAGGATAGTGTATTGCGGTGATGGGCTACGCGGTTATGGAAATTTAATTATTATTAAACATAATAATTTGTACCTTTCCGCCTATGCGCACACGCAAACGCCATTAGTTAAAGAAGGCCAATGGGTTAAGCAGGGTCAAAAAATTGCTGAAATGGGGAATAGCGGAACAAATAAAGTCATGCTGCATTTTGAAATTCGCCAAGCCGGCAAACCAATTAATCCCTTACCATTATTAACTTCTTCATATTAATTTGTTCATTAGCATGGCGGTGTTTATTCCGCTAGAATATTCGTTAGGGCTAAAATTAAGCCCAGAAATTAAGGATAGTAGGGGTTGCAATGCCAAAAGGCAAAAAGGGTAAAGACGTAGAATTAGAAACGCTGGTTGATGAAGACCCAACCGTTCAGGCACCAACAGAAATAATAAACGCGCCCGTAGAAGAAAAATACACGCAGCCTGCATACAAGAATGATCGCAGTCGTGGCTTAGATCCTACCCAAATTTATTTAAAAGAAATTGGTTTCTCTCCTTTATTAAGCGCTGAAGAAGAAGTCTATTTTGGACGCCTTGCAAAAAAAGGTGATCCTGCTGCGCGTCGTAAAATGATAGAAAGCAATTTACGTTTAGTCGTGAAAGTTGCGCGCCGTTACTATAACCGCGGGATGGAATTTTCAGATTTGATAGAAGAAGGCAATCTTGGTTTGTTGCGCGCGGTAGAAAAATTTGACCCTGAGCGTGGGTTTCGTTTTTCCACTTATGCAACTTGGTGGATACGCCAAACCATTGAACGAGCCATTATGAATCAAACACGTTCCATTCGTTTACCTATTCATGTGTTGCGTGAATTAAATATGTATTTATCTAAAGCGCGCGAAATAATGAAAACCCAAAATCATGAAGCCTCTTATCAAGAAATTGCCGAAGCCTTAGATAAATCTCTTGATGATGTAAAAAATATGATGGAGTTGAATGAACATATGGTTTCATTAGATGCGCAAATGCCGGGTGAGTATTCATCAGGAAAGTCACTAGTAGATACCTTGCCTGATAAAAACGCAACCGATCCTGCTGACGCATTGGCCGATGAGCATTTACAAAATAGTTTAGAAATTTGTTTGCAACAGTTAAATGAAAAACAACGCGAAGTATTGAGTCGTCGTTTTGGTTTAGGTGGTTATGATAGGCAAACATTAGAAGAAGTTGGTGCCGCGGTAGGTTTGACAAGAGAACGCGTAAGACAAATACAAATGACCGCATTAAAAACATTGCGCGAAATTTTAGAAAAACAAGGATTAAGCGTAGATTTGTTGTGATGAATTTAGTATCTAGAAAAAAGCTGGATGCCAGCTAGAAGCATGCTGGCATGACAAATCCCGCAACGTGTCTTGCCAGATAATCGATGTTAAGAAATGGACTCCGGTCTGAATGCATAGAGTATAACTCTAGGTTTTTAGATGATTGCTTAAATGTGGCAAGGGAGTAACTTTTGCGCTAGCTTCTTGTATTTTTTCTAAGGCAGCTGTCGCGCTAGATATTTCCCCTAGTAATATTTGATGCGTATCTTTGAAAATTTTTGCTGCGCCATTTTCTTCATGCAAATTTGCTTGCAATGAATCCATCAGAGCAGAAATTTCTTTAAATTTTTTGATTTCATCTGGAAGCTTTAGCAACCGCTTAAGAGAGCTAGTGTTAGCAGAAATATTTATGTGCAAATTATGAATATCTTGAATTCGTTTTTCAATTTCATCTTGAGATAATTTTGTATTACTACTTGGGTCTAGATACTCAGAAAGTTTCTTCATGCGCTGTATGAGGTTAGCTAGATCTTTGTTGAAAAGAGCAAAGCCTTCATGGCTGAACAAGCCAATGGGAGTAGCTGGAAGAGGTCTAGACGTATTAAGTGAGGGTTTTTTGGAAATAAAAGTTGAAGATGGTGCTAAAATTTCTTTTTTTGACTTTAAATTACTGTTGTTTATTGGGGTTTGTTCCGCATTTTCCACTAACTCATCTTTCTTCAGTGCTGCATGTAATTTTTTGCATTGCGTAAGCAATCTTTGAATATCTTGTTTGCTCTCTTCGCTTTCGCTTCTGTCAAATAATAGTTGTACTTCGTCTTTAAACTTATTATGGCTAGGGTCATAAATTTTTGTAAACCCGGCTATTAATGCGTCGTATTCCCATTTTTGAGCATTGGCATTTGCTAAAAGTTTTTCGATATCTTTAACTAGTCTGTCTACGGTATTAACAACCAGGCTGGTTGTTTGAGTGTACAGAGTCAAAATATCGTCCTTAAATGAACCAGGATTGGACGATGACGTAATAGATTTTTTAAGATGATTATTCACTCTTTCAAGATAGAAATTGCGTGATTTATCCCATGTGTCGTTTGTAAATTCATGAATTAATACAGATCTAATGGCCTGTAGATATTCGTTGGCGTTTTCCATCAGCCAAATTAAGTGCTCTGGCTTTTCAGCAATATCTAGATCAAATCTATTGTTAATTCCTTCTAGCTGAGCAATTTTGGCATCATAACCAAGGGCAGGGTTTTTTACTAACTCTAGAATTTTAATTTTTTCTGCCTCTAATTTTTTTATCATAGCGGAATGAAGTTCTTTAAATTGGCTGTTTTGGTCAGATGGTGCCGCGACTAGTCGTAATCTCAAATCAGCTAATTTACTTAATAATTCGTCCGCGATTTTAACGCACTCTGTCGTTTGCTCGAGGCGAATTTCGATTTCCTGAAAATTGACAACTTGAGTTTTATTGAACTCTTTTAGATCCAAATCGTCAAATCCTGGGCTAACTAAAACGATATTTATCAGATCAAATGGATTGTTAAGTTGGGCATCTATTTCGAGCATTGAATATAGAGAGCTCAGCTCTTTTTTTAAGTCGGGGTCTTGTATTGCCTTAATGTCTGATTTTGATTTTTCTATTTTCACAAGTAATTTTTGATTTATTATTACATGTAGATCAACTGTTCTGAACAGTTCCATCGCTTTTTCAAATCTAACTTTCGCGTTTTTTATGTGATCATCGTATTTTTCTGTGCTTAAAAAGCCTTTTGCCATTTGGTCAAAAACTTCTTTCGTGAACATGGTGTCAAGTGCTGATATTTCTTGCTCGCAATAGCTCAGAAATATTTTTTCAATTTCATCGCCACTTTGCATCATACTGACAAAAGTTGATGAATTTTGATATATTTGCAATATAAACTCTTTTCTTTGTAAGTGAAAATTTTCTATTTTTAAAGCGTGATCAATGTAATTGAGATGGCTTGTAAAAGTTTCAGGGTTGAAAACTTTAGGGAAAACAGGGTCTAACTTACTAAGAATATCGCTTTCCATTCTATTTAAATTGTCAATGCGAATTTGTAAAAGCTCTAGCTGATCTTTATCATCGGTTTTGGCGAGCAATTCAAAGGCTTTATTCTTTAAATCACTAATTCTATCCAGTAAGATTCCGGCTCGTTCAAAACAAGCGAACATTTTTTCTGATTTATCGTTAAGTTCTTTGCAGCGGCTTAGATTAACCTGGCGAAACTTATTAGGATCTTGTTCTGACAGCTTTAAACCAGGTTTAGCTAAGAAATTAATAGGGTCAATTGTTTCTATTTGCTTTGTTAGTCTTGCAAAGTGTTTATTGTATATTTCTTGTAAACTAGGATTAACAGTTAAGGCATTAAAAATAATATCAAATTGCAATTTTGTTTGCAGTTTTAACTTTTCTTGCATAATCTCACTAGCTATTTCAAAGAATGGTATTGGCTTATCGAAACTGCTATCTAAGTTTTCTAACCATTCTAGTGGTTTTGCGTTTGGATATTTAGCCTTAAGAAGTTTTATTGTGTCGTTTAAGCTAACAGAGTTTGGAAAGTGACCGCGTAGCTTATCTAAATATCTTTGCTCAACTTTTTGGAGAAAAACTTGTTTTAATGGCTCGCATTCTGGTGGGATTTTTTCAAATAGATTATTTCTTTTTTTCACCCATTCAAGTGGCAGGGCATCGCGTTTGTCTAATATTATTTGATCGCTTTCCAATTTACGCAAACGACCCATGATTTTTTTGCGCATTTCAAATTGTTTAGGGTGAAAATCTTTGTCTTCTGCGTGTGCACGCATCAAGCCGGGTGCTAAATTATCCAAATTTCTTAGTAGGCCAGTTAATTTGTCAAAATCACTTAAATAATTCTTTACTTCGCTTATGATGTCACGGTAGCCAGTTTTATCGCTGGCTGGTAAATACATTTTATCTTCTAAAGCGAAAACGTTGTCTTTTAGTTTTTCTCTTAACAGTCTGTATTCTTCTTGTAGCTGAATAAGGTGAGCTTCTTTCAATAATTCTTCAATATCTTTTTCTTCTTTTGCTGCTGGCCGCAAGAGTCCAGCCAATTCGTTTATTAAGCCACCATGAAAAATTATTACGCCTATCGTTTCTTGGTCTTTTATTTCATCTTTGCCTTTCTTATAGTATTTTGCTGCCTCTTTATAAATTTTAATTGCATCTTTTAATTGTTTAGCGAGTTGCTTTCTATCTTTTTGCGCTTTACGAACCTGCGCTTGCTTTAACAATAACTCGTCTCGTGCGCGAAAAATTTCTCCTTTTTCCTGCCCTGTTATAAATCGTGGAATTTTGCCACTGTCAATTGCAGTTAAAATTCGTTTGAGTCGTCGTTGTGGAAAACGATTGGCTTTCGTGGCTTCCACGCTAGCACTTTCTATTTGCAGCTCTTTAGCTTTGGCAGCAATTTCATTCCATTGGTTCATGAATTTCAAACGTCGGTGCTCGTCTTTTTCTCGGGAACTTGGTTTTTTATTCGCTCTTCTTATTTTTGCTTGATATGAATTTAATGCCTTAGCGAATTGATCTACCTTGTCTTTAAATTCATCTGTGCGAGCAGCAGGTGTTAGCGATGCAGTTATTTTAGCTGGTGCATCTATAGACTCCCGCTTAGCACTAGGAGAGGCTTCTGCTGCAGGAATTTGTGTTTTAACTAGTGCTTCCCTAGTTTGACTTCTTGTGACTCGACGAGAAACAGTTGGCGCAGTTACGCTTGGTGCAGCTGCTTTTGGTCGAACTTCACCAATTATAATTTCCGGCAGCCTTCTTTCTAATTGAGTTCCTCTAGATAGCAACTCTTGCATTTTCTCTAATTTCTCTGCATTACCAAGTTCATTGGTATTGCTAATTGCTTGTCTAATCTCTTTGTCTAATTCCAGTACTTCATCGAGGTAGTCATTAATTTCAGTATGGCTTGCTAAACGTTGGCAAAGCTCTTGAAGAGCCTTACCTTGCATTTTTTCATACTCGGGGCCCATGCCGGACGTAAATATCCAATTCTCATCGCTGAGAAAATTTAAATTTAGATCTTTTAATTTAACTGCTAATTGTTCCATTAATTCGCTATCTGAAAGTTGATGATAAATGGAAACACCTGGTAGCTTAATTTTTGTTTCGGGATCTTGGCGGGACTTAGGCATGTTACTTTCCTCGTTCTATTTTCATTATTTTTGAGTACTTGTAATCATTATAGTACAGGTTGCTGATAGTATTATTATGGTTTTGTGATGTGATTCTTCTTAACTAATTAATATAATTCAAATAGTTAGGTGTTAATTTTAGGTGTCGTAGCAAATAAATAATACATTTGCTAATATTGTCTCTTTTTTGGCATCTAATAATAAATTGTTATATTTATAGATCAGATTGAGGGGTGGGATATGCAACCAAGAAAGCCATTACGAAGCGTTAGCGAAGCTGAAGAAATTAAAATCGTGCAAGCTGCTGTCATACAGTCTGACGACAAACCGATTCCAGTAACGCTGCTGGCAGATAAAGAAAAATTTGTCTACGTCATGCGTGGCGCAAATGGTTATAACCTGTCGGCAATTGATTTAAAAAAATCGCTGACGCAATCTGGCTTGAAAGTTGCAATTGTTAGTACCGATGCGCATATTGCACAAATCGGAACAGAAATTGCTGCTGATGATTATAAGAAATTTAACTATTTAAAATCTAACGGATTACTAGAAGAATATGAAGTATGCGGTAAGGAACGTAAACAAGAAATAGATGCTGAAATATTTATAATAGCGCCAAAAGCTGGGTGGGAATGGCCAGCGATACTTAGAGAAACGCTTAAACGTAACGCAGCGGTCTACCAGCAATTATTGGTTAGTGATGTTGATGTCATTATTTATGCCGATATGAATAAAAATGTAAACTTTCCGCGGCCTTATATTTTGGACGCACTCCAAAGACACTTCCCAGTACTTTGTTATATTGCTGATTACTTTCAGCTTAACGATGATCCTGATTATGCAGATAAGCTGACAAAAGAAAATGGCGGCATATCTATGCATAGAAGTATTGAAGAATTAAGAAGTGTAGAGGCAAAAATAGGGATGCCATCCTTAAACTATGGCGGAGTAGACGTTGCGCAATTGCATAGCTTATCGACTGTTGAGCTAGCCCAGTTTGCTTTGCAAGCATTTGGAATTGATAAATCTTGTGAACAGGTTGAAGTTGCTAAGCTGTCTCCCGCTGACCCTGTTGCTGTTGCCGCTTTAACAAGCGGAGTAACCAGCGCAGTGTTTGATGCCCCAAGTCAGCAGGTTGATGATGTTAATGTATTCGACATAAGGTTTGCAGTAAAACAGTAGCTACTAAAG
>Ga0163162_10006776_pt1 | contig 11115 bp, 8 predicted proteins | sample S55metaG_FD_115310 | JGI IMG/M metagenome (GOLD analysis project Ga0163162, IMG submission 115310) | Switchgrass rhizosphere microbial communities from Kellogg Biological Station, Michigan, USA - S5-5 metaG | ecosystem: Host-associated > Plants > Roots > Rhizosphere > Soil | place: USA: Michigan...
ATGAGGCGCCGGAATTCCGATCGCGCACCCTGTTTGAGGTGGAAATCGACAACGATCACAAAAAGCATACGCCCGACCCCGTTCAAGCCGCCCTTTGCCTTTGCTGCTATGCGGCATTTTCTTGAGCAGCCAATCTTTCATGCCATGTTGCCGAAGATGCCGAATTCGAGCAAGTATTGCGAGCCAGGGTGATCCGGACCGGGACCGCAGACACGCTCAAATAATCATAATCTGCTGTCGGCCGCGTTGAGGTAATGGGGGACGTCGATGAGGGGAAACCAGGTCAAGTCCGACTTGCGCGCCGGCAACCATGTTTTCGGAACCATGGTTTTCGAGTTTTTCACGCCCGGCATGCCTCAGATCGCCAAGGCAGCCGGGGCAGAATTCGTCCTGTTTGACATGGAGCATTCGGGCGTCACCATCGAGACACTCAAGGGGCAGATCGCGGCTTGCCGGGGCATTGGTCTCACGCCCATGGTTCGGGTTCCGGCGCTGCAATACCACTTCATCGCGCGCTGCCTGGACATGGGGGCGATGGGCATCATGGTCCCGATGGTCGAGTCTGCGGCACAGGCGCGCGAAATCGTGTCTGCAACCCGCTACCCGCCGGCTGGGCGGCGGGGGGCGGCGTTCAACATGGCGCATGACGATTACGAGGGTGGCTCCGTAGCCGACAAGATGGCGACGGCGAACGAACGCACGCTCGTTATCGCCCTTGTGGAAACCGCTGCCGGCGTTGCAGCTGTTGACGAGATCGCGGCCGTGGACGGAATCGATGTCATTTGGATGGGCCATTTTGATCTGACCAATTTCATGGGCATCCCCGGCCAGTTCGAGAACCCGGACTATTTGCAAGCCGTCGACACCATCGTTCAGGCCGCCAAGCGGCATGGCAAGGTGCCGGGCATGATGGCAGCCGACGAGATATGGGCGAAGAATTACCTGGCGAAGGGGTTCCGCATCATCGCATACGGTATCGACCACCTTCTGCTTCAACGAGCCCTGGCCGAAGGGCTTTCCCACATACGAAAGTTGGTCGGGTAGGCCCGTCACTGTTCCGGTGAAATCGACGTCTCCACGTCGAGGAGAAAAAACCTCCCATGGTGTTTCTTAGAGCGATGATCCGGTCTGTCTCCATAGCCGGCGTGGCAGCGGCAATAGCAATCATGCTGCCGACCCCGTCCGCCGCAGCGGCAAAACCACCATTCATAGCCGTATCCAATGCCTATTATGGCAACAACTGGCGACGCCAGATGGTAGATGCCTTCCGCAAGACTGCCGATCAAGCCAAGAAGGACAAACTGATTTCCGGATACGTCGTTCTCAACGGCGACAATTCCGTCAGCGCGCAAATATCCCAAATGATCGACCTGATCCTGAGGAAACCGGACGTAATTCTCATAGATGCCGCGTCCCTGACGGCTCTGAATGGCGTGGTGCAAAAAGCCTGTGCCGTCGGGATTATCGTGGTTGCGTTCGACTCGATTGCAAGTGCGCCTTGCGCTTACAAGATTGATTGGGATTTCGCCAATTGGCAAAGACCGTTGACAGAGGGCATCGCCAAACTGATGGGCGGCAAGGGCAATCTGCTCATCGTCCGCGGCGTCAGGGGCTCGGCTCCAGACAAGCTGATGTATGAGCAACAGATCGAAACCCTGAAACGATATCCGAACATCAAAGTCGTCGGTACCGTTTACGGCATGGCCACTTCTGCCGTCACGCAATCGGCTGTCAGCAATGTATTGCCGAGCCTGCCACCAATTGCAGGCGTCATCGGTGATGGCTCGTTTGGCACAGCGCAGGCGTTTGAACAGTTTGGCGGTGCGTATTCGAACAGGATGCCAGTGATATCCGGGGACGGCGATGCGAACTTCATCCATTGGTGGATCCAGCAGAAGCAGAAGAATGGCTACAAGACACTCTCCATGAACGCCGCCCCGAGCATCAGCGAGGCGGCACTCTGGGTCGCGCTCGAGATCGTGAACCACCGCAAGGTGCCAAAATATATGAAGATGTCGGCATCTACCGTCACCAATGATACCGTTGAGCGATTTTCCGGACTTAAACCCGGCACCGCCGTCGCATCCAATTATTCGGCAGACTGGGTCCGCCGCAACCTACTGAGCCAGACGAAATAACCAGGCGGGACGTTTCAGGGCATGTCAGACGGCAAACCGGTGCCAGAGCTTCATGAAAACCGGCAATTGCCCATCGGGAGCTCGCGCCCGGATACAGCCCTGCTGCGGCTCTCCGGAATAACCAAGACATACGGCCCCACCAGGGCGATTGATGGCCTGTCATTCACCGTGGCCGCCGGCGACATCGTCGGGCTCATCGGTGCCAATGGGGCCGGCAAAAGCACCCTTATGCGCATTCTTGCTGGCGTCACGATGGCCGATGCAGGCGAGGTGGAAATCGACGGCAAGCCGATTGATTTCGGTTCTTTCTCTCCTCAAAGCGCGCGAAAGCGTGGCATTCGGATTGTGCATCAGGAACTATCCTTATGCGACAGCCTGTCCGTTTCCGAGAATTTCTATGTCGAACAACCGCGGCGCATGGACCTCAATCCGCGGTGGCTGCAACGCTACCGGCACATGGCGCTGGACAGCCTCCAGTCGATTTTCCCGAACAACGGCATTGATGTCGATAAGCCAGCATCCGGTTTGACCCTCCCACAGCGTCAAATGATCGAGATTGCCCGTGCGGCTTGCGATCCATTTCTCAAGATCCTGATCCTCGACGAGCCCACGTCCTCGCTGGATCTGCAGCGCAGTGCGCAGCTCGCATGCTTCATAAAGGATCGGGCGGCGGCCGGAGTTGCCGTCATTTTCATCAGCCACAAGCTCAAGGAAGTCGCCGCAATTGCCACGCGAATTCTCGTCCTGCGCAATGGCGCTCTGACACGCGATACCGACAATGGAACAATCGGCGTGCCCGAGATGGTCGCTGCAATGGCCGGTGAAGCTGGCCAAGAGCTTGAACGGCTTCACCGGACGGCGTTCAACACAGGCGGCGCAACGTTGGTTGAGATAGATGCGCCCTGGTCGGCTCAATCCGCCCGGCTTGGTGCGGGGCAGATTGTCGGACTGGCCGGCCTGGAGGGAAGCGGCCAGCGGGATTTTCTTCGATCGCTGTATGAAGTCGCACGGGGTGGCCGGTCCCCCGGGCTGGTATGCAATGGGACGGCCTCCTTTGTCCCGGGGGATCGCCGAGCGGAGGGCATATTTCCTCTCTGGAACGTACTGAGAAACGCCACCATAGGCAGCACGGCATCGAGCCTCAGCAAACGCCTTGTTCGCGGGAAGGCGGAAAAGCTCACAGCTGAAACCTGGCTCAAGGCGGTTCAAATTCCCATCGAGCGGCTGGATTCTCCCATTCTGGAATTGTCAGGCGGAAATCAGCAGAAGGTGCTGATGGCACGGGCACTGATGACCGATTCCGCGGTTATCCTGTTGGACGACCCGACGCGCGGCGTTGACGTGCGAAACAAGCGCGATTTCTACCGATTGATTCGAGAGGTCGCTGAAGCCGGAAAGTTGGTGGTCTGGTACAGTTCCGAAACCATCGAGTTTGCCGAATGCGACTATGTCCTCTTGTTTCACAATCGTTCGGTAAGACGTACTCTGACCGGCACCCATCTCACAGAGGACGCCATCGTCAGCGCCTCGTTTTCGGAAAAAGCTGACGCCGCAGCGTCTCTCACACCGCAACCTGGCGCGGGTGGCATGCGTTTTGATGCGCTATCGATCATGCCATTTTTGACCACTGCGCTCATGCTGTCGGTAATCGGCCTTCTCAACCGGAACGCCGTCTCCGCCCTGGGACTTGATCTGTTGATGACGGCCGCCCTTCCCCTGGCTTTGATCTCCCTCGCACAAATGTTCATCGTTGGAGGGAGCGAGATCGACCTGGGGATAGGAGCGTTTGCCGGACTGGTCAACGTCATAAGCGCGACTTACCTGGTAACCGACCCCGCAATGGGCTGCGCATTCCTGGCATTGGCCTGGGCCGGCTACACATCATTCGGCTTGCTGGCTCAAGCGCGATCCATTCCGGCGATCATCGTTACACTGGGCGCCTCTTTTGTATGGCTGGGCATAGGTTACACGCTCCAGCAGACCCCGGGAGGAAGCTCGCCGGGCTGGCTTGCCGATTTGGCGGCATTCAACGCCCTGAACATACCAGCGTCCGCGCTTTGCCTGCTCATCGCAGCAATCACGGCAATAGCCATCAACGCATCAAGGCGCGGCGTGGCGCTGCGTGGTTTTGGAGCCAATGCACAATGCATGATCCAGAGCGGGTGGTCGCCACTATCGGCCGCACTGGCGCGATATGCCGTTTCCGGATTGTTTGGGCTGGCAGCGGGCCTGGCCATGACGGCCATCAATACGGCGTCTGACATAAATGCAGGAAACTCCTACACCCTGCTCAGTATTGCGGCCGTGGTAATTGGCGGCTCCTCGTTAACGGGAGGGCGCATCACACCGTTAGGAACCTTGTTCGGCGCGATCAGCCTGTCACTGGTAGGCAGTCTTCTGGGGTTGCTGAACGTCAGCACTGACTACAACGCCGTGGTGCAAGGCGGCCTCCTCATCGGCATTCTTTATCTCCGCACGATTTTTTCCCGGAGTGCGCAATGAGGGTCCTGAGATGGATGCGGAACAACCGTTGGAGTTTTTCTGCAGCTGGGGTGTCAGCGCTTTGGCTCCTGCTGTCGGTCATCACCAGTCATTTCAACCTGAACAGCCTCTCTGGCGTCGCCACCTCCGCATCCTTTCTCGTGATTGTCGCCATTGGGCAGATGTTTGTGGTCGCGAGCGGCGGTGGCAATATCGATCTTTCCATACCCAGCGTCATGACGGTATCGGCCTTTGTCACCTTAATCCTCTCCCAGGGAACAAACTCCGGCCTCCTGCTGGCGCTGCCGGCAGTCCTCGTCATCGGATTTTTGACTGGCGCGACAAACGCTTTTCTCGTCGTAAAACTTCGCATTCCCGCGATCATCGCAACACTCGCGGTCGGCTACATACTCGATAGTGCGACACTGATCGCCAACCGGTCGCTGGATATCTTTACCGTCAGCTCCCTCCTTCGCGCCGTCTCCAGTTCAAAACTTGCCGGCATACCGACAATCCTTGTTCTTGCCTTGACCTTGATTGGCGTTGCAGGCGCGGTCATCAACGCAACATCCTATGGCCGTACCCTGATGGCCATTGGTCAGAATGCAACAGCGGCCCATCTTGCCGGCGCCCGGGTGGGCCGGGCCGTAACGGTTGCCTTTTTGATCAGCAGCGTGCTCGGCGCATTCGGCGGCGCCTTGTTGTCTGCCCATGCGGGTGGCGCATTTCTGCAGATGGGAGAGCCCTACCTGCTGCAGTCGGTTGGTGCCGTGGTCGTCGGCGGAACACTGATAGCCGGCGGAAGCGCCACGGCACTGGGTACCTTCTTCGGGTCCATTCTGTTGGTTTTGATTGTCACGACAATGCAGGTCAGCGGGTGGCCTTCCGGAATGCAAGAAGTCGTGCAAGGAGCCATGATCATTGCGATCCTGGCCGCTGCCGGGAGCGGTATTGGCAAGCGCTCGGCATGATGTCTTGTCGTCACCAGCCGCCCAACCGCTCCGCGCCCGAAAGGGGACAGCCGGTCATACTGGCATACTAAGGAACGCGACATCAAAGCGCTCCAACGCTACTTCAGAGACACGGTCCGGTTCGCTTATGTCGAGCCAGCGCGGGTCGTTGATAGCCGATGAAAAGCTCCGGGCATTCAAAGATCGACATTGCGCCTCATCGGGAAGCCGGACGCGCGAGATGCCTGCTCCAAGATTCGCAAGTATGAGGTGGATGCCCGAGACCCCTCTTGAAGCAACACCCACGATTCCATTCTCCAACGTCGGAAATGACAAGCGCGGGGTGCCGCCCATTGCGGACAGGAAGCGAACAACATGGAAGATCGGATAAACCATACCTGTGCCACCCCCCTGGTAGATAGGTTGCACCCAAGTCTCCCGCCGGTGGATCGCACCAAAAGATCCGACGAATGTCGACAGTGCCAGGGAAGAAACATTATGGCCTTCGGTAGCGGATATTGCGCCGACGGCCCATGCCGCTGCAAAGAGGCCGCGCTGTCTCGGATCCGCACCCGCCATCGCAGTCCGGTTTTGTAGCTTGTTTTCAACTACGCCGGAACCATAGGGATTCGAGCGCATGCCGATTGCCACAAGGCCCAATCGATAATCTCGCCCCTCCGCCAACACGCTCGCACTATTGTAAACGTGAGAAAGACCCTCAAGACTCTCGATAACGGAGTGGTCGTCCGCTGCATGCGTGATCGCGGTAGAGCCATGCGAGATGTAATTGCACATCGAGCCCTGTGGCCGGCAGCGATTCAGCTCTGGGAAATAGGTCAGAACCCCTTCCCCGATCTTCGCTTCCGGGAAAAAATTGCGCGCATATTTGCACAGGTCCTGCGGCCTCGGACCTGCCGGCCACGGGCCGGTCGGCTGATAGCTACGAAGATAGCTTTCCGGCAGCGCCAGAACACGAGTAACCGCAAGAGAGACACTTTTGCAGTCGGCCGCAACACGGGCAAGCGATGTCTCGGGGTCATCGGCTGCGGGGACCACGATTTCCAGTTCGATCTCGCCAGAACTGGCGTCGATCAGCGACCTCGCGCTCTCGTACACGGCAAGTGCGGTTTCAGGTCTGACCCTCAATTGCAGGCTTCCCGGATTTATCATGCGGGCGATTTTCTGCGCACCCGGATCCGGAATCGTGCCGGCATCGATCGCCACCGCGAGACGCGGAACAGTCTCGGCACTGGGCTTCAATTCAAGAATGTCCGATGAACCCGCCGCGGTTACCGCTTTGCCTGGAGGCGCGCCTCGAAATCGTATGTGTATTTCCTGGCGCTGCACGTCTTCCACGTCCAGCCGGTAGGGGATCGGCAGCGACAATGGCCGGCAATAGGTCTTGAAAGACGCGTCACTCCAATTGCGCTGATCCTCCATTTCAAAGACCTCGCCCTGGAACAGTATCTCGACATCGATACCGCTAACCGAGTGGCGAAGACCGGATATCTCACTGGCAACCTGGCCTGGTGAAATCAGCAAAGGAAACCGGGAGGGCGAGATATAACCGTCCGGATGGATGACCTGCATTGGCGCCCCAACCAAGCCCCGCAACGGATGGAGCAGTGTGAACCCCGCACGATTGGTAATGAATTCACGGCTCGCCGACATCTCTGCGGTCGCACGGAATGTCCCGGCCGCGTTTCCGCTGAGGACCAATCTGACGCGAAGAGCACCATCTGCAACCAGGCGGATTTGCGAAATTTCGAATTCGTCCGAGGTTTCCGTGATGCGCTCGTCAACCAGAACCGAGGTATGGGTGCCCCAGTCAATGTCACGAATGGGACATGCGATGCCTCGCACGACTTCAATGCCCTGCCAAGAGAGACGACGGACGGCGCCATCAGAGAAATCGAGCATCAGACCTCCGGCGGAGAAATTCCGGACCAGCGAAGGCGCCTCGCTGGTGCCAAAACAAATCAGCGCAGCGTCTGGAGACACCGTTACCATGTAAATACAGCCAGCATGGAGGTCATTTATCGCAAGGACTCAACGTCGGCCGCTTTGACCTGGTCCTTGTACTTGTTGCCGAAATGGGTGCGGACATAGTTAACCACATCGGCCGCCTGCTGGTTGGTGAAATGACCACGAAACGGCGGCATGCCCTTGTGACCGTTCATGACCATGCTGAGGACATAGCCGGCATTGGCGAGCCGGGAATCGCTTGCCAATGCAGGATACGCGCCCGCGCCGACCGCGCCCTTGGCATCGTCCATATGGCAGCCCTGGCAAATGCCGCGATAGACCGCCTCGCCGCCTTGCACGGTGAATGGTGCACCCCGAAAGTCCGGGGTTTCTTGTGCGGTGGTCGGCAGGGCCGCAACTATCAGCACCGCCAAGGCAATGCAAAAGGCAAATCCGTATCCGCGAGCCGGCATCATGGATTCATGACCCGCGCATGCAAGCGGCTAACCGCGTCCAGCGCCGAGGTTACCGATCCTTCCTGCCATCCGGGCAGGCGCGAGGCGTGCTCACTGGCAAGCACGATGCGGCCATCCAGCGCGCACAGGTTGTTGTAGTGCGTCCTCCTGCTCTCGTCGGTCCACGCACCCTGGCAACCCAGGGTCCAGGGTACGCGATGCCACGCTACGGCCACGCCATTCTCGAACTCGGACATGTATTGCGGATGAATCTGGGAGCCGTGGGCCAGCGCATCTTTGATGCGTTCTTCGGGCGACTTGGAGGCGGCAATATAGGCTGGCCTGCCGAAGGTATAGGCGCCCAGCAGAACTCCCTTCCCTTTCGAGAAATAGTCCCACATCGGATAACCGATCAGGGCATTGGGCAGGTTGGTATAGCTGTGGCCGCCATAAATCTGGTCGTCTTCCTCCCAGAAGCGGCGCTTGAACTGCAGCCCCACTTTCAGCGCGGCCAGATAAGGCAGCTGGTCGATTGCTGCCTTCATCTTGGGACCGACGTTCATGGGAATCTGGGCAAGAATTGGCGTCGGTATGGTGCAGATGCACCACTGCGCCGTGGCGGTTCGCACCTGCCCGCCGCCGCGGCTGTCGACATAGGTCACGGTGACGCCGGCCCCGCCCTGCTGAATCCGCGTCACCTTGCAATTGTATTCGATCAGAGCGCCAAGCTCCTTGCCCATGGCCTTGCCGATCATCCCCATGCCGCCCTTGGGCTGGAAGATCGCGCTCTGCAGTTCATAATTGTGGCCCGACCCAATCGCGGACCAGAGTCTGGATTGCAACAAATCGCTGAGCGCGGCGGGCTCGGACGGCTCCGGCACGGATTTGATGCCGCCCCCAGGATCGACCGTGAAGCCGCGGCGCATCGAGCTTGCGACGCTTTTCTTGTATTCGTAGTTCTTGTCCAACGCGCCCCAGTCGCGCAGCGCGAACATCAATATCTCACGATCCTCTTTGCTCACTGTCTGGTCGAGCGCGTTCTGCCGGGTGCATTTGGACAACAACTCCGCGACATGGCCGTGGAAGTCGGCTTGCACCTGCCGATAGCGCTGTGGCTTTCCTCCATAAGCGTTGGTGGAATGGACATAGGCGTTGTAATTCACCTGGGTGAAAGGCTCCAACGCCACATTCAGGCGTCTCGCATAGTGCAGAATGCCACGGTGGTGGTATGGCAGGCGCCAGGGACCGGGATTGATATACTGCCCCGGATCGAATTGGACATGCTGGGTCGCGCCGCCGAGCTCGGTATAGCTGTCGCCGCCATAAAGCGTCCAGTTCCGGCCTCCGGGGCGTCCGTTATATTCCAGCACCCGAACCTTGTAGCCGGCATCGCGCAATTCCATCGCCGCGACCATGCCCGCGACACCCGCCCCCAAGATCAGAACCGTGGTATCGGCCGGAGGCGGCGACAGCTTGATGGGACCGGTAAAGCTTGAGCCTTCCGCATAACCGAGTTCGGTCATGGCATGATACATCGCGGCGCTGCCGGCTACGACGCCGATCATGCTGAACAGGGAGCGGCGGTTTGGCGAAACGGGATTGCCAGTCATGTCTGATTTCCCCCAGCAACCGGCCTGGATCTTACTTCATCGCTCGAGAGAGGCGATGGCATCCTGGCTTTCGGCTTCCTCGGCCCCAAGGTTCTCATAGCCCTGTTTTCCAGGCATTGAGCCAGACGGCAACCGCACTGGCAAGGGCGATCCGGAGCACCATCCGGCGCTGCAGCGCGAAAGAGCTTGTCTGCCCGGCACGTTTTGATGTTCCCTAGGCGTCATAAAAGAACAAGCAGGGGAAAGCGCGTGCCCAGAATTCGGTGGACCATGATGTTCATGGGCTGCGCCGCGATGGCGATCAACTACATTGATCGCGCCAATCTCGCGGTCGCCGCCCCATTCATCCGCAAAGAACTGGGCATCGATGCCACCGTGATGGGGGTGGTCCTGGGCGCCTTCTTCTGGACCTATGCGTCGATGCAATTGCCGTTCGGTTGGTTCGCTGACCGGGTCGGTGCGCGCATCGCCCTGGCCGTCGCCGTGACGTGGTGGTCGATCGCCACCGTCCTCACCGCCACGGCAAACGGGATCGCGGCCCTGACAGGCTACCGGCTGCTGCTGGGCGTTGGCGAGGCCGGCGCCTATCCATCCGGCACCAAGATCAACATGGCCTGGTTTCCGCGCAGCGAGCGGGCCATCGCGGCCAGCATCTTCGACAGCGGCTCGCGAATCGGCGCCGCCCTGTCGCTGCCCCTGGTTGCCTGGATCATCGGCAGCTTCGGCTGGCGGATGTCGTTCGCGGTGACCGGGCTGCTGGGCATCGTCTGGGTAGTTTTCTGGCTTCTGATCTATCGCGATCCGGAGAACCACAAATCCGTGACGCCGCAGCAGCTCGCTGCACTCCAGGCGGAGCGCGGCACCACGCCGGAGGGCCCCAAAGTGTCCTGGTCGTCGCTGTTCGGCTACCGCACCATCTGGGGAATGATGATCGGATTCTTCTGCTTGAACTTCGTCATCTACTTCTTCATCACTTGGTTTCCCACCTATCTGATCCAGGCCCGCGGCTTCTCACTGGCGCAGCTTGGAACACTCGGCCTGTTGCCAGGACTGGTCTCGATCCCCTGCGGCTGGCTGGGCGGCTTCACCTCAGATGCCCTGTACCGCCGCGGCTGGAGCCTGACCAAGGCGCGCAAGACCTGTCTGGTCGGCGGCATGCTGGTGTCGTCGGTCATCACCTTGTCCGTCTTTGCGCCCAATGCCTATGTCGCGCTGTTCTTCTTTGCCGTGGCCTATGGCAGCCTCGCCTTTACCGCCGCCAGCATCTGGTCGCTGCCGGCCGATGTCGCGCCAACGCCCGCCCATGTTGCGTCCATCGGCGGCATCCAGAATTTCGCCGCCAATCTCGCGGGCATTGTCACCACCACCTTTACCGGAGTGATGTTGACCATCACCAGCGGCTCTTTTGTCGTGCCGCTGTTGGCGGCAGGCGGATTTTGCCTTCTGGGCGCCGCCGTCTATATGTTCGTCGTACCGGACATCAAGCCGCTAACCGCCCGCGTCCCCAATTGAGTAA
>Ga0163162_10006778_pt1 | contig 11113 bp, 9 predicted proteins | sample S55metaG_FD_115310 | JGI IMG/M metagenome (GOLD analysis project Ga0163162, IMG submission 115310) | Switchgrass rhizosphere microbial communities from Kellogg Biological Station, Michigan, USA - S5-5 metaG | ecosystem: Host-associated > Plants > Roots > Rhizosphere > Soil | place: USA: Michigan...
AGTGCAGGTTGTGCCGTCATATGTAGCAATCGTGGGATTTGCGTTCACGGTAAAGACCGCCGGAGTCTGGGAAATATCGCCAGTCTCGGCAATCGTAACCTTCCACGTTCCCGTCGTATCCGGGGCGAAAGTGAAGGTTTGGGGATTCTGCGTGATGAGCGTAGTGGTGTTACTTCCATGGGCAATGCTCAAGTCTTGACGCAACCAATGCACCCAGCGGCCGCCGGGAAAATTCAAATCTACATTGTTCGTGATCGCGCAAACCGTTTCTCCCAAAGTAAACGTGGATTTTGGCGTGGTGCAATCGGAGGCGAAGGTTGCGATAGTTTCCTGCACCGGAAGCCCAAAAGTCAGCAGCGACCGAGATCCCGGGTTTGTTCGCGACTTGCCGGCAACATGACCGCGGCCGTCTTTGGCCGCCGGCGTTTTGGATTTTGCCCGCGATGAAAAAAACGGCCCCGCGACCGCAAATGCCGCCAACATAAACATGACGATGATGGCGAAGTAATTTGTACGCGTGAATTGCGATCGGCGATAAGCTGGAGTTTGCATCGGTGTAGGCCTCCTGGATTGTGTGTGACGCTTACGAAGAGACGACAAATCAGGCAACTTAGAAGTGACCGGAACTTTCGTTACCTCGCTGGGGTGTAGCCGGACTCGTTACAATGAGCGACTGAGGCCGGATACTCTAATGTCAAATCTACTAAGGGTCAAGACTTTTTCGAATTTGCAAATTAGCTGCAAGACCTTCCCGTTGTCGGGGTTGGGCTCAGTGAATGGGGAAAATCCCAGGGCGAGCGTTATAGTCTGCTGAAGAGCAGTCGCGTTGATACTCCAATCCCACAAACTTGTCAATGCTTTTATGACGAAACCTTTGTTTTGTTGCTAATGCGCGCAGGAGTTTGGGTTTTGCGTGAGTTGGGCGTGGCCGGATTATGCTGATTTGGCTGAAATGTGAAGCGCGACAACGGATCTCTGAAACTCCTGGTCCAGGCGGTCGATACATTGGTTGCGCTCAAGATTAACGACGGCTAATTCTTTGATCACATCGTCCTTTTGTGCCGGCGGGATTTGTTCGAACTCGTAGACTCTCTCTTGCACGTGCCAGAGTTTGCAGTTCGTTTCCGCCAGTTGCGAGAAGAGTTCGCCGATGGTCCCGGAAAAATCGGCGATTACGTTCCCTTCTTTCTTGTAAACCTTGTTCGCGGCGAACGTCAGTCGCTCGATCGGTATGTCCCCAGCAAGGGCGGCGCCGACGAATTCATTGATCTCAGCCTCGAGTTGCTTCTCCTGCACTTTCAGGCTCGCAAGACGCTCCGCATCGTCCGTGTGCCAGAGCTTCAGCTTCACGGTGGTTAATTTGTCGGCGAGCGTGCCGAGCGTCTCTGCCATTAGCTTGAACGGTACTCCTTCGAATTTTTCGAATTATTCGTTGTGGGCCGTCTGCGTCAGCGGTGGGTGCTGCTCTTCGAAACGCTTTGCGAAATACTCAACCGTGCGGCGAATGCCGTCCTTGAATGGAACTGAAGGTGCCCAGCCTAGCAGTTGCTTCGCGCGGGTGAGGTCCGGACGGCGTTGGCGTGGATCGTCGGCAGGCAACGCACAAAAACGAATCTTCGGTTCAACGCCGACAGCGAGTCCGATCTCAGTCGCTAATTCGCGCATGGTGAATTCATGATCGTTGCCGACGTTAACCGGTTCGTGCAAAGTCGCGCCGTCAGCTACGTTCATCAATCGCACCATGCCTTCAATCAGATCGGCAACATAGCAGAATGAGCGCGTTTGATTACCATCCCCGTAGATTGTGAGCTCATCGCCACGCAACGCCTGCACGATGAAGTTCGAAACAACTCGACCGTCATGCTCGAGCATGCGCGGCCCATACGTGTTGAAGATGCGGATGATGCGCGTGTCGACGCGGTTCTGGCGCTGGTAGTCCATCATTAACGTTTCCGCCAGCCGCTTTCCCTCGTCATAACAACTGCGGACGCCGATCGGATTCACGTTACCCCAATATGTTTCCGGCTGGGGATGCACTTCGGGATCGCCGTAAACCTCCGAAGTCGACGCCTGCAAGATGCGCGCCCGTACACGCTTCGCCAGTCCCAGCATGTTGATGGTTCCCATTACGTTGGTCTTCACCGTCTTTACCGGATTGTATTGGTAGTGAACCGGAGATGCCGGACAAGCGAGGTTATAGATTTGATCGACCTCGAGCAAAATTGGTTCGGTTACATCGTGGCGCACGAGCTCGAAGCGAGGGTGATCGAGCAGGTGCATGACGTTCTCTCGGCGGCCCGTGAAGAAATTGTCGAGACACAAAACTTCGTGACCTTCGCCAATCAACCGGTCGCAAAGATGCGACCCAAGAAATCCCGCGCCGCCTGTGACCAAAATTCTCATCGAGCGTCAAAAGTACCTTTAGGTGCATGAAATTGCAATCGAGCCGGTTCACGTAAAAATGGCGGCCTCACCTGCGAAGTGCCGACCAACGAACCAACAAAGATCGTGATAATATCGGCCTCTAATTGCGTTTCTTAGGGGGAGACGGCAATCGTCGAAACCAACAAGTTGCGGAAGTTATTTGTGACTGGCGGCGCCGGGTTCATCGGATCGGCTTTCGTCCGGCTGGCACTCACGGAGTGCCCGCACTGTGAGATCGTCAATTTTGATGCACTCACGTACGCAGGCAATCTCGAGAACCTGGAAGGTATCGATGACAGGCGACATCATTTTGTTCAGGGCGACATCTGCGATCGCGACGCCGTGGTTGCGTCTCTCGAAGACGCGACTGATGCAATTGTCAATTTCGCCGCTGAGTCGCACGTCGATCGAAGCATTCACTCGGCCCATGCATTCATTAAGACGAATGTACTCGGGACACAGGTGTTGCTGGACGCGGCGCGCGAGCGCGGCGTGCCGCGGTTTGTGCAGATCTCGACTGACGAAGTGATGGGCAGTCTGCTCGAAGAAACCGACGCGTTCTTCACGGAAGATTCGCCGTTCCAGCCGAACAGTCCTTACGCGGCTTCAAAGGCAGCCGCCGAACAGCTGGTGCGCGCCGCGCATCACACGTTTGGTCTGGATACCGTGATCACGCGCTGTGGAAACAATTATGGGCCTCGGCAGTTTCCCGAAAAATTCTTGCCGCTGATGCTGGCAAACGCGATGCACGACGAGCCGATTCCGGTTTATGGCGACGGAATGAATGTCCGTGACTGGATTTACGTCGACGATCATTGCCGCGCGATTCTGAAACTGATTGCGCAGGGTCGATCGAGCGCCACTTACAACATTGGCGCGCGCAACGAACGACGCAATCTCGATGTGGCCAACAGTGTTCTTGATGCTCTTGGAAAACCGCGCACCTTGATTCGTTTCGTTAAAGATCGACCAGGCCACGATCGACGCTATGCCATCGATCCGAGTTTGATCGAGCGCGAGTTAAATTGGCGTCCCCAGGAAACGTGGGAAACCGGATTGCGGAAAACGATCGCCTGGTATTGTGAGAACAAGGGCTGGCTCGATCGAGTGCGTTCCGGCGCGTACCGCGAGTATTACTCGCGACACTATGGCGTGGAGGCAGGCGCGCGTTGAAAGTTCTGGTCACAGGTGCCGGCGGCCTGGTAGGTCGCGCTGTCACCCAATACTGTGCGGCACAGGGTGACGACGTGTTCGCGGTCGATCATCGCTCGCTCGACATCAGCGATGCATCTGCGCTGCGCACAACCTTCAGTGAAAAAAGACCTGAGGTTGTGATCAATTGTGCTGCGTGGACCGACGTTGATGGTTGTGAATCTGATCCCGCGCATGCGAAACGTGCAAACGCGCTGGGGCCAGAGTTGCTGGCAACCTCGTGCTGCGAATTCGATGTATTGCTGATTACGATTTCAACCGATTACGTTTTCGACGGAACGAAACAGGGATTTTACACGCAACGCGATCAGCCCAACCCAATCAGCGTGTACGGTCGATCGAAATTCGAAGGCGAGCGTCGGGCGCAGGCGGCCTGGGCACGTACAATCGTCGTTCGCAGTGGCTACATTTTCGGCAACGGCGGTAAGAATTTTCTCAGCACGCTGCTGTCGCGTGCCGCCCGGAACGAAACGTTGAAAGCTATTTCAGATATGGTCGGGACGCCGACTTATGCGCCCGATCTCGCCCGCCGTCTGCGTGCGCTTGCAGTCCTGGACCTGCCGGGTGTGTTTCATGTCGTGAATGCCGGCGATGGGGCAAGTTTTGAAAGTTTCGCGCGAACTGCACTGGAAATCGCGGAGCTAACGTCAGCGCCCCTGGAAACTGTGACGCTTGACGACTTGCACCGCCCGGCGGCGCGGCCGCGCAATTCGCGACTGCGATGCCTCTGGTCTGAGGCGCTTCATCTCGATCCGCTGCCTCATTGGATCGACGCCTTACACACTTTTGTTAAGTCCCAGAGTGGCAGCCAAACCGCCGCAGTTTAGAATCCAACCCCACGCAGTTAGAGCCACCCGCGCCGCACACGGCCGAGGCCGTTTTGATTGGCCTCGTTTCAAGGGTCTGCTATTATGATCGCCTATTGTCCAAGGCAAATAATTCAACGAAATAGGTTTTTGGTATGACTCAAGACGAACGCTTGCTCCCAGTCAGGCCCCCGCGCGAGGCGGATACCTCCCTTGCCGAAATCGCACAGGGCCGGGCGTACGGCAAATACAGCCGCTATGGCAATCAGCCGGAGACAAACCTCCGTGAATATTTGTTCATCATCCTCAAACGCAAGTGGCTGATTCTGAGTCTGGTTCTCGTCATTACGTCGCTGGTGACAATCCAGGTATATCGCGAACCGTCGATCTATCAGGGCAGCACCACGATTCGCATCGAGCCAAAAGGCGGAAACATTCTACAAACCGGGCAGGCGCTGGTCATCAACCAGACCGATCCGAATTTCTGGGGCACTCAACTGAAGCTCCTCCAGAGTCCGATCCTGGCGCGGCAAGTCATCCTGACGCTGGATTTGCAAAACAATACCGACTTCATTGGCGGACAGGCGAACAGCAGCATTTTCTCTTCTTTGAAACGAATCTTTTCACGCGAGAAGACCGCGAGCAAATCCGCGGAGGGTCAGACCACAGAGCCGCCGCCGGTTGGCGAGAGCGAAATGTCCGATCGTCAGCTCACGTCAGAGCAGTTGGCAAATTTGGAGCCGTACGAAGACGCGATCGTCGCGAATGAAACGGTCGCACCGGTCGAGAAAACTAACCTCGTTGTCATCAACTACACGCACACGAGCCCAGAGATGGCGCAACGAGTTGCAAACGCCCTGGCCGACGTCTTCGTGCAGAACAATATCGAACGGCAACAAGCGGGCACGAGCAAAGCCGGCATCGCCCTGGCAAAAGCGATCGCGGAGTATCAACAGAAAGTTAAAGATGAACGTGATGCACGCTTCAACTTTGCGAAAGCTAACAACTTACCGCTAACCCCAAGCGGAATAAATCTGGAAGCTAAACGCGAAGAGGGATATAGCGATCAACTTCTCGAGTCAGAGAACGCACGTCGAACTCTGAAAGCGGCCTATGAAGCAGCGAAGAACTCCGCGGATCCGCTGGAGAATCCCGAGGTTCAAAAAGATGAGCATATTCGCAAGCTGCGGGACGAGCTAAGCGATCTCAACGAAAAACGCAATGCGTTGCTGCAACGCTACACGCCGGAGTGGCCCGAGGTTAAGAGTATCGACGCGCAAATAAAATCGAAGGAAGAAGATTTGAGGCGCGCGCCGACGCAGATCCTCGGGGCGATGAAGAAGAAGTACGAAGCGGCCGAAGCCCAATACAAGGGGCTGGTCAGTGCTTATAGCCAGGCACATGGCAAAACCACCGCGCAGACGAAAGCCGAGATCGATCTCGCGGCGATGACGCAGCAACTGACCACGGACGAACAATACCTAAACACGCTATTGCAAAAGCAGCGTGAATTGAATGCTATTTCGGGTGACGCCGGTACGAACGTCGCGATCGCGAACTACAGCCGCTTGCCGCGCGAACCAATCGGTCCGGCACGTCTGCGCACAATCCTGGTGGCTTTCCTATTATCCTTAATGGCCGGCGTCGGTCTCGCGTTCCTGCTCGATTTCCTTGATGACAGCGTGAAATCGATCGACGACATCGACCGGTACATTCACCTGCCGGCGTTGGCGTTAATTCCAGCAGCGCGAAACGAAAAAGCCAGAATACCGGCCCACACAGAATCCCCAGGGTCGAATCCATCCACCGCGCTCGCACTCGTAACCGACGTGCGTTCGCCGATCGCCGAAGCTTATCGCCACTTGCGGACTTCGCTCTTGCTGTCCTCTGCCGGAAATCCGCCGAAGACGATCCTAATCACTTCGAGTCAGCCTTCTGAGGGCAAGACCACGACAGCGATAAACACCGCGTTCATGTTGGCCCAGACCGGCGCCGAAGTTCTGATTATCGATTGCGATTTGCGCCGTCCGCGCTTGCACGCGAACTTTAATCTTTCGAACGCGCGCGGTCTGACGAACTATCTTTCGGGCGAGAGTCCAATAGACGACGTCCTTCAGTCTTACGAGAGAGTACCAAACCTGAAACTGTTGACTTCAGGGCCTATTCCGCCGAACCCGGCAGAGTTGCTCGGCTCAGAAGAAATGCGCAAGCTGCTGCAGTCTTTGTCGGAACGATTTACGCACATCATTGTCGATTCGCCGCCGGCAATCTCTTTTACCGACGCGGCAATTCTTTCAACGTTCGTCAACGGCGTAATTCTCGTCGTGCACGGCGGTCGCAGCTCCCGCGCCGTTGTGCGCCGGGCGCGTCAGCAACTGCTGGACGTCGGCGCGCACATCTTCGGCGTCGTCCTGAACAACGTGAAGGCCGAGTCGCATGGTTATTACGGCGGAGGATATTATTCGGCGTACTATCAGTCGGATTATTACACTGAGGAAGAAGGCGCCGAAACCGCCGGCGCGACCGCGCCCTAATCGACAGACTTCGAAGACTTCTTAACCCCGTCACGGATACATGCCCGGACAATTCTGTTTGATCGCGCCTGACGTAAAGATCGGGCGCGATGTGAAAATTCATCACTTCGTCAATTTGTACGGCTGTGAGATCGGCGATGGATCGACCATCGGATCGTTTGTCGAGATTCAGAAGCGCGCGAGCGTCGGACGCAACTGCAAAATCTCCAGTCACAGTTTTGTTTGTGAAGGCGTCGAGATCGGAGATGAAGTTTTCGTCGGCCACAGCGTTGTTTTTATCAACGACAAGTATCCGCGCGCGACCACCGAAAGCGGTGCGCTGCAAACTGAAGCCGATTGGCAGGTAGTTCCGACCGTCGTCAAGGCCCGCTCCAGCATTGGCAGCAATGCCACTATTCTTTGCGGGGTAACAATCGGCGAAGGCGCCATCGTCGGCGCGGGCGCAGTGGTCACTAAAGATGTTCCGGCGGGCGCGACTGTTGCCGGAAATCCGGCGCAGATAATCCGCGATTCGAAATCGTAGTTATGTCCAAACCTTACGCACCAGGTTCAGCTCAAATTCATAATCCGCAGGTGGCAAACGTCAGCGTTCCGTTCGTCGACTTAAAGCAGCAATACACTTCGATCAAATCGGAAGTTGACGCGGCAATTGCGCGCGTGATCGAGAACACTTCGTTCATCCTTGGCCCGGAGGTCCGCGCCTTTGAAGCCGCCTTCGCTGAGTACGTTGGCGCGCGCGCGTGTATCGCGGTCAACAGCGGCACCGCGGCGCTGCAACTGACGCTGATGGCGGCCGGCATTGGCGCCGGTGATGAGGTCATCGTCCCGTCATTTACTTTTTTCGCGACCGCGGAAGCGGTCTCGGTGCTCGGCGCCACACCGGTCTTTGTGGATGTCGATCCCGTTTCATACACCGTGACAGCCGCCGCGATCGAGCGGGCCATCACGCCGCGCACGCGCGCTCTAATTCCGGTGCATCTCTATGGACAGGCGGCTGATCTCGATCCGATTCTCGAACTCGCGAAGAAACACCATCTGCACGTGATTGAAGATGCGGCACAGGCGCATGGCGCAGAGTACAAACGCAAGCGCGTCGGGGCGCTCGGCAGGGCCGGATGTTTCAGTTTTTATCCGAGCAAAAATCTCGGCGCCTACGGCGAGGCAGGCGCCGTCGTGACCAACGATGAAGAGTTAGCGAAGCGTTTGCGCTTATTGCGCGATCACGGTTCGACGAGCAAGTATGCGCACGCAATCGTCGGTTACAACTTCAGGATGGAAGAGATTCAGGCCGCGGTGCTGAATGTGAAGCTGCGGCACCTCAACGATTGGAACGATGCGCGGCGGGCGCGCGCCGCGCGCTACAACGCATTATTGAGTAGCGCCGGTCTCGTGTTGCCCGCAGAGATGGATTACGCGCGTCATGTCTATCATGTTTACGCGGTCCAGTCTCAGAACCGGGACGAATTGCAGAAACATCTGACGGCGGCGGGAGTGCAAACCGGCGTGCACTATCCCATTCCAATTCATCTTCAGCCGGCTTACGCTTCGCTCAGCTACAAAGGTGGGGAGCTGCCCGTAACAGAAAACTTGGCGGAGCGCGCCCTCTCGCTGCCAATGTTTCCGGAGCTTTCGGATGAGCAGATAGGTCGTGTCGCGGAAGTTCTGACGGCAGAAAGCTAGCGACTGGCTTTTCGCTTCTGAGCGGCTGCGGATTGTGCTTGGCGGAGGCCCTCAACAAACTTCTCGTTGCTAAATCGCTTCGCGCCTTCTTTTGTTATCTTCGCCAGTTCCTTAAAGAGTCGCTCATCAACTTCTTTGAAGTTGAAGCACGCCTTGCCCTGCATGCGTTTTTTCAATTCAGGCGACATCGTGACGTCGGGCGAGGCATAGACGGACATCAGGTGATAGCTCACGTAGTTCTTGCCCAGCCGGACGGCGCCAAACATCAACGGATAGTTTTTCTTTAACAGGTGGCGTGTGTTGAGCATGTACATCCTGGCGGTGTCCTGGGCGATGTCCATCTTCGGCTCGTACGGCGCGAGGATTGTTTTCAGCCGCTCGAAGACAGTTTTCAAATCATTTGGCATTGGGTTCGATGACCTCCGCTCCACGCATGTAAGGCCTGAGAACTTCGGGCACGACTACCGAACCATCTTTTTGCTGATAGTTTTCCAGCACCGCGATCCAAGTGCGGCCGACAGCCAGACCTGAACCGTTCAAAGTGTGCACAAACTCAGGCTTGGCCCCCCCGGCGCGACGAAAGCGAATGTTGGCACGGCGCGCCTGAAACGCCTCGCAATTCGAGCATGAAGAAATCTCGCGAAACGTGTTCTGCGACGGCAACCACACTTCAATATCGTAGGTTTTTGCGCTCGCGAACCCGAGATCGCCGGTGGAGAGCGCGACCACGCGATAGTGAATGCCGAGCCGTTGCAAAACTGTTTCCGCGTTTCGCGTCAGCGATTCGAGTTCATCGTAAGAGTTTTCCGGCAACGAATACTTCACCAACTCGACCTTCTCGAACTGGTGCTGACGAATCACTCCGCGCGTGTCTTTGCCGTAACTGCCCGCTTCTGAGCGAAAACACGGTGCATATGCCGCCCACTTCATTGGCAACTGTGACGAATCAAGGATTTCCGACGCGTAATAATTCGTCACCGGCACCTCGGCGGTCGGATTCAGATAGAAGCCACGCTCGTCTTCCAACTTAAAAAGATCCTGCTCGAACTTCGGCAGTTGCCCAGTGCCGAAGAGCGCCGACGCGTTCACGATGAATGGCGGCAAAGTTTCGGTGTAACCATGATCGCGCGTGTGCGTGTCGAGCATGAAATCGATGAGCGCGCGCTCCAATCGGGCTCCTGCGCCGTTCAAAATCGCAAATCGTGCGCCCGCAATTTTTGTCGCGCGTTCCAGATCAAGAATGCCCAGCGCGGTGCCGAGATCGACGTGATCCTTCGGCTCGAAATCGAATTCCGGCTTTGTGCCCCAGCGCCGAATTTCTTCGTTCGCTGATTCGTCTTTACCGACCGGAACTGATTCGTGCGGAATGTTGGGGAGGACGGAGAGTATTTCGCGCATCCTCCGCTCGCTCTCGTCGCGCAGGGAATCTGCCCGTGTTATTCGTTCCTTTAGGTCGTTAGCTGATGAACGAATCTTTAAAGCTTCTTCACCCTTTCCTTCTTTCATCAGCGCGCCAATCTGTTGACTTAGCTCGTTTCTCTCAGCGTTCAATCGATCAGATTCTGCAATCGCGCGACGGCGCTGACCGTCCCAGTTTGCAAAATCGTTGAGAAAGTCAATCGGGTAGTTGCGAGCCTCACATGCCTCGATCACCCTGGCTAAGTTTTCTCTAACGTAATTCAGATCAAGCATTGAGTTGCAGTGTCCTGGCCTAATTCAAAGTCGCTACGTTCGCGCAGCGAACGAATTTAATAGCCGGTGGCAACGCCACCGGACCTGAGCGAACCATCGCATGCGACCCTGAAAGGGTCGAATTCCAAAACGCGCGTATGCTTCGACCCTTTCAGGGTCGCAGAACATTCCGGCCTTCTTACCGTGGGCGTTGCCCACGGCTATTTAATTCAACCGCTTCGCGGTTACCGGCTTTCTTGCGCAAAGCCTTCTCTGGTCAGTTCGCGAATGTCGGGCCTCGAAAAGATCCGATTCGCGTCTTCCAGAGTCTCTTTCGCGCCGACATCGAACCAAATTCCCGGCACGCGCCAAACATGAAATGGCGTCTGTTGATACATCCATTGCACCAACCGGCCCGGCTGGTCCGGATTGTTTCCGTCGGCCAGGTATCGCCGAATTAACGGAAGTGTTGCGCGAGGATAGTAATACAAAGCAATGCCCGTCAGTGTCGATTTCGGCTGTGCCGGTTTTTCCTCAAAGTATGTGATGCGATCGTCTTCATCGATTTCGATCGCGTTGTACTTCTTGATCTCTTCAAGATTGCCAACGTCGTAAACTCCGGTCACTGGCGCATTCTTTTCGCGGCAATAATCGGCGAAAGCGCCCAGGCTCTGACTGAAAAGATTGTCTCCCCCGACGACGACGATGTCGTCATTGATATGTCCCTCGTTTAGGACCAGGTTCATGTCTCCAATCGCGCCAAGCTTGTTTGAATCGTCTGTAGAC
>Ga0163162_10006779_pt1 | contig 11113 bp, 10 predicted proteins | sample S55metaG_FD_115310 | JGI IMG/M metagenome (GOLD analysis project Ga0163162, IMG submission 115310) | Switchgrass rhizosphere microbial communities from Kellogg Biological Station, Michigan, USA - S5-5 metaG | ecosystem: Host-associated > Plants > Roots > Rhizosphere > Soil | place: USA...
CCCGACTGGCTCCACCAAGATCTGCCGTCCTGGCAATCGCTTCCGGCGTCCCCATCGTCTAGAGGCCTAGGACATCGCCCTTTCACGGCGGTAACGGGGGTTCGAATCCCCCTGGGGACGCCAATACAATCAAAAGCTTGTCGGATCGGCCGCTGTTCATGCGGCCGTTTTCCCCTATTCATGCCGAAGCGTTCTTGCTGGAACGGCCGAGACTCGGTTCTCGGGACTATTTCAGATACTCATCCGAATGGCTGAATTAGCTGTCGAGCGACGCGTAGATAAAAAGGGCGTTCGACGCCAACCACAATTGCAGGTGTCGGCTGCACTGCCGATCAGAAACGCGCAGCTCCCTGTGGGAGCCCCCGCTGCTGAAAGTGAGAAGTTGTCCACTTAGCGCCCGGGACGCCGGAATGTGATCTCGGTCGCAGTACACAAATCTTCGTACCTTGCAGGATTTGGCTCGACAGAGGGGAATCTGCCGTGGCTTTAGATTCGAATGACCTGACGGACGAGCAGGCTCGTTGGCTTAGGGCATTGCTCGAGAGCCGCCCGAAGCGCAAAGACCAGAAACAATTCTGGATGCCCGAGCACGTGCGTATTGCGCTTGCGGCAAAAGGACTCGTGTGGTGGAGCCGCGGGATTGTCGAGATCACTCTCGACGGCATTCGCCAGATCGCCCGCCTGCCGCTGCCGGAAGACTGAGTCGTCGCAACATGATTTCTCGACCGGCAGGTACGACCAAAGAGATTCCCGTCGACGATTCACCGGGATGGCTGTGGCGACTTGAAATCGAGCGGCAATTCGGTAGCGACCCGCGTCTTGTCTTCACACTCGAGAAGGCATTCCGAACTGCCGAAGGAACAACAGTCGCTTCGTTTCGCGACTCCGATGGAAAACTGGCCGACGAAATCATGGACGTCAGCGGCGGCGTGCCGGATGACCTCGCAAAAGAGATTGTGCACCGACTTCTACGCCACGCTTTCGAAGGGCCGCCGGCAAATGTCGCAGAGGCCATGTCCGACCACATCTTCGCCTGGATCTGCGAACAGCGAGCTCACGCCGAATAGCAGTATTTCCTCCTCGGCGCCAGGGGAGCCGCCGGACAAGTCGGGCTCATTCTGTCGATTCGCCGCATTAAGCTAGTCAGGATCGTAGACGTACCGGGCCAAGGACGCACAGGTCAGCCCGCAACGTTCTAGCGACTTTGGGCGCGGCGCAGCTGGCCTTGTCCGAACCCTGGCGAAGGCTTCCAGCGATGCATCGGCACCGTCCATGCTCGCGGGTGTATTCTCTTGGACATTCACGAATAAGGATTTCGCGGATGGCCAGCGTTCTGAAGGAATTAAGCCTCGACCAAGCGGCATGGCTGCTACGTCTGAGTGAAGGTCGGCGCAAGAAGTCGCTATCGCGCCTGGCCATGTCAGACGACGCTCTGGACGCGCTCCTGGATCGAGGCTCGATTGTCCTGTCGAACGGCATTGTGGAGATTACGGCGAAGGGTCTGGAAGAAATACTTCGCCTCCCCGAACTGGCGGAGGTGGATCCAGCCGCATTGCGATCGAGGGCCGACGCCCTGGGCGCCCGGGTCACGCCCATACCTCCATCCCGCAAGCCCCGGTAACGCGGAACAAGTCCGCCTTCGACTGCGGCGGCGCGTGCCGGAGATTTCCGATCTGCCGGCCCCGTCTCTTGGGCCTTTTCTTGTTCTGCGGCCGCTGCCTGGTGCCCAGGCTGTGGCGTTCCGACCGCGGTCCGCCGCATCATGCGCGGCTGCCCTGGCAGTGGATCGCGTTTGACCGTCGTTGCCATCCCGCTGGTCAAGTCGCGCTAGGTCCGTAGTACCACTGCGCGACCGCTTGCTTTGCCATCGCCAGTGCATCGAACTCGCCGAGCGTCACGTCGTGCAGCCATACGCGCCAGCGATCGGCGGCCGGGTTGATCACGCCAACGTAGGTACGGCCGTAGTAGATGTGCCAGTGCCCGGTTCCTCCTGCCGCTACCGATGAGAACTTGAGCAGGCTGTCAGGCATGCGCCGAGGATAGGCGCACGAATCTCAGGGCGCGCGACTCTCAGCCAGGCGACCTTGTTTTCGCTTGGCGTCGCGGTCGAATTCCCCGCCTTGCCGCGGACGGCGCCAAGGTGACAGCTGTTGTACTTTGCACCAGAGCCGCAACAGCGACACATACAAGGACTGCGATCGCGAAGGCTGCTCCCAGCTACAGCTTGCCGTGCTCCAGCGGCCGCTGGCGGTGCATCAGCGCCCACTCGACGTGCTCAGCCAGTGAGGCCTCGCCAAGCAGGCGCAGGATCTCGCGCTGCTCGGCGGCCTCCGTGGTACGGTCGAGCGCCTTGCGCGCCGCACCGAACAACTGTGCCATGTAGCGGTACTGCTTGATCAGTTCCTTGTCGGCCTTGCGGTAGGCATAGGCCTCGCGCACCGCTGCGACGATCGAGAACACGCCCATGATCACGACCAGCCAGTTCTTCACGTCGGCTGTCAGTTCCCGTGCGAACACTGCAAGGGCGAGCGCGATGCCGATGCCGACGAGAAGGCTCGAATTGCCGAGCGCCTCGGTGAATTTGTGTGTCTGCGCGCGCTGCGCGCTCTTGCGCGCGTAGTAGTCGAGCTGGCCGCCCTGCCCCGGCGCGCCGACCCATTCGCGGACGACGTTCGCCAGATCGTCCGGCGCCGATGGCGTTGCACACAGTGTGCTTTCCAGCGCCGCACTGCGCATGACGTTGCGGATCCAGGCAAGTTCGACATCCTGCTTCTGCAGGAAATTGTCCTGCGCGAATTCGGACTCGCCGGTGATCGAAAGACCGGCTCGCCGCCAATAAGACTGCACGCGCAGGCCCTCGGCCAGTGCGCGGTAGTCAAGATATTTGCGGTGCCAGCTGCGGCGCTGGGCTATGAAGACGATTACTGCGCCAATCGCAAACAGGACGAGGAACACAAAAATCAAGTCGTCCTGCGCCGGCAGGTTGTCGTAAGCCGTGAACGCGATGCCCATCAGCCCTGCGAGCGTGTACAGCGTGCGCATCGAAAACAGCACGCGCAACTGGAAATGGATCGCAAGCCAGTCAGCCGCGGCGAACAGCCGTTCGATCGCACTGGCCGCCGTCGGCGCCCCCGGCCGCCCTGAAGTCGAAGGCGAGGAGTCAATCCGCGGCGCATACTTGACCCAGTCGGCATTGAACTCCGCCGCCTGCACCAGCATCGTGCGGAAATCATCCGGCATAGGCCCATCGCCCGGCGCCATCAATTCGCCGGAACGCCACAGCGTCTGCAGAGGCTCCAGCGGCGGCGCTGGTGTGCCGTTTGGCTCATCGCGCGAGCACACGACATGGAAGACGAGACGATCGTCGTCGCCGAGCAGCGCGCTGCGCGCCATGCTCCGGCGCCGATCGTCGCGCAGCGGCCGGACGCCGGTAAGGTGGAACTGCACGACCTGCCCGGTGCCGCCGGTTCGTTCGCTCGTCTTCCCATCCCAGATTGCAAGCAGGATGTGGCAGTGCTGGGAAATGAAAACGCCGGCCTGCAGGTAATGCAGATCACGCTCGTGGCCGGCTGGCGCCTCGTCGCGCCTTGTCGAACGGTCCGCGCTCGATATCGTGGGTAGCTCGATTAGCTCGGCCTGGTCGCACAGGTATTCATATCGCTCGCGCGCAGCGCCGGCTTCGAAGTCGAGTGCGTACTGCGCGCGCTTCAGCGGCAGCGGCGCGATCAGGCGGATGCCGCTGGCAATCGCTTCCTCCGCCACCCACTGGTCGCCTCCCTCGGCCAGCGACGACAGCACGACAAGCGGCAGCCCGGGGTATTCGCTGCGCAGGCGGGCAAAAAAATCCCGCACGCGCTGCCAGACGGCCTCCATCTCGCGCGCGGGAATATTGCGATGGCTGGTGACGCCGATCACCAAGGGGACGGATGTTTCGCCCCGCAAACCAGCCGATGCCGTACTTAACATAAAAACAGGCCTTTCAAGACGGTTCCGACTACTCGCACCCAAGCACCGGCTGCGGCCGAGCCAGCCTCGTCACTGACGCGCCCGCCTGCACCGCTACCTGTTCCTGATCGTGGGGTCGTCAACTCCCGCAGTCGCAACTGGCGGCGTTGTCGAGTAAATCTTCGTGCCAAACTTGGCTTTTAGTTCGTACGCAAAGTCTCCGGCAGAAGCTGCCGAGTCATAGGTATCGTCCATGTTGAATCGTTTGCCTGCCGGTGTTGGCACTGCCGGACCGAAGGTATTGGGGGGCACCGGATCGAGCCATCTGAAGGAATGCACGGTGCCCTTATACGCATTGTCTGACAAATGCCATGAGAGTTTTTGCGGGCCATTTTTGTTCCTGGCAACGTCCTGGTTTTTCTTGACGACCTTGAGATACGGCTTCGGCCCGAACTCGTCTTCCAGCGTGAGAAACATAACGTATGTCATGGCTGGCTCCCGTGAATGACCGCGTAGGTTGACTTCAGTTTCTTCTCAATAGCAGCGCCCGCAGACGAGCCTTGCTGCCGCGGACACCGGGTTCATGCTCCAACTCGTCCTCTGCACCGACCCAGACTAACGGTTCTTTATCGTCGGATCGGAGTTCGAGTCCGGTTGCTGGTTGGTTGTGCGTTCGAGTGAGGGGCTGATTATGGCCTCGGCGCCTTCCTCTTCCTCTTCCAGGGGCGGTGCGGGCGCTTGGCTGTCCTGGATTGTGCCGTGTGTCTTGGACATGTTGATCTCCGATTGTAGTGAACGGTTTCGTGCAGTTGCTCGCATCCCTGCAACCCTATGCATTTCGCAGGGTCCGTGGTCTCGTCAAGCGTTACGACATGGTCAGCTTCGTCGGTGGTGAGTGGATAAGACTTCCCATCTATCGCAGTGTGCCATGGGCTGGTGCTCGTTAGAACACGAATTCACGGATGATCATTCTTACTGATGGCGACTTGCAAACGTTGCTGAAACTCGGGGTTCGCCGGGTAGTCGATATTTTCGCGCCGCAGCAGCGCGAGCAGCGCATAGTCGCGATAACCATTGTTCCGCAACTGATCGAGCACCGGCCGCGCTTCATCCTTTCGTCCAAGTGCCAGAACGGCTTCAACTTGCAGCGCGAGCAGGCGCGGGTCACCCTTCCCGCTGCGGGCACCCTGCACAAGTGCCAGGGCCTCCTCGCGAAGGTGCTGCGCAATTTGCGCATCATCAGTCACGGCGGCAAGCAGCAGCTTGGCGACAACCGCGGCAAGTACGGTGGTTCGATCGTCGGGCTGCTTGAGGATCAACGGGTCGAGTATCGCCAACGCAGCCCGCACAGCGGTTAGCGAGGCCTGACGATGTCCGGTGAGGTGCAATTGTGCGGCTTGTTCGATCTGGGCCTCGGCGAAATCAACCTGCCAGTCGGTGTTGGCCGGGTCCTGTTTCGTCAAGGTGACAAAGATCGCCAAAGCCCGTGCGGTCAGCGCATCCGCGGAGGACAGGTCGCCGTTCAAGCGTCGCAGCCTTGCCAACTGTGAAGAGTACAGTGCGGCATAGTCCTGGAAGGTGGTTTGGTTTGGATCAACTTTGGTTAGCTCGGTAGCTATCTCGACTGCCTGTTGCAGGCTTCGCATTCCCGCCTCGATATCGCCGGTCAACGCCAGAGTGCGGCCAAGGATCGCTCGAACGATGAGCAGGTTTTCGCGTTGCTGGTTGTCCTTTGGATCGCGTGTGCTCAGTTCTGATTCAATTGTCTCGTCAGCACTGTACTGGGCTACTGCCGTAGCCAAGTCCCCGCGCATCAAGGCAACCTTACCGAGATTGTTGTGAGCTCTGCCCAATTGGGCGCGCCATTCTGTCTTGACAACTCCCCCGCCGACCAACTGCTCGCAGTGCGAAAGCATTCTGCGATATTGAGCCTCGGCTTCATCCAACTTGCCGCGCGCTTCGAGTACGTGCCCGATATTGTTGTCCAGCGAAGTCAATTGGAAAATCAATTTCGGGTTGTCCTCGGCTGTCGATTCGGCATGCTGCAATGCCTTTTCCGCGGACTCGAAGCTCTCTTGCGCCCGGTCGAGGTCTCCTTGGGACCAATATGTCATCCCGACGAACGCAAGCGTTCGCGAGTAGGCGAGGCGCTGAACCGCGTCCCCGGGCATGACCTCGACCAGGCCGGCGGACAACTTCGCGGAGGCCTGAAAGGCCTCCATCGCCGCCGGCAAATGGCCTTGGTTCATGCGCACCGCGCCGATCTTCTCCAGCGCTTTGGCGCGTTGCGCCAGCGCTTCATCGGTCACGTCCGTCGTCGGTAGCGACTCGAAGTACTTCATCGCGTGGTCGTCTACGGCTTCCATGATATCGAGGCGCTGCACCTCTGCCAGCTTATCGTTCAGATCGCCGAGCATGAAGTTGACGAGATCCTCCGCTTGCTTCTGCCGCCGCTCGGCGTCGTGGCGCGCGATCACTGCGGTGATGGCCAACGTTGTCGTTATTGCCATGATGACTAGCGCCAGCACTGTAACCGCCCCCATGCGTCGGTTGCGCCGGTGCAATTCGCGCTGCTTGAGCGTATCGAAGCCGACGTCGAGCATCCCGGCGATCAGCTTGAGTTTGGCGTTTGCCTTGCCGTCCTTGCCATCACGAGCATCGGCGGCGATTGGCTCGGTGCGTTGCGCCGTCGGCTGACCGTCGGTACCGATCTCGAAGCGCAGCGCCGGCGCGAAGCATTCCTCCGCGGCACGGCCCGGAAGATCGGTCGCGTTCGGTTCGCCGTCGATGATCAGGCAGAAAATGCGATCTGCACGGCCGAGGCGCTTGAAGGCCAGAACCTCTTCATTGGCCCAGCGCGATGCGGCCGATCTCGGTGAACACACGACGATCAGGTTGGCCGATTGACCGAGCGCTTCGTTGACCTTGCGGTTGAGATCGGTCGCGCTAGGCAACTCGTCGCGATCGCGGAATATCGGTGCCAGGCGGTCTGGAATGATGCCTGCTGCGGTGATCTGCCCGACCAGCTTGCGTGGAACGCGATAGGACTCCAGCGCCTTGTGCAGCCATTGCGCCCACAACTCGTCCTGGTGGCTGTAGCTGATGAACGCGCGAAACCGCGGGCTGGAACCTGTCCCAGACATCGTCATCGCCTGACAAACCTCGCTGCCACGGGACCGCAGAACCACTAGACTGGCATCTTCGATTGGTGCGTTCCGTCGCCCTTGTTGTACGAAGCGCCGCGTTGGGCGAGGCGAAGTAGATTGTTGCGACTGTCCCGCAGCAGATCCCCTCCATCCGCCCTCGGCACGTTTCTTCCGTGTGCGTTGCCGGGCTTGAAACCGCGCCAGCAATGGCTCCGCACCATCCCGTTCAGGGTATCAAAAAAAGCGTCTGTAGAGTGAATTTGTCCACTTGTTGCGATCCTGACACAACCGTCCCGTCCGGACGTCCAAAGTGGATGGCATGAATAAGAGCTTGCTCATCCTTGCTCGCCATGCCAGCGCAGGCTGAAATTCAGCTCTTTTTGCCAGATTGCGAAGAGCTGGATTCCGGCTTGACCAACTCCGCTGTTGGGAGCCGCCGGAATGACGAGAAAGAACCCCGTATAGAACTCGCTAGCTTCGCCGCTGGCGATAGCGCCGGATCAGCGCATTCGTCGAGCTGTCGTGCGTCAGCTCCGGCTCGTCGGCGCTGGCGATCTCGGCCTGGGTGCGCTTGGCCAGTTCCTTGCCGAGTTCGACGCCCCACTGGTCGAACGAGTTGATGTTCCAGATCACGCCCTGGACGAACGTGAGGTGTTCGTAGAGTGCGACCAATGCGCCGAGCGTGTGCGGAGTCAGGCTGTCGGCGAGGATCGTGTTGCTCGGCCTGTTGCCGTCGAAACAGCGATGCGGCACCAGCCATTCCGGCGTTCCCTCGGCGCGAACCTGATCGGCTGTCTTGCCGAACGCCAGTGCCTCGCTCTGGGCGAACAGGTTTGCCATCAGCAGGTCGTGCTGATCGCGCAGTTCGCTCAACGGCCGGCAGAATCCGATGAAATCGCACGGGATCAAGCGCGTGCCCTGGTGGATCAACTGGTAGAACGAATGCTGCCCGTTCGTGCCGGGTTCTCCCCACCAGACCGGCGCAGTTTCGTAGTCGACGCGCGCGCTGGCGAGCGTTACCGACTTGCCGTTGCTCTCCATCGTCAACTGCTGCAGGTACGCCGGAAACCGCTTCAGATACTGGGCATATGGCAGTACGGCGTGCGTTCCTGCATCGAAGAAGTTCGTGTACCAGATGCCGAGCAGGGCCATCAGGACCGGAAGGTTTCGCGCAAACGGCGCGGTGCGGAAGTGCTCGTCCATCGCGTGGAAGCCGGCGAGCATGTCGCGAAAGTTTTCCGGTCCTATGGCGAGCATCGTCGACAGGCCGATGGCCGAATCCATCGAGTAGCGTCCACCGACCCAATCCCAGAAGCCGAACATGTTCGCGGTGTCGATACCGAACCGGGCGACTTCGGCCGCGTTGGTCGATACCGCGACGAAATGCTTGCCGACGGCTGCATCGTCGCCAAACGACCGCAGCAGCCACGCGCGCGCGGCGCGGGCGTTCGCCATCGTTTCCTGCGTGGTAAAAGTCTTCGAGGCAACGATGAAAAGGGTCTCGTCGGCCGGCAGGCCGCGAGTTGCCTCTTCGAAGTCCGCGCCGTCCACATTCGAGACGAAGCGGACTTCCAGGTCACGTTGCGTATAGGCGCGCAGCGCCTCGTACGCCATCACCGGCCCGAGATCCGAACCGCCGATGCCAATATTGACGACGTAGCGAACGCGCTTTCCGCTGTGTCCTAGCCATTCGCCTGCGCGTACGCGCCGGGCAAACGACGCCATCCGGTCCAGAACGGCGTGAACATCGGGAACGACGTTGCTGTCGTAGACTTCGATGCGTTGGTCGCGCGGCGCGCGCAAAGCGACATGCAGCACCGCGCGGCTCTCGGTGACGTTGATTTTCTCGCCGTTCCACATTGCGCCGATGCGCGCGGCCACGCCGCGTTCCTCGGCGAGTTGCAGCAGCAGGCGCAAGGTTTCATCGGTGACGCGATTCTTCGAGTAATCCAGATACAGGCCGGCCGCTTCGGCGGTCAAACGTTCGCCGCGGCGAGGATCGTCTGCGAACAGCTGGCGCAGATGCACGTCGCGCATGCCCGCATTGTGAGCGGCAAGTGCTTGCCAGGCCGGCGATTGGGTCACAGAGAGCTGAACTTCGGCATTCACCGTGCTCGATTGTGCTATCGACATGCGTAAACCTGTCGTGAGGGGTTCATTGCGTCCGGAGCTTTCGCATCCTTCCAGAGCGTCCCCTTCCGCCTGATTGGCGCCGTCCTGGCGCTCGCCCTGCGGGCCAGCTGCGCTGTTCGCAGGCGCTCCTGCGCCTGCAGTCGGCACCATCCCCCGCTTCGCAGGGGAAGAAAATGCAAAGGCCTGCAATCTGGAATCCTTCCTTCGCTTGCGGGGAAACATCGGCAGGATAGCCGATGTTTGCAGCGGCAGCTGCCCGAAGGGCGAGCCACATGGATGTGGCACGTACAAGGCGGCGGCAGCCGGATGGGGACGAAGCGAAGCCCAAGGTATCAATATTTATAAATCATCGCACTAAGCGAAGGCTTGCGAACCCACGTCGCTGCGCGCAACCAGCGTACCGCGGGAATGACCCTGCTCGGCCAGGTATTCCAGCCAGCGATTCAGGAACGTCGCCATACGCATGCGTTGCTGGAACAGTGTCTTGGCTGGCGGAAGAGGTCCCAGGGCGCGGTGCAGATGCTTGCCGGGATGGCAGTGCGTGGCTTCGGCGACGTGCGCGTCGCGGTACATGCGCAGCCATGCCGACGGCGACGGCTCTCCGGTCTCGCGGTCGAGCATGCAATAGCTCAGGCGAAGTTCCAGCGTGTACGGATGGCGCTCGATGATGTCCAGGTGCAGGTCCAGCCCGTCGTCGACGGAAGAGCAATAACTGCCGGTCGTCAGTTCCTGCGGCGCGAATGTGCGTGCCAGTCGATGATAATTTTCCGCGTACAGCCCCATCAGGTAGGCGAACCTGCCTGGCAGCAGCTTGTTGCGATTTTCCAGAACCTGCGACATGCACCGATCATAGCATTCGACGCAATGCTGGCCAGTCTGCCCAAATGCCCCGGAGCGGACTACAATGGGGTTCCACGCGCCCCGCGGCCTCTGCCCGCGCCGCACATCGCAAGCCGCTCTTCGCTAGCCGCACTTTGCAACCCGCTCTTCGCTAGCCATACCTCGCTCGCCGCTCCGCTGGTCTCTAGCCCCTAGTCTCTAGCTCGCCCCTCGCCCCTCAAAACATATGCTTCTCGATCCCGAGTCGCGCAAGGATCTTGCTTGCGATCTCTTCGATCGACGTATGCGTCGTGTTCTCGACCGGTATGTTTTCGCGGCGGAAGATCTTGTCGGCCAGGGCCAGTTCGTGCCGGCATTGTTCGATCTTGGCGTAGCGGCTGTTCGGTTTGCGCGCCTCGCGTACCTGGGCCAAGCGCTGCGGATCGATCGTCAGTCCGTAGAGCCGTTGCTTGAATGCGACCAGGCGCTTGGGCAGTTCCAGCTTGTCCAGGTCGTCTTCGGTCAGCGGGTAGTTCGCCGCCTTCACGCCGTAGTGCAGCGCCATGTACAGGCAGGTCGGCGTCTTGCCGACGCGTGACACGCCGATCAGGATGATATCGGCGTCGGCATAGTTCACATCCACGCCGTCGTCGTGGGTCAGCGCGTAGTTGGTCGCATTGATCCGCGCCTCGTACTCGGCGAAATTGGTCAGCCCGTGCGCGCGTCCGACCTTCGGCTTGCGTTTCACCCCGAGTTCGGCTTCCAGCGGTCCGATGAATGGAGCGAACACGTCGATCATCAGCGCCCCGCTGCTGGCGAGGATCTCGCTGAGCGCAGGGTCGACCACGGTATTGACCACGATCGGGCGCGCACCCGTCGTCGCATAAGCGTTGCGGATGCGCGCTGCCGCGCCGTGCGCCTTTTCCTCGTCATCGATGAACGGCACGCGGAACGTGTCGAAGGCGACGTCGTCGAATTGGGTCAGCACCGAATGACCGATCGTCTCGGCCGTGATCCCGGTGCCGTCGGAAAGGTAGAAAATCGTTCTGCGCATTGACGAAGTGTACGCG
>Ga0163162_10006781_pt1 | contig 11111 bp, 6 predicted proteins | sample S55metaG_FD_115310 | JGI IMG/M metagenome (GOLD analysis project Ga0163162, IMG submission 115310) | Switchgrass rhizosphere microbial communities from Kellogg Biological Station, Michigan, USA - S5-5 metaG | ecosystem: Host-associated > Plants > Roots > Rhizosphere > Soil | place: USA: Michigan...
CTGGTTTTGCACAGGACAACAAAGAGGACGATAATGATAGTTCCAGCGACAAGCTGGAGAATTATGATGAGATCATCATCAAGCACAAGAGCAGCAAGGATGCCAAGGTCACGGTGGAGATCAGGGACAATAAGGTTTTCATCAACGGCAAGCCTGTTTCCGAGTTCAATGACGACAATGTATCTGTCCGGAAGAAGAAAGTGATGGTAATGGATGGCCAGACGTTTAACTTTTCCATGCCGGAAGGAATGGAAATGCCTGGTATTGCGATGTCCCCCTCTCCTTTCCGCAAACATAGCGGCACCATGAGCATCGACGGTGATGGATGGTCGGGCAATTCCAGCAGGGCTTTCCTGGGGGTGACCACGGAAAAACCGGATAAGGATGGTGTGGAAGGCGCTGAGATCCATGAGATATCCAAAGGCAGCGCAGCTGCAAAGGTTGGTCTTAAGGTGGGTGACATCATAACCCGTGTAGATGAAATTACTATCGACGGCCCCGAATCTCTTTCGGCAGCGATCCGCAAATACAAACCCGAGAGCAAGGTGACGCTGACGTTGAAGAGGGAAGGCAAGGAGCAAAAGATGACGGTGATCCTGGGGAAGGCGCCGATGGTCACTGCCCGCAATATGTATAAGGTTCCGGACATGCAGAACTTCAATTTTGATTATTCGCCGGGTTTCCCTGGCACGCCAGGCGCTCCTGCGCCCCATGCTTACGGCTATTCCTATGGAGCTCCCAGGGCCCGCCTGGGGATTAAGGCCCAGGATACCGAGGACGGCAAGGGTGTGAAGGTGCTGGAAGTTGGTGATGAATCCGCAGCAGAAAAAGCAGGCATCAAGGAGGGCGATATCATTACCCGCTTTGACGGCAAGGACGTCAATAGCGCTACGGAGCTGGTGGAGCTGGCTCGTGCGAGCAAGGATAAATCCAGCATCAAGGTCAACCTGATCCGTGATGGTAAGACGCAGGAAGTGGATGTGAGGATACCGAAGAAGCTGAAGACGGCTGATCTGTAAGGCCGGTCTTTTTAAAAAAACAGGCCCCATCCGGGGCCTGTTTTTTTATACAATTATACGGGCAATGCTGGCGTGGGGAGCCGACGGCAATCCATCCGTCCTGCCGGCATAATAGGTTTGCCAGGCTTCCCGCGGCTCCAGGATATGGACGGACGAGCATCCCCGAAGCAATAGTTTTTCGCTGAGTTCCTCCGGTGTGAAAAAAGTTTGCCAGGGCTCGCCCAGCGCCGCCGCCCTATCGCCCAGGGCGCTGAGGTCTTTTTTCCGGGTGAAGGTCAGCACCATCTCGCTTGCTGCCGGCAGGGTGAGCAGCCAGTCGAATACGGCGTCAATGGCCTCCATGGTCAGATAGACCATGACGCCCAGCCAGGATATAAAGCAGGGAAGTGAGGGATCGAAGCCAGGACGGTCGGGAGAGACACCGGCAGACCGATCCAGGGCCTCTCCGATGGAGCTTGATTCGAAGTCCGTTGGGATGAACCATAAGTTGTCAGGGGTTGTCAGCCCTGCGTTTTCCAGGAGTTGTCTTTTCTGTTCCTGTGTAGCGGGGTGATCCACCTCGAAAATGCGCAGCTGCGCCAATCCGGATGGCTGTCGCCAGGCATAGGTGTCAAGTCCGGCGCCCAGGAGTATATATTGCCGGACGCCCCGGGCATAAGCTTCCGCCAGGCAGTCCTCTGCATAGCGGCTGCGGAGCAGGACATGGGACCTTAGCCGGCTGCTCAGGGGCGTCCGGTAGGCGCCGGGGTTCTGCCGGATATCCGTTTTGAATTCCGGGGGCAGCAGCCGGAGGATGACGGGGTCATCCAGCAGCTTGGGTTCGCCGTCAAGGAGCTGGTGTGCTGCCCGCAGAGCGGCAACACCCATGGAGGTAGCGCTGCTTTTATCTTTTAGCATGTGCTAAATTTAGCCCATTTGCCGTTGTGGCGGGCTTTCCCCCTGGTTTTTTATCAATTGTTAAATGGGCGGGGAAATCACCCCCGAATATGGTAAATTTGCGGGACATGTCGATCAACTACGATGCATATGAGATAGTTATAGGCCTGGAAGTGCATGCACAGCTATTGACCCGGACAAAATTGTTCTGCGGCGACAGTGCAGTCTTCGGAGGAGAGCCCAATACACATGTAAGCCCCGTGACCCTGGGGCATCCCGGCGCCCTTCCTAAATTGAACCGGATGGCCGTCGAGTTTGCCATCAAGATGGGCCTGGCCTGTCACAGCGAGATAGAAAGGAATAACTATTTTGCCCGTAAGAACTATTTCTACCCCGACCTTCCCAAAGGATACCAGATCTCACAGCATACGACGCCTATCTGTATTGGCGGGTTCGTGCATATCCGCACGGCCGAGGGAGAGAAAGACGTACGGCTCAACCGCATTCACCTGGAAGAGGATGCAGGTAAAAGCCTGCATGATGTGGACCCGGAAAATACCAGTGTGGATTACAACAGGGCGGGCGTGCCCCTGATCGAGATCGTTACGGAGCCGGACCTGCGCAGCGGCGATGAAGCATATGCCTACCTGACGGAGCTCCGCAAGATCGTGCGTTTCCTGGGCATCTGCGACGGCAATATGGAGGAAGGCAGCATGCGTTGCGATGCCAATGTCTCCATCCGGCTGAAAGGCGTGACCACCCTGGGCACGAAGGTGGAGGTAAAGAACCTGAACTCTATCCGCAACGTGCGGAGAGCGATAGAATTTGAAGCCAGGCGCATGATCGTCCTGGTCGAAGAAGGCAAGCCGATCCAGCAGCAGACCCGGAGCTTCGATGCGGGTGATGGAACGACCTTTCCCCTTCGTACAAAAGAAGAGGCGAATGACTACCGTTATTTTGCGGATCCTGATCTGCCGCCCTTCCAGGTGAGCGACGCCTTCCTGGAAGCGATCCGTTCATCCCTGCCTGCTTTGCCCGAAGAGCTGGTGATCCGCTATACCCGTGATCTGCAGCTGCCGGAATACGATGCCCGGGTGATCTGTGATGATAAGGAAACTGTGGATTATTTTGAAAGGCTGATCAAAGAAACTCCTCACTATAAGGCAGCTGCCAATTGGCTCCAGGGGCCTGTCTGGTCAGCCCGTAACGAACAGGGGCTGTCGTTGAAAGACTTCCCTGTCAGCCCTTCCAGCCTGGGCCGCCTGATACAGCTGGTGGAAGAAGGACGTCTCAGCTTTTCCACTGCTTCCTCCAGGATCTTTCCCGCCATGCTGAAAGACCCTGCCGGCGACCCTTTGGATATCGCCACGGCCCTCAATCTCTTGCAGAGCTCGGATACCAGCGAAATAGCCGTTTGGGTAGAACAGGCCCTGGCCAAAATGCCGGACAAGGTCACCGAATACCGGAAAGGTAAAAAAGGGCTTATCGGCCTTTTTGTCGGAGAAGTAAAAAAGCTGTCCAAGGGCAAGGCGGACCCCCGGCTCACCAATCAGCTGTTGCTGGAAAAACTTGAAAACTAAGATTAATCGGATATACAATGATAAAAAGATATTCAGTCCTTACCTCCAGTGTCGCAGGATTAATGATCATTGCCCTATTGTTGTCTGCCTGTCAAAATAAGAAGAAAGGCGGCTTCACCGTCGAGGGAGAATATAAGAATGCGGATAAGCTGGCGCTGATGGCGGGACCTGTCGGATATGCCTACCTGCTGCAAGTCCCTTATGGAAAAGAGCAGGCGCCTGTTATCCTAGATTCCGCAAAGCTATCCGGCAACAATGGCCGTTTTTCGCTTTCAGGCACTGTGCGCGCGCAGGAGGTATACGAAGTGGTGTTTGGCAACAATGCGCTGGCTGTACCTCTTGTGAACGATGCAGCTGAGGTCAAAGTAAATGTGGACCTTGGGAAGAAAGACGATTTTTATGAGATCAGCGGCTCGGAGGCCAGCTCGCAGCTGAAGGACCTTATCAATTTCTTTGGCAGGAAGAATTTTGAGATGGAGCAAACCATGGCTCAGCTGGACAGCCTCAAAGGCGCCAATGCCCCGGACAGTGTCCTGCTGGCGGCTACCAATAAGAAGAACGGCGCTATCCAGGAACTGAATACTTATCTCCGGCAATTTATCAATACCAATAACAATCCGACGCTTTGTGCGCTTGCGCTTGGCTGGTCTTCCCGCAGCTTTTCCAAATCCGAGTTCGAGTCGGCCCTCAATAACCTGGTGAAAAAATTCCCGGACCATGCGGCGTTGCGGGGGCTCAAACAGGATTATGAGCAGCAGCTGGCACAAATGGACCAAAAGAGGGACAGTACCTGGGTAGGACGCCAGGCGCCTGACCTGGCATTGCCGGATCCGCAGGGGCGTACGGTCTCCATCTCTTCTTTTAAAGGGAAATACCTGCTGGTGGATTTTTGGGCCAGCTGGTGCGGTCCCTGCCGTGCGGAAAATCCCAATGTGGTGCAGGCTTACAGTGAATTTAAAAATAAGAATTTTGCTATCCTGGGGGTTTCTCTGGATAAGGAAAAGGATGCGTGGCTGGAAGCGATCAAGGACGACAGGTTGAGCTGGACGCATGTGAGTGATCTTAAGTATTGGCAGAGCAAGGCCGTGGAGGTTTTCCAGTTCCAGGGTATTCCTTTCAATATACTGATCGATCCGCAGGGGAAGATCATTGCGCAGGGATTGAGAGGGGATGAGCTGGAGAGTAAGTTGAAGGAGGTGTTGAATTAGGGGGAAATTATTATGATAGGTGTGTCTTTAGTCACTCATAAAGCCATAATGACCTATATTCCCTAATTAATCTTGATCGTATGAACAAGGTCGAGCGAGTTCTTAATAAAACTCTTTTCGACCATGTCGTCTTTTTTCGATAATAGATCATACCGGAACTTAACTTCATTTCCTTTGATGGTGGTTAAAGCCAGCACCCGAATGTTATGGATCGTATCTGATCTTTGCATTACGAAAATTGAAAAATATCGGTCGCAGATTTTCTCTATCGTATCATATACTATCACGGGATTATCAGGGTCATTGACAATTTGAAGCTTCAGGTATTTATGTCTTAAACTATCTATTGCGGTGTCTTCTGTACGGTGTCGGATGTAGCCAGAATGGCTTAGGGTAAAACGATCGACAGAATCCTTAGGTTCACCTAGCCAAATGAAGCCAGACTCTTTTGTAATAGCGAGCGTTTTGGGTTGACATCGGTATTCTTGCTCATCGCAAGGTTTTCCGCAATCAGAATGATTAATCCAAGAAAAAACCGTATCATACCTAATGGGGACTGAAAGAGAAACCAGCCCTAAACTATCAACAAGTCTTATTTGAACGCGTCTAGAAGATTCAGTTCTTCGCTCATTATTAGTTGGAGTATTACAGGCAACAATTATGAATAATGATATTACAATTTGAATCGTCATCTTCATTGAGTGGGTAATTTAGCGTTAGGCGTGTCGTCTCCAAATCTGTGAATAAAGGTAACCGGCGGATCAAGAAATATCAAAAATAAAGGGGTGCCTCAATTACCTTGAGGCACCCCTGGCTTTGTTGTTTATCGACTTCGCGCCTATTATTGATTCTGATCGCCTGCTGTCATGCTTTTATTTGCCTGGAGCTCCGTTTGCGGGATCTTCAGCTCAAAAGTAGGATCATTGGCAGGGATGATATAATCATAAGGAACCGGATGGTTCGTAGTGGTACGGTCGATGGGCAGCTGCAGACGCTTGGCGTCCAGCCAGTCGATGCCCAATTCTCCATACAATTCTTTTCTTCTTTCCCAGAGGATCTCATCGATCAGCGCCTGGCCTGTGTTGCCGGATGGAGCAGCTGAAGGGTCACGGTTCTGTTGCAGCGCGAGAAGCACATCGGCGGCGGTGGCTTTATTTTGCCTGGCTTTTGCTTCGGCCTCGATGAGGTACATTTCACCCATCCGCATCATATTCAGCGACTCGTTGAAGTCGATGGTCTTCAACGGCACCTGATCTCCGTTGAGCAACGGTACGTCAAAAGCAGAGCCGACAGCCGTTCCAAACTTGTTCGTGCCATAGGCATCAGGAGCAGTCAGGTCATTGTCATATTCATAAAAAGTGTTACGGATATCCGTGAGAGAGAAGCTCTCTACCAGCGTCTTGCTCATCCAAAATGCGCCATAACCGCTGCCATCCTGTACGAAGAAAGAGCTGGGTGTACCATAATACAGGGACTGGCCGCCATTCTCGGTGGTTTGCGGGAAGCCCCAAAGCACTTCAGAGGAGCTGAGGCCATTGTAATTATTAGGATAGCCAGCGGCATCCAGTGTGTGGTCCTTCCTGGCATTGATGGCGGCTGTTTCTGCCTCAGCCCATTTTCCTTGCTCGAGATAGATCCTGGCAGCCATGCCACAAGCAACATTATAGTTGACCTGGTCTTTCAGGAGCTGGCTGGAGCCGATGTTGGCCATGGCGAACTCGATGTCGGTGTTGATCTGGTCAAATGTCTGCTGCAGCGTTCCCCTGGGATTGCCCTTCGTGGAGTCCGATGTGGGTGTGGTATAAACTGGAATACCTTTCGCATTGGGGTCCTTAGAATAAGGAGTTGAGAATTCACGCGCCAGCTCAAAATGGAACCAGGCCCGTAAGGCCCTGGCTTCTGCCAGTAATAATTTTTTATCACCATCGTTGATCGTAGCGCTCTTAGTCGTGCCATCGATCAACACGTTGATCTGGTTGATCAGCTCGTAGAAGAAGTACCACATGAATTTAACCCTGCGGTAAGTAGGTTCCCTGTTGGCATTCTGATAGTCGAAATAATACCAGCTGTTATAGGGCATTACGATATCAATTCCCTTTACATCGCGGCACATGAATACAGAGTTATAGCCCCAGGTATCTGTAGCGCCACCGGCTGTGCCATCCGTGCTTTTCCATTGGGCCCGGATATTACGGTAGATACCGTTGAAATATACTCTTACGTTATCAGCGGAAGCGTATACATCTGCAGGTGATGCGCTATCGGTCGGCTTGATGCCGTCTATGAAACTTTTTTTACAGCTGCCTACCAGCAGGAGCAGACATAATCCCGTGTAAAATAAGGGTAGTTTATATTTAATCTTTGTCATTGGATTACTGTTTTAAACATTAAAAGTTAAAGTCCAGTCCGGCGGACAATGTCTTAAAGGGGAATGCATTGCCGTTGGCATTGCCATTGAGGGCGGATTCAGGATCCGATCCTTTTTTCAAATGATCCCAGGTAAGAAGATTGTCTGCCTGTACATAGAGCCGGACCGACTTAAGCACTTTTTTAGTTAGGTCGGAGGAGTTAAAGGTATAGCCCAGGGTTATATTCCTTAAACGTACAAAGTCGCCGTTGTATAAGAAGCGGGTCGACCGCTGCTCTTCGTCATTCTTGCTGGAATTGAGCTTGGGTACATCAGTGATGTCACCTGCTTTCGACCATCTCCGCAGCTCGTCCGTGCTCAGCTGTGAACCAAATCCGCTGTAGGTCCCGTTCATGAGATCGGAGTAGTTATTGTCATAATATTTCGCTCCCAATGCGAAATAGAACAGGACATTTAAATCAAAGCCCTTATAGCCCAACTTGGTTGAGAAGCCTCCTGTGAATTTGGGAAGGCCCGATCCTACCCATTTTTGTTTCGTCTGGGCTGTGGTATAGCTATTGGTTTTCACACTTTTGCCTGTGGGGTTACCGCTGACGTCCGTAGAGTCGATCCACCACTGACCGCCGCCGGTAGCAGGATCTACGCCGGCCCAGACGGGCATGTAAAATTCATAGATTGATTTGCCGACGACATTCCGATACGCTCCTACAGCGGCAAATGTATCGGTACCGGGCAGCAGACTGACGATCTTGTTCTTCAGGTAAGTGATATTGAAGCTGACGTCCCAGTTGAAATCCTTGCTGCGTAAAATGCCATAAGCCAGGTTCAACTCTATCCCTTTATTCTGCAGCTTGCTGATATTGGTAATGATCGATCCAAAGCCCGAAGAAGGGGGTAGCGGCTTGTTTTGGATCAGATCAAGAGAATTCTTTTGAAAGAGGTCGATGCTACCGGTGAACCGGCTCTTAAACAATTCAAAGTCGATACCGATGTTGGTAGAAACCTGCTTTTCCCATTTGATCCGGTAGTTAGCCAACTGATTCAGGTAGACGCCGGGGTTAGTGATGTCATTGTTACCGCTGGCATAAGTATTCAGATAAGGGAAATAGGATGCATTACCACTACCATCCAATAATGCCTGGTTGCCGAGGGCGCCATAAGATGCCCGTATTTTCAGGAAGTTTACAAAGGAAACTCCACGCATGAAGTCTTCTTTCGTCAGCAGCCAGGAGATGCCGCCGGCAGGGAAGGTGCCATAGCGATAGCCCGGAGCGAAGACCGAGGAACCATCACGACGGATGGTGAATTCGGCAAAATACTTGCCCTGGTAATCATATTTCACGCGGGCCAGGAGACTTACCAGGGTGGAGGATACCGTGTAGCCTTCGAACTGCTCGGCCGTAGTTGCGTTGCTCAGCTGCTGCTGGCCGGAAAAGGCGAAGCCTGTTTTCGAGCCGTAAATGGACTCCAGGTTATATTTATAAGATTCATAGCTGGCCATGGCCTCGATGTGGTGATCACCAAAGCGTTGGTCGTAGCCTATCATATTATTAAAGGTCCAGGAGGTGGTAAGGTCCTGCTGGCGGTAAACGCGACCACCGAGGTTGGAAGCATCACCGAAGTCCTTATCTTCATAATGAAGCTGATCGAGCACATACCTGTTGATCCCGAAAGTGGTCTTGAAAAAAAGATTCTTGGTAAAATTGACCTGGCCGTAGGTATTGAGATTGGTCAGCAGGCGGTCGTAATTCCAATTGTCAAGGTTCACCGTGCCGACAACGTTGGACGGTGCTAACACCGGTCGGTTGACGTTCACTGTACGGGGTAAAGGGGCAGGTTTGCCATAGTCAAAGATCGGCTTGCCATTGACGTCCTTGATGATGACGCCGCTGTCGTTCCTGGCATAGATGGGGAATACGGAAGACATAGTTCTGCCATACTGTACAACATCGGAATAAGTTCCATCTCCCTGAGCCGGGAAATTCTGTTTGGAGTTGACGATGTTCGCCCGGGCGCCTACTGTCAGCCAGTTCGTGAGGTCCGTATTATAATTCAGCGTAGCGGTGACCCTGCGATAGTTGCTCTTGATCACGTAGCCGTCCTGGTTGAGATAGCCGGCCGAAAAATAATACTTGGAGCGATCGGTACCGCCACCGATGCCAATATTGACGTCCCGGCGTGCGGCCGTGCTCCGCTGGAGGGCCTTGGTCCAGTCGTCGTTCCAAAGCGGTTTGGCGCCGGCCACCAGCTTGCCGTCTGTGCCAACGGGATTCGGAAAGCTGGGACCATAAGGATTATAACGGAAGCCATTCTTGATAAGGTTCTGGGTGGCCAGCGGTATCGCGTTGGCGACCGTGGCAGGGTTGGTGCTGCTTAAATAGGTATTTCTCAGCGCTTCCCAGCCCAGCTCGAATTGCTGTTGCGTATTGACATAATCGTAGTCCTTTATGGCCCTGGAGGAAATACCATACACTGCTGACAGGTTGATCGATGGGGCTGCATTTCTCCTGCCGCTCTTTGTAGTGATCAGGATGACGCCATTGCCAGCACGGGAGCCATAGAGGGCCGAAGCCGAAGCATCTTTAAGGACGGAGAAATTCTCGATGTCCTGCGGATTGATCATATTGATATTGCCATCATAAGGAATACCATCCAATACGATCAGTGGCGCCGCGCTGGCGCCAATGGAACCAATACCCCGGATACGGATAGTAGGGTTCTCACCTGGTTGACCATTGGTGTTGACCACCAATACCCCCGGGGCTGTGCCCTGCAGGGCCTGGCCTACCGATACGATCTGCTGATTCTTGATGGCATCGGCATTCACCGTCGAGATAGCGCTGGTTACCTCTGACTTTTTCTGGGTGCCATATGCCACCACCACCACTTCCTGCAGGTTGGGATTCGTAGCTATCTTCAGCACGATGGTCATATTTTCAGAAATGGGTATTTCCTGGGTAGTAAAATTTACGGAAGAGACATTGAAGGCTTTGGCGGAGGCGGGGACAGAAATGCTGAACACGCCATCAGGGGTCGTACTTGTGCCCCGGCGGCTGCCTTTGATCTGCACACTGGCTCCCGGAACGGGGTTGCCTTTTTCGTCCAGCACTTTGCCGCTGATGATCCTGTTTTGCGCCCATAGCTGGCTGCAAAGCAGTACAAGGCAAGATAATAATGCTAGTTTTCTCATAAGCTTGTTTTAATTTTTAATTTAGATAATAGGTTTATAGATGGATACAAAAACGACTTCCCATGGGGATACTATCAGGCATAGTAATTCCCATGGGTCAATAAAATGATGCTATTTAAATGGAATGTGGAGGGGTGCTAGTTATCATCGTGACTCTAGTTTGGTTAAGTAGTTTGTTGACAGTGTGATCTTGTATAGGGTCTGAATAAGATAATAATGCTTATTACGCGATAAGACATTATTTCAAAATGTAAATTAGCAAATTTTAACAAATATCCAAGAATGGAGGTTAATATATGCTCGGGAGAGCCTTAATATGCCACTAAAAAGAAGTGGTCCCGTCCAGAATCGAACTGGAATCCAGGGCTTCGGAGACCCTTATACTATCCATTGTACTACAGGACCAAATGGCCTGCAAAACTACGCCAAAAAATTCACGTATAGCCATCATACTGGCCTGTCCTAAAAATTTTCTATAGAATTAGGGATTTAAGCACCCCGATCCGGTCAGGCAGGGCCTTTGTCATCGGAATAAAAGCTCTTCGGTTTGTGCTGTTCTTTTTCCGGCGGGGCCAGGTTGGACAGGATCTCATATCCCAGGCCTTCCGGCGTCTCGTATAAGCGTATCACGCAGCCATAGTACAGGGAAAATACTTTGAAACTATCTATCAGCGGAGTGCCGGTGATATGGGAGAGGATGCTCCGGATGACCCCTCCGTGCGCTACGATGGCAATGGGGCCGTTGGCGGTATGTGCATTGTCCCGGATCTGGTGGAAGCATCCCGTCACCCGCTGATGCAGGTCGGCATAGCTTTCTCCCCCGGGTATCCTCACGCGCACGAAATCTTTCATCCAGGGGTCGATCTCCTC
>Ga0163162_10006783_pt1 | contig 11111 bp, 11 predicted proteins | sample S55metaG_FD_115310 | JGI IMG/M metagenome (GOLD analysis project Ga0163162, IMG submission 115310) | Switchgrass rhizosphere microbial communities from Kellogg Biological Station, Michigan, USA - S5-5 metaG | ecosystem: Host-associated > Plants > Roots > Rhizosphere > Soil | place: USA...
AACCACAAGAGAAGACTAGGGGGCGAGATGTCAAGCCTTGCTCAAAAACCACCGTGCATGGTGGATTTCAACCATTCATAGTATGTTGGCCGTTATCGTGCTAACGTAGTCCCTAAATGTGGAATAAAGAACAGCAACCCTCACCTTCTTCCCAGCCCTCCGCGAACCCGGCTGGCACCGCAACAGCGCCGGCAATGGCGGCCAGCCATCCAACCGGAGGTTCCGGATCGGTCACGGTGATTGGCGAGTCCCTTCGTATTCAAGGGACGCTCAGCAGCAACGAAGAAATCGTTGTGAATGGAGAGCTGAGCGGCCAGTTGCAAATGAATCACCGCCTGACCATCGGCGCCAAGGGCAAGGTAGACGCGGGCGTCCAGGCCAAGGAAGTGATCATCGCAGGCTCCGTCAAAGGAAACGTGGACGCGGCCGAGCGCATCACGCTGCGTGCCGGGGCCAATCTGGTGGGCGATGTGAAGACCGCCGGCATCGTCATCGAAGACGGCGCATACTTCAAGGGCGGCATCGATATTACACGGCCCGCCACGCCGCGCCAAAGCTAGACTTCGCAATATAACTGCCGCTGCATCTGCGACTGTAACCGTTCGACTGTACTCCTGCGGCTGTAACCTGCGGATCTTGGGACGCGCCCCCTTTCTTGTACCGGCGACCACAAGAATCGAGCCGTTTTTTGCTAAACTGAAGGTTCCCAGCCAATTGATGCCGCCCACCTCCAAATCTCGCGTCACGTTTATCGATTGGATGCGTGGAGTCGCGGCCCTGATCATGCTACAGGGCCACACCTTCGACGCCTTTCTGCGGCCCGCGGACCGCACCGGCGCCTGGTACACCTACTCGCAATTCCTGGGCGGTGAAGCGGCGGCCATTTTTCTTTTCCTGACCGGCGCCACTTATGGCATGGGGATGAACCGGCGGGAGCACATGCCGACCGGAGCGCGGGTCCTGCAGGCGCTGAAGCGCGCGCGATTCCTGTTCATTCTGGCGATCGTTTTCCGGCTGCAGGGTTGGATTTTCGCCTGGGGCACCAGCCCGTGGACCGACCTTCTGAAAGTAGACATCCTGAATGTGATGGGCGCAACGGCGGCCCTGATCTCATTGCTGGCGCTGGTAAGCGGGATCGACCGCGTGCGCTGGGCGGTGATGGCGGGTACGGCGATCGCGGTGCTCTCACCGGTGATGTCCGCGCTGAATCTCAAATCGCTGCCGGGCCCGCTGCGAGACTATCTGGTGCCGAGCGCAGATACCTTCAGCATCTTCCCGTGGGGCGCGTTTCTGGCGTTCGGCGTGGGCGTGGGCAGCATGATCCCGCTGGTGGAGCGCGGCGCATGGAATCGCGTGATGCAATGGTCGGCGCTGCTGGGCTTCGGCCTGTTATTCGGCGGCCGCTACTTCGCCGATCTGCCGTTCAGCGTGTACGCGCAATCGGAATTCTGGCTGAACAGTCCGGCTCTCGTGGCTTGCAAGCTGGGGATCGCGCTGCTGCTCGGTTCCTTTGCGTACCTGTGGTGCGAGTACCTGGGCGCGGGCGGCTGGAGCTGGGTACGGCAACTGGGCACCACGTCGCTGCTGGTTTACTGGGTGCACGTGGACCTCGAATACGGCCCGTTTTTCGCAAGGTACCGGCAGCATCTGAGCGTCCCCGCGGTCCTGCTGTCCGCGGCAACCCTGATCGTCTGCATGCTGGGGCTCAGCGTCGCATTCACACGCGTCAGGGCACGGTTGCGGCACAAGGGCGAGCTGGTGCCGATGGTCGAATATCCTCTGCGCACCGAAGAGCAGCGGCGCCGGGCGTAGGCTGGCACGCGTCCGATTCGACCCACGCTCCCCTGCGACGCGTCATACTGTCATGGTGGGGAAATAAGTTGAGGAGGATGATATGCGCCGTATGAAACCTGTTGCTCTGATATTCCTTGCGGTTGCGCTGTTTGGATTTCAACAGACTGACCCGTGGCGTCCGAACGATCTGGTGGATCCCGCGATTGCGGCGGCAAAACTCAAAGCCAAGCCGGCCGATCAGCCGCTGCCGCTGCATGTGGGCTTCCAGGCCCTCTACAAGAGCACCCGCATTCCCGGCTCGAAGTATGCCGGGCCCGGCTCGACTGCCGAGGGGATCGCCAATCTGGAGGCGCAAGTGCAGGGCGTCGCGCACGACCGCGCGATCCTGATCTACTGCGGCTGCTGCCCCATGGAGAAGTGTCCGAACATTCGTCCGGCCTTCAAAAAGCTGCACGAAATGGGATTCAGCAATGTACAGGTGCTCAAGATCCCGACAAATATGCATACGGATTGGGCCGAGCCGGGATACCCGCTGGAAAAAGGCTCGTAGTTCGTCGACGCGTTTCGTGCGTCAGTGCGTCACCGCATAGATGATGTAGTTGATGCCGTAGCGGTACGCCAACGCCGTCATCGCTTCCGGGTAATACGGCACGTCGGCAAATTCCCACGCGTCGCCGATGTCGGTGTCATAGTTGACCGATACGATCATGTGGTTGTGATCGTCATACATGCCGCGCCAGGCAGGGCTGGAGCCCGGCGGCTGCACGATTTGGACCGAGTCTCCGCGACGCCACAGATGCCGTGAGCCGGGAATGAAGGTGCGATCCTTGTCGCGGATATCGTAGAGCACGTGCATGACGGGGTCGGATTCCGCCAGGTCTGGGATGTCGCGGCCGGGCAGTACGCGCTGCATCGTCTCGCGGAACACATCCCAGGCGTCGGCGCCCCACATGTCGTCGGTGACCAAGAAACCGCCACGCATCAAGTAGTCGCGAAGGCGCGCGGTCTCGCGGTCGCTCAGTCCCCACCAGCCGGTTTGAGTTGCGTAGATCCAGGGGTAATCGAAGATGCGGTCGTCGGTGAGGCGCAGGTGGCGGGGCTCGCCGACGTCGATTTTAGTTAGCCTCTGGATCCCGCGGGTGAAATGATTGTCGGCGTCGGGCCAGTCGACCAGCCACCAGCCCGTGCCCTGCCCGTCGCGGGAGGCATAGCCGAAGCCGCGGTGATACTCCGGCAAATCGGTATACTCGACGCGCAGAAAGTGAAATTCGGCCTCGCGCGCGGCAATGGCGGGATCGTCTTCCGAGGAGGGCTCGCTATAGCGGCCACGCTGCGGGAGCGCCACGAGAGCAAACACCACCGCCACGCCCGACGCAATCAGAGCACGCTTCATACAGGCTCGCCCACGTACAGGATACCCCGGCGTGCAATCCGCAAAGCTAAGATCTCGCATTGAGTCACAAAAACTTTGCTACAGCGTCTAACGGTCGGACGGTTGCAGCTGAGCGCAGATAAGGGCGAAGGCTCGCCAAGAAAGGGACAAAATGCCAGACATGACGTACGGATACAAAGAGAACGAGGCCACCCAGTTAGGCGATGAGGCCGCGGATATGGCCCGGAATGCTAAAGAGTCTTTATCGGACGCAGCGAAGACGGTGAAAGATAAGACTCAGGAATTCGGCCGGGATGCGATGAATAAGATCGAGGAGAAGCGTGTGTCGGCAGCCGGTGCGCTGCATAACGCGGCCAGCAGTATGCATCAAAAGGCCGACAAGTTGCCGAATGGGCCGGACCTCGCGCACTCGGCGGCGGATCGCGTGGAAGCGGTTGCCAGCTATCTGCAGGGGCACGACACCAAACAGATGATGGCGGATGTGGAAACCGTGGTGCGGAGAAATCCCGGGCCGTCGCTGTTGGTTGCCGGAGCTCTCGGCTTTCTCATTGGCCGGGCATTTCGCAGCAACAACTAGGGATGGAGCGGTATGAATCGTAATGACGAGCGCTCGGTATCCGACGTCCTGCAGGACATCTTCGGCAACGTGCAGGACATTGTTCGCTCCGAGGTGCGGTTGGCGCGGGCCGAGATCGGCGCCGAGGCCGAGAAAACCGCCAGAGCCGCGAAACCGCTGATCACCGGAGCCGTGCTTGCGCTTTATGCGGGCGGCCTGCTTCTGATCGCGGCGGTTTACGGGCTGAGCATGGTCCTCGCACCGTGGCTCGCAGCATTGGCGGTGGGCGGGTTCGTGGCGGTGGTCGCCGCAACGCTCATCGCCGTCGGGCAGGGGCGCCTGCGATTGATAAAAAAACCCGAGAAAACCATTAAAAGCGTGAAGGAGGATGTCCAATGGCTGAGAGAACGGACCTGATCGAACAGCATATTGAATTGACCCGCTACCAACTGGGGAACAACTTGCACGAATTGGAGGACAAGGTGAAGCAGGCAGCCGATTGGAGAACTTATTACGACCGAAATCCCATGATGATGGTGGGGCTGGCATTCGGCGGAGGAGTGCTGCTCGCGAGTATGATGGGCAGCAAGCGCGGGCGCCAGGACACGCCTTTCACGGCACAAGCGCCGAGGAGCGCCGGCTATTTGACCGGAGCTACGCAAAGAAACCCCCTCTCCGATACCTGGCAAGACATCAAAGCGGCTTTGATCGGGCTCTCCGGGGCAAAAATTCGCAGTTTGCTGGACGAGGCGATTCCAGGATTCAGTGAGCATTATGCGAACGCCACACGCGGGAACCCGGGCTCTTCTACGCCATCGTCTTATCCGCAAAACCGGGAGTATGAGACACCCACCCATCGGATGTAACTTGTTTTTGACACACGCCGTAGCCAGCCTGCGGCGTGTTTCATTTCCACATGAGTGACCTTACGGCTTTGCCGAATGAGCTTGACCCCAAAAAGGGCGAATGCCGGGTCATCATCGAAACTCCCAAGGGAAAGCGCAACAAGTTCGACTACGATCAGGATTCCAACTTGTTTAAGTTGGGAGGACTACTGCCGGAAGGGATGATGTTTCCTTTCGATTTCGGATTCGTTCCCTCCACCTTAGGAGAGGACGGCGACCCGCTCGACATTATGGTGCTGATGGATGCGCCTGCGCACGTCGGCTGCCTGATTGACGTGCGGATCATCGGCGTGATCGAGGCCAAGGAGTCGTCTGACGATGGAATGGTTAGAAACGACCGGCTGCTCGGCGTGGCGATTCACTCCTACGAGCATGAAGGCCTCGAGACTATCGATGATGTGAGCACGACGCTGATGTCCCAGGTAGAGGAATTCTTCGTCTCTTACAACAAACAGCGCGGGAAGAAATTCAAGGTTCTGGGAACCTCCGGGCCGCGGCGTGCCGTCAAGTTCATCAAGGATGGCATGCAGGCTCACAAAAGCCAGAACAAAAACGGACGAGCCCGACGTTAAATGAGCGCGCAGGATCTCTTGCGCGTCATTGGCGTTCGAGCCGCTGAATCACCTCATACACCACCGTGCCCACGATCTCCATACTCTGCGCGCTGAGCTTGTCCATGGTGTCGGTGTCGGTGTGCCATGGCGGATAATCGATGTCGATCAGGTCGACAGCCGGGGCGCCGGCGCGGACGAACGGGATGTGATCGTCTTCCTCAGCGATCTGCTGACTGGTGAAGAAGGCTTTGTAGCCGAAGTCGGTAGCGGTTTGCCAGATCAGCTTGTTGAGCGCCGCGCTGCCATTGGTCTCCCGCGGAATGTTCAGGTTTTTATCGCCGATCATATCCACATTGATCAAGCCCTTGAGACGCAGCAGCGTTCCGTCGCGGCCCCAGCGCTCGGCCAGGTGGCGGCTGCCGTAAAGGCTGTCGCTGTCGCTCCACTCGCCAAAAGCTTCTTCACCGTCGAGGAAAGCCAGATACACGTCGTCAGTGCGCGGCTGATGCGCCAGAACCCGAGCCAGTTCGAGCAGCAGTCCAGTAGACGAGCCGCCATCGCTCGCGCCCACGAATTTGCGTCCCGGAAAGAACTTGGTATCGAAGTGGCCGGTGATCGCGATAGCGCGGCGGGCTCCTGCGGAAGCCTTCCCCGGAAAGCGCGCAATGATGTTCTTCATCGCGATCATGCCTTGCGGAGTCTTGGCGGTGAAGGTGTCCTCAACGATGTCACAGCCGTCTTTCTGGAGCTCGGTGAAAATATAGTTCTGCAGCGCGCGATTCGCCGCTGAGCCCGGCGGGCGCGGCCCAAAGGCCACGGCGCGCCGCGTGAACTCCAGCGCGGAGGTTCCCGACACGCCGGCCGCGGAAGCCGTTGCGGACGATCCCAATACCAGCACCAGGACGGTGATCGACAATCTTTTCGAAGCGAACATTCGTCTTCTATCATACCCGGCGAGGCGGCACGGACTGCCAGTTTTTTTTGCTCGCAGCAGCAGCCCAAACCATGAGTCTTGACAAAATGTCACATTAGATATAATCTAAATACTTCGTGGACGCCGAAGCGATCAAACGGTCTTTGGAGAGCAGCGGGTTGCGGTGCACTCCGCAGCGCTACGCCGTGATGGCATTCTTGATGGAACACAACCGGCATCCCACGGCTACGGAAATCTTCGAAGCCGTGAATCGCGTGGATCCGCGTTCTTCCAGGGCCACAACTTATAACAATCTGCGGGACTTGGTCCAAGCGGGTTTGGTGCGTGAAGTGGCCATCGAGGGCCGCGCCGCGCGATTCGATGCGAAAGGTATGCGGCATCACCACTTTATCTGCGACCGCTGCGGTGACGTTGAGGACATCGAGTGGTATGGCGTGCCCAAGCCTGCCGCGGGCTCCCTCGGGAAACGGATTCTTCGCGAATGCGAACTGATTTTCCGGGGGCTCTGCACCAAGTGCGCTCCACGGCGCGCTTCCCGTTCAACATCGTAGGCTTATCATATTTTTTTGACTAATTCGAAGGAGAATCAACACATGGAAAAAGAACTCACAGGAACAGCGGCGGCTGTCCCCAATAGTCCAACCGAAGCAAAGTGCCCGGTACACGTTGGCACTCGCAAACACACGGTGGCTGGGGCCCCGACGAATGCAGGCTGGTGGCCGGACCAGCTCAACCTAAAGATTCTGCACCAGAACTCGCCCCTGTCAGATCCGATGGGAAAGGCGTTCAACTACGCGGAGGAGTTCAAGAGCCTGGATCTCAACGCCGTGATCAAGGACCTGCATGCCTTGATGACCGATTCTCAGGAATGGTGGCCGGCCGACTATGGCCACTATGGGCCGTTTTTTATTCGTATGGCGTGGCACAGCGCAGGCACGTACCGCATCGGCGACGGACGCGGCGGCGCAGGCTCCGGCACGCAGCGTTTTGCGCCGCTGAATAGCTGGCCGGACAATGCGAGCCTCGATAAGGCGCGCCGCCTGCTTTGGCCGATCAAGCAGAAGTATGGCCGGAAAATCTCCTGGGCCGACCTCATGATTCTCGCCGGCAACGTCGCGTTGGATTCGATGGGGTTCAAGACCTTTGGTTTCGGCGGCGGGCGTGCGGACGTCTGGGAGCCGGAAGAAGACGTCTACTGGGGATCTGAGACCACCTGGCTGGGGGACGAGCGCTACACCGGCGATCGTCAGCTCGATAATCCTCTCGGCGCGGTTCAAATGGGATTGATTTATGTGAATCCGCAAGGGCCCAATGGAAATCCCGATCCGATCGCTGCGGCACGCGATATCCGCGAAACCTTCGCTCGCATGGCGATGAATGACGAGGAGACCGTTGCGCTGATTGCCGGCGGGCACACGTTCGGCAAAACCCATGGCGCTGCCGATGCGGGCAAGTATGTCGGCGCCGAACCCGAAGGCGCACCCATTGAGGAGCAAGGCTTGGGTTGGACCAACACCTTCGGCACTGGCAAAGGCGGCGACACGATCACCAGCGGTTTGGAAGGCGCATGGACTCCTAATCCGACAAAGTGGGGCAATGGCTACTTCGACACCCTGTTCGGCCACGAGTGGGAGCTGTCGAAGAGCCCTGCCGGCGCGCATCAGTGGAAGCCTAAAAACGGCGCCGGCGCAGGCACCGTGCCGGATGCCCACGATCCGTCGAAGCGGCACGCTCCGACGATGCTGACGACGGATCTCTCCCTGAGGATGGATCCCGTCTACGCAAAGATCTCCAAGCGCTTCCACGAGAATCCGCAGGAGTTCGCAGACGCGTTCGCCAAGGCTTGGTTCAAGCTCACGCACCGCGATATGGGGCCGATCTCGCGCTACCTCGGTCCGCTAGTGCCGAAGGAATCTCTGCTATGGCAGGATCCGGTTCCCGCGGTGGATCATGCGCTGATCGGGGAGCAGGATATTGCTGCACTGAAGGCCAAGATCCTCGCGTCGGGACTGTCCATCTCTCAACTCGCCTCGACCGCCTGGGCGTCGGCGTCGACGTTCCGCGGCAGCGACAAGCGTGGTGGCGCGAACGGCGCGCGCATTCGCCTCGCGCCGCAGAAGGATTGGGAAGTCAACCAGCCGGCGCAACTGGGAAAGGTGCTGCAAACGCTCGAAGGCATCCAAAAAGACTTCAACGCTCCGCAGTCCAATGGAAAAGGAAAGAAGGTTTCTCTCGCCGACCTGATTGTTCTGGGCGGCTGCGCGGCCGTCGAGGCGGCGGCGAAGAAAGCCGGACACGACGTGAAGGTGCCTTTCACGCCGGGGCGCACCGATGCTTCGCAGGAGCAGACCGATGTGCACTCCTTTGCGCCGCTGGAACCGGTTGCTGACGGGTTCCGCAACTATCTCCGCAACGAAAAGCACCTGCCGGCTGAGGAGCTCCTGCTGGACCGGGCGCAGTTGCTCACGCTGACCGCTCCTGAAATGACGGTTCTCATTGGCGGCTTGCGCGCCCTGAATGTAAACGCCGGGCAGTCCAAACACGGCGTATTCACCGACCGGCCCGAGACGCTGACGAATGATTTCTTCGTTAACCTGCTCGACATGAAGACGAAGTGGCAGGCCTCCTCATCCGAAGGTGTGTTTGAGGGGCGCGATCGCGCGACGGGCAAAATCAAATGGACCGGCACTCGCGCCGACCTGGTCTTCGGCTCTAACTCTCAGCTCCGGGCCCTGGCGGAAGTCTATGCGTGCAGCGACTCGAAAGAGGCGTTCGTGAAGGACTTCGTGGCTGCGTGGACCAAAGTGATGAACCTCGATCGCTACGACATCGCCTGAGCCCAGCCGGGTACTACCCCCCGTTCCTGCCGTTTAGACCGGCTTATTAGGATCGGCAAAGCCTGATTCTGCTAGGGCCTTAACCGCCGAAGTGGCTGAAGGTTCTTCGGGACATTTCCGCCACCTCGCGCGGTCCGGAAAATAGGAAAATAGGGACGGAGCCTCATTTCGCCAACGGTCTTTCCGCGCCAGCGCCCCATGCGCGATGGCGAAATGAGGCTCCGTCCCTATTTTCCGGCCTAAAGTTTTTAATCCCGGCAGCCGAGTTAAATAATTGGAGAAAAGAACTTGCTCCAAAATACTTAGGCTATGTATGATAGTACGTCCGGGAGGGAAGTCCCGGAACTCGGTTAAGGACGCTGAACCTAATGACCTCTGTCGGTAGCATTCTGCGCAAAGAGCGGGAGAGCCAGGGGCGAGCGATCGCTGAAATCGCGGCCGCACTCTGCCTGACCCAACGCTACCTGCACGCCATCGAAGAGGACGATATATCTGGCGTTCCCGGGCTGTTCTTTTACAAGAACTTTGCCAAGCAGTATGCCGCAATTCTGGGTATTGAGCAGAGATTAATCCTGCCGGCTCTCGATGCGATTCAGGCGCCCGAAGATGCTTCGCCGCGTCCGGAGATCCGAGTCCCCGATCGCCTGGTACAAGCAAGCAACCGCCGCCACATCCCGGACATCCCCATGGGGTGGTCGGTAGTAGGTCTAGTAGTTGTGTTGCTCGGCTGCTCGGGAATTTACGCGTGGTGGAAACGGGTCCCGCAAACGCGGGCAGCGGCTGTCGTGGTCCAACAAACGGCGCCAGTGGCAATGGTGACCGCATCCGCGCCCCCCCTACAGCCAGAACCGCAGTCAGAAGCCCCGCCAGCCGTGCAGGCGGTAGCGCAAACTTCGGGGCAAACCGGAGAGGCGAGAAGCGTAGTCCTGAGCCTCTCGGCCACCGAGCGGACCTGGTTGTCGATCAGCAGCGATGGCAAGGAGATTTTCGCCGGCATTCTGCAACCCAGCGAATCCAAGACGCTCACGGGACTAGACCAGGCGACCATGAAAGTCGGCAACGCCGGAGGCATTGACGTGCTCTGGAACGGCAAGAGTATTAGTCCGTTAGGGACACGCGGCCAAGTGCTGACCATCAAGATTACCCCGCAGGATTTTGAAATCGTTCCGCCGCCACAGCCGAAGCAAGAGCTGTAGACACACCCAGCGCATAGGCAGCGCGACGAGCAAAGACGCCGTCCGATCCAAGAAACTTATTAGGGGCGGAATCGCATTCTGTGTCGTAGCAGTTTGGTCAGCCGCGTCCATAGAATACTTCATGCACGATCGCTCCCTGGCCCTGAATTCTCTGCTAGGAGTTTTGTTCGGCGCGTGGGTGATTCAAAAAGGCTATAGCCTTCGAGAAAAAGAAAAAGAAAAAGAACCCCCTGTAGAACCCAGTAGGAGGGACTCCTCTACCAGGATTTAGCAGCATTCTTCCAGCCACTAATCTTCGACGGTGATCTTCGGACCCGCAGTTTGTTCTTCCACGCAGCGGACTTCAATCTTGCGGGCGAGTTCCAGAAACGGCGATGCGAGGGGATCGTTGCCATCGCGCGTCGCCACCGGACGGCCGGTATCGCCTCCAATGCGGACCTCGGGCTGCAACGCCAACTCGCCCAGAAACGCCACTTTCATTGCCTCCGCCGTGCGCTTTCCGCCACCTTGCCCGAACACGTCGATGCGTTCGCCCGAGCCGGGGGCGATCAGATAGCTCATATTCTCGACCATGCCGAGGATTGGCACACGCACCTGAGCGAACATGTTGACCGCTTTGCGTGCGTCTTCGAGCGACACATCGGAGGGAGTAGTCACCACCACGGCCCCCGACAGCGGAGCGGTTTGGATGAGCGACAACGCCACGTCTCCGGTGCCTGGCGGGAGATCGATGAGCAGATAGTCAAGCTCTCCCCAGTCGACCTGACGAAGAAACTGCTGCATCACGCTATGCAGCATGGGGCCGCGCCATACGAGGGGCTTGTCACCTGGATTAAGAAAACCCATGGACATCAGCTTCACGCCGTAGCGCTCGATGGGTCCGATCCGGTCGCCCTGGCCGCGCGGGGATTCGTGAGCGCCCATCATGAGAGGAACGTTGGG
>Ga0163162_10006784_pt1 | contig 11110 bp, 9 predicted proteins | sample S55metaG_FD_115310 | JGI IMG/M metagenome (GOLD analysis project Ga0163162, IMG submission 115310) | Switchgrass rhizosphere microbial communities from Kellogg Biological Station, Michigan, USA - S5-5 metaG | ecosystem: Host-associated > Plants > Roots > Rhizosphere > Soil | place: USA: Michigan...
AACGAACGTCCATGAGTACCAACGACAATATCGTCATTATGGATTACAAGATCTCGGATTGAGGTAGCCGGCATGTTTAATCGCAGTGACTGCCAATGATCGCCGTTATCCAGTGATATTGAAACAGCGAGCTCACTCCCGGCAAAAAGAAGCCCGGGCTTCTGTGGATCTTCGCGCACCGTGTTGATCGGACTCTCCGGCAGACCACTAACAATCTCTTTCCAGTTAACGCCACCGTCTGTAGTTCGATAGATGTGTGGCCGCATGTCGTCAAGACGAATTCTATTGACGGCGATGTAAGCTGTATTTACATCAAAATGTCCCGCATCGATTTGCGAGATCTTGCTCCATGAGTTAATCGCCGCGGGTGTGACATCCTTCCATGTTTTGCCACCATCCTTTGTCACGTGAATCAGACCGTCATCCGTGCCGGCCCAAATGGTATTGCTGTCTTTGGGTGATGGGGCCAGAGCGTAGATCACGCCACGGCGGGGCTGTGTTGCCATTTCTGGCCGTCGATAAATGCCGATTGTGTCGGGAACTTCTGGTTTTTCTCGCGACAAATCAGGACTGATTACCTCCCAGTTGTTCCCGCCATCCTGAGTTTTGAAAAGCACATTCCCGGCAAGGTAAAGCACGTGAGGATCAACCGGAGAGAACATGATGGGGGCGGTTCGCAGAAAGCGATATTTGCCGCTGCGCAAAATCTCAGGAGCTACGTTTTGAACCTGACCCGTCGTGGCGTCAAATCGTGTGGCCTTGCCGCCATAGACTATGTTGGGATTGAGTGGGTCAGGCGCCACGTAGCCATACTCTTCGACTCCGACCGTACGCCAATCGCGAAAACTGATTGCTCCGTTATCTCCCCGGCTTTTAACGGCCGCTGAGCCACTTTCTTGTTGGCCGCCATAGACCCAGTATGGAAATTGATTGTCGGTGATAACGTGATAAAACTGAGCCGTTGGTTGGTTGTACCATGAGCTCCACGACTCGCCACCATTAACCGAGATCACCGCGCCCTGGTCCACAGCTAACAAAATGATCTTAGGATTTCCAGGGTTGATCCACATGGTGTGATAGTCGTCTCCACCTGGAGCACCTTTGAATGCCGTAAAAGTTCTCGCGCCGTCTGTTGATTTATAGATCGCGATGGCCGAGCAATAGACTATGTCCTTATTAGTTGGATCGACATCAATTTCGGCAAAATCGCTGCCGCGTCCCCAAACGCGTCGCTCTCCGGTGACTCGCTCCCATGATTCCCCTTTATCATCAGACCGGTAGATCCCCCCGAGTTGAGTGGAATCAATTGTTGCGTAAACCCGGTTGGAATCGCCGGGAGCGACGGCGATACCTATCCGTCCAAGCCCTTGTTCTATGGTCGGAAGACCTTTTGTTAGCTGATGCCATGTATTGCCGCCATCGGTAGTTTTGAACAATCCGCTGCCGGTGCCCTGGAAAGCGCCGTTCTCCCACGGACCCTGTCGTGCGGACCACAAATCGGCGTAGATGATTTGGCTGTCGGACGGATCAAAGGCCAGTGCGGTCGCGCCGGTGTTTTCATCTTTATAGAGAATTTTTTCCCAGGTGTTACCTCCATCCTTACTCCGAAAGACTCCTCGTTCGTCATTTGGACCATAAGGGTGTCCCAGTGCGGCTACGTATAAAAGAGCTGAATTTTTTGTGTCGACGATGACTGCGGCAATTTGTTGAGCGTTACGCAATCCAAGATGTTTCCATGTCTTGCCTCCGTCGACTGACTTGTAGATCCCATCTCCGGTAGACAGATCCGGTCGTTGTAAGCCTTCTCCACTTCCAACATAGATGACGTTTGGGTCTGAAGGTGCGACGGCGAGTGCACCGATTGACCCGGTCGGTTGATCATCGAAAATTGGTTTCCAGGTGATGCCGTAATCCGTTGTTTTCCAAACACCGCCATTATTGACTCCGATGTAAAACACATTGGGCTGACCCGGAACTCCGGTTGCGCCCACGGTCCGTCCGCCCCTGAATGGCCCAATCATGCGCCACTTCATACCCATGATCTGGTCGCTATCTATTTGGGCGACAAAAACTTGTGTTGGAATGAAGAAACTTAGCAGTCCGAGTAGAAGAGTGATCGTCGATCGAAGTCGCATCGGCGTTGATGTCCTTGGAAGAATGGGTTGGGAATACTTCCACAGATTACACCGAATAGACAGATTCTAAAACTGACCACCAGAGTTTGGTCGTTGGGCTTTGATCTTTGGCCTTTGGTCCTTGACTAGATGCGAGAAAGTGTAGTGATCAAGGGTCAAAGATCAAAGACCAAAGACCAAAGTCCAAAGTCCAAAGACCAACGGCCAAAAATGACTCCTAATTAATTAGTTGACACTTCCTGGTCGAGCGTCCTATACTCCTAAAACTTTAGGAGGTAGGGATGGCGCGAACCAGGATGGAACAGTTAACCCCATTGGAACTCGAGATTATGCATGTGCTCTGGGAAACGGGAGCCGCCAATGTGCAGACTGTACAACAGAAACTCAAACGCGAACTGGCTTATACGACAGTTCAAACCATGCTCAACATCCTTCACAAAAAGGGCAAGGCAAAACGTACTCTTAAGGACCGTGCTTACTTTTACAAACCGGCAGTGAGTCGCAAGCAAGTAATCAGCAAACATGTGAGCGACGTCGTCGACCGCCTGTTTGGTGGATCGGCTGAGAGCCTTGTGATGAGTCTCGTCGAAACAAAGCACCTGACTCCCCAAAAGTTAGCTCGTCTACAAAAACTGGTTGAGGAAGCTCAGGAGAAGCGCGATGAAGATAGCTAATCAACTGTTGCTGACATTTGTACTCAATGCTTGCTGGCAAATCACGCTCATTGTTTTGTTCTTCAAGTTGAGCGACAGACTGCTGCGTCAATCCAGTGCTCGCATAAAGCATGCGTTGTCGGTTTCAGGCCTGGTCGTTTGTCTCGCAGTTCCATTGCTGAGCTCAATCGCGCCTGCGATCGAATGGCGAGCCTCAGATGGTGCCTTGCAGACAACAACGGGTGCTGTGCTGGCCGGAGCCGCGGTAGGTGAGTCAACCAGAAATTCAACGCAATCCGCAGCTGAGCTAAGTTCGAGGTTAGTCTTGAATCGAGGTCTGGGGCTAGCAATTTTATCTGGCTTTCTTTTGATCTTGTCCTATCAGGCTTTCAGATTAACTAAAGCATGGTGGCATACGAGAAAGATCAAAAGTTCGTCCTTCAAAGCTGACGCCAACTCCAGTGTGGACGAGATTCTGGCTCGTTGCAGGCGGTCAATTTCGGCGCGATCGGGAAGTCGAATAGACGTACTGTTTTCAGAATCAGTTTCAGTGCCGATAACGATGGGTTTGATTCGCCCGAAGATTATTTTGCCGGCTGAATTGCTAAATGAAAGATCAGAGGAACTGCTGACCTCAGCTATTGGACATGAATTCGTTCATATTGCACGCCGAGATTATCTGTTTAATCTGATCTATGAATTCCTGTTCGTACCGATTTCATTTCATCCTGCGGCTGCCGTGATGAGGCGCCGAGTTAAACAGACCCGCGAGTTGCGTTGTGACGAACTGGTTGCAACTGAGATCTTAAAGCCGGAAGTCTACGCGCGATCGCTTGTCACATTGGCCAGTTCCGCGCCGCTTACCTCTCGTTTATCCCCGATGACAACTGTAGGCATCGCCGATGCCGATATCCTGGAGACAAGAATCATGTCACTACTGAGAAAGTCTGAGCCCAAACATAGGTGGAAAAGAATAACGCTGTTGGTTTCGCTAATAGTTCTGTTGGTGCCATGTATTGCCGCCGCCTCGTTTGCCATGAAGTTTGATGTTGCGCCCGACTCAAGTTTGTCTGCTCAGGAGCAAGGTCGGCAGGCAAAGGAGCGCAGTGAGAAAGAACAAGTAGAGCGGATGAAGGTGCCCTTTGATGAGCGAGAAATGAAGGACCGCATGGAGAGTGATCCGCAATTTCGTGAAGAGATCATGAGAAAGCGGGAAGTTGAAGTCGAAATGCGCGCGCTGAAACAAGCCGTGCTGGTTAAATTGGCGCGCGTTAATATGGACCAGGCGATTCAAATTGCGAGCGGGCAATACCCCGGAAAGGTTTTGCAATGCTCACTAGATGCAGAGAAGTGGGACGAGCCCGGAAAGTTAGCAGCAGACGGAGTTGTTTTTTACCGTGTGGTAGTCGCCGCCGAGAATCCGGAAGCTGGTTTGACTCATGTATGGGTGAATGCAGTAGATGGCAGCATTATTAAAACCGAAAAGGAAATACCGAGGCGGATGAGAAGTCAATAGGACCTATGAGGAGAGAATAGGGCCTATGAGAAGAGAATAGGACCGATAGGACCAATAAGACCTATTATTGGTCCTATTAGTCTTATAGGTCCTATTGTCCTATAGGTCTTATAGGTCCTATTTGTCCTATAGGTCCTATTTGTCCTATAGGTCTTATAGGTCCTATGCCGCCTTAACATCCCTCATCGGCTCTTTTTGCAGTTCTCTCATCAATGAAGCAAAGCCCGTCAAATCAAGCGACTGTGGGCCATCCGAGAGCGCTCGCTCGGGACATGGATGTACTTCGATAATCACTCCGTCGGCACCAGCGGCCACCGCCGCCTTGGACATCGGCGCTACTAAGCTACGCAAGCCAGTTCCGTGCGAAGGATCGGCCAGCACCGGAAGATGGGAGAGCTCTTTAACCAGAGCCACTGCCGCTAAATCGAGCGTGTTCCGCGTGGCTGTCTCAAAAGTTTTGATTCCTCGCTCGCACAGGACAACATTCCCGTTACCCCCGGCTAAAAGATACTCGGCCGCCAGTAACCACTCTTTTACTGTCGCCGACGGACCACGCTTGAGTAGGATCGGTTTTGGCGCCGTCGCGAGTTTTCTGAGTAACGAAAAGTTTTGCATGTTACGTGCACCCACTTGCAGCATGTCAGCGTACTCGGCTACGACTTCGACGTCCGACTCACTCATCACTTCCGTCACTATCGGAAGTCCAGTCTCTTTTCGGGCACGGTCCAGAAAACGGAGCGCCTCAACTCCGAGTCCTTGAAAATCATATGGAGAAGTTCGAGGCTTATACGCGCCGCCGCGCAACATATTTGCACCCGCAGCCTTGACGGCGTGGGCTGTTTCCAACAGTTGTTCTTCCGATTCAACGGAACATGGGCCGGCAATCACCACTAAATCGCCGTTGCCGATCTTATGACCACGCACGTCAACTACGGTACCCACTTCGCGCAGTTGCCGGCTGACGAGTTTGAATGGATGAGCGATCTGGATGACCTCAGCGACACCTGGTGCAGCTCGCAACGCCTCGAGTTCTGAGCGACGGTCGCCGTTGCCGACAGCACCAATGATAGTGCGTTCGGCGCCTTGAATAACGTGCGCCTGGTAGCCGCACTCCTTTATTCGCTCGATTACGTGATTGATTTGTTCGGGGGTGGCTGAGTTTGACATGTTTACGATCATGATGCTTGTTCCTTATTGTTCTTGGTTTGAGCAGTTGCCGCCCGTTGAGCCGCCGGAGCGAGCAGAACGAAGTGAGTAAAGTTTTCAGCGATGTCTTGAATGTTCGCGCGCAGAATCGGCGCGCCGTAAACCTCGGCAGCGCGACGGCCCGCGATGGCCGCATAGGTCGGATCGCCTCGTCCGATTATTTCCGCGACGCTGCCAGCCGTGTCGTCCGCTTCGAGTTTTCTTAAGGCTGGATGGCGCGCGAAAAATAATGAGCATTGGGCCAGCGCCACTGGATGCGATTGGACCACTCTGATGTCGGCAAAAGTTGAGCCAGGGCAGCCGATCAGGTTTTGGGAAATTGGGATGGAGACTTCGTCGATGATTACTAACGAGCTGGCTCTCAACCGCTGGACTGAAGCCTCAACGATGCCGGCGATCGTGTTTTCTACCGGGGCAATCAAATAGTCAGCAACCCGCTCCTCGAAACTGTTGTAAAGTGCCGCGAAAGTTTGACGCGGAACGAGTTCGATCTCCTCGCCCAGCAACGCGATGGCGGCTGCTTCACTGAAGGCGCCCCGTTCTCCCTGAATTGCCACTCTCTTCTTATCGTCGTTCACAAAACACCTCGCACAGCTTGATGGACTTCTGCTGACGCATTAGAGAGGCCATCACTGTTGTCGATGACTACTTCAAGGCGGCGGGATTCACGAATAATGCGACGAAAGACCTTGTTGATGGCCCTATCGTCGAGAGGTCCCTGGTTGAGTTCGCTTAGGCGAAGCAACACCGAGCGCTCGCGCACCGGATCGCAAAGTGGCAACTGAGCCTGTTTCTTGAGGGCTCCAACCTTCAAGGCAAGGCGTGCTCGCATATTCAACAAACGCAGCAGTTCGTCGTCGATCTCATCTATCTCGTTTCGCCAGTGTTCGATATTCATTTAGCGCGACTCCCTGGGAAAAAGGTTCAGTCTGGTCAGGAGAAACACAAACAAAACGGCCGCGAACTTGTTAATTCGCGGCCGGTTTCGTTGAAAGTTTGTGCTTAGTCTATTGGGTCATCAGCACATCAATTTCGAACTTCGCCGTCCGCTCTCCTTAAAAAAGAAGTAGCGGTAGGTAAAAGCGAAGTAAAAAAATGTGCGAGTGCTATTCATGACCGACGGCTACTATAGGCACTCCCAAAAACACGTGTCAAGAAATTTTTGGCGAGCGGCGGCCCGGTGGCGCTTTCCGGGCGACAAATAATGCAACTCAACTTACTTGTAGGGGGGATGGAGCTAATTCTAATAAAGGGGCTAAAGCGACCGATCGGGCCTAAAAGCGGCGCCGGGCCGCCGCACTCCAAATTAGATCTTAAGAAGGAGTTTTCCAGTGGTTTTTCGGCCTTCGAGGTCTCGATGAGCATGGGCGGCCTCGGCAAGCGGGTAACGGTGATGAATGCGAATTTTCAGCGTCCCGCTACCAACGAGGTCAAGAATTTCTCCTGACCGCCACTCGAGATCCTCACGCGTCGCCACATAATTCACCAGGGTTGGTCGCGTTACATACAAAGAACCTTTTTGCGAAAGTCTTATCAGGTCAAACGGTGGCACTGCGCCGCTCGAGCCGCCAAACAAAACCAGATATCCGCGTGGCCTTAAAACGTTCAAATCTTTTTCGAACGTTGCTTTACCCACCCCGTCATAAACAACATGAACGCCTCGCCCGTCAGTTAATCTCTGAGTTTCAACTTCGAAGTCCTGCTCGTTGTAGTTTATACATTCATCTGCTCCCGCCTCACGCGCGAGTTCTGTTTTTTCCTGACTCCCGGCCGTTGCAATAACTCGAGCCCCGACCCGCTTGGCGAGTTGGACCAGAAGTAGACCAACACCTCCGGCAGCGGCGTGAATCAAAGCGGTCTCACCCGACTGCAATTTGTAAGTGCTATTAACAAGGTAATGAGCGGTCATGCCCTGCAGCATGACGGCTGCAGCCAGATCAAACGAGACTTCGTCAGGAATGTGGACCAAACGAGCTGCAGGTACCGCCGCATATTGAGCATAACTGCCCAACACTCCCGTATATGCAACGCGGTCGCCGACCTTGACGTTGGTTACTTCGGCGCCAATCGAACCGACAATCCCAGCTCCTTCTTGTCCGTCTACAAATGGCAATGAGGTTGGATATCTGCCTTCACGAAGGTAGACGTCGATGAAGTTCACACCAGACGCCTTGAGCTCAACAATTGCTTCGTTTGGTTTTGCTTCAGGGAGTGGCAAATCTGCGAGCTTGAGAGCCTCGGGCCCACCCACTTCGGAAACTTGTATCGCTTTCATGGAAGTATATTAATTCGTCGAGTCTCAATAGTGAATTGCACGGATGAAAAAATTCCAGGTCAAGGAAGTAGGAAATGAGAATTGATAATGATGAATTGATAATTAGGAGTTGATAATTGTTCCGGTCCTAACCTTCCACATAATCATCAAACTCCATAAATCGGAGCGAGATGATCACTGCCATCTAAATGAGTTGACACCCTTCCGGCTCACCCATAGGATACGGCAGCACGCCTTGCCAGCCTTACAACTTAATCACCTCACCGTCGTAAGCGATCACTAGATCCATTAAACGTCGTGCTACTGCTTCCGGCACGAGCGAGAGCATGCTCCTGCGAAACGCTCTGCCAAAAATGCTTTCCCATTGGCCCACATATCCGTAGATGCGAGAGCCTCTCGCAATCTTGCTGGTTCGCCCGCGACGCAGTCGTTCATACTTTTTGAATGCTTCGTCAGGCGCAAATTCGTTAAGCGAGCGTGCCAGCACCAATGCGTCTTCTATTGCCAGACATCCGCCCTGACCGAGATTGGGAGTTGTCGGATGAACGGCGTCCCCAAGAAGAGTTACAGCGCCAGAGGACCAGACCGCACTCGACGGACGATCAAATGCTCCCGTTTTGAGAATGGAGGAGGAAGGTGTTGCTTCGATCAGTTGCAATACTGGTCGAAACCAACCGTCAAACATTCCCAGTAACTCCCGCTGAACATCTTGTGTTGGTACAGCTCGTTCTCCGAGTTTCCATCTCGTAGGAGTTGTGCGCTCGCTGACAGTAGTGCTGGTGTTTGCCGCGTTGGCGGTGGCCCACCAGCCAATCTTCCCTGATCCGACTGGGCCAATACCAAATCTTTTACCGCGCCCCTGGATCTCAACGGCAGTCCCGGCAGGAATCGAGGCTGGCCTGACACTCGAGATTCCGCGCCACACCGTGTAGCCGCGGTAAATTGGAGCAGCGTCGTTGATTAACTCGGAACGGACGCGCGAGTGAATGCCGTCAGCTCCGATCAAGACGTCGGACTCAAAAACGTTCCCGTTACTAAAGGTTGTGATAACTGTATTTCCATTAGTTTTGTAATCGATCAGGGTGTTGCCAAGGTGGATGGATGAGGCTGGCAAGGCATCGACCAGGATCTTTTGCAGGTCTGCACGGTGCAGGGCAACACTTGGGACTTCAGAACTCCTGAGGTCCACGTTGTTAATTACTCTTCCATGTTGATCAACCCATCGGATTTGTTCTATCACCCCGGCTTTTTGTGATACCTGATCTTCAAGCTTCAAATTTCGCAAGACACGCATTGCGTTAGACCAGAGGGCGATCGCCGCTCCAACATCGAGTAGCACGGGAGCCTGTTCGAAAATCTCTGGTTTAAATCCGAACTGCTGCAGCGCGATCGCTGTAGTCAGACCGCCTATGCCGGCTCCTATGATTGCGATGCGAGGTCGTTGATGGTCAGAAGGCTGAGGATCAGTGGTCATTGGTCATTGATCATTGGTCATTTCCCCTTGTCCGTCCAGCCTAAATTTCGAGTCGAATTGCGTTCGGCTTGGACCAAAATGAGAAATGATAACTGCCAACTGGACAATGACCAATAGTTTTTTCTGGCACACCCTTTCAGGCACACCAACGTAAATCAGCCGCACAAAACGGCTCAGGTGAGGGAAGTCCAATCCGAATCTGTTCGGGAGTGAACTTTCTTGTAGGTATAAGGTCATAAGGCAAAGGAACCACCGGCGTCGCCGGCTCAACGATGCCTTCTGACAGTATTCGTATCTGTGCAAGTGATGCCAGCGGTATCTTCATCGTTAACTCAAATACACGCGCCATTATTTGATGGCACCAGACCGGAAGAGGAAATATCAGCGGTTGTTTCCCAACGACTTCAGCGACCCTACGCACTGCTTCTCGTAAATAGATCTCTTCTGCACCCATCACTGCCACTGTTTGGCGTTTTAGTCGTAAGTCGACGAGGGCGGATCGCATCACCTGAATCAAATCCTCTACTGCTAGTGGCCGGCAAGATTGGTCTTTCAAACCAACGAGTGGGAATATTGGAAATGTGTGGAGCGCATGACTCAAATGGTCGAGCATGTGATCGCCTCGACCAAAAACCACTCCCGATTTGATCACAGTGTAGTCGAGCTCTGAATTTCGAACGATCTCTTCTGCTTCCCATTTAGACTCGTGATACGGAGAGCCACAGTTTGGTCGCGCGCGTAGAAAGCTCATCAGGACAACTCTTTTTACACCGGCGATCTGAGCAGCAGTTACTAAGTTCCTCGTTCCCTCGATATGAACTCTCTGAAAAGTTCCATATCCGATCTCTCGATTAATACCGGCGCAATGGGCCACTGCCTCACAACCCCTTAAGACCGTTTCTAGAAAATGAATGTCTGAGAGATCGGTTGTTATGGAGCAGACACGTTCGTTATCGTGTGCCGGCTGGTTTCTCCGGTCTAGCAAAACTAGTTCGTGCCCTTCACCTATGAGCCGATCAACCAGGTGAGTTCCAACAAAGCCAGCAGCACCTGTAATTGCAATTTTCATTTTGTACCTCCGAATTCCGGTGACCATTCTTGTTGCCAAAAGGCCATGCGTTCTCCGAGACAATGATGTTCGTTCAGTAGCGCGAACTGTTCTAACCGAATTTTCCGTTGGATGAGTCTTGCGGCCACAATGCGCGAGACGAGACATAGACCCCAAAGCATCAGGTAGACCATCAGGATCACTGCGGCTCCCAGGAAGAACGGTCCATCGATTCCAGTGTTCTTTTTTGAATAGAGCCATAGTGCAAGTGCGATCTCTGGAGCGTTTAAAAGGATAACGAGAGACGCCAGAAAAGCTGTACGCGGTGTGCGATAGCTGAGGTAGATACCGGAAACTAAATAACAGATAACGAAGATAGCGATTGCAATTCCAATGAACCAGACTTTTTCCCGTCTGAAATCGTGGTAAAAGTCTCTCGCCAAAGTTGCTTCAATCAAAATAATCAATATGAGCAGATAGATGTTAAGTAGTCGTAGCGGCAGCGAACCCAACAATGCAAAAACGTTCGACGAAGTCTCGCGAAACATCCTTCGCCCTTCGTAGATTGTGACCGTTCCAAATGTGAAGATTCTCCACGGACGGATCTCCGACCCTACAAGAAGAGCAGTGGGCGTCCCGAAGCAGATAGCGAACTCAATTGGACTGAGAAACTGTTTGGGTAAAGACATTGAATCGAAACACCAGCTTATTGCGTAGGCAACCATCAAACCTACCGCCAAACGGCCAGGGAGTCTGGTAGAAATAGGTGCTACCAACCGTAAAAACCCTCCAATAAACACGGT
>Ga0163162_10006785_pt1 | contig 11110 bp, 8 predicted proteins | sample S55metaG_FD_115310 | JGI IMG/M metagenome (GOLD analysis project Ga0163162, IMG submission 115310) | Switchgrass rhizosphere microbial communities from Kellogg Biological Station, Michigan, USA - S5-5 metaG | ecosystem: Host-associated > Plants > Roots > Rhizosphere > Soil | place: USA: Michigan...
CCGGCTGCGCCAGCAGTTGCAGGAGCTGGAATCCGGTCAGCGGACCGGCGCCGCCGCCCTGGCCGCCCTGCGCTCCGAGTCGGTGGCCCTGTCCACCGGAATCCGTCCCCTCGAGGAACTGGCCGCGGAAGTCCAACTGCGCACCAAAGAGGCCACGGCAGCTGACGAACTCGTCACCATCGTTGGCCGCTTCCTCGCCGCCGAGGCCGAGTGCTCGGCAATCGCGGAACAGCACGCCGCAGCCCGGCACGTACACCAGGACCGGAGGCAGCACTGGCTGGACCTCCGGGAGCAACGGCTCACGAACGCCGCGGCGGAACTCGCCACCCAACTCCTCGCCGGAGTCCCATGCCCCGTCTGCGGCAGCCCGGAGCACCCGGCACCGGCCCCGGCCGCAGCTTCGGCCCTTGCGGTTGCCGAGGCTGAGAAGGCCGCGCAACTAGCCAGCGACACGGCGGAAGAGACCTTCGCTGCCCTGGGACGCGAGCTCGCCGACGCCCACCAAAACGTCGCCGTCCTGGCAGCCCAGGGCGGCAGCACACCTGCCGAGGAAGCCCGCTTGGAGGCGGCCACGGCCCGGGAACGTGCCGAGGACGCCGGCCGCGCCGCCACGGACCTTGCCGCCAGCCGGGCCCGGCTGGCAGAACTCGAGGCGGCCATCGCCGCCGCGGACCGGGCGCAGGCCGACGCCGCCTCCGGCATCGCCCAGACGCAATCCACGATCGCCGAGATCGACGAACAGGCAGAGGCACTGGAACACTCCCTGGACAAGCTGCGCGCCAGCCACGCGACGCTCGAACAGCGGATCGCCGCCCTGGCATCAACCGCCTCAGTCCTGGAGCACGCCGACGCCGCGCAGTCGGTCCTCGAACAGGCCGCCGCCCGCACCGCGGAGGCACGCCGACAACTTGAGCGGGCCCTGCCCGCAGCCGGTTTCAGCACCGAAACCGCGGCGCGTGAAGCGCTGCTGCCGGCGCCGGCGGCAGCAAGCCTCGAAACGGCTATCCGGGCAGGACACGACGAAGCCGCCAGGATCCAGGAACTGTTTGCCGGCGAGGACCTCGCCCTGGCGGCGGCCGAGCGGGCCGCCGGCGAGCTCGTCAGCGACGCCGCCCTCGAAGAGCTCAGGACGGAAGCGGCGGCGGCCGACCGCAAAGCCCGGGAAGCCGTACTCGCGGCCGGGCTGGCGGAAAACTCGCTCCGGACCCTCGGACGCATCGCCGGTGACTACGCGGAACTCGCCGCCGCCGGCAGGGAACCGCGGGACCGGGCCGCGCTGCTCGCCGCCGTGGCCGACGCCGCCAAGGGCGGAGGCGACAACACCTACCGCATGAGCCTGAACAGCTACGTCCTCGCCGCCCGGCTTGAGCAGGTGGCCGTCGCCGCCTCGGAACGCCTGATTGGCATGAGCGACGGCCGCTACACCCTGCAGCACACCGACGCCAAGGCCGCGCGCGGCGCGAAGTCCGGCCTGGGCCTGGAAGTCGTGGATGAGTGGACCGGCCAGCGACGGGACACCGCCACCCTCTCCGGCGGTGAGTCCTTCATGGCCTCACTGGCGCTGGCCCTCGGGCTGGCAGACGTCGTGCAGCACGAGTCCGGCGGCGTCGACATCGAGACCCTCTTCGTGGACGAGGGCTTCGGAAGCCTCGATGAGCAGGCGCTGGAACAGGTGATGGACGCCCTCGAAGGCCTCCGCGACGGCGGCAGAGTAGTGGGGCTCGTGAGCCATGTGGCGGAAATGAAGCAGCGCATCGGCACCCAGCTCCAGGTGGTCAAGGGCCGCAGCGGCTCCACCCTGCACATCAGCGACGACACCCTGTCCTGAGCCCCGTCCGCAGCCGGCCAGCCCGGACTGGCCGTACGGGCATCAGCTATCATTGATCTGTTACCGGGTCGCGCGCATCGGGAGGAGGGACGATGCGCACTATTGAGCGAACCCGGAAATCATGAACCCTTCACCGTCTTCTTTGGCGTCTACTCTTGACGCCCCCATTTCGACCGGCTCTTCCATTGCGACCGACACCCCGATTGCGGCTGCCGCGCTGCCGGCCCCCGAACCGTCCAAGGGCGGCCGCTTCGCACGGCTGCCGCTGCTCGCCGGCCGCAGCTTCATCCCGCTGGGGCTCTTCGCCCGCCTGCCGCTGGCCATGCTCACCGTCGGCGCCCTGACGCTCGTCACCTCCGTCACGGACTCCTACGCCGTTGGCGGCGCCGCGGCCGGTGCCGTCGGCATCGGTTCCGCACTGGGCGCTCCCGTCCTGGGCGTCTTAGCCGACCGGCTCGGCCAGCGCCGCGTCCTGCTCGTATCCGCCCTCGCCAACACTGCGGCCATTGTTGCCCTGATCCTCGCGGCGTACCTCATTGCCGGGGCGCAGGACCTTGCCGCCGCTGTCCCCGTGCTGGCCGCGGCCTTCGTGGCCGGTGCCAGCTGCCCGCAGGTCGGTCCGCTCGCCCGGGTCCGCTGGATGGCGCTGACCTCCCGGACCTCCGGGCGCGGGGCGGCCGCGAACTCCGCTGACCTGTACACGGCCCTGTCCTATGAAAGCACCGCCGACGAGCTTACCTTCGTGCTCGGCCCGGCCCTGGTCGGCATCCTCGCCAGCCTGCTCGCGCCGTGGCTGCCGCTTGCCCTGGCGGCGGCACTGACCGTTGTCCTCGTACCCGCCTTCGCCGTCCACCCCACGCACCACGCGGTGGTCCGCACAGCACGGCGCGCGCCCTCCGGCCAGGCAGCTGAACCGGCAGCCGCATCGGCCCCGGGCGTGGTTCGCGCAGCGGCGGGGGACCGGACCGCGGACGCCCGCACGGCGGCCCAGCGCGCCAGGACCTTCGCCGCCGTCGCCCTGCCCGTACTGGCGATGGTGTGCATGGGCACGTTCTTCGGCTCCACGCAGGCCTCCCTGAGTTCCTTCTCCGCCAGCTTCGCCACGTCCGAGCTCGCGGGCCTGCTCTACGCCGCGATGGGACTGAGCTCTGCGGCGGCCGCCCTCTCGGTCGCGTACTGGCCCCGCCGCCTCTCGGTGAACATCCGCTGGATTGCGTGCGCGGGGCTCATGGCCGGGCTCGCATCACTGCTGTTGCTGCCCACGACGGCGCTGCCCATGGTCCTCGTGCTCCTGGTCCTGGGCCTGCCGGTGGGCCCGCTCATGGTCACGGTTTTCGCCATCGGCGGCCTCGTGGCCCCGGCCGGAAAGCTCGGCACGGTCATGACGGCCCTGGCCAGCGGCATTGTCGCCGGCACCGCGCTGGGATCCTCCATCGCCGGGCAGCTGGCCCAGAACTTCGGCTATTCGACGGCGTTCCTGGTTCCCGTGTGCGCCGCCACGGCGCTGTTCCTGCTGGGAACCGCGGCCGCCGTCGTACTCCGGCAACGCGGACGGAAGACGTCGGCGGCCGCCTAAGCCCCCAACTAGCTGCCAGTCAGTTGGGCAGGCAGGTTCTAGCCCAGCTGCGCCTCGATGCGCCGCGCGGCCTCCGTGAGCGCCCCGGCGACCTCGTCCGGATCCTGCGCGGCGCGGATATACACGACGGCGAGGGCGGCCGGCCGGCCGCCCGGCACACGCAGCGGCACCGCAATGGAGGACACCCCTGGGATCACCTCGTCATGGCTGGCGGCAAAGCCGCGGCGCCGGGCCTCGGCCGCTTCGGCCCGGTACGGGATGCCCGGGACCAGCGCCCGCCACTCCTGTTCCGGGAAGGCGGACTGGATTGCGATGCCCGGCGCCCCGGCGCTGATGGGATGCCGCGACCCAGGGTGCTGCACCACCGCGGCGCCGCTGTGCCGCGGGTCCACCGTCACCAGCGTCACACACTCCTCCCGGTCCCAGACGGCCACAAAGGCGCTCATGGTCAGGGCGTTGGCCAGCACGGTCAGCTCCGGCAGGGCCGCCGACTGCAGGTTGCGGGAGACCCCGCGCGCCAGGACCGCCAGGCCGGGGCCGGGCTGGACGCGGCCGCCGTCGTCCCGCACCAGCAGCGAATGGTCCTCCAGGGTGCGCAGGATCCGGTAGGCCACGGAGCGGTGGACGCCCATGGCATCGGCGAGTTCGGCAATCGTGAGAGGCTGCTGCGCCTCGGCCAGGATCTCCAACGCCCTGATGCCGCGGGACAGCGTCTGGGACGGGGAAGCCTGGGCAGTGCCGGCGTTCGGGGTCATGGGGTCCATCCTAGGGGCGGGGACGCCGGCGTGCCGGGCACCCTTGTGTTCCGGCTCACGGTCCGCTAGCGTTCTATATGGGAACTACTTGTTCGATTATAGAACAACACCTTACCCAAAGCACAGGTCAACCACACCACGACCGAACAAGACCGCATCGAACGCGAGGGATCAGTGATGATTGCCAAGCCACGCGACCACGCCGGCGGTGTCCGGGGCCAGGGCGGACTGTCTGCCCCGCGGGCCAGCCACTTCCGGGGCAGCCTTGGCAGGTTTGCCACCGGCGTCGCGATCGTGACCTTCGACGGGGTCACGAAGCGCCACGGCATCACCGTAAACTCCTTTACCTCAGTGTCCATGGAGCCTCCGCTGGTGCTGGTGAGCATCGCCCGTACTGCCAGGGCCCACGATGAACTCGCCGGCCGGCCCTTCACGGTGAATATCCTCGGCGCCGAGCAGCGGCACCTGGCCATGCACTTCGCCGGCCGTCCCGGCCCCGAGCCGCTGTGGGTGGAGGGTGACACCGCGCCGCGGCTGTCCAATGTCCTCGCCTATTTCGAATGCAAGCCGTGGGCGGCGTACGACGGCGGCGACCACACCCTCTATGTGGGCGAGGTGGTGGACTTCAACTACCGCAACGGCGATGCCCTCGCGTTCGCCAACGGCACCTTCACCACCATCCCGGAAAGCCAGCTGGGCATGGAGGACCTGCTCTAGCGCCGCAGCACATCAATTCAACATTGCATCCACTCAGCTCAGCTCAGTTCAACGACGACTGGAGGAAGACCAATGGGTATCCGCACCGGACGGCAGTACCTGGACAAGCTCAACGCCATGACCCCGCATGTGGTGATCGACGGCGAGGTGGTCAGCGAGAAGATCGCCGAGCACCCGGCTTTCCGCAACGTGGCCCGCTCCTACGCCAAACTCTTCGACATGCAGCACGACCCGAAGTACCAGGAGGCGCTCACCTACTCCTCGCCCAGCACCGGGGACCTGGTCAACGCCTCCTTCCTGGTGCCCAAGACCATCGAGGACCTCCAGCGCCGCCGCCGCGCCATCTCCACGTGGGCCGAGTCCTCCAACGGCTTCCTGGGCCGCTCCGGGGACTACATGAACTCGGCGCTCACCGCGCTGGGCACGGCCGGGAAGTGGTTCGCGCAGGCGGACCCCAAGTTCGGCGAGAACATCCGCAACTACTACGAGTGGGCCCGGGAAAACGACGTCCTCGCCACGCACACCCTCATCCCGCCGCAGGTCAACCGCTCGGTTTCGGGCTCGGAGCAGCTCGGCGGTCAGCTCTCGGCCCGGATCGTGGAGGAGCGCGAGGACGGGATCGTCATCCAGGGCGCCCGCATGCTCGCCACCATCGCCCCGATTGCCGACGAACTGCTTGTGTTCCCGTCCACGGTCCTGCGGGGCACCCCGGAGGATGCGCCGTACTCCTACGCGTTCGCCATTCCCAATGATTCCCCGGGCCTGCGCTACCTCTGCCGCACCTCGCTGTACAACGGCGGCAGCACCCACGACGAGCCGCTCGCCTCCCGCTATGAGGAAATGGACGCCGTCGCCGTCTTTGACCATGTCTTCGTGCCCAACGAGCGCATCTTCATGCTCGGCAACCCGCAACTGTGCAACAGCTTCTATACCGAAACCGGGGCCGGCGCGCTGATGACCCACCAGGTGGTCACCCGCACCATCGCCAAGAGCGAGTTCTTCCTGGGCCTGGCGTCGGAACTGGCCGAGGCGATCGGCATCGACGGGTTCCAGCACATCCAGGAGGACATCGCCGAGCTGATCATCGACGTCGAAATCGGCAAGGCGCTGGTCCGCGCCTCCGAGGCCGACGCCGGGCTCAACGAGGCCGGGGTCATGCTGCCGAAGTGGTCCACGCTGAACGCGGCCCGCAACTGGTACCCGAAGGTCGCCCAGCGCTTCCCGCAGATCATCCGGAAGTTCTCGGCGTCGGGCCTCATGGCACTGCCGGGCGAGGCGGACGTCAACAGCGAGGCCAGGGCGGACATCGAGCTGTACCTGCAGGGCAAGACCCTCACCGGCCCCGAACGCGTCCGGCTGTTCAAGCTGGCCTTTGACGCCTCGATCTCCGGGTTCGCCGGGCGCCAGTCGCTGTACGAGTACTTCTTCTTCGGGGACCCGGTCCGCATGGCCGGCGCCCTGGTCAACACCTACGACCGCGAACCGGTTCGGGTCAGGGTCCGCGAACTGCTCAACCGCACGGACTGACCCGCGCAAGACACTCCCTGTGAAGATGTGTGCCCTATCACACATCTCATAGTATTATTTAGGATACTAACTGACCGTTCGATCAGTAATTCGAGGTCTGGCAATTTCCGCGGCCAGCACTCAAGAGGCACCAGCTAGTCACTTCGCACCCACTTTGGGCAGTACCTCTGCCCCCAGCAACGGAGTTCCAATGACCGTAACTTCATCCGTAGATTCCGAGGCGGGTCCCAGCAGCAAACATGAGGAACGAAAGGTCCTCGCCGGGACCCTGGTCGGCACCACCATCGAGTGGTACGACTTCTTCATTTTTGCCCAGCTGACAGCCACACTGCTGTCGCCGCTGTTCCTCGCCCCGCTGAACGCATCCAACCCGGGCCTGGCGCAGATCCTGTCCTTCGCCCTCATCGGCATCAGCTTCCTGTTCCGCCCGCTCGGCGCGATTGTTGCCGGCCACCTGGGTGACCGCCTCGGCCGCAAGGCCATGTTGGTCTTCACCCTGGTCATGATGGGTGCCGCCACGGCGCTGATCGGCGTGCTGCCCACCTACGCGCAGATCGGTGTCTGGGCCCCGATCCTGCTCATCACCCTCCGCGTCATCCAGGGCTTCTCCGCCGGCGGTGAATGGGGCGGTGCTGCCCTAATGGCCGTGGAGCACGCCCCCAAGAGCAGGCGCGGCCTGTTCGGTGCCTACCCGCAGATCGGCGTTCCGGTCGGCATGATCCTCGCCACGGGCCTGCTGTATTTCCTGAACACCAGCATGTCCAAGGAAGACTTCGCGTCCTGGGGCTGGCGTGTGCCGTTCCTGCTCTCGATCGTGCTGATCGTCGTCGGCTACCTGATCCGCCGCGCCGTTTCCGAAAGCCCGGTCTTCAAGGAGATGGCTGCCCGCAAGGAAGAGAGCAAGGCGCCGCTGGGCGAGCTCATCCGCAAGCACAAGAAGGCCGTGCTCTACTCCACCATGATCTTCATCGGCAACAACGCTGCCGGCTACCTGCTGATCGCGTTCTTCATCTCCTACGCCACCAAGTCCCTCAAGATGCCCACCCCGCAGATCCTGCTGGCCACCACGCTGGCTTCCTTCGGCTGGCTCATCTTCACTCTGGTCGGCGGCTGGCTCTCGGACAAGATCGGCCGCGTCAAGACCTTCCTGATCGGCTACGGCATTGTCTTCGCCTGGATGATCCCGATGTTCGCCCTCATCGACACCAAGGACATCGTGCTCTACGGCGTCGCGCTGTTCGTCCTGACCATCGGGCTGGGCCTGTCGTACGGCCCGATGTCCGCCATGTACGCCGAGATGTTCCCGGCGAACGTGCGCTACTCGGGCATCTCGATCGGCTACGCCTTCGGTGCCATCCTCGGCGGCGCGTTTGCAGCCACCATCGCGGAATCCCTGCTGCAGGGCACGCACTGGACCGGGTCGATCGGCATCTACATCATGGTCCTCTGCGTCATCTCCGCCATCGGAGTCCTGCTGGCCGGGGAGACGAAGGGCCGCCCGCTCGGCGTCAGCAGCCACCACTAGGGGCCACCACAAACAACGCGGGGTCACTTCGCGCCCATCCAGATCATTCGGATGGGCCGTAAGTGACCCCGCGTTGCTTTTTTATGGCGGGCTTAGACGCCCAGGAAGCTGATGGCGCCCTGCTTGAAGGCCCGGCTGGTGATGGCGTTGGTGTGGTTGCGGCCCGGCAGCACCAGCTGTTCGACCATGCCGCCGGCCGTGACGCCGAGGTCGTCGAGCTCCGGCATGGTGGCGGCGCGGTCGTCCTTTTCCCCCGCCACGAGGAGCATCGGCATGCGCGGCACGGCTTCGGCTGGGTCGTAGGGCTCGGTCTTGATCGCCTCAATAAGGGACAGCAGCGCGAAGATGTTGTTGCTGGGCAGCAGCATGGCCATCTTCAGCAGGCCCGCGGTGGATTCGTCCGCGATGGGGGTTCCGTCGGCCAGGTACCGCTGCGCGGCGATCAGGTCGAAGTCCGCCAGCGGGTCGGCGACGTTGGGGCCGCCCAGGACCAGCCGGTGCACCAGCTCATGCTGGGTGGCGCCGAACTCCCATGCCAGCCGGGATCCCAGCGAATAGCCGATCACGTCCAGCCCGCTGGCGGGGTCGCCGTCGCGCAGGGGACGCGCGCCGGCGTCGAACACTATCTGCAACAGGTCCGCACGGATCCGGCTGGGCGAGTAGGAGTCCATGTCCTCCGGCGCCCCGCTGCGGCCGTGGCCTGGCAGGTCCACGGTGATGACGCGCCGGCCGGCCTCCAGGAGCGCGGCAAGCCAGCCGCTGTCTTCCCAGTTGAGCTTGGAGGAGGAGGAGAAGCCGTGCAGCAGCAGCACCGGACGGAGCCCGGCGTCGTTCTGGGGCTCATGCACCTGCATGTACAGCTGGGGGTCGGTGCCCTCCACGGTGTGCGAATGCAGTTCGCCGGTGTGTCTGCCGCTCATGCTCTCAGTCCTCATCAAGTACGGCGCTCAGGCGGACCCGGCGCTTTGGTGCCTCTTCCTTCGGAACCGTGCCCACGATGCCGGCGGTGTTGTCCGGCACCTCAAACACAATCAGGGGCTCGCCGACACTGATCTTGTCACCGGGCCCGCCGTAGATACGCACTACCTTACCTGCCTGCGGGCTGGGCAATTCAACGGCCGACTTGGTGGTTTCGACCTCCACCAGCGGTTGGTTGCGCTCCACCTGCTCGCCCGGTGAAACCAGCCATTCCAGCACGGTTGCCTCGATCAGGCCCTCGCCAAGATCGGGGAGCGGGAAGGAAATTTCAGCCACGTTTGTACTCCAATACTCGCTGGATGCCGAAGAGGATCCGGTCAATGTTCGGGATGTATTCATCCTCGAGGTCGCCCGAGGGGTACGGGACATCGAAGCCGGTGACGCGCTCCACCGGGGCCTTGAGGGTGTCGAAGCAGCTCTGGGTGATCAGCTGCGCCACTTCGGCGCCGAGGCCGGAGGTCAGCGGCGCTTCGTGGACGACGACGGCGCGGCGCGTCTTGCGCACGGAGGCGGCCAGGGCCTCGGCGTCGATCGGCTTGAGCCAGCGCAGGTCCAGGACCTCGATGTCGATCCCGTCTTCGGCGGCCAGCTCGGCGACCTGCAGGCAGCGGGAGACCATGGCGCCCCACGCGACGAGCGTGAGGTGGCGGCCTTCGCGCATCACCTTGGCCCCGGTGGGGGAGCCGCCGTCGCGCGTTGCGACCTCGCCCTTTTGCCAGTACCGCGACTTCGGCTCCATGAAGATCACCGGGTCCGGCCGCGTGGCGGCGTACTTGAGCAGGTGGTAGGCCTCATGCGGGTTCGACGGCGAGACCACCTTGAGCCCGGGAACGTGGGCGAAGAGTGCCTCCAGGCTTTCGCCGTGGTGTTCGGGGGCCCGGATGCCGCCGAAGCTGGGCACGCGCAGGGTGATGGGCATCGGCATGGTGCCCCGGCTCCGGTAGTTCATCCGGGCGATCTGGCAGACGATCTGGTTGATCGCCGGGTAGGCGAAACCGTCGAACTGGACCTCGGGAATGGGGTGGAACCCAGCCATCGCCAGGCCCACGGACATGCCGAGGATGCCGGATTCCGCCAGCGGGGTGTCAAAGACGCGTTGTGCGCCGTGCTTGGCCTGCAGCCCGTCGGTGATGCGGAAGACGCCGCCGAGCCGGCCGCAGTCCTCGCCGAAGATGACGGCCTTGGGGTTGTCTGCAAGAACCTCGTCCAGGGCGCGGTTCAGCGCCTGCTGCATCGACATCACGGTGGTTGATGCGGGGCTGGCCGTGTTCTCGGCAGTCTTCTCGGCGGTGTCGTCGGCAATGTCGGCGCCGGTGGCGTTTTCGCCTTCGAGTATCGAGTTAGACATGTTCGGACTCCTCGCGCCAGTTGGCGGCCTGGGCCTGCAGGGCCGGGGTGGTTTCCTGGAAGACCAGGTCAAACATTTCAGTGCCGGGCCGGGAGCCGAGCTCCTGGATGCCGGTGCGGGTCTGCTCTTCTTCGGCTTTGGCCGCGGCCAGCGCCTCGGCGAAGAACGCCTCGTCCGCGATTCCGTCGGCCAGCAGCTTCTGCCGGAGCCGCTCGAGCGGGTCCGTGCCGGCGCCGTCGCGTTCCTCGTCCAGGGAGCGGTAGCGGCCCGGATCATCGGCGGTGGAGTGCGGGCCGCGGCGGTAGGTCATGGCTTCGATGAGCACCGGGCCGTTGCCGGAGCGGGCATGCGCGAAGGCGCGGCGGGTCGCCTCGAGGACCGCGACGACGTCGTCGCCGTCGATCTTCAGCGCCGGGATTCCATAGCCCGCGGCGCGGGCGGCGACGGAGCCGCCGGCCACCTGCCGTTCGGTGGGGACCGAGATGGCCCAGCCGTTGTTCTGGACGAAGAACACCACGGGTGCCTTCATCACGGCGGCGAAGTTCATGGCCTCGTGCACGTCGCCCTGCGAGGAGGCGCCGTCGCCGAAGTAGGTCAGGGCGACGCCGTCTGTCCCGTCGAGCGTCTGGCCGTGGGCCCAGCCGACGGCGTGCAGGACGGACCCGGCGACGACCGCCTGGATCGGGGCGAGCCGGGATTCCATCGGGTTGTACAGGCCACCGTGCCACGTGGCCTTGTGGGTGGACATGTAGGCCACCATGTCCACGCCCATGGTCCGGGCGACGCCCATTTCGCGGTAGGTGGGAAAGACGAAGTCCCGGGTGGTGTCCACGGCGTAGCCGCTGCCCACCTGGGC
>Ga0163162_10006786_pt1 | contig 11109 bp, 7 predicted proteins | sample S55metaG_FD_115310 | JGI IMG/M metagenome (GOLD analysis project Ga0163162, IMG submission 115310) | Switchgrass rhizosphere microbial communities from Kellogg Biological Station, Michigan, USA - S5-5 metaG | ecosystem: Host-associated > Plants > Roots > Rhizosphere > Soil | place: USA: Michigan...
ACGCCGTCATGGTTGATGTCGGCAACGCCACGCGCATAGAGATCGTTGCTGGTCCACCCCTGGTTCGCACCGAAGTTCGTCAGCGCGAGCCTGGCGTCCTGGAACGTACCATCGCCATTCGACAGCGCGACATAAGTGCCTGCGACCCCGAAGCCGATGAGATCGGCCTTGCCATCGCCGTTGACGTCGGCGACGCTGCGGTGGAAGCTGGTGTCGCTCGACCAGCCTTGCGCGACGCCGAAGTTGTTCGCAGCAAAGCGCGCGGTCTGAAACGTCCCGTCGCCATTGCCGAGCGCGACCAACGTCCCCGCCTGGCCAAAACCGATAATGTCGGCCTTGCCGTCGCCGTTGACGTCGCCTGTGGCGCGCGCAAAGCTGTCCTGCGTCGACCAGCCTTGCGCCGTCCCGAAGTCGGCGATGGCAAATGTCGGGGCGCCAAAGGTTCCGTCGGCGCGGGCGAGCGATACCAACGTCCCCGCCTGGCCAAAGCCGATGATGTCGGCACGACCATCACTGTTGACGTCGGCCAGTTCGCGGTGGAACAGATCATCGCTCGACCAGCCCGCGCTCTGCCCGAAATTGTCGACCACCAGCGCGGCATTCGAAAAAGTCCCGCTCGCCGAGCCATACGACACCAGCACACCGGCTTGGCCAAAACCGACGATATCGCCAAACCCATCGCCGTTCACATCGGCGACATGGCGCGGATAGAGCGTCTGGCTCGACCAGCCACCCGCACCCACCGCAAAGTTCGCCACCACCGGCGCGCCCGCATCTGCAAAGTTGAACGAGTACAGCCCATCGGAAAACTGGAAACGTTCGACGCCGGACACCGTGTCCGTTCCGTCCGGCCCGACCAGCTGCACGCTACCGTCACCGTTCGCGTGGAATGTGTACTGCGACCGGTTGCCGGCGAATACCGCCGTGTCCGTCCCTGCGCCACCGTTCAGCGTGTCGTTGCCCGCACCGCCGTTCAGCGTGTCGTTCCCGCTGCCGCCGGTCAGCAGATTCGCCGCAGCGTTACCGATCAGGACATTGGCGAGTTCGTTCCCTGCGCCGTCGATCGCAGCGGTGCCGGTGAGCGTGAGGTTCTCGACATTGGCACCAAGCGTGAAAGTCACCGAGCTCAACACCGTGTCGGTGCCCTGGCCCGCCGTCTCGGTCACCTGGTCGCCGACATTGTCGACGACGTAGCGGTCGTCGCCGAGCCCACCGCTCATCGTGTCGATGCCGGCACCGCCGTCCAGAACATTGGCTGCGTCGTTGCCGATCAGGATATTGGCGAGTTCGTTCCCGGTGCCGTTGATCGCAGCGGCGCCGCTGAGCGTGAGGTTCTCGACATTGGAGCCAAGCGTGAAAGTCACCGAGCTCAACACCGTGTCGGTGCCTTGGCCCGCCGTCTCGGTCACCTGGTCGCCGACATTGTCGACGTAATAGATGTCATTGCCCAGTCCGCCGATCAAGTTATCGGCGCCCGCCTTGCCGTCAAGAATATCGTTGCCGTCACCGCCGATGATGGTGTTGGAAAGGCCATTGCCGTTGAGCGTCTGGCCGGTCGCAAGCAGGCCGGCCAGACTCTCGACGTTGTTGCTTAGCGTATAGCTGGCAAGCGTGGTCAGCACCTCATCACTGCCCTGATTGCTTTGCTCGCTGACAACGTCACCGATATTGTCGACATAGTAGATATCGTTGCCCTGCCCGCCCGACATGCTGTCGGCCCCAGCCGCACCATCCAGGATATCATTGCCAGCACCTCCGGTAAGGATGTCGTTGCTGCTCGAACCGGTGATTGTGTCGTTCCCGGCGCCCCCGTTGACGGTGAGCGTCGAGACGTTTTGCGCAATGATCCCTGTCAGGTCGAAGCTGTTGCCGGCTGCAGACAGATTGAAGGTCGAAATCCCGACATCGGTCTTGCCATTCATCGATACCGTGCCGGACGTCGCCAGATTATAGACCGAACCCCACACGGTGCTGAACTGATTGAGCTGGTCGGCCGTTAGCGTGATGGTGTCGAGATAGTAATAATCTTCGCGCAGCGTCTCGACATTGCTGATCATTACGCCGGAGATATCCGTGCTGCCGATCGCGTTGATCAGCAAGGTATCCGCGCCGCTCCCGCCATCGTATAATTCCCCGGCGACGAGATCGCCGGCGTTGATTACCAGCGTGTCGTTGTCCTCGCCGCCGTGCAGTGTGTCGAGGCCGGCGCCACCGCCGAGACTGTCGTCGCCGGTGCCGCCGTCGAGAATGTCATTGCCGTCGCCGCCATTCAGGCCGTCGTTCCCCGCGCCGCCATAGAGGGTGTCGTTGCCCCCGTTGCCCGACAGGTTGTCGCTATTCGCCGACCCGGTCACGACGTCCGCGCCCGCCCCGCCCGTGACGCTGAAGCTGTAGGTCGATGCGGCGGCGATTCCGGTGAGGTCGAGTCCGTTGCCAAAAGCGGAGAGCGTGAAGCTGGTGACATTGGTGTCGTTGACGCCGGACAACGCAACATTGCCTGCCGCGGTCAAGGTGATCTGGATATTGGCTAGGCTGCTGAAGCCCGAAAGCTGCGCCGCCGTCATCGAAACGGCGCTGATTGCCGGATAGCCGCTGTAGGTGTAGTTCGACTGAATGCTTTCGATGCTGGTAAGTATCAGCGCGGAAATATCGGCGCTGGCCATGCCGATCATCAGCGCATCGACGCTGCCGCCACCCTCATAAACGTCACCACTCTGCAGATCGTCGGTCGAATCGACATAGATGAAGTCGGCGGCGGAACCGCCGATGATATGATCGTTGCCCGCGCCGCCATGGAACGAAACAGAGCTGCCGCTGCCGCGCAGGATGTCGTCGCCGGCGCCACCGTAAAGATCGATATTCCCTGTCTGCGTGCCCGCGGTCAGGTCGTCGGAAAATTGCGATCCGGAGAGCGAAGTGAGGACCTGAACATTGGTGATCGTCCCGCCGGCCAGCGTGAAATTGCCGACGAGAATATTGGCCGCGTTGAGCGTTACGCCCGAAGAGGCGCCGCCAAGCGTAAGCGACAGTGTGTTGGTGCCGGAGCCTCCATCGACGTCGTCGCCATAACCGGCATAGAGCGTGTCGTCCCCGGCGCCACCGGTCAGGCGATCGTGCTCGGCGCCATTGTCGACACCGACCATCCTGCCATTGAGATTGACGAAATCGCCCGAAGCCAGAATGTCGGGTCCGTTACCGCCAATCAGCGTGTCGGCACCATTGCCGCCAGCGATAGAGTTGCCGTAGCCATCCGTCACCGCATAGATGGTGTCGTTGCCGTCGTCGCCGTAGACATAGCCGCCGTAATAGGAGAATTGCATGTGAATGACGTCGTCACCGGTGCCGCCATGAACTTCGCCGCCGGCGTAGATGGTGTCATTACCGGCTCCGCCATAGGCGATCGCGAAGGTGTTGGTGTTGGCGTATAGCGTGTCGTCGCCATCGTCGCCGTAAACGGCCTGCAAATACTGACTACCCCGCCCATCGACGACGTCATTGCCGTCACCGCCGAACATGGTTCCGGTATAATAACCCGCGATCAGTGTATCGTTGCCGCCCATACCCATCAGCGCACCGAAATCGCTGTAGCCGGTGCCCGTTGACCGACCGTTGATCGTGTCGTCGAAATTGCTTCCCTGGACGAAACTGATGTTCTCAATCCCGGTGATGGTCGCGCCACCGATCACCTGCGTCGTCAGGCCGCCGTCAAACGTGATACCGTTGGGCGCGGCGAGGAAACTTATATAGAGATAGTCGCCGTAGCTGCCGTTCGCGCCACCGTCGACCGTGTCACCATAGCCGGCGTAAATTCGGTCCGACCCGTCACCGCCATACAGGGTGTCCCGTTCCGATCCGGAGTCGATCGCCGCGGGTGAGAAAACAGTCGTCGAGTAATATGGGAGGGCGATCGTAACCTGACTGTTCGAGTATAGCTGATCGTCCCCGTCGCCACCGTCAAGATAATCGGCCCCCGCGCCACCTTCGAGAATGTCATTGCCACCACCGCCATACAGGTGATCGCTTCCGCCCTTGCCCTTGGCGGTATCGTTGGCCGCGCCGCCATTGAACGTGTCGTCGCCGTCATTACCCACGAAGTCAGTCATTGATCGTCACTTTCAGCGGTCGGGTAGAAGGGAGGTGGCTACAAGAGTCAGGGGCGCCGTTATGGCACCATGCCACCCGGTCCCGCGCGCGGGCCGGCAGACGACTTACCACATGCCCCCCAATAAGGGCGTCATTCTGGCGCGGGCAGGTCGCCAGCGCAATATGTATTCGATCGCTGCAGCTGAAATGGCTGTTTCGAACGGTTTGCCGCCGCGCGAAACGTCCGCAATTAGCGGCCAGCGCCACGCTGCATCGAGCGGCATCGGCTCCGTCGCAACTGCGTAGGCGACAGACGCCACGGCATTGACAAAACCATCGAGCAGCCGTCGATTACGGTGACGTTGCGTAATTGAGGTAGCCATCCTCCTGCTAGGTGCGGAGTCGCCTTTCGGCGCTCCATGGCAGGAGGATGACCGATGACGATTTATGCCGGTTTGGATGTGTCTGACAAGACGACCCACATCTGTGCGGTCGATGCGGACGGCAAGGTCAAGTGGCGTGACGTATGCGCGACCGATCCCGAGGTTCTGGCAAAGACGCTGATGAAGCGATTCCCGGATCTGTCGCGGGTGGTGCTGGAGACGGGTTCGCTGTCGGCGTTTCTGTATCACGGCCTGGTCGAGCGCGGTGTGCCGGCGGTGTGTATCTGCGCGCGGCATGCCAAGGGTGTGCTGTCGGCGCGGGTCAACAAGAGCGACGTTCACGATGCCGAAGGGCTGGCACAGCTGGCGCGGACCGGCTGGTTCAAGTCGGTGCACATCAAGGGCAGCGCGACGCATCTCGACCGGACCCAGCTCAAGGTGCGCGATCAACTGATCAAGTCGCACCACGCGATGGTCAACCAGTTGCGGGGCTTGCTCAAGCTGTTCGGCCTGCGGATGGGCAAAGCGACGACGCCGGGCAAGCGCGCCGAGCGGCTGGAGGCGCTGTTCGCGCAGAAGCCTGAACTACGTATCACGCTGGCGCCGCCGGTTGCCGCGATCGCGGGGCTCGAGGAGCAGATGAAGGTGCCGTTGCGCGGCATCAAGGCGCGTGCGGAGGCCGATCCGGTCTGTCAGCGGCTGATGAGCGTGCCGAGCGTCGGCCCGATCATCGCGCTCAGCTACAAGAGCAGCATCGAGGATCCGGGGCGGTTCGCGAGGGGTGAAGATGTCGGAGCCTATGCCGGGCTCGTGCCTCGACGCAGCCAGTCGGGCGAACGCGACTACAAGGGCCGCATCTCCAAGGCCGCAAGGCTCCTCGATGAAATACGCGAGGCGCTTCGCAACGGAAATTATCACCCGGAACCCGTCAGGCAACGGCTCATCCCGAAGCCTGGCAAACCGGGTCAGTTCCGGCCACTCGGCATACCCACGCTGATCGATCGTGTGGTGCAATCGGCTTTAAAGCTGATTTTGGAGCCCATCTTCGAGGCGGATTTTTATCCGACCTCTTACGGGTTCCGAAGGGGACGCAGCACTCATGATGCTCTGGAGCGCATCCAGAAATGTCTTCATCCCTCGAGCCGTGGATCCTCCGTCTACAGGTTCGTCGTTGAAGGCGACATCAAGGGCTGCTTCACCGCGATCGACCACCACGTCATGATGGAACGGGTGCGACGACTGAGACTCGTCACCGTGAGGTGATGGAGCGCTTCATCCCTACTCTTCATCTACGCCTGATCCCGCGACGTCGGCACGACGTATAAGCGCGCCCTCGAAAGATTTCATCTGTCTTGGGACCGTGAATCCCAAGTGATCCCAACGCATTGCGACTGATCGACCAAGCCGATAACTGGTGCGTCCTCAACGTGCAAATGAGGACGATACGATGCGTAGGCCTCGCGATTTTGATGCCGAACTGAAGGCGCTCAACGACAGGGCGCGTCAACTGAAGGAACGCAAGGTCCAGCAGCTTGGTGAACTGGTTGTGGCGACCGGCGCCGACCGGCTGTCGATCGAGGAACTGGCGGGACTGCTGCTCGCCAGCGTTGAGCGCGACGATCCCGGAAAGAAGGAGAACTGGCGCAAGCGCGGCGCTGCGTTCTTTCAACAGCGGGCAGGCAGTTCTGGGGACAGCACTCGCCGCGACGCTGGCGGCGCCGCGACGGGCGCAGGCAGCACGTCACCGCCTGGAAGCCAGTCGCGCACGAACTGACCGGCGCGAGTGGGTCATGAAACGGCGCGAGCGAACGCGGCATCTGATCGAGTTGGGCGGTCTCGTCGTAAAGGCGGGGCTGGTCGAACTGACCGATGACGATCGCGCCGTGATGCTCGGCGCCTTATCGGAAGTCGCGGCGCGGCTGCGAAGCGACCAGCGTAACGAATGCCTGACACGCTGGCGGCGCCGGGGAAAGCGGGCGTTCGCCGCCGACCAGGAAGCGCCGGATGCATCGTTCGATAATTGATCTATCCGGCGGCTGTTTCCCGCAGCGCCGTAAGCCGGTCCCGACAGACCGCATCGACGATTTCGCGGAGGCTCGCCACACACCCGGCCAGTGCTGTCAGATCGTCAAGGCTGATGGCGAAGCTGGCTGAATACCTCGCCTCGACATAGGCGCGCTTCAATCGCTCGAAGCGGCTGCGGTCGAGGCGTGTCGAACGCGGCCACGCATCGATCAACCGAGGCTCCTTGTCCTCGGCGAGCGAACGCAGAAATTTGATGTTGTGCGAGCGAGGAAAATAGAACGTCTCGGTGAGCAAAAAACAGATGTAGAGCCGCTCGGTCGCTTGATGCAGGAGAAACGCTGCCAACTTCTTTTTGTCTCGCCCGACTGCATCACTCGCGCTCTGCATAAAATCAGCGGCGCTTTCAAAATACTCATCGAAATACGCCTGCGCCATCCGATAGGCATCGGCTGCGGTCAGCGGCATCGGCGTCGCCAGCGTGTGGCACGGCAATTCATAAAGCGCGATATCGTCACGGGCGATATCGACCCAGAAATACTCGCCGCGCTTGAGCGCCGAATTCACCTCGTCGAGCGAATGCACGATGATGTTCACAGGCCGCGCGATCGACGGATCACGCAGGATCTTGTCCTCGGCAACATACCAGTAATCGGCGATGTCGGTCAGGTCAGCATGGCTAACGACGATCAGCAGATCATAGTCGGACTGATAGGCATTCTCCGGCTCGTCGACCCAATCGTCGCGCGAATAACTGCCGAACAAAATGACCGTGTAGATTTTGCCATTGCGCCGGTGCGGCTGCGTCGCGCGCGCGATAGCCGCGCCGAATTCGTCCATCAGGATGCGCTGCACGCGCGCCAGCTCGGCTTGCTGAACTTCGGGCAGATGATCGAGGTCGGATTTCATCGTCTCTGTCCTAGCGGGCCGGCGGCGAAGCGCCAACCTTGCCCGGCGACCCGCCGGGCAAGGCGTCGGGCGGTCAGCCGTGCCAGCGCCGCCACCAGCGACGGCAGGGATCGTCAAGGTTGCGCATCAGATTGTACATTGATCTGGCGAACTGCAGTTCGACCTGTGCCACGGAAAGGCCCGTGCGTTCGGCGATCTCCGCGTAGCTGAAATCGTCGAGCAGGACCGCGAGGAATATCTCGCGTTGTAGACGGGGCAGCCGCCGAACCGCATCCTCGATGCGCGCGATCTCGCCGACGTCAGGTTCGCACTCGGGGGCTTCCTCATCGCAGTCGCGGATGGTCCGCTCAACGGCTCGCCGGGCGCGCTGACGCAGGGATGGATCGATGCTGTCGTTCATCGGATATCTCCTGATGGAGCAATGACGGGCGACGCTGTTCACGCCGCCGGCCATCAGCTCAAGCGGCGCCCGCCAGCGGCTCTGATTGCACGGCGGGCATGGCGGCAAGCGCGGACACGACGGCGCTCCGGCTGACGCTGCCGACCCCACCACGCTCGGTGTAGGCACTCGGCGGGAACGCCATCCACTTGGGCACCCACCCCTCGACCTTCGCGCGGCCATTCTCGCCGGTAAGACAATCGCGGACGATCTGACGCTTGACCTTGCCGGTCGCAGCATCGTTCCCCTTGGCGACGCCCTCGCCTGCCACCTCGGTCAGGATACAGCCCAGCACTTCACGGTCGCGGATCAGCTCGAGCAAGGCGTCGTCAGCTTGCCAGACCTTGGCCACGTCGATGTCGAGATGGATGCCGAGCGTTTCGATCAAGCCGGTGCCCGCCTCCAAGGTTTCAGCCATGACGATGGCGAGCACATCGCGCACGGCGACATCGGACAACGCCAGCAACCGGACGAACAGCCCTGAGATACCATGATCGCCATCGTAGCCGCCGGTCACGGTCGCGGCGTCGGCGTCGAACCCGAGCACCGCCAACACTGCCCGCCGCCGCTCGTCGAACGCCGCCTCCGACACAGAATTCTCGACACTTTCGGCAATCGCATCGCTCGCGGCACGCTGCGGCTCGACCGACACGCGCCACAGCGACGAACCTGAAATGGCATGGGCCACCATCAAGCGAAGCGCGACCGATGGCTGCGAAGCGACCGCCGCCCGCACCGCCGCATGACGATGCAGATCGATATAGTTCTGGATCGCCGAACTGACCTCCGGACGCAGCGGCTTCTCGGCAACCTCGCCGCGTTCAAGCCGCCGCGCCTCCTTGCACGTCACATAGCCTTCATGGATCGCGACGTCGCCGCGCTGACAGGTGGCGATAAACACCTTCCCACCTTTCCGCTTGGTGCAATGCTCGTGCTCCCACCGACGGAACGGCTCCCCTGTCGGCAGCACCACAACGTCGCTCCATCCAGCGTCGCGATATGCGTCAGCGCGCGCGGCGATGGCGGCATTCTGACATGCCCAGAATGCTTGTGCGTCGGCAAAATAACGATCGTCACCAAACAGGTCGGACACGATCTCGCCGGGATATTCAGCCAGGTCGAACAACGCAGCGCTTACCGGGATCGACACGCCGCCGAACAACCACGCCTTCAATTGCTGGCCGGTCGGACAATGGGCTTGCGGATCGTCCAGCAACGCCAGCCAGTCGCGCTGCCGTGTCTTCGATGCCAGGGTCAGATGCCGCACGGTCGCGGCCTCGATCTTGCCATGCCGATAGAGGCTGCGGATACGGGGCAAGAGATTGCCGAGCGCCAGCGTCCGTTTGACCTGCAACTCGGTCAACCCGAAGGTCGATGCGATATCCTCCGGGGTACGTCCTTCGCGAACCAATCGGGTGAAGCTCTCCCACCGCGTCACCTCGTCGGGATCGAGGCGCGCGACATTCTCGATCAGCGACGCCTCCAGCGCTGCCGCGTCATCGCCCGCCGCCATGATCGCGCACGGCAACGGCTCGGCCTCGCCCGTCTCCTGCGCCACCGCCAGCGCCGCATGATAACGCCGCTTGCCTGCCACGACCTCATAGGTGTCGGGGCTACCGTTCTGACGCACGATCAGCGGGACCAGCACGCCCCTCGCGCGCACCGACGGCAGGATGTTGGCGATGTCGGGCTTGCTGACCTCGGCCCGCATGTTGGCGGTCGACACGGCCAGATTGGTGATCGCAATATGCTTGAGTTCCATTGCCTTCACTCCTTCAAACACCGCAACCGGCGCCGGAATGGCGGGTGGGCGGCAGGAGCGAACCGACAGGCCCGCGGATAGCGGCGGGCCGCACCCGGAGGGCTGGAACGAAGTGGAAGACCTGGGCAAAGCCCAGGTTGCGGCTCGCCGCGGCGGGCCTACAGGGTAGCGACGCCCACCCGCCAGATCGATGCCGGAGGCAGAAGCCACCCGCGCCAGCGCGGGTGGCTATTTGCCGGGCGGCACGCCCGGCCCCACGTCATGCGATCGTCATGGCCATGCCGACGAGACGCCGCAGGCGGCTCGGTGGAGCGAAGCGACATAGAGCGCGACCGCGCTCAGCGCGGGGACGCCCGGTCATGAAAATTTATTTTTCGCACGAATGAGATGGTCCCGGACAACTACGGATAACTGCGGATAGATGCGGCGTAGTCGCTTGATCTGGCACTGTTTTCAGCACTCTTGAAACGGCCTCTGGATCGTCTCAATTCCAATCACGGGGAGCAAGTGCAACGCAAGCTATGCAGGAATGACCCATGACCACCGACACCGCCGACCGCATCCTTCGCCTCAACAAAGTGCTCGACCGCACCGGACTCAGCCGATCAACGCTATATCGCAAAGTGCAGGCTGGCACCTTCCCGAAACAGGTCCGGATCGCCGCCCGCTGCGCCGGGTGGCGTGAATCAGCGGTCAATGCCTGGATACGCAATCCGATGTTCTACGGCATCGAGGATCGATGATCGGGGCACGGACACAGGCGGTCGTCGCCCGAACTCGATCGCGCTGCTTCAGGTATTGCACCGCCGAGGCCCATACCCGCGCGGCACGGGCATGCGGGGCAAAATCTGGCCCTCTCCGCGCCAGATAAACCGCAAGTCAGTCCGGGTGCTTGCCGCACCTTTCGTCCCATAAAAATTCACGCTGCTTGATGGTACCTTTGATGGTATAGACAAAGTCTTGCAGACCATTATTCGTTTTATTTCAATTCATTAGTCCAAGAACGCAGCTACCGTAGGGGTCACCAATCAAGCTATTATCACATTGATTTATGAGGTAAATTCGGAAACTCCGCAAATTGATGCCAAGGCGTTTCCACATTTTGCGCGGAGCGTACGAAGCGGCGATACCTTGATTGTGCCGAGAAGGCTCGCGCTCATGGTCGGTTCTCCCTGTCCCGACCTCCAGAACCCCCCTCGCCCAGCATTAGCAATTCGTGATTCCGCGCTGAAGGATGGCTCGCTTGCGCTCGACGCGATGCGAGGTGGCTGCAGGCTTCGACGCAATTGCACCGCCGAGCCAGGTCGCGTAGCTCCCATCTGCGGAGTCGTTGGAACTGGCTGTCGAACTTTTCGGGTGCATCGCAAATGTCGCTACTTGCTTCGCTTCCGTTGCTCGATACGGTCAAGTACCCTGCCGACCTGCGCAAGCTCCGTCCCGACCAGCTCCGCCAGCTCGCCGATGAGTTGCGCTCGGAGACGATCTCGGCGGTCGGCACGACCGGCGGGCAT
>Ga0163162_10006787_pt1 | contig 11108 bp, 8 predicted proteins | sample S55metaG_FD_115310 | JGI IMG/M metagenome (GOLD analysis project Ga0163162, IMG submission 115310) | Switchgrass rhizosphere microbial communities from Kellogg Biological Station, Michigan, USA - S5-5 metaG | ecosystem: Host-associated > Plants > Roots > Rhizosphere > Soil | place: USA: Michigan...
ATGAGCGGAACAAAGAGGGCGAGCACCACGGCCTTCGCGATTTCGTCCTGGAAAAATGTCATCGCAGTGGCGGTGAGCATTTCACCTAAAAACAAAACCACCAGCCAGCCAATTCTTTTTTTGAAGAGCTTGAAGAGTGGCATTTCCAAATAGGGTTCATCCAATGCTTCGGTACCACCGATTTTTTGAATGTCTTCGCTGAACTCTTCGCTGGCTACCCACAACACGTCATCGATGGTTACAATACCCAGCAATACATTGTTTGCATCCAGAACAGGCAGGGCCACCCGGTTATTCATTTTAAAAGCCTCATTGGCGGCTTCCTGGTCGTCGTTTACGTGGAGGGCGATGTAGCGATAGTCAATGACGTCGGAAAGAATTTTTTCAGGCGTTGCCAACAGGATTTGCCGGATGGGAATATCGTCGATAAATACGCCGCCTTCACCAACCACATAAATCACATCAATGGTTTCGCTGTCTTTTCCCACTTCGCGAATATGGTCAATGGTTTCTGCAACTGTCCAATCGGGTCCAACGGCAATGTAGTCCGGCGTCATCAAACGGCCTACACTGTCTTCCGGGTAGCCCAACAGGGAAAGTGTGATCCTTCTTTCTTCAGGCGATAATAATCTAATGAGCTCGCGTACTACCTCGGTGGGTAATTCTTCCAGGAAGGCGGTACGGTCATCCGCGGGCAACGAGTTGAGTAATTCGGCTGTTTTGAGTGGCGGTAATGACTGGATGATCTTTTTTTGAATGGGCAGATCAAGTATCTTGAAAGTGCTGGCTGCGCGATGAACAGACAGACTTGAAATTATCTGTGCGCCATAGTCATCATGCTCGTATATTAATTCCGCAACGTCGCTGATGTTTTGTTGATTCAGGAAATCCTGGATCTGCAACTTGTCATCAGCCATCATAAGCTCTTCAAAGCGCTCCATCAGGCTCCTTTCGGTTAATTCCATTTGCGGAAAATTCGATTTTTCGCTAAGGTAAAGATTGTTTGGAGTATTATTTTTGAATAACGAGAATTGGCAGGAGAGAGTTGACAGTTAGCAGTTGACAGATGACAGGCTTAACACGATCATTAAATACCAACTGTCAACTGTCAACAGCCAACCGTATACTATATGATTAAGCCGTATTTACAAATTGAAAGCATACCGGGAAAGGGGCGTGGCGTGTTTACACGGGAACGAATACCAGCCGATACCGTAATTGAAATTTCACCTGTGATTGTGATGCCGCTGGAAGCCCGGAATTTACTGGACCAGACGCTGCTGCACGATTATATTTTTGAATGGGGGCCCGACAAAAAAAGTTGTTGCATGGCGTTGGGATATATTTCGATGTACAACCACGCTTATCAAAGCAACTGCGAATATTTTATGGATTATGAAGAAGAGACCATCCTGATTAAAACAATCAGAGTGGTGCCTTCGGGAGAAGAATTGACCATTAATTACAATGGCGACTGGGATGACAATCGAAGAATATGGTTTAATGTGAAGGACGATTACTGACTGATCAATCGCACTTCATGCTAATTGGCAAATTGTCCGCCTGCGGCTATCCAGTCTTTGATCTTTTTCTTATCTGATTCAGATAACATCGGTCCGCCTTCTGGCATATCGCCAAGATCAACTGCGTGCAATTTAATATTGTCTTTTGCGCCCAATACCACGCAATCACTTGTGAAATCAAGTCCGCCGGTCGGTGCCGGGCCTGCATGGCAGCCCGACAATGCGCAGCGTGAAGTGATGAGATTTCGCACGGCTGTCCACAACGGACCTTTGGTGGTTGCTTTTGCGGTAACGGTTACCTGAACCGTGGCGCGACATCCGGCGCCGTCTTTTGCAGTAACTGTATAGGTGCCTTGCTTAACCGATGTAAAACTGGCGGCGGCTTGAAAATTGGTACCGTCGAGGGAATAGGTGAAACTAGTGCTTCCTGCTCCCGTAGCGGTGATGGAGCCGTCGTTCGCGCAGGTACTTGCTTCCGTACTGGTAGCCGTTACCGTTACATTTTTTCCCAGGCAGGCATCGGGTGGGGGTGGCGCGGGGTTAGGGCTGCTGCCCTTGCTGCATCCCAGGGTGAGGGTTAGGAGCATAGCTATGCCAGTGCCAGTGCCAATGGCTTTTCCAATCTGAAACATCATTTAATTTTTTCTTGGGTGGGTTTTCTTAAGCGACCAGGAAGGTTTGTATTTCAACCCGATGTTCATGCCATAGCTATTCAGGTCAACTTTACCCATGCCCACGCCGCGTAGCGCGAATTTGACATAGGGCTCGGCCTGTACCGAAAATGAACCCAGGTTTTGTTCATACCCGGCCGACAAATTTCCTACGCTCATCCAGTATGCATCATGGGTGGGTGTTGATTTGTAGCGATAACCGTACTGTCCGGTATAGTAATAATAATGGTAGCCGTAATCTTCCGTACGCATGAAATAAGAAGAGATACCTGCACTGGCGAAAATGGAATAATTCTTATTCGCAACAATATTGTATCGCACATTAATCGGCAGGTCCCACATCAGGCAGCTCGCATTCACCATACTCAGTGTAACAGTGTCGGTCCAGTACCCTTTGGGCGCATGATAATCTTCTCCTTTGGCGCTGTAATATTTCTTATTATAAATCAGCCCGGCGTTGATCTGCCAACGCTTATTGATATTGTAGGCAAAGCTCAATCCCAGGTTAAATCCTGATTGGCCGTCCTTGGTGCCATGCACCTGGCTCTTATCGGGCCCTACAATGATTCCAAATTCAAATGGCCTTAGTGCAAAGTCGGAGGCTTTCTTTTCCTTTTTAGCAATACTTGCCGCCGGCGTTGCGGTGTTTGGTGCCGTTGCCACATTCATCTTCGGAGTCCGATTCTGCAATCCCGCGAAATCAAATGAACGGGAGCCCCCTTCTACATCATATATATGGAATGCGGGGTTCTGCGAACGATTAGAAGATTTAGATAATTGCATTTGTTGTAAATCGTCGGTACCATTTGTTGCCGAATAGCCAGCAGCCAGGGAACCACCATCGGAATTAAACCGGCCACCGCTTTTTTGCCGCGCCGCCTTTGTTTTATTCACCGATTCATGTTGTTCCCCTGTTCCTTGGATTATTTCTGTGGATTGCTTTGCCTTTTGCAATGACGCCGTATTTGACCTGGCCGATGATTCAGCAACACCGGATTTGGTGCTTTCGGCTGTTTCATTACTGGTAGGGTTAGCCGAAGACGACACTGCAGCTTCGGTAGCGGACTTGCTTGCATTGGATGCAGTTACAGCCCTATCTTTCCCAGCGGCTTTTTCAGCCTCCTTATTTGCAACAGGCAATGTGGTTCCCGTGCCGTTGCGTTGGAAATAGTAAGCAGATCCTCCGCCTACCAACAACAACAGCAGCAGTAACAGCCAATATCTTCTATCGCGATCGTCTTTCCTGATCGGCATTTCCCGGTCAAGCCGCCTTTGCAGACCATCCCAACCCGGGGTGGCTATATCCGGCTCAAAAAGATCGGCGGCTTCCCTGCTTAATCGGTCTAACTCGTTATCGTCCAGGTTATGCATATGCCTTAAACTGAATTTTTTTTTGAATGATCTTTTTCAAGTTTTCCCTTGCTTTCGACAGATTCGATTTTGACGCTCCAACGGTGATGCCTAACTGCTGTGAAATTTCCTCGTGACTCAGTCCTTCTACCACAAAAAGATTAAACACGGTTCGATAACCCGGCGAGAGCAACCTGATGGATTCTATGAGTTCTTTGTAAGAAAGGGTGTCGACACCACTGGCGCTTCGGTCAGGAATATTTTCCGTTTCCTCCGCCAATCCGTGGTTGCGGTTGAGATGGCTGTACTTTCGATAATGGTCTATGCAGGTATTGACCAGGATTCTTTTGAACCAGCCTTTTAGAGCAGACAGGACATCAGGGTATCGGTTTATTTCGAATTTCTCGAGGTTCTTGAATAGCTTTACAAAACCTTCGCTCACCAGTTCTTCCACTTCTTCATATTTGTTGGTGTAGCGGTAACATATCTTCACGGCGAAGCCCGACAAAAGGCCGTACAATTCCTTCTGACTACTTCTTTCATTGTGGCAACAGCCCTCAATGCATTCCCTGATTTTCGCTGAATTAATCTCCAAGGGAAAAATTTTTGCAATTTTCAGTCGGTCTTCATTAAAATACAAAAAATTAAGGGTTTGACCATCAATACGTTTGCCGTATCTCCGGGGTTGCCTCCTCTTTCCTGTAAACTGCAACTTTCTTAAATAACGTTGGTAATGAACTGATTATACTATTTAAAACGATTCAGGATTGCCAGGACGTCTTGCAGGTAATGGGACCCAAATAAGTTTAAATGAACCAGTAGTGGATAGAGTTGGCAAACTTCCAGCCTTTCTTCCCATCCCGGTTGGAGGGGGTAGGTTTCCTGGTAGGCCAGGTAAAAGGAACTGTCGAAGCCACCGAAGAGTCTCGCCATAGCGAGATCCATTTCACGATGACCGTAATATACAGCAGGATCATAAATGATGGCCTCACCATTTGATTGAACCCCAAAATTGCCTGACCAAAGGTCGCCATGAAGGAGGGCAGGGGCTTCGTTGGGAAAAATAACAGGCAATTTACGGGAGAGACCTTCCACCCAATCCAGGTGATGTGATTCCAACTGGCCTCTTTTAAATGCCATTTTAATTAATCGGCCTATCCGCTGATGAAAATAAAAAGCCGACCAGTCAAAACTCGGACTGTTGGTTTGTGGCAGAGTGCCAATATAATTGTCATGCTCCAGTCCAAAATGTTTCCAGCTGTGTTTATGCAAAGCGGCCAAATCCCTTCCAAATTTCGTCCAGAAATTTTCAGCCGGTTTGCCTTTTGCAAAATATTCCATCACGAGGTAAACCTGCTGATGAAAATGACCTGAAAAGAGCGGCTTTGCAACCGCTATTGCGCCGGTGCTCAAAAGCAACTCAAGTCCCTTGGCTTCCTTCTCAAAAAAATCCAACCCGTGTAAAGAAGCATTGTGCTTTACGAAAAATTCTCCGGCAGAAGTGCGGGTTAAAAATGCCTGGTTAATGTCGCCACCCCTGATCGGCTCTGTTGCAATAACTTTTACAGGATTGTGAAGGAAATCGGTGAGCTGTTGCTCCAGGTGAGACACAAAAGCAGGATTCATTTATAAATTTATGGCTTAGAACGAAAACGCAGACAATCCATTATCTGATTAACACAGTATTTCCTTTCATATTAAATTTTTTTCCCGTATCCTCGTTGGTATAGGATAACACCCACGTATAGTTGCCGGTGGATTGTTTGCGGCCATTCACCGTTCCATCCCACTTCACCTGCCAGTCGCGCGTTTCAAATACCATTTGTCCGTAACGGTTATACACTCTGAAAACCAAATTCACGGCCTTGTAAGCATTGAGCGGATATAGATAATCATTCAATCCATCGCCATTCGGTGTGAAGGCAGAAGGAATATCGATCCTGCAATTGGAAACCACTTTCAACTGTTGTGTGATTGTATCAGAACATCCGGCAGCATTGAATACCACCAGGGAAACCGGAAAATTACGATCGGTGAGATCGGTGGGATACAATTGAAACGGCGGCGTCTGTGCAGTACTGATTTCGCCGTTACCAAAATTCCAACTCCAGGCCGTTACATTTCCCTGGCTGCGATCGATAAACATTGCACTGTCGTTCGGACAAAGCGCATTGGGTTTCTGGAAGCCTGCTTTTACCGCGTCGTTCAACGAGATTTTGGCTGAGGCGGTGTCCGTACAAAATCCATTACTAACGGACAGGGATACTGTATAAGAGCCCAGGGCGGGGTAAGACTGCTGCGATTGTTGTTGCTGTCCCGTAGCGCCATTCCCGAAATCCCATTGCCATTGCGTAACACCATGCGCGCCGTCGTGCGTAAAATCCAGCACATCGGTTACGCATCCCGGGGTGATGGTGTAGTTGAAACTTGCAGACACGGTGTCACGGATTACAAACGCGATGGACGATCCGGCAGGAGTAACCTGCCCACACTCATCAATAAGGGTATTTCCGTCCGTGCCATTTTGCAGGTTGATGGTGTAATTCCCGCCATTCACCATCGGAGCAGAAAGGGTAACATGAATGACGGATGTAAGACCGTCGGGTGTACAATTTCCGGTAGCCCCTGAAATGGTAACCGGCGAAGGACCTGCAATATTAAAATCGGATCCATTGGCCGCAATTGAATTGCATCGAATGCCTTTCTTAAACACCAGTTGTAATTCGGTAGGAGCACAGGTTAACCGGCTGAGGCTATCCATGGGTGTTGGCAGCAAAGGCGTAATCACCAGTCCAAGTGAAGTACCCACGGCCATAGGATTGTCGCAGTAGTCAAGTATCGTATTTCCGTCGCTGCCGTTTTTTGCCGTTACCGTGTAGTTACCGGGAGGCAGCGGCTTGTCGAGCGTGAGCGTAAGCGAGTCCATATCAAATCCGCTGCTGCAACCGTCGCCAAAAGCGCCAACGATATTAGCAACCGCCGGACTTATGCTGAAGTCTGATCCATTTGCGGCAAGCGTCTTACATTGCATTCTTTTATTTAGCTGCAGTTTTATTTTGGTGGCATCGCAGGTTGATGTGATGGTTCGTAAGCCAGGCGTGGTCGTATCTGTAATGCTGGCTGTACCCCCTCCGAACGAAAGACTGTAACCGCTTTGAGAGTCTGTAAAATGGCTGATCAGCAGCAGGTAGTTATGACCCGCAAGCAGGGTTGGCATTACGCTGAACTTATCTTTTCCAAAACCGGCGCAAATAGCCAACTGGCTGCCGGCCGCAGATGCACCGGTAAGGCCATATTCAGCCGACCAATTGCAGGCTACAAACAAGGAAGCGTTCGTGTAAACATCGTTCGGATTTTTTCCGGTCACGTCCCACAATTGCCAATCGTAGTCATCACCCAGGTCTAACGGCGTTATCAGAAAACCCAGTGTTCCCGATTGAAAGCAGGTGAATTTATACCAGAAGGGATTGCGATCGGCAACACCATCGTTGGTACAGGGGCCGGGCACAAATTTAGTTCCGCAAAGCGGCACTGTATTCTGCATAAACTGGTTGGTGCCGCAAACGGGGAAAGCTGTGTTTGGATTTTGCCCGAGCGTAGTACAACCCTGCGAATAGCATGGCAGCTGCAAAAGGAGGGAACTTATAAAAGTTAGAAGCAATGCTATTCTCATAAGCGGAACAATGATAGGGTTACAGGCGTCTTCCCGTTATGGTTTCGGTGGGTGAATGACGATTGCACCAAGGTATTTCATTATGGACGAATGATTGACTTAAAGCTGACATCGTTGCATAGGGTAGTGAACAATTCATCGACCTGCATTGAAAAATCGCTCATAGCGCTTAACGGCCGATTGCAGTTTCCTGGCGGCGGTGCCGCTCAATTTTTCAAAGGGCTTCGTTCCCACTTTCTGCTTGCGCCGTGTGGCAGTCCCCGTCCAGTGACCGCTCAACTTTCCATCAATTACAAAATGGTGCGGAAAACCAGTGGTAGCCGCCAAGTTTTCAAGTGTGGCCCTTCCTCTCAAATTAAACGCCCCCTTGTTCTTATAACTCATTCCAAACTCATCATAGTCGGGAACCAGGAAACTGGCCTTGGTATTGATTGCCGTTGCAGGCTGATCTGTGTTATAATAGTAATCATTGCCATTCACCGTAATTTTCCGGAAAGGCTTTCCCAAGCCTTCTACCGCCTGCTTCGCGTCTTTCTGCGGAATCCCCGACCAATAGCTCAGGTCTCGCAATGTGGCGGGGCCGCGACTGTTGAAATATCGCCCGGCCAACTCCTTTAACGCATCTTCTTTTGAAAAGGTATCCTGGCTGCCTGCTCTTTCAGACATTAATGCGTAGCTGAATTGGTTTCCAATCCTGGGCCCGCTGCAAATCACGCAATCCAGCTCGGCCTGCATTAAAATCAATGCCATCCTTTCGTCGGCGGTATCGATCTTTGAAGCCTCAAATAGTTTCTTCAATTGTTCTCGTGTCATGAATTGATGGCCTTGCAGGTGTTTGGTCAGCAATTGAACGGCCTTGTTAACGATTTTCTTGTCAATGCCCATCTTCTCACAGTAATAACCCATGGTCTTCCTGATTTTCGGCGCGGTTAGCCGAATCATCCAGCCAATGTCGGCGGGTGACACAAAGTGCCAGGTGGGGCGCAACACATGGGTGCGCAAAATACGGCCCTCATTAAAAGCAAGATCCACATCTTTTTCAGAAATACTTTTCATCCGCAGCCCGATGGCCCATTTGGCCATCGCGAACTCCTGCGATTGCATCACGAGCATCCATTTCACCAGCTCTTCTATCGTTTGACATTGATGCCTGGTGATTTGCTGGTTGGACAAGCGGATTGCGATTAAATCTTTTTCTGTCATGAAAATTTGCGTACTATTTCTTTTTTGATACTGGAGTCGATCCGGGACGCCTTTTTTTTTCTGAAATTGATTTTACGATCGTGAGCCCTTCCTTAATATCTGACGGATCTTTCACCTTGGCCATTGAGACCGCCCAGGCTTCCTTCATTAACTTCTTCATATAAATTTTGGGGAAATCGGGTGGGGAATTGACGATGATATAACGATACTGATTCCCCTTGCCCAACAAGCGTTTTTCAGGATCTGATATCTCAGATCCCCAGTAAAATCCGAAATGACAATAGCGCGAGGCCAGTGCTATGCTGCAAAAGGTTTGACCCAATTTGTCGGTCACCGACCAACCCAAAGCCACGGCGTTATAATTGTCATAAATTAATTCGTTGGCGGTGGGATAATTGTCCCAAACAAAATCGCGCAGCCAAAGTGCAGTGGTTTGAACATCCTTTGGATAAGGCTGAATAAACTTTCGCAATTCTTTGTCCTGCGATTTTCCCATGCTAACATATTTGTGGGGAAGACAGTAGAAGCTATTTGAAGGATGTCGGGTGATTAATTACGATGCAATCATATCGACAAAAAATACAGGCCCGGTTTATGCCGGGCCTGTTCTTGTATTAGTTGGCGAATTCTCTTCTGATGATGTTTAATGCGCCGCCGGCCTTGAACCATTCAATTTGCTGCTCGTTGTAAGTATGGTTTACCAGGATGGAATCGCTGGAACCATCTTTGTGATGCAGCACCAGGGTGAGCGATTCACCCGGACTGAATTTGGTTAGACCGAGGATGTCGATGGTATCGTCTTCCTGGATCTTATCGTAGTCGGTTTTATCGGCAAAAGTGAGGGCCAGCATGCCCTGCTTCTTCAGGTTTGTTTCGTGGATGCGTGCGAATGATTTGACAAGAACGGCGCGAACACCCAGGTGACGGGGTTCCATCGCGGCGTGTTCACGGCTGCTGCCTTCTCCGTAGTTTTCATCACCCACCACAATGGTGCCGATGCCAGCTGCTTTATAGGCCCGTTGTGTTTTGGGAACAGGTCCGTATTCGCCGGTTAGCTGATTTTTTACGTTGTCGGTTTTTTCGTTGAAGAAATTCACGGCGCCAATCAGCAGGTTATTACTGATGTTGTCGAGGTGCCCGCGAAATCTTAACCAGGGTCCTGCCATCGAAATGTGATCGGTGGTGCATTTACCTTTTGCCTTGATCAACAATTTCAATCCTTTCAGATCAATGCCTTCCCAGGCCGCGAATGGATCCAATAATTGCAGGCGTTGCGATTTGGGATCAACTTTCACGTCAATGCTGCTGCCATCTGCGGCAGGGGATTGATAGCCCGGATCGTCTACAGCAAACCCTCTTGGTGGCAATTCATATCCCGTGGGCGGATCCAGCTTTACGCTTTCTCCTCTTTCATTAATGAGACTATCAGTAAGCGGGTTAAAATTTAAATCACCTGCAATCGCCAGTGCGGTCACCAATTCTGGTGAACCTACAAATGCCAGCGTATTGGGATTGCCGTCTGCGCGCTTTGCAAAGTTGCGATTGAAAGAATGCACGATGGTATTGCGTTCCTGTTTTTCAGCGCCCATCCTGTCCCACATACCGATGCAGGGGCCGCAGGCGTTGGCAAAAACGGTGGCGCCGATCTTGTCGAACACGTCCAGGAAGCCATCTCTTTCAATGGTAAAACGTACTTGCTCACTGCCGGGTGTGATCGTAAACTCGGCCTTTGTTTTCAGACCCTTTTCGGCAACCTGTTTTGCGAGACTAACCGCGCGACTAATGTCTTCGTATGATGAGTTGGTGCATGACCCAATCAAGCCCACTTCTATCTTTGTTGGCCATCCGTTGCGGGCGGCTTCTTCCTTCATTTTGGAAATGGGTGTTGCCAAATCGGGCGTAAACGGACCATTCAAATGCGGTTCCAGTTCGGTGAGATTTATTTCAATAACCTGGTCGAAATATTTTTCGGGATTTGCATACACTTCCGGGTCACCTGTAAGGTGTTCCTTAATGGCATCCGCGCCGGCGGCAATTTCTTCGCGGCCGGTTGCTTTCAGGTAACGGCTCATGCTTTCATCGTAACCGAAGGTGGAAGTGGTGGCACCAATTTCAGCGCCCATATTGCAGATGGTGCCTTTGCCCGTACAACTCATGGAAGTTGCGCCTTCACCAAAATATTCCACAATGGCACCGGTGCCCCCTTTAACGGTAAGTATACCGGCAACACGGAGGATGACATCCTTTGGAGCAGTCCAGCCATTTAATTTACCGGTAAGTTTTACGCCGATCAACCTGGGAAATTTAAGTTCCCATGCCAATCCTGCCATCACGTCGCAGGCATCTGCACCGCCAACACCGATGGCTATCATACCAAGACCGCCTGCATTTACGGTATGACTGTCGGTTCCAATCATCATACCACCTGGAAAGGCATAATTTTCCAACACTACCTGGTGAATGATACCAGCGCCGGGTTTCCAAAATCCAATTCCATATTTATTGGAAACAGAAGCCAGAAAGTCGTAAACTTCACTGCTTTCCTGCACTGCTCGCTTAAGATCTACTGCGCTATTTTCTTTTGCAACAATCAGGTGATCGCAATGCACGGTGGAGGGAACTGCAACTTTTGCCCTGCCTGCCTGCATAAATTGCAGCAGGGCCATTTGGGCTGTTGCATCCTGCATA
>Ga0163162_10006788_pt1 | contig 11107 bp, 9 predicted proteins | sample S55metaG_FD_115310 | JGI IMG/M metagenome (GOLD analysis project Ga0163162, IMG submission 115310) | Switchgrass rhizosphere microbial communities from Kellogg Biological Station, Michigan, USA - S5-5 metaG | ecosystem: Host-associated > Plants > Roots > Rhizosphere > Soil | place: USA: Michigan...
GCCACGAGGACGGTTCGTGGAACGTGTTTCCGCCGCAGGCCAAGCGGCCTTCGATGGGCTTCGCGCGCATCGCCGCGTGAGCCGGTTTGCGCCTGCAGGTCCGCATGACGCCGGTGCGCCGGGTGCGCCGGGTGCGCCGGGCGGCGTTCAGCGGCGGCCCGCGCCCGGCGGCCGCGCGAGCGGCACGGCGGTTTCCCGCAGTTCCGCGCGTGCCTGGCGCAGCACGCGCGCGGAGGAACCCAGCGCGAGCGCGGCCATGATGCCCGCCACGCTCAGGTCCGGCCACGCCGACGACGTGCCGAACACGCCCAGCGCGGCGACCAGCACGGCGAGGTTGCCGAGCGCGTCGTTGCGCGTGCAGAGCCACACGCTGCGCCGGTTGCTGTCGCCATCGCGATGCGCGTAGAGCAGGAGCGCCACGCCGCAATTGGCGGCGAGCGCGAGCGTGCCGACCGCGCCCATCGTCGGGGCGCTGGGCGTCGTTGAGTCGAAGGCATGCCACAGCGCGCAGCCGAGCACCCCGATCCCGAACGCGGCCATCGAGAAGGCCTTCAGCAGCGAGGCCCTCGCGCGCGCCGCGAGGCCCATGCCGAGTACGAAGAGGCTGATGCCGTAGTTGGCGGCGTCGCCGATGAAATCCACCGAGTCGGCCAGCAGCGACACGGACCCCGCCACGATTCCCGACACGACCTCCACCACGAACATCGCGAAGTTCACGGCGAGCGCGATCCAGAGCGCCGAGCGGTAGCGGCTGTCGTGGCGGGGCGCCTGCCCGTGGTCCTGGCTGCAGCAGTCGTCTTGCATGGCCGACTTCCTGATTCAACGATGGGCGAGGCACCGCGCGCCGCGCGGTCCAGGGCGTGCCGCGGGTGTCTGCGATATCCTCACGAGAGGCCGTCACCGCGCCGTCATGCCGCCGCTACGCTTTCTCGCGGCTTTGACATGTCGATTGCGTAACCGCTACTCTACTGCCACTTTTCGGGCGGCGCCGGTGTGGGCGGCCCGCGCGGCAGCGGCGCCCGCGCGAGTGCACGGACGCACCGGAGCACCCGAACGCAATCCGGCCAGACCATTTTTCAAGGTATCTCCGATGACGCATCCCGACTCCGATTCCTCCGCCGCACCGACGCCGGGCGAGGGCTCCGGCAGCAATCCGCTCGGCATCGCGGGGCTGGAGTTCGTCGAATTTTCGAGCCCCGACCCCGAGGGTCTCGCGACGCTCTTCGGGCGGCTCGGCTTCGTGCCCGCGGCGCGCCACGTCAGCAAGGCCGTCACGCTGTTCCGCCAGGGCAGCATGAATTTCCTGATCAATGCCGAGCCGGATTCGTTCGCGTCGCGGTTCGCCGAGACGCACGGCGTGGGCATCTGCGCGATCGGGATTCGCGTCGTCGATGCCCAGACGGCGCACGAGCGGGCCGTGGATTTCGGCGCATGGGACTTCGAGGGCGAGAAGATCGGCCCGAACGAACTGGCGATTCCGGCGATTCAGGGCATCGGCGACTCGCACATCTATTTCGTCGATCACTGGCCGGGCAAGAACGCGGGCGAGGCGTCGATCTACGACATCGACTTTCGACCGATCAATGGGGCCGGCACGCAAGCCACGCAATACGGCGGCACCGGGCTGCTCGAAGTCGACCATTTCACGCAGACGGTCGGCGCGGGACGCATTCGGGAGTGGCTCGACTTCTACCGCGAAGTGCTGCATTTCGAGGAGCTGCATCAGGTGCATCCGGACTGGCACGTGTCGCAGGACTCGGCGGTGACGCTCTCGCCGTGCGGCTCGATCCGCATTCCCGTCTACGAGGAAGGCACCTACCGCACCGACCTGATGCAGCAGTACCTGCCCGATCACGCGGGTGAAGGCGTGCAGCACATCGCGCTCGCGTCGGCCGACATCTTCGCTTCGGCCGACGCGCTGATCGCCCGCGGCGTGAAATTCGTCGAGCCGCCCGCGCGCTATTACGACCAGCTCGATGCGCGGCTTCCGGGGCACGGGCTCGACGTCGCGCAACTGCGCGCGCGGGGCATTCTCGTCGACGGCGAGATCGCCCCTGACGGCACGCCGCAACTGTTCCTGCAGACGTTTGTCGAGCGCGAGCGCGGCGACATGTTCTTCGAGATCGTCGAGCGCCGCGGCCACCACGGCTTCGGGGAAGGCAATCTCGCGGCGCTCGCGCTCGCGCGTTCGACGCCGTAGCCGCACGGCCCGGCCGGCGGTCCGCTCACGAGGCACGCGCGTGACACCGCGCGGCATAGCGATTGCTGCGGTGAGATCGCTGCAACGTTTGCCGGATGGTGGCGCCGCGGCCCGTATGGAGTCGGGCCGGCGCGTGCGACCGTGGAGTCCGCGGCTTCCATCCGTTCCGTAATCATTTGCCTGGGAGCGCATGATGGAAGACACATCGCTGGACACGTCGACGGACGAACAGATCCGCCGCAAAGCCTACGAGCTATGGGAAGAAGCGGGGAGCCCCGAAGGACGCGCCGACGAATTCTGGGAAGAGGCGCGCGCGAGCGTCGCTGGCGAAAATGGCGGGCCGGCGCCCGTCGAGAAAAGCTAAACCAGTTCGTCGGCCAGGGTCATGACGACGCCATGACGGCGGCGCGACTGCCGCCGCTCATCCGATAGCACCCACCTGATCTCCTGCACGCGGCGCACCCTTTCGGGGCGCGCCGCCTTTCAATGTGCGCTCGCGCTCCGTGCCTTTCACTTTGTGCGGGTAACTCCGAATATTGTCTGAACCTTTCACTTCCTACACTCAGTCACCGACAAGTATTTAACAAGCTTGCGAAATAAACGGGCCAGGCGGCGACCGCCAAAAACGAAAGCCGGCCTGACAAAAAAAAACGATTCATGCGACGGAGACAACAATGGGTATGCAAATGAAGCTCATCGCGGGTGCGCTCGCGTTCGGCGTTTTCGCCTCGGCCGGCTACGCCGCGGATCCGATCAAGATCGGCGTCGACGGTCCTTTCACCGGCGGTTCGTCGTCGATGGGCGTGAGCATGCGCGACGGGGTGCGGCTCGCTACCGCTGAGATCAACAAGTCGGGCGGCGTGCTCGGCCGCCAGATCGTGCTTGTCGAGCGTGACGACGAAGCGAAGAACGAGCGCGGCGTGCAGATCGCGCAGGAGCTGATCAACAAGGAGAAGGTCGTCGCGGTAGTGGGCTACATCAACACCGGCGTCGCGCTCGCTTCGCAGCGCTTCTTCCAGGAAGCGAAGATCCCGGTGTTCAACAACGTCGCGACCGGTTCGGTCGTCACGCACCAGTTCGCCGACCAGCCTGACAACTACGTGTTCCGCAATGCCGCCGCCGACCGCATTCAGGCGCCGATGATCGTCGAGGAAGCCGTGACCAAGCGCGGCTTCAAGAAGGTGGCGATCCTCGCCGACTCGACCAACTACGGCCAGCTCGGCCGCGAGGACCTCGAGAAGGCGCTGGCCGCGAAGGGCGTGAAGCCTGTCGCCGTCGAAAAATTCAACATCAAGGACGTCGACATGACGGCCCAGCTGCTGAAGGCGAAGGAAGCGGGCGCCGAAGCCGTGCTGACCTACGGCATCGGACCGGAGCTCGCGCAGATCGCCAACGGGCAGGCGAAGCTCGGCTGGAAGGTCCCGCTCATCGGCAGCTGGACGCTCTCGATGGCGAACTACATCGACAACGCCGGTGCCAACGGCGAAGGCGCGCGCATGCCGCAGACGTTCATCCAGGAGCCGAACACGCCCAAGCGCAAGGCCTTCATCGATGCGTACCTGAAGGAGTTCAAGCCGAAGAACAACCGCATCGACTCGCCGGTTTCCGCCGCGCAAGGCTACGACTCGGTGTACCTGCTCGCCGCCGCGATCACGCAGGCCGGATCGACGGAGGGCCCGAAGGTGCGTGCTGCGCTCGAGAGCCTGAACACGAAGGTCGAGGGCGTCGTGATGGTGTACGACAAGCCGTTCTCGCACGCCGACCACGAAGCGATCAGCCCCAACGTGCCGGTGGTGGGCGAGGTGAAGGGCGGCCGCGTGGTCTACGCGTACGACGCGGACAAGAAGGGCGGCGGCCAGCTGCGCGCCAAGCAGACGACGGCCTCGAACTAAGGCCGCGCATCTTGTGTACATGAGCCGCGCCCGCCTCACGGCGGGTGCGGCTTTGCTTTGTCTCCTGAACCACCGGCGATTCGACGATGTCCATTCTTCTTCAGCTCATCTATAGCGGCATCGCGCTCGGCATGATCTACGCCGTGATCGCGTTCGGCTATCAACTTACTTTCGCCACTTCCGGCACGCTCAACTTCGGCCAGGGCGATGCCCTCATGCTCGGCGCGCTCGTCGGGCTCACGCTCGTTTCGCTCGGCGTGAACTACTGGCTGATGATTCCGCTCGTCTGCCTCTTCGGGCTCGCGCAGGGCGCGTTCGTCGAGCGCATCGGCGTGCGGCCCGCGATCAAGATCAAGTCGGAGTTCGGCTGGATCATGTCGACGATCGCGCTCGGCATCATCTTCAAGAACGTCGCGGAAAACGTCTGGGGCCGCGACGACCTGCGCTTTCCGTCGCCGCTGCCCGAGTCGCCGCTCAGGGTGTTCGGCGCGAACGTGCTGCCGATGGAGCTGCTCGTCGTCGCGGGCGCGCTCGTGATGATGCTCGCCGTGGAGTTCTTCAACCGCAAGACGATCTTCGGCAAGGCCGTGGTCGCGACCGCCAATGACCGCGATGCGGCCTCGCTCATGGGCATCAACACGGGGCTCGTGATCACGTTCTCGTATGCGCTCTCGTCGCTCACGGCGGCCTTCGCGGGCGTGCTGATCGCGCCGCTCACGCTGACCGGCGCGACGATGGGCGCCGTGCTCGGCCTGAAGGCGTTCGCCGTTGCGATCATCGGCGGGCTGTCGAGCGGCATGGGCATCATCGTGGGCGGGATGATTCTCGGCATCGCCGAGACGACGACCGGCTTCTACATCTCGACCGGCTACAAGGACGTGCCGGGACTCGTGCTGCTGCTGATCGTGCTGGCGGTGAAGCCCGCGGGTCTCTTCGGCAAGACCGCGATCAAGAAAGTCTGAGGCTACCGTGAAAACAAAGAAACTCATCGCGGCGGGACTCGGGCTCGCTGCTCTCGCGGTTTTCCCGCTGCTGTCGGGCAATCCGTATTACATCCACCTCGTCGAGACCATCATGATCTACGCGATCCTGCTGTTCGGTCTCGACATCGTGGTCGGCTATACGGGTCAGGTGTCGCTCGGACACGCCGGCCTCTTCGGCGTGGGCGCCTATACCGCGGGCGTGCTGTTCATGAAGCTCGGCATGCCGTTCTTCGTGACCGCGCCGCTCGCGATCCTCGTGACGGCCGGCTTCGGCGCGATACTCGCCCTGCCGGCGCTGCGCGTATCGGGCCCGTATCTGGCGATGGTGACGCTCGCGTTCGGCACCATCATCCAGATTCTCATCAACGAGATGGACTTCCTGACCAACGGGCCGATGGGCCTCAAGATCCCGAAGCCCTCGTTCGCCGGCCACATGCTCGATGAAGTCGAGTACTACTGGCTCGTGGCGGCGCTGCTCGTGGTGTCGATCGTCGTCGTGCACCGCGTGCTCAAGTCGCACCTCGGCCGCGCGTTCGAGGCGCTGCGCGACAGCCCGATCGCCTCGGACTGCATGGGCGTCTCGGTGTACCGGTACAAGGTCTATGCGTTCGTGATCAGCGCGGGTTTCGCGGGGCTGGCCGGCTGCCTCTACTCGTATTCCGAGCAGTACATCTCGCCCAACACGTACAACTTCGAGCTGACCATCCTGTTCCTGCTCGCGATCATCATGGGCGGGCGCAAGACGCGCACGGGTGCCGTGCTCGGCTCGACGATCATCGTGATGCTGCCCAAGCTGCTCGACGACATCGACACGTTCCGCATGGTCTCGACGCTGCTCGCGGCCATCGTCGTGATCGGCGCGGCGGTGGCGCTCGCGCGCAAGATCAGCACGCCGCGCAAGGTGGCGATTCCCGTGCTCGGCACGGCGGGCCTCGCGATCTTCTCGTACTGGATCGATGCGCTCACCGACTGGCGGCTGACCATCTTCGGCCTGATGATCCTGCTCGTCGTGTACTACCTGCAGGACGGCATCGTCGGGTTCGTGCGCCGTGTGCTGAGCCTCGGCCGCGGGCGCGCGAGATCGATGGATATTCAGGCGCTCGCCGCCACGCGCCAGGATGCGGTGCTCGCGGTTCGCACCGAAGGCACCGGGAGCATTCTCGACGTGCGCGGCGTGCTGATGCAGTTCAGCGGCCTGAAGGCGCTCAACGAAGTCGACCTGAAGGTGAAGCGCGGCACCATTCACGGGCTGATCGGGCCGAACGGCTCGGGCAAGAGCACGATGATGAACGTGCTGACCGGCATCTACGTGCCGACCGCGGGCGCGATCGAGTATGACGGCAAGCCGATTGCGGGGCGCAGTTCCGCGGACATCGCGCTCTCCGGAATCGCCCGCACGTTCCAGAACGTGCAGCTGTTCGGCGAGATGACCGCGCTCGAGAACGTGCTGGTCGGCCTGCATCACACGTTCAGGTCCAACTTCGCCGATGTCGGCCTGATGACGGGGCGATACCGGCGCGAGGAGCGCGAGGCGCGCGAGCGCGCGTTCAACATGCTGCGATTCGTCGGGCTGGAGGACGTCGCGGCGGAGGAGGCGCGCAACCTTCCGTATGGCAAGCAGCGCCTGCTGGAAATCGCGCGGGCGCTCGCGCTCGACCCGCAACTGCTGTTGCTCGACGAGCCCGCGGCGGGTCTGACGGCGCCCGATATCCGCGACCTGATCGCGATCATCCGCAAGGTGCGCAATCACGGCATCACGCTCGTGCTGATCGAGCATCACATGGACGTGGTGATGAGCGTCTGCGATACGGTGTCCGTGCTGGACTTCGGGCAGAAGATCGCGGAGGGCAAGCCCGCCGAGATCCAGGCCAACGAAAAGGTGATCGAGGCATATCTGGGCGGGCAGGCCGACGAGGGGGCGGAGCGGCTGATGGGGACCTGACGCTTCATCGGGTCATGCACCGGGGATGCCTCGAAACGAGCGCTTGAAAAAGAACACAGAAGGACAAACCACGACATGTTATCGATCAGGAATCTGCACGCCGGCTACGGCAAGGTGAAAGTGCTGCACGGCATATCGATGGACGTGCCGAAGGCGAAGGTGGTCACGCTGATCGGCTCCAACGGCGCGGGCAAGACCACGACGATGCGCGCCATCTCCGGCATGATCAGGCCGACCGAAGGCGAGATCACGATGGGCGTCGGCAGCGACGCGAAGCGCATCGACGCGATGGACTCGCACAGGATCGCGCGCCTCGGGCTCGCGCATTCGCCGGAAGGGCGGCGCGTGTTCGCGACCATGTCGGTGACCGACAACCTGATCCTCGGCGCGTTCCCGCGCCTCACGTGGGCGCGTCCGAAGGGCGACGTGGCGGCGGATCTGGAGCGCGCCATCGAACTCTTCCCGCGCCTGAAGGAACGGCGCAACCAGCTGGCGGGCACGCTCTCCGGCGGCGAGCAGCAGATGCTCGCGATGGCACGCGCCATCATGCTGAATCCGGATCTCGTGCTGCTCGACGAACCCTCGATGGGCCTCGCGCCCATCCTCGTCGACGAGGTATTCCGCATCATCGCGCGGCTGAAGGAGGAGGGCGTGACGATGCTGCTCGTCGAACAGTTCGCGGCCGCGGCGCTCAACGTCGCCGACTACGGCTACGTGCTGGAGAACGGCCGGGTCGCGACACACGGCCCGGCCGAGCAGTTGCGCAATGATCCGTCGGTGAAGGCGGCCTACCTCGGCACGAGTCACTGACCGTCCGGCGCGGGCGGTACGGGCGGTACAGGCGGTACGGTGCCGCCCGCCGCGTGCGCGTCGGGCTCCGGCCGGCCGACGCGCACCGGCGGCACGAACCACGCGAGGCACAGCCCGACGATCGCCGCCGCGGCCGCGAGCGTGAGGCCGACGTGGATCGACTCCACGAGCGCGCGGCGCGCCGCGCTCATCATCGCGTCGCCGGCGTGGCCCGCTGTGATCAGGCGGCTCACCAGCGCGGCCTGCTCCTTTCTGTCCACGAGCAGTTCCGGGCTCGAAAACGACTTGAACCACTGCGTCGCCTGATACGAGTCCAGTGACCGGTGCACGCCGCGCGTGTACATCTGGCTCAGCAGCGCGCCGGTGATCGCCGTGCCGAGCATGCCGCCGAAGGTGCGCAGCGATTGCAGGAGCGCGGTCGCGGCGCCGAGGTTGTCGCGCCCGACGATCTGCTGCGAAAAGATCGTCAGGTTGGCGGCCACGAGTCCGAGCCCGAGGCCGCTCACGGCCATGCATGTCACCCACACGAGATGCGGCGCCATGCCGGTGATCGCGACCACGCCGAGGCATGCGGCCGCGAAGAGCGCGAACCCCACGTGGATGATGATGTTCGCGCGCCGGATGCGCGTGACGATGCGGTTGTTCGCGAACGTGCCGATCGTCGTGCCGATGACGAGCGGCGTGATGAGCATGCCGGAGTCGTGCGGGGACATCGCGTAGCCGCCCTGAAACAGCAGCGGCACGTAGAACACGAGTGAGAAGAGCGCGAAGCCGCCGAGCAGCGACATCGCGAAGAGCGCGGCGAGCTTGCGGTCGACGAGCATGTCGACGGGCACGACCGGATAGCCCATGCGTTTTTCCCAGAACCATAGCGTGAGCATGCCGCCTGCCGCGATCGCGGCGAGGAGCGCCGTCGTCTTGCTGAGCCCTTCGTTCGGAAGAAACTCGATCAGCAGTTGCAGAGCGCCGAAGGTGGCTGCCACGACGAGCGCGCCGGGCCAGTCGAGGCGTACCGGCGCGCCTGTGCGGGGCTGTCGCAGGTGTGGCAGATAGCGGTGCACGAAGAAGAGCGAGACGATGCCGATCGGCACGTTCACGAAGAAGACGAGCCGCCAGCCGCCGTGTTCGGTGAGCATGCCGCCGAGCGAGGGCCCCACGATGTTCGCGAGGCCGAACGCCGTGCTGACGAACACGAGCCAGCGCAGGCGCAGCTGCGGGTCGGGGAAGAGATCGGCGACGCTTGCGAAGATCGTGCCGATCAGGATGCCGCCGCCGATGCCTTGCACGCCGCGAGCGATCACGAGAAACAGCATGTCGCTGGCGATGCCGCAGAGGATGGACGCGCCGGTGAAGAGCGCGATGGCCGCGAGGAGGAACGGCTTGCGGCCGAAGAGGTCGCCGAGCCGGCCGAAGATGGGGATTGTGATGACGGAGGCGAGCATGTACGACGTGGCGACCCACGCGTAGAGGTCGAAGCCTTTCAGTTCGGCGACGATGCGCGGCATGGCGGTGCCGACGATGGTCTGGTCGAGGGCGACGAGCATGGCGACGAAGGCGACGCCGAGCATGGCGAGCAATGATTCGCGAAACGGCAGCAATTGCCGGGTCGTGTCACAGGCGGGTGTGCTCATCGCGTGCTCCTTGGACGGCGCGCGTGCGCGACCGATACGAAATGATGACCTGAATCGCGGAGGATTGCGAAGACCGCGTCTTCAGCGAGCGCTGAAGGGAGAAGGGAGAGAGTAGAAACCCTGAAGAATGCGAAAGAAAAGAGCGTGAAAAAAAGGTAGCCATGCAAACCACGGCGAAGGCAGGCTGCGCGTCGGAGCGCAGCGAGGACGGAAGAATGACTGCCTTGTCACTCCGTTCAAGGGTGCGACTACGCATTGGGTCTGCGTACCTGTCCGCTCACCGTACGGAGGTGGATACTCCTGCGGTCGGGCCACTTGGAAGGAATCAAACGTGGTCACGTCCTGACACCGTATGACTAAAAGGCTGCTTTCTTTGGTTACTTTCTTTGCAGCAGCAAAGAAAGTGACTGCCGCCCCGCACAGGGGCGAAGCTAATAGACCAATAACAAAGCAAGTTTCACAGAAGCACGAGGCGCATCAGACGGTTCAAAAAAACACCAAACCCAAGCGCCAGCGAAAAGCAGAACGCGTGGAGACGCCAAAAAAACCGAGGCCGGCCGAACCAAATGAAACCAAACCAAACGCGGCCTCAAGCATTATGATGAAAGGAAAAGGGGCGAACCCCGCGCCGCCGCGCGGAAAATCGAACGATGCAGTCCATCGACCGTCAGGGAAAAAGGAGCGCAGCGATGATCAGCGGCAAGACCACCCTCATAGCCCACCTGGGCTACCCGACCGAGGCGTTCAAGGCGCCGATGATCTACAACCCGTGGTTCGAGAAGAGCGGCATCGATGCGGTCGTCGTGCCGATGGGCGTCAAACCCGAGGACTATGCATCCTTCCTGCCGCTCGTCTTTCGCATGACCAACATTCGCGGCGCGCTCGTCACGATGCCGCACAAGATCACGACTGTCGGCCTCGTCGATGAGGTCACGCCCACCGCGCGCATCGCCGGCGCGTGCAACGCCATCCTGAAACGCCCGGACGGCACGCTCGTCGGCGACCAGTTCGACGGCGCCGGCTTCGTGCGCGGCGTCGAGCGCAAGGGCAGGCCGCTCAAGGGCGCGCGCGCGCTCGTGCTCGGCAGCGGCGGGGTGGGCTCGGCGATCGCGGCGTCGATGGCGGCCGCGGGTGTCGCCGAACTGGCGCTCTTCGATACGAGCGCCGCATCCGTCGAGGCGCTGGCCGAGCGCCTGCGTGAGCATTACCCGCTGCTCGCCGTGACCATCGGATCGAGGGACCCCGCCGGGTTCGACGTGATCGTGAACGCAACGCCGCTCGGCATGAAGGACACCGACCCGCTGCCCTTCGACATCGAGCGCATCGCGCCTTCGACCTTCGTCGGCGAAGTGGTGATGAAGTCGGAATACACGCCGCTTCTGCGCGCTGCGAAGGACAAGGGGTGCGCCGTGCAGGTCGGCACCGACATGCTCTTCGAGATGATCCCGGCCTATCTGGAGTTCTTCGGCTACGGCACGGCCACCCCGGACGAACTGCGCGCGGTTTCGCAGATCAAGTACGCATGAGGCGGCGGGCGGGCTGCGCTCGAAGACTTGCGCGGATCGCGCGTTCCCGAGCCGCGCCGCGCCGCAGCGGAATGGCAATGTGGCGCGAGCGGCATCTCGCGGTCATGCTGCACACTGTGTGCA
>Ga0163162_10006789_pt1 | contig 11106 bp, 7 predicted proteins | sample S55metaG_FD_115310 | JGI IMG/M metagenome (GOLD analysis project Ga0163162, IMG submission 115310) | Switchgrass rhizosphere microbial communities from Kellogg Biological Station, Michigan, USA - S5-5 metaG | ecosystem: Host-associated > Plants > Roots > Rhizosphere > Soil | place: USA: Michigan...
GCGACCTCCTTTCGCAGCCGCGCCCGCGCCTGGTCGAATTCCTCTGACGCGCCCTTGTAGCGCGCGATCAACTGCTGGATCTCGAGGTCCTTGGTGGCGATCGCCTGCTCGAGCTCCTCGACATATCGCGGCTTGAGCTTGGCTTCCTCCGCCGGTGCCGCATCCTCGCCGCGAGCCCACCAGCGACGGTCGGTGACTTTGAGATCAGACATAAGAGAACGTCAGCTTATCTTCGGCGGCGCCGATCGTGACCGTGCCGCCATGTTCGAGCTTGCCGAACAGGATTTCGTCCGTCAGCGGATCGCGGACTTCGGTTTGCACCACGCGGGCGAGCGGCCGAGCGCCCATGAGCGGATCGTAACCCTTCTTCGCCAGCCACTGTCGCGACTCGGGGGTCAGCGTGATCGCGACCTTTCGTTCCGACAGCTGCGCTTCGAGCTGCAGGATGAACTTGTCGACGATGGTCTCCATCACGTCGGGCGTGAGGCTCTTGAACGTCACAATCGCGTCGAGGCGGTTGCGGAACTCAGGGCTGAACACGCGCTCGATGGCGGCCTTGGACTTGCCCTCGGTGGCGCGCCGGATCGTCTCGTCGCGCGTGTCGCCGGCGGCGCCTTCGGTGAAGCCGATGCTCTTCGCGTTCATCTCGCGCGACCCGGCATTCGACGTGAGGATCAGCACCACGTTCCGGAAATCGGCCTTCCGGCCGGTGTTGTCGGTGAGCGTGGCGTGGTCCATCACCTGCAACAGGATGTTGTAGAGATCGTGGTGCGCCTTTTCGATTTCGTCGAGCAGCACGACGCTGTACGGATGCGTGCGGACCGCATCGACAAGCAGCCCGCCCTGCTCGAATCCGACGTAGCCCGGAGGCGCGCCGATCAACCTCGCCACCGCGTGCTTCTCCATGTACTCGCTCATGTCGAACCGCGTGAACTCGTTGCCGAGCAGCAGCGCCAGTTGCTTGGCCAGCTCCGTCTTGCCGACGCCGGTGGGCCCCGTGAACAGGAAGCAGCCCGCGGGCCGATCCGGCTGGCCGAGCCCCGCCCGCGACCGCTTGATCGCCTGCGCGACCAGGTGGACGGCATCCGGCTGCCCGAACACGACGCGCTGCAGCGAGTCTTCGAGTGTTCTCAGGCGTTCACGATCGGACGATGACGCCTGACGCGCCGGGATTCGCGCCATGCGAGCGACAATTGTTTCAATGTCCGGCGCATCAACGAGTATCGGTTCCGGAGTTCCGGGGTTCCGGGGTTCCGGGGTTCGAAGGCCTGCTGGCGCATCTTCGTTGTCCGCCTGCGTCCTTTGCGTCTCTGCGTCTTTGCGTGAGGCCGGCGCAACCGAATGCCGGATCTTTATCACGGCGCCAGCCTCATCCATGATGTCGATGGCGCTGTCGGGCATCTTGTAGTCGCGCAGGTGACGGGCGGCGAGCTTGGCGGCCGCCTCGAGCGCCGCGTCAGTGTATTTGACGCCGTGGTGCTCTTCGTAGCGGGCCCGAAGGCCGGCGAGAATGCGGACCGTCTCTTCGATCGAGGGTTCGTCGATCGCGATCTTCTGCAGCCGGCGCGCGAGCGCGCGGTCCTTTTCGACGTGCTTGTACTCCTCGAACGTCGTCGAGCCGATCACGCGAAGGTCGCCGGCCGTGAGGATGGGCTTGATGAGCGTCGCGAGGTCCATCGTGCCGCCGGTGGTGGCGCCGGCGCCGACGGTCGTGTGGATCTCGTCGATGAAGAGAATGGATTTCGGCCGGACGGCGAGCGCCTTGATGACCGCTTTGAAGCGTTCCTCGAAGTCGCCGCGGAACCGCGTGCCGGCCAGCAGCGCGCCGGAGTCGAGCGCGAACACCTCGGCGCCCTTCAGCAGATCCGGCACGTCGTCGGCGACCAGACGAGCGGCGAGGCCTTCGGCCATTGCGGTCTTGCCGACGCCGGCGTCGCCCACGAACACCGGGTTGTTCTTGCGGCGCCGGCAGAGCACTTCGATGGTCCGCTGCAGTTCGGCGGTGCGGCCGATGAGGGGATCGAGCAGCCCTCGTCTGGCGCGATCGGTAAGGTTTACGCAATAGGCGGCGAGCGGATCCGTCTGCGAGGAGCGACCCTCCTGGCCGGCGCCCGCGGTGACGCCGTCAGAAGCGTCTGAGGGATCGCCTTCAGCGGGCGTAGGGATCTTCGAGATCCCGTGCGAGATGAACTCGAGCACGTCGAGCCGCGTGACGTCCTGCTCCGCGAGCAGGCGCGCGGCGTGCGACTTTGGCTGCTGCAGAATGGCGGCGAGCACGTCGCCGGCCTGCGCCTCGGGGCGCTGGGCGCTCTGCGTGTGCATGATGGCGGTGCTCAGCACGCGCTGGAACGCCGACGTCTGCTCGGGCCCGCGCTCCTGGCCGCGCTTGAGCTGCTCGATCGACTCGCCGAGGTATTCGTTGAGTTCCTTGCGCAGGCGAGGCACGTCCGCTCCACAGCCGACAAGGATGCGCTCGCCCTCGGCGTCGTGCGCCAGCGCGAAGAGCAGATGTTCGAGCGTCAGATACGCGTGCCGGCGAGCGACGGCTTCGCGGTACGCGATCGCTAAGACGATTTCCAGAGCAGCTGAGAACACTACGTCAATTATTCAGTCGTAATGATGAGCTGAGTCAAGTCAGCGGTCCCTCCGGGCCTCACGCGGAGGCGCGGAGACGCGGAGCGGACGGCAGGGGTACTCTCGAACTCTCTAGAGCTATTTCCGCTTCGCGTCTCTGCGTCTTTGCGTGGGAAGGGGTTATCCGTTCTCCGCGTTCTCCGCGCCTCCGCGTGAGTAAGGACACGGATCTCAGTCTTCCTCGGTGACAGCCTTCAGCGGGAACCCCGCTTCGCGCGCCATGGCGATGACAGCGGACACCTTCGTCTCGGCGACCTCCCACGGGTAGATGCCCGCGACGCCCCGGCCGTTGACGTGGACGCTCATCATGATCCGGTAGGCCTCCGCCGGCGATTTCTGGAAGACCTCCTCCAGCACGTGCATGACGAACTCCATCGTCGTGTAGTCGTCATTGAGCAGGATGACCTTGTAGAGCGTCGGCTCCTGCTTCTGGACCTTGACGCGCTCTTTGGGCGATAGGACCTCGGAGGTCATTTCCTGATGCGTTCCTCAGCGGAAATGACCTCCGAGGTCTTATTCCCCTTCTCCACCAGCGCCAGGATCTCCGACAGCGACGTGTCGCCGCGGTCCCAGTCGTACCACGCGAGCTTGCGGCTGAGCCGCTCGGCGCTCGTGAGCTTGCCTTCCATCGAGATGTACCAGGCCTGCAGCACCGCCGGCCGCTCGACCCAGGCGCCGGCCTCCTTGCCCTTTCGAAGCAGAATCACGGTCGGCGTGGCGGCGCGGCCGTCGGGCGTCCGGTGCGCCTCGGCCACCGTCAATCCGGTTGCCTTGCTCACGATCCGCAGTTCGACGCCGGCGCTCGAGGCCAGCTTCGCGAGATACGGCACCACGTTCACCGAGTCGCTGCAGGCCGCCTCGGCGATCACCAGAATCTGCAGGTCGGCGCCGGCATTCTTGAGCCGCTCCGTCATCTCCGGCTTGATGGTGTTGCGTCCGGCATTGGTCTGCCAGGTCTCCTTTTGCGCCTTCGCGTCGGTAAGAAACTGATCGAACGTCACGCCACCTTCGAAAAGGACGGCCGGGTCGCTCGAGGGCGGAGCGGACTGCAGAAGCAGGGTGGTCAGTAAAAGAAAAGAGAACATGGGACAAGACTAACGTGTTTTTTTGGTTCCGGGGTTCCGAGGTTCCGAGGTTCCGGAGGTTCCGGGGTTCCGGAGGTTCTTAAGACGGCACGGCGCGGAACCGCGGAACCTGGAACCTCGGAACCCCGGAACCCCGGAACCTCCGGAACCCCGGAACCGATAGGATCAGTCCACATGGCTCCTTTGTCCTCCGGCCTCGACTACATCGACCTCGACTTCCTCGGCCAGCCGGGCATCATCGCCACCGGCGTGCTGCACGGGCCTCAGGGTGTGGCGCTTATCGACCCGGGGCCGACGACGTCGCTCGCGACCCTCAAACGCGCGCTTGCGGCCAAGGGCTTCGGGCTGCCTGACGTGCGGGCGATCCTGCTCACCCACATCCATCTGGACCACGCGGGCGCCACAGGCACGATGATCCTCGAATGCCCGCATGCCGAAGTGTTCGTCCATGAGAAGGGCGCGCCGCATCTGATCGACCCGTCCAAGCTTCTGGTGAGCGCCGCTCGCCTGTACGGCGCGGACATGGATCGGCTCTGGGGCGAAGTCCGGGCGGTGCCCGAGGCGCGCATTCGACGGCTCGGCGATCGAGACACCCTTGAGGTCGTCGGACGCCAGGTCGAGTCGGCCTGGACGCCCGGCCACGCGATCCATCACGTGAGCTTTCTGATTCCCGAAGCGCGTCTGGCGTTCGTCGGCGACACCGCCGGCGTGTGCCGCCCGAGCGGCCGGGTGGTGCTGCCGCCGACGCCTCCGCCGGACATCGACCTCGAAGCCTGGCATGTGAGCACGGAACGGATTCTCGCCTGGAATCCGGACGTCCTGTTCCTCACGCACTTCGGGCCGCAGTCCTCTCCGCGTGTCCACTTTCAGGACCTCTGGCAGCGGATGGACGATTGGAGCCGCCGCGTCCGCGCGACGCTCGACGAGCCCGGAACGGACGAGGACCGGGCGCGCGCGTTCACCGCATCCGTAACGGAGGAGCTTGCGAGGGCGGCCTCACGCGCCGAGGCCGACGCGTACATGCGAGCGGCGAGATTCGATCTTTCGTGGGCAGGGTTGGCGAGGTACTGGCGGAAAAAGATGGCTGGGTAGTGTTGGTATGGTTCCGGGGTTCCGAAGTTCCGGGTTCCGAGGTTCAATGCAGCGGCGTTCTGAGAACCGCGGAACCGCGGAACCGCGGAACCCCGGAACCCCGGAACCACTGAGCCTCATTTCTTAAATTTGGTCATTCTCGCCACCGTCTCCCGCACCTTCTTCATCTCTTCCCCGTAAACTGCCCAGTCGCCCTCGCGCAGCGCCTTGTCGGCGCGGTCGAGGTGCGTCTGCGCTTCGGCGGCGAGTTCCGCGAGTGAGGCCGGTTGCTCGTTCACGCCAGGTGCACCCGGCGCTCCTGGGCCCGCCGTGATGTCGGCCATCGAAGACTTCGAGGGCACAACCGACGTCGCCGCACTTTCCAGCCGGTCCGGCTGCAGGGCGGTCGCGACGTCGCGGCCGACAATCTGAATCAGCGCCTGCCGCAGCGTCTCGGCCATGACGATCTGGCTTTGATAGGCGACGATCACGCGCTTCAGCTCGGGGATCTTGCCCTCCGCCGACTGCAGATACAGCGGCCGCACGTAGAGCAGCGACTCCTCGATGGGGATCACGAGCAGCGTGCCCCAAATCACCTTGGACCCTTGCTGATCCCAGAGCGTGATCTGCGGCGAGATCAGCTGGTCCTGATTGATCCGGCCGACAATCTGCTGCGGGCCGTACACGATCTTCTGTTTCGGAAACTGGAACACGAGCAGCCGGCCGTAGTGCTCGCCGTCGCTCCTGGCCACGAGCCACGCCGCGAGGTTCGGCTTCGCCCGCGGCGTAAACGGCAGCATCTGGATGAACTCGGTGTCCTTCTGGCCCGGCAGCTTCATCACGGTGTAGTAGGGCTGCATGCGCGTCGCCGTGCCGCCGCTGTCGAGCGCCGGCACTTCCCACTGGTCTTCCTTGCTATAGAAGACCTGCGCCTTGGTCATGTGGAACGTCGCGAACACCGACGCCTGGATCTTGAAGATCTCTTCCGGGTACCGGACGTGCTGCTGCAGGTCCTTCGGCATGTCGGACATCGGTCGCAGCATGCCTGGAAACACATTGCTGATCGTCAGCGCCAGCGGGTCGTTCGGCTCCGCCAGATAGAAGGTCGTCGTCCCGTCGTAGGCGTCGATCGAGATCTTCACCGAGTTGCGGATGTAGTTGATCTCGCCGTCCTTGGTGAGCGTCGTGGACGAGTACGGGTAGCTGTCGGTGGTGGTGTAGGCGTCCTGCAGCCAGACCAGGCGCCCATTCGTGAGCACAGGGTAGGGATCCGCGTCGAAATTCAGGAACGGCGCCAGCAACTGCACGCGCTTCGCGATCTGCCGGTTGAACATGATCCGGCTGTCCTTCGTGATCTGATTGGTCACGAGGATGTCAGTCGATCCGAACCGGAGCGCGAACAGCAGCTTGCGCATGAACCCGCCGATCGGGATGCCGCCCAGGCCGCGATAGGTCGTCATCACGTTCTCTTCGCCGCGCGGGTAGTGGAACTCAGGCGTCCGCGTGCCGACCAGCACGTAGTCGTTCGAGAGCTCGCCGAAGTAGATGCTGGGCTCGTCCACCGTCAGGTGCACCGTGGTTTCCGGCGGCAGGTTTCGGATGAAGAGGACCGGCAGGCCCTCTGTCGTCACCTGGTTGACCGGCCCGAGCGTGAGGCCGTAGCCGTGCGTGTACGACAGGTGCTCGTTCACCCACGAGCGGGTCGTCAGGTGCTCGGTGTTGAGCTCGCGTGCAGACAGCATCACCTGCCGGTACTTGCCGTTGATGCGATACCGGTCGTTGTCCACCGACTTGAAGTCGTAGTACGTCCGGATTTCCTGGATCTGGCTGAACGTCTGCAGCAGCGGCTGGTGATCCCACAGGCGGACGTTCTCGATTGTGTCGGCGTTGCGCGCGATGTCGAGCGGCGTGAGCGCGGCATCGCCGGACAATTCCCGTTCGTCGACGTGGTCGAGCGCATAGGCCCGGCGCGTCGCCGCGATGTTGTTGAGGATGTACGGCTGCTCTTTGTCCTGCTCGTTCGGCGTGACGACGAAGTTCTGGATGATGGTGGCGTAGAGCCCGCCAGAGAGCAGAATCGCGAGATAGCCGCCAACCGCCACCGGCAGCACCCAGCCGCGCTTCGTGAACCCGTACACGATCGACAGGCAGGCGCCCACGATCAGCACGGCGATCGTCGCGTGCTGAAAGGGCAGCCGCGCGTACACGTCCACGTAGGCCGCCCCGAACACGACCGTGGAAGGATTCAGCAACAGCCGGAAGATGTCGAGCCACGCGCCCCACGCGAGAATCGCGAAGACGGCCGCGCCCAGCAGCCCAAGGTGGCGGCGCGCCGAGGGCAGCAAGCTGACCCGCGGCCAGAACGCCACGCCGTACCGAGCTTCGAGCACGAAACTGCCCGAGAGGACATAGATCAGGCCCGATCCGATGAGCGCGAGCCACGCGACGACGAGCGACTGATCGCGCAGCGTCTGATAGATCGGCAGGCTGAACACGTAGAACGCCGGGTCGCGATGGAACAGCGGGTCGGGGTTGCCGAACGGCACCTGGTGCAGGAAGCTGAGCCAGTCCAGCCAGCTCTGCATCGACGCCGACCACGCCATCAGTGCCGCCACGATCAGCGCGACCGGCGTGCTCCATGACGCGAGCGCGCCGCCCTCGACCACGATCGGCCGTCCCGACTGGTCCTTGCCCAGCACGATGCGCGGCAGGCGAATGGAGGATCGGGCAAACCGGAGATTGGCGTAGAGCAGCACGAACACGGCGGCGAACGTGGCCGCGAACACCCAGGTCTGGGCGCTGAACGTCCTTAAGAAGACGGGGGCGTACCCCACCTCCCGAAACCACAGCCAATCCGTGTAGAAGACCGCCGACGACGGCACGGCGAACAGCAACACGATCGCCAGCAGGCCAAGAAACGCCAGGCCGCGCCGTCTGATCATCCTCAACAGCTTACAATAGGCCCTATGATTGCCGTCGCGTCACCCGCACCAGACTTTGCCCTTCGCAGCCATGCCGACCGCATGGTCCAGCTCTCCGATTTCCGCGGCAAGCAGAACGTCGTTCTGGCCTTCCACGTGCTGGCGTTCACGCCGGTTTGCGCGGTCCAGATGCAGGCGTACGAAAAGGATCAGGCCCGGTTTGCCGCGCTCGACACGCACATCCTGGCGATCAGCGTCGACGCCTCACCGGCCAAGAAGGCCTGGGCCGAGGCGCTCGGCGGCATCACGTTCGATCTCCTGAGTGACTTCCACCCCGTCGGTCACGTCGCGCGCGCCTATGGCGTGATGCGCGAGGACGGCATCACGGAACGCGCGATCGTCGTGGTCGACAAGGCCGGTAAGGTCGCGTGGACGAAGCTGTATCAGATTCCCGAGCAGCCGGACATCGATGAGCTGTTCAGAGCGCTCGAGCGTCTCTAGCGATCCAGCGGCCGGTAGTTCACATCCTGTATTCGCAGCCGCTCGAGCTGCGTCACCAGCCGCGACTTGAAGTCATCCAGATTCCGCTTCGCCGCAGGCGTCCACGCAACTTCTGCCAACGCGCTGATGCGCGGGAACGCCATGTACTCGACAGCTTTCGGGTCCGGCAGATATTCCGTCCACAACTGGCCCTGCATGCCGAGTATGTGCTTTCTGAACTGTGGCTCGAGGGTCGCGGGCATCGGTTCCCAGTTGTAAACCTTCTCGAGCGGAATGAAACCACCGATGGCGAGCGGCTCGTTTGTGTGGTCGCGCGTTTGATAGGCGTCGAAGTAGGTAAAGCCGTTGTCGGCGAGCACCGCGTCGTGGCCTGATTGGGCCGCGGCGATCGCGCCCTTCGTTCCCTGCCAGCTCATCACTGTCGCATTTTGCGCGAGCCCGCCCTGCAGGATTTCGTCCCAGCCGATCAGCCGGCGCCCATGCGACGTGAGGAACGTGTCCATCTGCCGGATGAACCAGCTTTGCAGCTCGTCCTCGGTCTTGAGGTCGAGCGACTTCATCTTCGCCTGAATCTTCGGATTCGCTTTCCACTGCGTCTTCACCGCTTCGTCGCCGCCCACGTGAATCCACGGGCCCGGAAACAGCGCCATCGTTTCTGTCAGCACATCCTGCATGAACGCAATCGTGGAATCGTCCGTGTTGAGCAGATACGGCGACACGCCCCAGTGCGTGCGCGCCTGGACGATATCCGACGTGCTGCCGAGTTCCGGATACGCCGAGACCACTTCCTGCGAGTGGCCGGGCATCTCGATTTCCGGGATGACGGTGATGAAGCGCTCGGCTGCGAAGGCGACGACCTCGCGGATGTCGTCCTGGGTATAAAAGCCGCCGTAGCGCTTGCCGTCGAACGGCATCTTCGTGACGTCGCTCATCTCGTGGCCGATGGCCGTCTCCGGCCGCCAGCCGCCGATTTCGGTGAGCTTCGGGTACTTCTTGATCTCGAGTCGCCAGCCCTGGTCGTCCGTCAGGTGCCAGTGAAAGCGGTTCATCTTGTGCTGCGAGAGCAACTCGATGTATTTCTTGACGAATTCCTTCGGCATGAAATGGCGCGAGACGTCGAGGTGCGATCCGCGCCATGAAAATCGGGGCGTGTCCTCGATTGTCACTGCCGGCACACGCCAGGCGACGCCCGCTACAAGGGCCTCGCGGTAGATCGGCGCCGGCAGCAATTGCCGCAGCGTTTGCAGACCGTAGAACACGCCCGCCGGCGCGACCGCGCGAATGGTCACGCCCTTCGTCGTCGCTTCGAGCTGATAGCCCTCGGTCCCGAGGGTCGCGGCGAGCGCCGCTTGCTCGCGCAGCGCGATGAAACCGGCGGCAGGCACCTTGCCGGTTCGCACCGGAAGATCGAACCCGGTCGCCGGTCCCAGCATTGTTGCCAGACGACGGCCCAACGACGAGAGCGATGCGTCGGTGACGATGATGGTTGATGAGCTGAGAGTAAAGGCACCGGTTCCTGGCGTCAGCGTTGCGGGCAGAGGCACGAGGGCGAGCGGTGCTGGCGCTGTTTGACCTAAGAGCGCGGTGGACATGAGCAGAGTCGCGATGCCGAGGCGTGCAGGCGTCATGGGCGCCACGATAACACGTGACTTGGGCTCACCATGGAGTTCCATGGAGATCCATGGAGAAGATTGGGTTTAGCTCCTGAGCCCTAAACCCTAAGAACCTCCATGGATCTCCATGGCCCTCCATGGTGAACGTCTTCCTAGCGGGCCGTGTCGAGTCCGACCCGCAACGCGACGCCTGTGACGTTTGCGCCAGAGGCTGCGTCGCGCACCACGACATCGACCAACTCGAATCGCCGCGACCCTGCCGGCAGGACGACGGAAATATTCTGCCACTCGTCGCCGGTGATGGAGAGCTGGTCCAAAACGCGGCCCCCATTCCTGACTTCGATCAGGACCGCAGGCGGTGCGCCGGGTGCGCGCCTGATCGGCAAATTGACTGGGCGGCCAGTGGCCGGCAGGAAAATCGCAAACGCGCTTCCGGCCTCCCGATAACGCTGCGAGTCGTCGTGGTTCCAGAGCTCGGACAGTCCGAAACCCCAATGTTCGAGATCGGCGTCGTTCCGGAGCGCGACGGCCCGCGGCGGCAAGCTCACAACCAGAACGCCGGTCAGGAGCCAAGGCAGCCATCGCGACCGGCTGGGTGGAGGCGCCTCGGCCGTTCCCGCGAGCACGCCGCAATAGAGCCAGAACAGAAACGCAAACTCCGGGACGAGCAACGGATGTCCTGTGAGCCACGTGCCGATGGCGGCGGCGATGGCCAGGAGGAGGCTTCCGCGGAGCGCGTCTGGCTTGGCGAACTGCGCGCGCGCTCCGGCGGCCAGAACCGCGGCGAGCCACCAGATCATGGCGCCAAAGCCGACGACGCCTTGCTCGGCCAGCACCTGCATGAAGTTGTTATGCGCGTTTTCCCGGCGGGCCCAACCGATTGCCGCCAGGGCGTCGCCGACGTAGGCGTACGACGCGTCATAAAACTTGTGGATCCCGACGCCGAACACCGGCGCGTCCGCGAACATCCGCGCGCCGCCCTCGAGCATGAGTCGCCGGAAGCCGACCGCGTATGAGATGGCGCCATTGCGGCCAGCGGGGTTCGAGATGAACAGCCACGCGCCCGATCCGATCACGATGACGGCGATCCCAATCATCAGAAGCTGACGGCGCCCGCTGACACGGACATTCGGGTGGGCCATCGCCACCACCGCGGCGCACGCGGCCATGGCGATCGCGATTCGGGAGCCTGCGATCCAGATGCCCATGGCCACGAGGGCCAGCATCAGTCCGACGCCGGCCCGTCGCACAGCAGATCCGCCGAACAGCCCGAGCCCCGCC
>Ga0163162_10006791_pt1 | contig 11101 bp, 6 predicted proteins | sample S55metaG_FD_115310 | JGI IMG/M metagenome (GOLD analysis project Ga0163162, IMG submission 115310) | Switchgrass rhizosphere microbial communities from Kellogg Biological Station, Michigan, USA - S5-5 metaG | ecosystem: Host-associated > Plants > Roots > Rhizosphere > Soil | place: USA: Michigan...
ACCAACACCGCGACCCGCACGGATTCCGACGAGGCGCTGGCGCTGTTGATGGAAGTGCTCGACGAAAATCCCTGAGCATTCAAGCCAGGACGGGCACCGCCCTTCCTGGCTTTCGAGATGCGCTTCTCAGCCCCGCGGTTCGAGCTCGTAGGCGGGCTCAACGAGGGTGAACGCCAGCCTCAGTCCTATGGTTTCAACGTCAAAGTATACTTTGACTCACCCGGCAGAAACGGCGTTGCGCGGCCCTTTACCCAGTCCTCGTGGCCGGCGCCGTAGAACGGCGATAGCGGGTTGTCGCTCTGGCCGGCGGGCATGTGGAAATAACCGAATTCCTCGTGGCCGGGCTCCACGGCGAAGCGCTCGGACGCACCGAAGCTCGACGCCGCGACGCGCGGCATGTTGCTGTCGCCGGGCAACTCGTCGGCGGGCATGTCGAGCAGGCGGCTCAGGCCGGGCAGCGCGGCGCTGAGCGGATGGCTGATTTTCGCCGTGTTGGATTCGCCCCAGGTGCGCGCGGCAAGGCCACCGGGCTTGTCGGCGAGTTTCTTCGTAGCGCGCTCTGCGCACTTGCGCAGCAGGTCGTCCCAGTTTTCGTAGCCCGGTGGCAGCAGGTTCGCAGGGTGCTGCAACAGAATGGCAGTGACTAAGACTTCGGCCTGGGCGAGGCGTGGCATCTTGAAATCGTCGAACTTGACTCGCACTGCCGCGGCGAATCCGTCGAGTATCGTGTCGGTGACTTCGCTGCGGAAGCTGCGCGCGAGGCGGTAACCGACCGATGCCGGATCGGCACGATCGTTCCAGTCGTCCGCGAGTTTCCTCGCCTCGACGACGGCGGGCGAATCGGCGGCGCCTGCCAGCGTCCTGAGCAGGAGGTCATGCCAGTGCTCGAGGAAGATGGCGCGGTCGTCGAGCTGGATCGCGAGCATGTCGTCCGGGGCGAATTGTTCCTTTGCTTTCAGGTCGTCGCGTATTTGGCGCGCGCGCGCGCCGAGATCGTACCCGCCGTCGCCGAGGTGCGCGTAGTCGAGCCCTTCGAAATCCATGGTGCGCGCATTTGCCGTCCACAATCGCTGCGCGGGCGGATTCGACAGACGCGGATATTCTTCCGGCTTCAGCCAGCCGTTCCAGCCCGTGCCGGCGGCGCTCCAGTCCGATGGCAGCAGCGGATCGTAGTTGCCTTCGCGTTTCGGAATACGGCCGGCAATCGTCCATGCGATATTGCCTGCCTTGTCGCCGGCGACGAAATTCTGCGGCGGCATGCCCGACCGGTTTGCAGTCTCGATCGCTTCGTCGACGGTCTCGGCCACGTCGAGGTGCGCGATCTCGGTGTTGAGCGCGCCGGGCTGCAGCGCCGTCCAGGCGAGGGCGAGCGGGGTGCCGTCGGTGTCTTCGCCAAGAACGGGTCCCCATTCGGTGTCGCGCACTTCCAGCGACTCGTCAGCCGCGCCATGCACCTTGATAGTTTCCGTCGTCACTTGCAGGGGCCGCGTGCCGGACTTGCTGTGATAACGCGTCTTGTCCGCCGCATCGGGAACGACGCGAACCCAGTCCATCCAGTCGCCGTAGCTGTTCGTGAACGCCCACGCGACATGGCGGTTGCTGCCGGCGACGAGGGCAGGGACGCCGGGCAGAGTGACGCCGATTAGATCGATCGTTTCTCCACTGCGGCGCGGGTTGGGATACATCAGCCGTGCGCGGAACCAGATATTCGGCACGCGCAGGTTCAAGTGCATGTCGTTGGCGACGAGTGCTGCATGCGTCGATGTCAGCGCACCGTTCACGGCAAAACTATTACTGCCCGGTGTTTTGCGCTCCATGCTCTCACCGGGAACGCGCAGCAGTTTCGGATCGACCTTGCCAAGGTCGAGGTCCGTTGCCGGCGGCAGCAGCGGGTAGGGCATCGGCGGACCGAGGAGCGGCGCATCCCATGGACCGCCGCTGGCCGAGAGGAACTTGTACGCCGATTCCGGCAACGCGGCGCGGATCTTCGCAAAGGCGAGCTCGCGCGCGTTCGTCGTATCGACCAGATCGAAGAACATCGCATCCATGACGAGAACGCTGTCGGCCAACGTCCAAGGATTCGGTTTGGCTTGCAGCAGCCAATACTCCCAGGGCCGCGAGCCGAGCGCCCCGAGACCGGCGTTGACGCCCGCGCTGTAGGCCTCGAGCGCAGCTCGATCTTCGGCGGTCGCGTCCGCGAGCACCTGTGCCGCGCGCGCGCGCATGCGGAACGGCCTGCGCTGCTTGTCCATCGGCAATGCCGCAGCGCCGACCAGTTCGGCCAACTCGCCTGCCGCGGCGCGGCGCATGAGGTCCATCTCGAAGAATCGCTCCTGCGCGTGGACAAAGCCGAGCGCGCGTGCCACGTCGATGCGGCTGTTGCCGCGAATCGTGGCGGTACCGAGCGCATCGCGCTCGACCTTCGCCGGCGAAGACAGGCCGGTCACGGTCAATTCGCCGTCGAGTTGCGGCACGCTGCCACGTAACAGAAGCCACACCGTTACCACGATGGCGACCAGGAGGACAAGCAGGGCGAGCAGCAGGCGTTTCAACAGCGGGCGGCGCTTTCGCATCGTTGGCAATCGGGTAGTCTCGCGGGAGGCCCGAATAGTAGCGCAGTGCGCCATCGCCCTGCCTGCAGAAGCGATGCTATGCTGCGCATCTGCGTAATGGGGCGATGCGCGGCGTGACCGAATATCTCGACGACAGCAAGACGATGCCGGAGCCGACAGTCGCGCTGATCCGCCGCATCCGCGATGGTGACGGCGGCGCGCGCGACGTCCTGCTCAAGCGTTATCTGCCGGTATTGCGCCGCTGGGCGCATGGCCGCCTGCCGGCGTCGGCACGTGACCTGAGCGACACCGACGATCTGGTCCAGGTGACGCTGCTGCGCGCCTTGAAGAACATCGACGAGTTCGACGCGCGCCATACCGGCAGCTTCCTCGCTTACCTGCGGCAGATCCTGCTCAACCAGGTGCGCGACGAATTGCGCCGTCAGCAACGGCGTCCCGGCGGTGCCGAACTCGATACCGAATTGCCGGACCTGGAAACGCCGCCGCTGGTCGAACAGATGCTCGGTCACGAACGCGTCCGCGCCTACGAGCGCGCCCTGGCGCAGCTGCCCAAGCGCCAGCAGGAGCTGATCGTGATGCGCATGGAGTTCGGCATGAGCTATCCGGAGATATCCGCCGAGGTCGACAGCACGCCGGATGCGGTCCGCGTCATGGTCGCGCGCGCCATCGTGCTGCTGTCGCGCGAGCTCGGCGGCGACGGTGCCGGTTCGTAGCGCGGCCGAACACGGCACGAGCCAGCGAGTGATACGTTCCGGGTCAGGCAGGCGCGTGGTATCGGGAATATTGTCCGTCCTTGCATTGGCTGGTTTGCTCCGACTGATGATTGCGAGCGCGGAGACGGCACCTACGCTCGCCACCGTGCTCGTCACAGGAGTGCAACCGGGACCAGGGTTATGGAAGGTATCGAACGGCGAACATGTGCTGTGGATTTTGGGCACCCTCAGGCCTTTGCCGCAAAAGATGTCATGGCGCTCGAAGGAGGTGGAGGCCGTGGTCGCCCAATCGCAGGAGGTGCTTGGTCTGTCGAGAGCGACGCTAGGACTGAATCTTTTCAGTAGCCTTCCAGAGCTCGCGGCGTGGCGTCGAATCAAGCGGCTGCCGGATGGCCAGCGCTTGGCAGACGTGTTGTCGCCGGACACATTCGCGCGATGGTCGAGCTCGAAGCGGTTATTCCTGGGCGCCGACGACGATGTAGAACGCCTGCGCCCGCGTTACGCCGCAGCGACACTGTACGACGCGGCACCGGATCATGCAGGACTCACGGACGCATATGACATCAGGGATGTTGTCAAGCGCGTTGCCAGAAAGCACCGCGTTCGCATCGTGACAAACGACTTCAAGATCCAAGTCGATGATCCGAGAACACGGATCGAGGCGCTGGAGCATGCGCCTCCCGACGCCGACGCTGCCTGCATGGACGCCACGTTGAACCGTCTTCAGGAGGATCTGCAAAACATGGGGCTGCGCGCCAACGCTTGGGCGACAGGAGACATCGAGACGCTGCGCAAGCTGCCATACGTCGAGCAGGAGAGCGCATGCCTTGAAAGTATCGGAAACATCGAAGGGCTCGCCGGATCCGTGCAGGAACTCAGGACACGTCTGGCAAGAGACTGGATTCGCAGCGCTCGGATCGCACTCGATGAAAATCGAAGTTCAGTGGCATTGCTGCCCATTGACGAGATGTTCTCGAAAACCGGAAGACTGGCACAGCTGCGCGATATGGGCTACCTCGTCGAGGAGCCGAACGATGCGTTTTGAGGCAGGTCGATCGGGAGCTTTCCGGCTAGATGCGCGATGTTCGCTTTTCCGCTGCCGTCACGTTAATTCGTAATAAACCGGATTTCGCGAAAAAGCAGGACTACTCATGCCACCAGAAACCTATCGCGACTCCAGCCAGCGCAGCGACGGCCTCGAGCAGGTTGCCGCGCGCATCGCCGACGAGCAGCCGGTCAACTGGCTCAGTGTCGACGAAACGACCGACGTCGTTTCCGTCAGCGGCTTGCGTGAGATCGAGCAGCTGGCGCAGGGCTTCCGCCACATGCAGGTCAGCGCGGTCGCGCCGAAGACGCCGAGCTCGAACCGCTTCCGCTTCGGCGCGCTGCAGGTGCTCGAGCCGCTCGGCAGCGGCGCGCAGGGAGAAGTCTGGCGCGCCTACGATCCGCTGCTCGATCTGCAGGTTGCGCTGAAACTGCGCAAGGTCGACTCCGATACCTTGTCGCACCAGTTCCTCGAGGAAGCGCGCCGGCTGGCGCGCGTGCGCCAGGCCAACATCCTCAGTGTCTACGGCGCCGCCGTACACGACGGCCGCGCCGGCCTGTGGACCGAACTGGTGCGCGGCTCGCCGTTGTCCGAGCTGCTGACGCAGCATGGCCCGTTCCCGGCCGACGAAGTGCGAGGCATCGGCCTCGATCTGTGCCATGCGCTCGCCGCTGTGCATCGTCACGGCGTCGTGCATGGCGACGTGAAGGCCGCGAACGTCATGCGCGAGGTATCCGGGCGCATCGTGCTGATGGATTTCGGTGCATCGCGAGAGTTCGATGCGGCCGACGCGCGCGTCATCTCCGGGACATTGTGTTACCTCGCGCCGGAAGTGCTGCGCGGAACCGCGCCGTCGCCGGCCAGCGATCTGTATGCGCTCGGCGTGCTCTTGTTCCATCTGCTCAGCGGCGCCTATCCGTATGCCAGCAGCAAGCTCGAAGAACTGCTCGACCTGCAGGAGCGCAGGCAGCGCCTGCGCCTCGCCGACCTCAAGCCCGGGCTGCCCGCGGATCTGGTGAGGGCGGTCGAGCAGGCGATCGACTCCGATCCGGCACGGCGCCATGCCAGTGCATTGGCATTTGCCGCCGCGCTCATGCCGAAGCCGGCACGTGCACATCCGGCCAGGACATGGGGCGTGCTCGGCATCCTGATCGCCGTGGTCGCGATGCTCGCTGCCCTGGTCTGGCGCGGCAGCGGCGGCACCTGGCAGGCGGATGCGCAGTTCCAGCGTGTCGGTGCACTCGGCCCCGCGGCGTTGGCCGACGGCGCCAGCATAGCGATGGGCGACCGGCTCATGCTCGAATTCCGCAGCGACCGTCCGGCTTATGTATACATTTTCGACGACGACGGTTCGGGCACGACCGGTGTGCTGTTTCCGCTGGCGGAGGTCGAACCGGCCAATCCGCTCGCCGCCGGCACCAGCTATCACTTGCCCGGCAAGAAGGCCGGCACGTCGGTCGCCTGGACCGTGAGCAGCCACGCGGCGCGCGAGGAGTTCATCGTCATCGCCGCCACGTCGGCGCAGCCGGAACTGGAGCAGGTGATTGCCGGCTGGCAACGCGCCGGCAGCGCGGAGCCGGGCGCGGCCCGCGGCGCACTGGGGTTGAGTGCGGCGCCTGACGAAAACGAAATCGCCAGCGCGGCACTGCGCCAAGTCCTGCAGCGCGTCGAGCGCGACGGCCAGCTGCGTCACTGGCGCTTCGTGTTTCCACACGCCACGTCTCCTGAAGGTTGACTCGGCCTGACGTTTTGCAATGTGCGCGGCATCGCCGCGCGCAGCGTCATTTCCGCGTTATCATCGCTCGAACCTGGACACCGCCGCACGCCGGCGCTGTCGAGCGATGCGCTTGTGCGTGACGATGCAACCAAGCGATTCGAGCAGACGACTTGATCAGGGGTAAAAGCGTTGTTCGATGACGTTCCCTACCTGCCGCGCCACTGGCTGGCAGCCTTGCTGTTGACCATCGCTGTCCCGCTGCACGCGGCATCCGCCGACGTCGCCGCGAGCGTCGAAGCGATCGAACGGGCGAGCGGCGCCGGCGACTTCGATGTCTCGCTGCGCCTCAGTGGCGAATTGCTCGAGCACACACGTGACGGCGACGCCGTTCGCATCATGGCGCTGCAAGCACGGGCCGATGCCCTGGTCGACGCCGGCGAGTGGACGAAGCAGAGCGCCGCATTGCATGCAGCAATCGGCAGGCTGCCGGACCCAAGCGTGCGCGAGGCGCTGGAAATCTGTTTCAGCGCGAATGATGCAGTCAACTCGAGCAGCTATCCGACCCTGCTCGAAGCGGCGCACAAGGGCCTGGAGCGGAACTTCCGCGAGCCGCGGACGTTCGTTGCAGAAATGCACGCCGCAGCGGCCAAGGCGCTGGTCGGCAGCGCAAAGCCCGATCCGGCGCACGACGAGGCGCAAGCGGCGCTGACCGCCTGGCACGTCGAGCGCGGTTTGCGCGCGCGCCGCTACGAAATTACCATGAACCTGATCCTGTCGCAGATCGAACAAGGCCAGGGCCAGTCGGATACGGCGTTGCAGCGGGCCGTCACTGCCGGCAGGCTGGCCGCGGAGGCCTTCGGTGAGGGCAGCCTGACGCGCACCCGTGCCAACGATCAGCGCGCGGCGGTGCTCGAGGCGCTAGACCGCTTTGCCGAGGCGCGCGAATTGCGCGAGGCCACGCTGAAGGCGACGCGCGAGCACTATGGCGATCATCACCTGCGCACGGCGCAGGCCGAAGGCGCGCTGGGCGCGCACCTGCAGCGCACCGGCAACTATGCGCCTGCGCGCGAGCACTACGCGGCAGCCGAATCGATCATGCGCGCGCGGCCGGATGCCGGTTTGCGCGAGCGTGTCATCCTCGCCAACAACTACGCGAACCTGCTGCAGGAAATGGGCGACGAAGATGCGGCGCTCGCGCACTACCGTATCGCATTGGACCTCGTCACCGACGACCGCACGCGTGCCGTCATCCTGACCAACATCGGCAACACCGAATTTCGCCTGCAGCGTTACGAGCAAGCCATTGCCGACTTCAACCAGGCACTGCCGCTGCGCGAGAAGGCCGAAGGCAAGGACGCTCCGGGCCTGAGTTTCGCGCTCGAGGGTCTGGGCTCGTCGGTGCTCGTACTCAAGCGTTATGCCGAGGCCGAGAAGTACTTCGCCCGTGCCATTGAATTGCGCGGCAAGAATTCGGCGCCGAACCACTCGCAGCTCAACGTGCTCAACTTCGGCCTCGCGCTGGCGCGCTGGGGCCAGGGCAACGACGCGGACGCATTCCGCCTCGCCGTGCAGACGGCGGAACGGCAGCAAGGCTTGCTGGGCTCCCTTGCGACCGGGTTCTCCGAGCAGCAGAGCGTCGCCTTCGACAACCTGCTGGTGCCGGCGACGCCGCTGGCGGTCACGATCGCCGCGCAGCATGGCGACGCCGGCGAGATAGCGACCGCGTGGCGGCTGGTGATGGTTGAACGCGGCTTGATCGCGCGCGCGGAGTCGCGCCGCCTCGCGATCGCGCGCGCCAGCGCCGACCCGCAGCTCGCGCAGCTGTATCGCGACTGGCGCGCAGCGAACTCGGCGCTCGGCGATGGCTGGATCAGCAGCCGCACCAGCGCAGCGAAGATGAGCGAGCTTCAGGCCGCGGCCGAAGCGGCCGAACGCACACTCTGGGCGAAACTCGGCCGCCGCCAGGACAATCCTGCCGACGCAGCCGGGTCCGTCGCGGACCTCGCGCAGGCCTTGCCGAAAGAAGGATTGCTGATCGCGTTCACCGAAGGCGTGAGCCGCGATCCCGCGCGCATCGTCAACGCCGGCGTCGCGCAGGCTCCCGAAGATTTGTATGCCTTCGTGCAGCGTCCGCGTGCGGCGCCGAAGTTGCTGCGCATCGGCCGTGCCGAGGCGTTGGCGGCGCAGACCCGCGCCTGGTATGCCGCGTTGCGCGATCCGCGTTCCGATCCGGCGCAGCTGCACCGGCGCGGCGATGACCTGCGTCATGACCTGTTCGATCCGCTCGGTGCCCTGGCAAGCCGGCAGACCTTGTTCGTCGTTCCGGTCGGCGAACTCTTTCGCGTCAATCTTGCCGCGCTGCCCGGTTCATCCGCCGATCACTACCTGATCGAATCCGGCCTGCGCGTGCACACGCTGTCGCACGAAGGCGACCTGCTGCTCGGCGCGTCGGCAACAGCGGGCGGCAGGATTCTGCTGGCGGGCGCGCCGCAATTCGGCATGCCGGGTGGAAAAGTGGACAATGCGACAGCGTCGAGCGCACGTCAGCTCTGCGCGCGTGTCGCCGAGCAGGGTTTCGCCCCGATTCCGGGCGCCGAACGCGAACTCGATGGCTTGCGCGTTGTTTTGCGTTCCGCACTCGGCACCAACGCGCGCGTCGATATGCTCGACGGTGCGCAGGCGACCAAGGAGCATGTGCTGGCCGCACTCGACGGTGCCGATGTCGTGCACCTGGCGACGCACGGTTTCAGTTTCGACGAAAGTTGCGGCGCCGCCGAGTCGACGCGCGGCATCGTGCTCGACCATTCGACTGCCGGACCGGCGCCGGCCGCCCAACCGCTGTCGGGCCTCGCCTTCAGCGGCGCCGACGTCGGCAGCGGCCACGCGCCGGTCGGCGTGCTCAGCGCCGGCGAGATGAGCACGGCCGACCTGTCGCACGCCGGCTGGGTCGTGCTGTCGGCCTGCGATTCCGGCCTTGGCCCGATCGGCCGCACCGAAGGCGTGTTCGGCATGCGCCGCGCACTGCGTCTTGCCGGTGCCCGCACCGTCGTCATGAGCTTGTGGGAAGCCGACGACACGGTAACTGCCGACCTGATGCAGGCCCTCTACCGCGCGCGCTTCGGCGAACACCGCAACGTGCCGGACGCGATGGCGCGCTCGATGCGTGCGATCCTCGATGCGCGCCGCGCGGCGCATCAGTCGACGCATCCATACTACTGGGCGGCATTCGTCGGCGAGGGTGGCTGGCGCTAAAGGACGGTCGGGCAGGCGAGCCGAGCGCGTTCGCTCATCCCTGATCGTTGAAGGGGTCAGATTCCGTTATGGGAGTTCAACGGAATCTGACCGTTAATCAGGATCGAAATGATCCACCGATCCATGCGCTTGCCCGTGTGCGCCGTGATCGATTCGTGCGGCTCGATCTCGCGTTCGCGCTTGATCCCCTCGGGCGTGATCTCGTAGAACCATGCAAGCGCGATCCAGAACGGAAACCCGATCGCCGCCGCGATCATGGTCCAGCGCAGCACCCATTCCGGCCCGTGAAACGTAGGCAGCTCTTGTTCCGCCACCTGAACCAGCAACCACGCGCTCGCGGCGCAGATCGCCGCCGCGCGATATATGTTTCGGCGCTTGAGTTCGGCGAAGAACGATGGTCGCGTCATCGATCCCTTCTCATTGCGGCAGCGTCACCTTGAACTCGAGCTTCGCGAGTTGCTCCGGCGCGGAACTGATCCGGCGCAGGAACGGCAGCCAGCGCGGATCGTCGTGCAACGGATCGAACATCGGTTCGGTCAGCGCGCTCGACAGCTGCGGGTCGCGGATCACAACGGCCTTGTCCAGCCATTCGAACGCGGCATCGGTCTGGCCGCGGTAAGCGTAGACCGTCGCGATCGACACCGGCTGATCCTGGGCGAACTTGTCGACGAGCGCCTTTAGCGCCGCATCGGCTTCCTTGCTACGGCCGAGCCCATGCAGCGCCATGGCTACGGCGACCATGCGCGTCACTTCATCCGGCTCGGCCTCGGCTTCCTTCAGGGCGGCGGCAGCGTCGCGCTTGCCGGCCAGAAGGGCGAGCGCGACGCCGCTGGGGACACCGGCCACCTCCGGGCTGAGGCGAAGCGTCGCGCGATACTCGTCGATGGCAGCGTCCCATTGCCGCGCGCTGTACAGGACAATCGCCATGTTGTAATGCGCCGTCGGATTTGTCGGATCGTGGGCGAGGCGATACTCGAACAGGCGTCGCGCCTCTTCGAGGCGACCGGTGGCAATGAGCATGGTGGCCGCGGCATTGAGCGAGACGAGGTTGCCGGGCTCCAGTTCGAGTGCGCGCTGGTGGAACCGTGCCGCCGCCTGCAGATCGAATTCGAAGTCCGAGGCCACCCGCGCGAGTGCTCCCATCGCGACCACATTGTCGGGGTCGGTAGCCAGAGCGTTGTTCGCCGCCTCCTTGACCAGGCGCACGCCTTCCACCGTCGGTCGCTCGCCGAAGAGCGCCTGGTTCACGTAGACCCGCGACAACCCCGCCCATGCACGCGCCTCGTTCGGCGCGATCGCGAGCGCCTGTTTGTAGACCGATGCTGCCTGCTCCCGCCCCGCCTTGCTCTGCTGATCGACCAACGCCTGCGCCTGCAGGATCAACGGGTAGGCCTTCGGATCTACCGGCTTCGCGGTCGGCGCCGCGCCGAGCAGCTTGATCTTGAGCTGCGTCACAACCGCGGCGGCGATCTCGTCCTGCACCTTGAAGATGTCGTCGAGCGTGCGGTCATACGTATCGGACCACAGATGCGAGCCGTCGCTGGCGCGAATGAGCTGCGCCGTGATGCGCACCTTGTCGGCCGACTTGCGCACGCTGCCTTCGAGCACCGAGGCAACGTGCAGTTCGCGCGCGATCTCCGGGATCGAGATCTCCTTGCCCTTGAACGCAAAGGACGACGTGCGCGCGATCACGCGCAGCTTCGGCACCTTGGCCAGCAGGTTCAGCAGCTCTTCGGAAATGCCGTCGGAGAAGAATTCATTGGCCTTGTCGTCGCTCATGTTGACGAGCGGCAGCACCGCG
>Ga0163162_10006792_pt1 | contig 11100 bp, 9 predicted proteins | sample S55metaG_FD_115310 | JGI IMG/M metagenome (GOLD analysis project Ga0163162, IMG submission 115310) | Switchgrass rhizosphere microbial communities from Kellogg Biological Station, Michigan, USA - S5-5 metaG | ecosystem: Host-associated > Plants > Roots > Rhizosphere > Soil | place: USA: Michigan...
GCACGCAGACGTGCGGCGCACGCAGACGTGCGGCGCACGCAGACGTGCGGCGCACGCAGACGTGCGGCGCACGCAGACCGTGCGGCGGGCGGACCGGCGGGCGCCCGGCGCGCCGGATCGCGGAAAAACTGACTGACGGGCGACTTCTGGTCTGTAGCGGACAGAAATCTAACGCACTCGCCGGAATTTTTGGACACGCTGGCCCGTGTTGACTTCAGTCGTGTAGACGTCCCCCTGCGCGTCCGCCGTGATTGCGGACGCGCCCGCAACCAGGCACGCCACCACGGTCAATCGCGCTGCTTTCACGCCTGTCATGGCGTCACCTGATCGCAACAGGCGCGACCGTCGATCCGGTGCCGCCCTGAATCTTCAGTGGCTCGACGACGAGCGCAAATTCGTGAGCCTGCCGCGCCGCCAGCTCGTCGAGGCGCAGATTCTCGAGCAGGTGAATGCCGTTGACGACGAGAAAGATCTGATGCACGGGACCGGCGAGTTGCGGATCGGGGTTGGGCGTGACCTCGACGGCGCCGTTATCAGAGCCCACGAGCATCGGGTCCTGTTTCGCGAGCCATTCCGCGGCGGCGGTGCCGAGTCCCGGGCTCGTGCGCTGATAGCGCGCGTTGTCCTTGCCCCAGAGCGTGCCCCATCCCGTGTGAATGAGGACCGCATCCCCCGGCTGCAGCGCGAGCTTCTGCGCGGACAATGCCTGCTGCAGATCCTGCGGCGTGATCTCGTACGTGTCCGGGAGTACCGATGTCTTCTTCAGCGCTGCGACGTCGATGAGAACGCCGCGCGTCATGAGTGTGCCCACCTGCTGAACACCGAGCTTGGTGAAGCCTGTGCGACTCGCGACGTCATCGAGCTTGAAGCAATTGTACATGCTGGAGTTGATCATCTGGTGACTGAACGTGTCGAACTGCGTTCCGACCTGTCCGATCTCGGACACGACCAACTCTTCGTTCGAGCCACGATGATTGGTGCCGGGATCCTGGCGACTGCGCTTGGTGATGATCTCGAATCGCCGCCCTGCGGAAAGCGGAATGCCTTCGGCCAGCACGCGCCCCAGCTCGAAGACTTCGCCGGTCTTGATGAGACGAGCCGCGCGAAGGACGGTCTCGGGCTTCATGTGGTTGCCCGAACCGCGCTCGTCTCCCGCACCCCACTTGGATGGACAGCGCTGATTGTCGGCAGGCGGTCGCCACGACTGCGCAGCGGCGTGACTTGCGAAGACGAGCACTGCGAGTGCGAACAACGACGTCGTGCGCATTCGATCTCTCCCGTTTCATGAAATCGTCAACTCCCAACACCCAATTCCCAACCCCCAAGGAAACGAGCTGTTTGGGAGTTGGGAGTTGGGAGTTGGAAGTTGGGCGTTGACGCGCGATCAGACGCGCCGTTCGCGTCATCTAAAGCGGGTCTCTGGCGTCTCTACTGCGTGCTCGACGTCTTCACCGCATCGTTGCGAACGGGTCCCTTGACCGTGCGATGCGACAGCATCTGCCATTGTCCATTGCGCTTCGCATACAGCCGTTCGAACCAGACGTGCATGTGATTGGCCTGGCCATTCGATTGCGGAAGGTAGAAGTAGCGGCCCAGGGTGATCGCAATATCGCCGTGCAACTCGACCTGCACGTGATCGAGCTCGCGATAGATGTACGGCGACGGCTGCCGCTTCACATATTCAATCCAGCTCGCCTTGGTGTCCACCTTGAGTGGTGCTCCGCCATCGACCCACCCATCGCCATGCGTGAAGAGAAACGTCGGCGCCAGCGCTTTCTCGAGAAACGCCGTGTCACCGCGCACGACGGCCGCCTCTGTCGCTTTCTCGAAAGCGATCACTTCGGCGATCGCCGCGCTCTCCGCGCTGCCAGGTGCGGGCGTCCCCGGAGGCACCAGGCTCGGAGGTGCACTCGTCTTCGGCCGCCAGGCAGGATCGTTGGCTGATTGTGCCGTCAACGCCACTATCAGCACTGCAATCAGAGCGAAGGACATCAGGAAGGCGCGCATGATCAAGCTCCTTGCTAAGAGCGAGCAACAGTCTCGCCCGCCATTCGATAGGCGTCGAAGATCAACGACACGGCACGAGCGCAGTCGCGGGCGGTCGCCGGTGGCGGCTCCCCCCGACCGATCCGATTGAGACATTCATTCACGACTTTGGGCCAGCCGCTCAGATAGCCCTCCGGCGCCCGTTTTGTCTCGTCGCGCCCGGGTCCGACGATTTGAACGCCTTCGCCACCGGCGGTCGTGGCCTTCAGGAACACTTTCTCTGCCGACAGCTTCCGCTCTTGATCGCCGGCGGTGCCGGGAAATGTGTAGCTGGCTTCGTTCAGGAACACCGTGCCACCCGGCGTGCGCAATGTGACGTGCGCGTAATCCTCGATCTCCCGTTTGTGAATCGCGTGACTCGTCACCGCAGAGACGACGCTCGGTTCTTCCGACGTGATGTAGCGGAACAGGTCGATGCCATGGATCCCCAGGTTGATCAGCGCGCCGCCGCCGGCATCGGCTTTCGAGAGCATCCATGGGCTACCGAGGTCCAGGTATCGCTGAACTCCAGGCTGGTTGAACCGGAAGAGCATGTGCGAGATGGTCCCCAGCTCGCCTCGCTGCCTCATCTCGACCGCGGTCTCGGCAAACAGGCTGTAGCGAAACGGCATCGGCACGGCGGCCCATGCGTGCTTCGATTCCGCCAGATCCGCGAGCTCGTTGACGGTCTTGTCGTCGATGCCCCACGGCTTCTCCATCAGAAACGGAATGCCGGTGTCGACGAGGAATCGAAACTCCGCGGGCATCGCCACGTGCCGCCCCAGCGCGACGACGAACTCGGGCTTCGTCTTTTCGATCATGAGGCGATAGTCGGTGTATGGCGTGCTGTTGTATTGACCGGCCCACTTCGCGGCGATCGCGGCATCAGGCGCGTGCACACCCAGGATGTCGACTTGCTCACTTTGGAGAATCCGAAGGTAGTTCGGCGTGGAAGTCGCGTGATAGTGATCGACGCCGATGACGGCAACACGCTGGGGACGCCGGCCGCTGGTCTTGCCGGTGCCCTGCGCCACCACGTGAGGCGCGACCTGCTCCGCGATGGTCGCTGCGGCCAATCCGCTGGCCGCGAGTCTCGCAGCCTGATGGAGAAAGCCGCGACGCGTGAGATCGTCGGACTCAGGCGTGACACCCATCGTTCACGCTCCCTTGCGGCGGGCCAATTGTGCCTGGGTGCAGGTGGACATCACACTCACGAACCGCTGGTACGAGTCGCTGCCGACGACGAACGGATTCGCATCACCGGGTTTGCGCGACTTCAGTCGATCCAGCTTGCCGAGGAAGCCGTCGTACATCGGATGGTTTTGAATCTCGACGTCGACTTTCATCTTCCGCGTCACATCGGCCCAGTGATCGACTGACGCGATGTATTGCCGAAGGCCATCGTCAGAGATGCGGCCAGGCGTCAGGATGCTTCCGCCAAAGAGTCCGGCGATGCGTGTCGCTCGTCCATCCTTCACCGGAAAGATGACTCCCATCGACCCCGGCGTATGACCCGGGATCATCACCGGCGTGAATGCGACATCGCCAACCGTAATCGCTTGTCCTTCAATCGCAATGACGTCCCTCTTCGGCGGCTGCACGGTGGCGGCGCCGCGGCCGGCGGCTGGCGGAGTCTCCACGAGATCCCAATCAGGCCCTGCCATGGCCACGCGTGCACCGCGCTGCTGGAAGTACGCGGCGCCACCGAAGTGGTCGCCGTGACCGTGTCCGACGATGACGTACTTTACTTGCGCTGGGTCGAGGCCCAGCGTCTTCATGCCCGGGAGCAGCACCGACTCGAGTTGGTCTCCATATCCCGAGTCGAGCAGCACCGTCCCGGCGGACGTCGTGACGACCCACACCGCCGTGCTGGTCCGGCCGATAACGTACAGGTTGTCGAAGACCTTCGTTGGCGTGATGACCGGGTCGGTCGGGCTATTCGCACGACCCGCATTGAGGGCGCAGATGAAGTCGAACGCTTCGCTCCACTCGGTGCCCGCTTTCTTTTTCGCACTATCGAGAAGTTGGCGAACCTCGGCAGAATCAGGTTTGGCTGTCTCCTGGGCGTCGATGGTCCGGTTGAAGCCGGGCACGACGATGCTCAGCGCAAGGACGAGCAAAGATGCGGGGATCGCGGCGATTTTGACCATGTATCGCGTCTCCTGCTGATGCGGCGTCAATCCTACTCTTGAAGCCGTCTTCCCAGTTACCCAGAAGACGCGTCTTCCCCGTTTACCCAGAAGACGGTATTTGACATAGCCGCGTTTTCCTTCAGACTTTGATGTGGCCTGAGAGGGCCGCTCGAGCCGTGATGCTGACATCCAGGGCGGCGTGGTTGTTCGTGTGTGGCGCGGTCGTCGCCACCTCCACCTATCTGACTGTCCACTCCAGCGCGGCACCGTTGTCGCAGGCCGAAGCCGCCGCAACCGAGTCGGTCCGTCCAGTCATCGATCGCTACTGCATCACCTGCCACAACCAGAGGCTCAAGACGGCCGGCCTCGTCCTCGAGGGGTTCGACCTCACGCGCGTGGGGCGTGAAGCGGACACGTGGGAGAAGGTCGCGCGCAAGCTGCGCACGCGCGAGATGCCGCCGCCGGGACTGCCCAGGCCCGATCCCGATTCGTATGAGCGCGCGACCGCGGCACTCGAAGGCGCTCTCGACCAGGCAGCGTCGGCTCATCCCAGCCCCGGTCGCGTCATCGTGCATCGGATGAACCGTACGGAATACGTGAACGCGGTTCGCGATCTTCTCGCGCTCGACGTCGATGGTCGATCGCTGTTGCCGGCCGACGAACCGGACCAGCAGGGATTCGACAACGTAGCGGGTGTCCTGTCCGTCTCGCCGCGTCTCCTGGAGAACTACCTTTCAGCCGCGAGCGTCGTGAGTCGGCTTGCCGTGGGCGATCGTTCGCTCGGCACGGCTGAGAACACGTTCAAGGTTCCAACGGCGCTGGTACAGGAGGACCGCACGAACGACGATCTTCCGTTCGGATCGCGCGGCGGAATCTCGATTCCATACCAGTTCCCGCTCGACGGCGAGTACCGCATCAAGGTCCTCCTCAAGCGACAGCTCTATCTGTATCTGATCGGCATGGGTGAGCGGCATCAGATCGACATCCGCCTCGACGGAACGTTGATCAAACGCTTCACGATTGGTGGAGAGGGCACAGGGCGGACGGCGCCTGAAAGCTTTGCCGGCAACACGCAGGGCGATCCGGAGTGGGAAGTCTACATGCACACGGCGGACGACGGCCTGGTGGTGACCGTACCGGTGACCGCGGGCTCGCACGACATTGGCGTGTCGTTCGTCAGACGGCATTGGGAGCCGGAGGGCATCCTGCAGCCTCCGCAGCGCGGGTTCGCGCGTACGACCAACGAGCTCTATTACGGCGATCCCGCTGTCGACATCGTATCGATTGCCGGACCGTACTCTCCGCGTCAGGCGGACGACACACCCAGCCGACGCGCCGTGTTTATCTGTCGTCCACCCGGGGCGAGTGGAGATGAACAGTGCGCGCGCACGATTCTCGAGCGGCTGGCGCGCCGCGCGTACCGTCGTCCTGTCACCGAGCAGGACATGGAGACACTCCTCGCCTTCTACCGTGCCGGGCAGGCGGAGGAAGGCTTCGATGCCGGCATCCAGCGAGGGCTGCGGCGCATGCTCGCCTCGCCCAGCTTCGTGTTCCGCATCGAGCGCGAGCCCGCGAACATGCCGCGCGGGTCGGCGTATCGCCTCAACGACATCGATCTCGCATCGCGGCTCTCGTTCTTCCTGTGGAGCAGCATCCCCGACGACGAACTGCTCGACGCGGCCACGCGTGGAACGCTCAGCAATCCGGCAGGACTCGAACAGCAGGTACGCCGGATGCTCGCCGACGGGCGATCGAAGGCGCTCGTCGACAACTTCGTCAGCCAGTGGCTCACATTGAACAAGCTCGCCGGCGTCGTACCCGATGTCGACGCGTACCCGGAATTCGACGAGAACCTGCGCGAGGCATTCAGGCAGGAAACGCGTCTCTTCGTCGAGGCGCAACTGCGTGAGGATCGCGGCGTGAATGAGCTATTGACGGCCAACTACACCTACGTCAACGAGCGGCTCGCGCGCCACTATCAGATTCCCAATGTCTACGGCAGTCACTTCCGGCGCGTGACATTCGCTGATGGGAAGCGTGGCGGCCTGCTCGGGCAGGGCAGCATCCTCACGGTGACTTCATATCCCAATCGCACATCGCCGGTTCTGCGTGGCCGATGGCTCCTCGACAACATCCTTGGCGCGCCACCACCGCCGCCGCCGCCCGATGTGCCCGCCCTGCAGGAAAACACTGGCGGCCGGCCGCGTTCGATCCGCCAGCAGATGGAGGCGCACCGGAAGAACCCATCGTGCGCCGTGTGTCACGTCCGCATGGATCCGCTGGGCTTCTCGCTCGAGAACTTCGACGCCCTCGGCAAATGGCGCACATCGATCGATGCCATGCCAATCGATACGTCGGCGGCGCTGCCGGACGGGACGAAATTCGACGGGATGGCAGGTCTGCGACAACTGCTGGCGGGGCATCAGGAAGATTTCGCGCGCACCTTCACGCAGAAATTATTGGGTTATGCATTGGGACGGAGCATCGAGGCCTCGGATTTCCCGGCAATCCGGCAGATCACCCGAAACGCTGCCGCTGGCGGATATCGCTGGTCATCGCTCATGATGGGCGTCGTCAAAAGCGCACCGTTCACGATGAGCACGACGCGCGGGTCTCAGGAGACGGCGCCGTCGACTACGGCACCTTAGGAGCACGGCATGTTCATCACCAGGAAAGCTATTCCGCGGCGCGCGATGTTGCAAGGTCTGGGCGCATCGCTTGCGTTGCCTCTCCTCGATGCGATGGTGCCGTCGCTCACGGCTTTGCAGAAGACGGCCGCGAAACCCATCACGAGGTTCGGCGTGATGTACGTGCCGAACGGCATGGTCATGAACCAGTGGACGCCGGCCGCCGAAGGCACAGCATTCGAGCTGCCATCAACGCTCGCTCCGCTCGCGCCGTTTCGCCAGGATCTCATCGTCCTGAGCAATTTGGCGTGCGTGCCGTCGCCGGGCCGCCCTGGCGGCGCGCACGCGAAGGCGAGCACGCGCTTCCTGACGGACATCTCGCCGCCGACGAGTGAGACGTGGCTCGACGCCGGCATCTCCATGGATCAAATCGCCGCGAGGGAGATGGGCGCATCGACGCAGCTGGCCTCTCTTGAATTGGCGGTTGAGTCTGGTGAGACCGCGGGCGCATGCGACGTCGGTTTTGCCTGCGCGTACACCAACACGATTTCGTGGCTCGGCCCCGCCACGCCGCTGCCGACCGAGAACAATCCGCGGACAGTGTTCGAGCGCCTGTTCGGTGATAGCGGCAGCACTGACGCACGAACCAGGCTCGCGCGAATTCGTCAGGACCGCAGCGTCCTCGACTCGGTCCGCGACGAGGTGGCGCACCTGCAGGGTGCGCTCGGCGCCAGCGATCGCACCAAGTTGGTCGAATATCTCGAGGCAATTCGCGACGTCGAACGCCGGATTCAGAAAGCCGAGGAACAGAGCGACAAGGAGCTCCCCGTCGTCGAGCACCCGGCCGGTATCCCCTCGAGCTACGACGATCACGTCAAGCTGATGTGCGATCTGCAAGTGCTGGCGTATCAAGTCGACCTCACGCGGATCGTCACGTTCATGCTCGGCAGGGAATTCAGCGGCGTCACCTATCCGCAGATCGGCGTTCCCGACGCGCATCACCCGATCACCCACCACCAGCAGGAGGTGGAGAAAATCGCGAAGGTCGTGAAGATCAATCACTACCACGTCACGCAGCTCGCCTACCTCCTGGAGAAACTGCAGTCGACACCCGACGGTGACGGTTCACTTCTCGATCACACGATCATGATGTATGGCACCGGGATGGGAGACTGCAACGCGCACGACCCGCGCAACATCCCGGTGCTGCTCGCCGGCGGTCGCTCCGCACAGCTCAAAGGTGGACGTCACCTGCGATACCCGAAAGAGACGCCGCTCGCAAATCTCCATCTGACGCTGCTCGACAAGCTTGGCGTTCACCTGGATCGCATCGGAGACAGCACGGGGCGGCTCGACGACAAAGCGTTGGCCGGGATTTGAGGAACCGCCGGTGACCGTGATTGCACGTGAACCAGTTGGAATTTTCTCGGCGCCTCGGAGCCTCGGTGTGTCGTTATCGGCGTTGATCGTGGTACTCGCAATGGCCGTGACGGTTACAGCGGCAGGTGACCTCCGCCTGATCGAAGCCGTAAAAACGCGCAACGCCGAGACCGTTCGCTCACTCCTCGAACAGCGAGTCGACGTCAACGCGCGCCAGGGCGACGGCGCCACGGCGCTGCACTGGGCCGTGCATCTCGACGATGGGAATGTCATTGATTTGCTTCTGCGGGCGGGAGCGAACGCAGACGCTTCGGACGACACCGGGGTCACACCTTTATATCTCGCATGTCTGAATCGACAGGCGGCGCTGGTCGAGCGGCTTCTGCAGGCGCAGGCCAACCCGAACGCTGCGACCGTCAGTGGCGAGACCGTTCTCATGACATGCGCGCGCACGGGCGAGGCGGCTGGTGTGCGTGCGCTGCTGACTCGCGGCGCCAAAGTCAACGCGACCGAGCCGGGGCACGATCAGACGGCCTTGATGTGGGCCGCCGCGCAGGCGCACCCGGAGGCGGTCGATGCGCTGCTCCGCGGCGGCGCCGAGGTGCGTGCGCGCTCGCGACGATACAGCCAGACGGTCACGAGCGAAGTCACCCAGCGCGCCGGCCGCGAAGAGTTGAACTACACGGTGCCGCGCGGCGACAGCACGGCGCTCCTCTTCGCCGCGCGTTCCGGTGATGCGGAGTCGGCGCGGCTCCTCATCGCCGCGGGTGCTGACGTCAACGATGCGCTCCCCGATGGCGCCAGCGCGCTGGTCGTCGCGGCGCACAGCGGCAACCGCCCAGTCGCGGCGCTGCTGCTCGACAAGGGGGCCGACCCGAATGCTGCGGACATCGGTTACACCGCGCTGCACGCCGCTGTCCTGCGCAGCGACCTCGAGCTCGTGAAGTCACTGCTGGCACACAAGGCCAACCCGAACACGCAGATCACCAAGGGCACGCCAGTCAGACGCAACAGCCAGGACTTCGAACTACCGAAGACACTGATCGGCGCGACGCCGTATCTGCTGGCCGCCAAGTTTCTCGAAGCCGACATCATGCGCGCGCTCGCCGCGGGCGGTGCCGACACACGACTGCCGATGAAAGACGGCGCGACGCCATTGATGGCGGCAGCCGGCATGGGCATCGCCGCGCCGGCACAAGACGAGAAGCGCGGCACCGATCGCCGCGGATTGGCCATTCTCGACGGCGGGAAGGCCGAGCCTGACAGCCAGGTACTGGGCGCCGTATCAGCGGCGTTGACGCTCGGCAGCGATGTCAACGCGGTCAACCCTGCGGGTGACACGGCCCTGCACATCGCATCGGCGCAGGGCTACATCGACGTCGTCAAGCTCCTCGCCGCGCATGGCGCTGACATCAATGTCCGCAATGCCCGTGGCTTGACGCCGCTGGCCGTACTGACGGGACGGACAGGTCCGAAACGTCAAAGCATGATCGATCTGCTTCGATCACTCGGTGCGACAGAATAACCATGACGGACTTGCGTCGACGTTCTCTGATCGCAGGCCTGTTTGCGTCGACCGGGCTGGCAGCGCACGACGGCGTGGCACGCCTGCTTGCGCTGGCACAGTCGCCCGGCGCGACGAAGCCGTACCGGATCGACATCCACCATCATTTCGCTCCGCCGGCGTGGGTCACGGCAGTCAAGGGGCGGCCGCTCCTTCAGCCCGCCAACACCACGTGGACACCTGCGAAATCGGTTGAGGACATGGATCGCGGCGGTGTTGCCGCGTCGATGGTGTCGATCACGAACCCCGGTCTGTGGTTCGGCGACGCGCCGATGACCAGACAGCTGGCGCGAGCGTGCAACGAGTACGGCGCGAAGCTCGTGCAGGAACATCCGACGCGATTCGGACTGTTCGCCGCAATGCCGCTGCCCGATGTCGATGCCACGCTGGCCGAGATCGCATACGTCTACGACACGCTGAAGATGGATGGGATCGGACTGTTCACCAGCTACGGCGACACCTGGCTCGGCAACGCAAAGTTCCGGCCGGTGATGGAAGAACTGAACCGCCGCAAGGCGGTCGTTCATGTGCATCCGACAGCCGCCAATTGTTGTCGCAACCTGGACTATGCCACGGGCGTGGCACCGGGCAGCATGGAATACGGCACCGACACGACGCGCGCGATCATGGGTGTCGCCTTCAGTGGCGATGCCGCGCGCTTTCCCGACATCCGTTTCATCTGGTCGCATGCGGGCGGCACGGTGCCCTTCCTGGCAGGACGGATCGAAGGCGCATCCAACAACGCAAATGATCGGCTGCCGAACGGCTTCATCGCCGAAATCCGGAAGTTCTACTACGACCTCGCGGGCGCTTCGAATCGCGGCGCCGTGGCTTCGCTCCTCGAGTTGGTCAGGCCATCGCAGGTGTTGTTCGGCACTGACTTTCCGCCGGGCGGAACGAGCGCCGAATACGTGAAGGCACTGGCCGAGTTGAAGATGTTCAGCGAAGCCGATCTGCGGGCCATCGATCGCGACAATGCTGTGAGGCTGTTGCCTCGACTCCGGCAGTCCTGAAAACGCGTCAACGCCCAACTTCCAACTCCCAACTCCCAAGCAGCTGTTTTATTGGGAATTGGAGGTTGGGGGTTGGGAGTTGACACAGTTCTCGCCGCTAGTCGTAGAACGCCGGCGCCTTCTTCAACTTGGCGTTCGCCACGAAGTCGTGCTCGATCCAGATCTCCGTCTTCGTCCGCTTCAGGTATTCCTCGATCATCACGCGCGACGCCGCTGACTGCTGAACGTTGAACTCGGTGTCCGGCGGCGGGCGATGCAGCGTGCGCTCCTGTGGATAGTGATACAGGTCGCCGGCCACCATCACGCGTCCGGTCTTCGCGAGATTGAGCACGAGGACCTGATGTCCCGGTGAATGGCCA
>Ga0163162_10006793_pt1 | contig 11099 bp, 10 predicted proteins | sample S55metaG_FD_115310 | JGI IMG/M metagenome (GOLD analysis project Ga0163162, IMG submission 115310) | Switchgrass rhizosphere microbial communities from Kellogg Biological Station, Michigan, USA - S5-5 metaG | ecosystem: Host-associated > Plants > Roots > Rhizosphere > Soil | place: USA...
CCGGCTGCGGACGTAGCCCCCACCTGGACGTTCTTGACTACAACGCTCGTTACTCCATTCCGATCCTCGAGATTTACCTCATTCGCCGTGACACCCTTTACAGTCGCCCCGGAAGCTGTGACGTCGCCTGCCTTAACACTAGCCACGGTTGCGGTCGTAACGTCATTTTGTTTCCGCACCCGCAGATCTGAAGCGGTAACCCCATTAACTTTTGCCCCTGATGCAGTGAGTGCATTAGCCGCGAGTTGTCTGGCAGAAGCGGTCAACACCCCGTCATTCATTTCAGCTCGAGCGTCGCGAAGGATCAAACCGGTCATTGTTGTGCCGTAACCCTTTTCGGCGACAGCACGCAGTTCACCAATCCAGCGGAAATTTGTGCCGGTGCCCATCACGTTCCCGGCGAGCTGCAATGCATCAATTTGAAAGTCGCCTGACGAAAGTAGATCGGCTACAGCCTTGCCGTTGATTTGATAAGTCTTGTCCTGCACCGACCCGTTTGCAGTGACGTTTAATCCCTGGAGACGTACACCATCCGCAGCGAGTGCATCCGATTTGACACTGCCCTGAACAGTGAAGTGGTCGCCTTCGCCAGTGACAGTACCGGAGAAGTTACCGATGCCGCGTAACGTAGTACCTGTTTGGAAAGTGTCAGAAACTTGAGTGAGATCAACTGACGACGTGATGTTCATTTGATAACGCAACGCGCGCCAGTCGTCCATCGTTCCCTGCAGGTGCACTTCAGCAATCGGCGACTTAAGAGTCAGGTCCTGAATTTCAGCCCGAGTTTGGTTAACGCGACCATGCGCGTTGATGTCGATGTTGTTAATTGGCCGGCCGTCATAAGTAAATGTTGAATCTGATAGACCGACAGTAACGGCGTTCATACGGCTATCAGCCGGAGCGTTCGGATCGTCAGGCTGGATCGTTGCCTAGAGGTTTTTAGCCTCGCCCGAAATCTCGTGCTTCAAATCACCGTAATGAACGACCCCATTTTTGATTTCAACGTGCGCTGTTGAGTAGGCAAACAGAATTCGAGCGTTAGGCTCAGGTGCAGGAATGTGAATGTTGCGAAAGTTTGAGCGACCTTGTTCATCAAACTTGACCCACGCTTCGAAGCCTTCAATCTTCAAATCCTGTAGGTTGATATTGCGACGCAAATTCAAGGCATAGAGATCTTCAATTCTAATTTTGGCGGTGAGGTGATCGATTTTCCCCAACTGCTCACCCGACGCAGCGTCGTAGAGTTCAATGCCAGACATCTCCACAGTTTGAGGCGGCAGAGACGAATGAAACTCTTTGATGGTGGCGCGAATGCCGTAATTCGCGAAGGTACTTGTGATCTGACCAGCTACGTACCGATCGACATACCCGAACCGATAAGCCAAAAGCGCAATCACTAGAAGCGCAAGAATTCCAGCACCAATGATGAGACCTGCAAGAAAGGCATGGCGGCGCGTAAAGTAACCCCAACGTCTGCGGATCGTTGGCTTACTTGAATGTTCGGAGTTATCTCGCTTGTCTACTGGCATATGTCATTGCCGATTTGAAATAGTCGAGTCAATACCACTACCAAAAACGCTTTTCTTGATTGTCCATACCAATCGGCAATTGGCAATCGGCAATTGGCAATCGACAATCCGCAATGCCTTAGGGGAGTCTTGAATTCTAGAGGGAGAGTCCGAAAGTTGAAAAGAGCCCTTGAAGTGCTTTCAAAGTCGGGCTGCAACTCATGGTCCAAAGACCACCTTGTTCGACAAACTTTGGTTTGTCATATGTCACGTTCGGTCGTCTTGGCCACCACAAACGACAACAAAAGTCTGTCGTACATTTGACGTCGGATGGCTGGATGTTCAGCCACGTTGCTTGGAACTATCAACTACCTGGTCCTTCAGTGATGCGGGCTCACCAAGAGGCACGTTGCCAACGACCGATAGTTCAAAACCTTCGAGGGCAGTCACTTTGGGGGGATGATTTGAAAGCAGGAGGATTTGCCGTAAACCTAAATCGTGGAGGATCTGGGCTCCTACACCATAGTCACGATCAACTCCGTACCCGGTTTCCAAACTCGCTTCTCGCTTACTCAATCCTTTTTCCTGCATGACGCCATAGGTGCGCAGCTGGTTTACGAGATCCAAACTGTGTTCCCGTTGTCGCATGTACAACACCACGCCACGAGCTTCTGCAGCTATTTTCTCAAGCGCAGTGTGCAGTTGAAATCCAGTGTCGTCGATAAGCGAACCAAACATGTCGCAGGTCACATTCTCAGTGTGAACGCGCACCAACACCGGCTCAGGTCCTGCTACTTCGCCCATCACCATTGCCAGGTGAACATCGCCATTGATGATGTTCTCGTATGCGATTGCGCGGAACCGGCCGTACACCGTTGGTAGATCAGTGTCGACGACGCGCTTGATCAAGGTCTCCTTACTAATCCTGTATCTCACGAGATCCGCGACACTGATCATTTTCAAGTTGTGTTGTGCGGCAAAAACTTGAAGCTCAGGAAAACGTGCCATCGTTCCGTCTTCGTTCATGATCTCGCAAATGACACCAGCCGGATAAAGACCAGCGATGCGAGCTATGTCAACACTCGCTTCAGTTTGGCCTGGACGAACAAGCACGCCCCCGTTTTTTGAACGCAGTGGAAAGATGTGACCAGGTCTTGCGAGATCCTGTGGTCGCGATTTTGAATCCACGGCCGCAAGAATCGTGGTGGCCCGGTCGGAGGCTGATATGCCGGTTGTGATTCCGCGTCGAGCATCGATTGAAATGGTAAAGGCAGTTCCGAGGAAGGAGGTGTTGTCAGCAACCTGCGTAGTCAGGTGAAGCTCGTCGCAGCGCTCTTCAGTGAGTGGCAGACAAATGAGCCCGCGTGCGTGACGAGCCATGAAGTTGATGATCTCAGGTGTCACCTTCTCCGCAGCGCACACGAGATCGCCTTCGTTTTCACGATCTTCGTCGTCGACGATAATGATCATTTTGCCGTCGCGAATGTCGGCGACAGCTTCGTCAATGGATTCCATGGCCTACGTAAATACCGAAGAACTGTTGCTGAGACTGATTTCATAAGTATGTTAACCGAAAGCAAATGATTGACAAACCCTAAGGCTTTCTTACGTCAGCGACTCGCTGTGGTGCATGGTCCATCATTTGGAAAATCCCAATTCCAGAATGGTCGTCCATCATCTAGACAAATCGTGGACGGAAAGCGGGCAACCTTTCAAAAACCTATTTAAAAACGATCGATCTTGTCCGCCGAGGGCAGTGGTGCTCTTATTGCAAGAGATAGCAAGGAATGTTACTAGGCCTGCCTTGTCCCCGGGACCTGTTTCCTTCAAAACTAGAAAGATCCAAATTCGATTCTGTCAAAAAGGGGCTCTATGTTACGTAACCTCGCATCACTAATGATCATAGGGGCGGTAATTCTCATTTCGAGTTTTGCGGCCTACGGCGAAGCGACTTCCGTTCAACCCAAAAACGCTCAACAACGATCAGCTCAAGCAGCAAGCGCTCAGGTCGGCGATCAGTCTAAACAGAGCAAAAATCCGGTTGTTTTATCGGCGGTCTTCAGATCGATCAGTTTGAGTAATATCATTGTTAGGTCCGGCAGCACTGGTTCTGGATCTGGCAGCCAAGACCCAACTCCGTCAGTTGCGACAACCACGCCAGAGCCAATGTCCCTGGTTCTTTTGGGTACAGGAATCACTGGAGTCTTCGCAACTTTGCGTAAACGTCGGAACCGGTCGTAAACGGAACCGACAATACGGTCCAAACCATTTGCTTTGCAAAAGAGAGGTGTCGCACTAATAAGGCGGACACCTCTCTTGTTTTGACGAACAGTCGCCGGCTCGAAATCAACTCAACCACCATCGGGACCGAGTGAAACTGACCCGACCAGGTTTCAAAGAGGATGACGATATTGTGGTCCTGCTCCTCAACATTGACTTGGACCACGTGCCTCCCCGTTTTGCGTCTCAATTCTAGAAACCCGATCCAAGGCTAAGACAAAACGAACCTGACTACAGATCAGAATCGGAACTTTCCGAACAAAACACGGGCCACGCAGTACAGGTAGCGATGGCTTAAGTTTTGCTGCCCATCGGGTCAGTCTACTCAGACAATCAATACAATCAAGGAAAACTGGGCAAATTTGACGTGCGGTTTCACCGGATCAAAGGTGACGTGCGTCAACCGTATTTCCACCTCCAAGTGCTTAGGAGATACCCCCGATGTTACGTAACTTTTCTGTTTTCGGTATTGCTCTAACAGTAATTTTGGTCTCGAGTTTTGCCGCGTTTGGCGAGTCAAAAACTGCGACATCCGCTAAGCAAACTCAAAGTGCAATGAAATCAACCTCCCAAACCCAGACCGGCGTCAGCTTTAGTACGTCGGCTAAAAACCTAACCGGTATAAGTGCCGACGCTGTTCGCGGCGGCGGCTCAGGTGTAGGCGCAAACTACGCTGTAACTACGACTCCCGAACCGATGTCCATGGTGCTATTGGGCACCGGTCTTGCCGGTATGGTAGGAGCGATTCGCAAGCGCAAGAATCGCGGCTGAAGATCTCTGTCAGTCAATTATTCAAAGAAACAAAAAGGCGGTACGGTGTCCCGTGCCGCCTCTTTGTTTCGCTTACCGAGGCAAGCAATTTTGCAGGTCTCCGCATAAGTCAACCAGACTTAAAAGCCAGTAGCCTTTCAACGTATTTGCCAATCACATCGACTTCAAGGTTAACCCCCTCGCCAATCTTCAACGTCGAAAGATTAGTCACTTCCCAGGTTTTTGGGATGATTGCTACGTCAAAGTACTCCTCAGTCAGTCCGGCTATAGTCAAACTAATTCCTTCGACGGCAACGGATCCTTTGTAAACAAGGTAACGCGCAATGTCCTGCGGATATCCAAACCGCACGGTCCATGATTCACCGTGATCTTCAACGCCTAACAGCTTTCCGCGCGCATCGACATGACCCTGCACGATATGTCCACCAAGACGAGTGGCTGGAGTGACAGAGCGTTCAAGATTAACTGGGGTGCCGGCTTTCAAGCTCCCCAGAGTAGAACGCGCCAGGGTCTCCATCGATACATCGGCTGCAAAAGAAGTGGGAGTGATATCGACAGCCGTCAGACAAACTCCATTAACTGCGATTGAGTCGCCGTGGCTTGTGCCGTTGAGGACAATAATCGCTTGGATCACTATGCGTGCGTTTTCGCCGCGCTGTTCGACGCTTCGTACCTTGCCAAGTTCTTCGATGATGCCGGTGAACAATGGTGCCCGATAAGCTTTAGCTTGTCGCTCCTTTAATAACGCCGAAACAAACTTATTTGAACAGCAACACGATCAGCAGAATAATCGCGGCAATTGCAGCTGGCACAACGTTCAACGCAATCATCCACGCTGCTTCACGCTTAAATGAAAAGTTAAAGATCTTCATATCTACGTTCGATCTGTTACCGATTTCCCGTCACAACGCTCAAATGCAGGCTGGATGTTATCTTTGATTACGCTCAACATTTCCTCGAACGTTTGTTCTATTGATTTTCCTGTTGAGTCGATCACAATGGCATCCTCAGCGATCTTCAACGGTGAATCTGCGCGCGTTGTGTCACGACGATCCCGCTCCATCATATCGGTCAATGTTTCGTCGAGAGTGGTCCTGGAATGCTTCAACTGCTCTTCGTGATATCGACGTTCCGCTCGCTTCGCTGGATCGGCAGTGAGAAAAAACTTGTAGTCAGCATCAGGGAAAACAACCGTAGTAATGTCACGACCATTTAAGACGGCGCCACGCTTCCCTAACTCTCGCTGTCGCGCCACCATTGCTCGCCTGACACCGGGAATGGCCGACACAATTGAAGACATTGTAGTCACGCTTTCAGTGCGAATCAGTTCCGATACATCGCGCGCCCCAATCAATGTTTTAAGTGAATCCGGATCTCCCTCGAGATTAATGTCCAGTTCTTCAGCAAGTTTGACTATAGCTTCACGATCGTTCGCATCAATTTGATTCTCGATTACCGAGAGCGCGACCGCCCGATACATAGATCCGGTGTCGATGTACAAAAGGTTCAGTGCGCGAGAAAGCATGCGACCAAGCGTCGACTTACCCGAACCGGATGGACCGTCAATGGCGATGATTAAAGGCGGCATGGAGTTGTGGGAGCCTATCAATCGGCTCAACTAAGTATTCTTGATCTTTGAGCTTTGAACTTTGCGCTTTGATCTTTTGAGTTGGCTCAGGGTCTGCTCGTTCCTACTTTGCTAGACAAGAACAAAACACAAAGTGCAGGCGCTCCGTCCTACACGAAGCTCGCAAAAACTTCATTCGACATCAATGCGCCTGCGCGTGTCAGACGAATCAGGTCGCCATCAAACTCAATCAGACCGGCTTCACGAAATCGGTCCAGGTCGTCGTGGTGTTCGTCACGCAAATCAACTCCAAACGAAGCCTCGTAGGCTCGAGCATCAACACCACGCATCAAACGCATTCCCAGAAATACAGCTTCAGATCGCAGTTCAGCTTCGTTGAGTTCGTGATGTTCGACAACCGCGGACCCATTGTTCTCGATCGCTGCTACATATTTACTGACGTCGCGCTCATTTGACCATCGCGCTTTTCGACCATCGTATGAATGTGCTGAACAACCGAACCCATAGTAGCCCACTCCAGTCCAGTATTTTGTGTTATGTCGTGATTCAAGACCCGGTAAACAAAGGTTAGAGATTTCGTAATGTTCATATCCAACTTCACAAGCACGCTCAAGCATCCACTCGTACATCTCGCCTGCTAACTCATCATCCGGCTCCGGTTGAATTCCGCGCGCAATGTGTTGCGCCAGTGGAGTTCCCGAATGTACTTCCAATAAATAGAAGGACAAATGTTCGGGCCTCAAAGCGTAAGCAAGTTCAACGTTTCGCTGCCATCCATGCAAAGTTTGTCCAGGTAGACCTGCAATCAAATCGAAGTTGATATTCGTGAACCCTGTCGTACGAAGCATTTCAAATGTCTTCATCGTGTCTGCTGAGGTATGCGAGCGACCGAGCTTGGCCAGTTCCTCATCGTCAAAAGTCTGGGCGCCAAAACTCGCGCGGTTCACTCCGCTATTCTTGAACGCGCCCAGCTTTTCAGCACTAACACTACCAGGATTGATCTCCATCGTAACTTCTGCTGCTGAATCCACGGCGAAAGAGCCCTTTACGGCCGCCATTATTCGCTCTATCTGAGTCGGCGAAAGCATGGAAGGTGTGCCGCCGCCAAAGTAGACCGTATCGACCCGTTGAGACCCATGGGGACTTACGGCTATCTCACGAACTAATGCGTCAACATAGCGTTCGGCAAGTTCCGATTCATAAATTCCAGTGGCGAAATCACAGTACGAACAGCGCGATTTGCAAAAAGGAATATGGATGTAGATTCCCGCGGGTGTCATTGCGTCTTTCATAATAGCGCTTCGATTTGATGAAGTCGCCCGAACAGAGTTCTTCGACCTGAAATCGAACTGTACTGTTTCATTTCCTTTTGTATTGTTTTAGCCAGCTTCAATAGATCCAGCAAACTAATTTCGGGCAGAGATCGGCGACGTTTGCTGGCACAAATATTGAGTGAAGGATCAGAGTCTAATCAACTGGCCGGATAAGGCACTGCCATTAAAATCCGGTCGAGTCAGTTAATCATCGAACCAGGGGAGAAACAAAAATGGCTGATGACAAAATGAAACACGACGATCGACAAGCCGACAGACAAGGCAACAAAGTCACCAAGGATATGGGTCAACAAATGCCGGGTCGTAACCCGGGCGATAAGTCAGGTGGCCATTCGGGTGGTCAGGGCACTGGTGGTAACGAACCAGGTCGACAAGGCAGCTCTGGACAAGGCGGCTCCGGACAAGGCGGCCGACACGGAAACCAGGGTGATATGGGCAAAAAAGGCTAGATACTTTCTTCTTCTTTCCGTTTCGCACGATGATGATCGACGATCATCATCGTGCTTTTTTGTTAGAGGCACAGGCGGTAACCGCGGGTGACAGGCTGATTGGCCATTTTCCATAACAGACCTGCCTTACTATCACTTACTTATCCTCTTCGTGCTTCCATCTCCACTGATCGACTTACTCATGCCGACCGACACGCGCTCGACTTCACCAAACACTCGCAAGAAGTTCTCACCAAGTATCTTTCGGATGTCCTTTTCGCTGTAACCACGTTTTAGTAGCTCGTAAGTGATATTCGGAAGCATCGAAACATCTCTAGCGCCTTCCGGCATGTCGTTCGCCCCATCAAAGTCGGCCCCGATTCCAACGTGATCGATACCTGCAACCTTGACGATGTGATCGATATGATCAATCAACTTCGAAATCGGCAGTGGGGGTAATGGATTTGCGGCTTCGAGCTTGTCACTTTCTTCCCCTCGTCGCTCAGGATCGTCTTTGTATTTCTCATTGATAGCGTCCTGTTCTGTCTTCAGACGCGCATCACGAGCCTCGCTCTGAGGGGAAACTGTATCGGTATCAACAAATCCGCTGTAGAAATTGACCTGAATGACACCACCTTTCTCGCCAATCCTCTTTAACAAATCGTCGGGGATGTTTCGCGGAACATTGCTGAGTGCGCGGGCGGAAGAATGAGAGGCAATGATCGGCGCCTGTGAAACGTCCAATGCATCACTCATGGTTTTATCCGACACGTGCGAAACATCTACCATCATTCCCAGGCGGTTCATCTCCCGCACTACGTCTTTGCCGAAGTCCGTCAGACCGTTGTGCTTCTTCTCACCACGACCGGCATCGGCCCAATTGTTTGTGTTGTTCCATGTGAGCGTCATGTAACGAACACCCAAACGATAGAACTCCCGCAAAGTGGCCAATGAGTCTTCAATCGCGTGGCCACCCTCAATCCCCATCAACGCAGCAATCTTGCCCTGCTTCTTCGCGCGTTGAATGTCGGCTACAGACGTCGCAAACATCAATTCGTTTGGATGTCGTTCCACAGCACGATAGACAGAGTCGATCATGTCCAGTGTTCTTCGCGCAGCCCCACCTCGCTGAACGTACTCGGGCTTGATGTAGACGGAGAAAAACTCGGCGGTTAGTCCACCTTCCTTCATACGATCAAGGCTCGTGCGGTAAGGCACCGGCGGTGCGCCACCAAGATCGTAATCATCGTTGGTCATGGGTGTAGTGATGTCGTTATGACTGTCGATGACGATGGCTTTGCGATGAATCGCAAGCGCGCGTTGCCACAGTTTTTCATCGCGAGGAGGCTGTGGATTTGTTTGGACGGCTTGAGACTGCGTGACCAGTTTCGCGCTACTTACAGTAAAAGCAAATGAACAAAGAACAAGAATCACTGCGATGAAAACAATTCTAGTTTTCATTGAGACACCTTTCGGGAAGAGTGAAGAATGATTTCCAAAACGGACTAGATAGTCACTGGAAACATTTCGATCGTCAAGCGGACGCCACGGAGTGCCACCCCTTCACTGTGTGGCCGGCCACATTGTGTGATTTTGTCAGGAGGTTGAGACTGTCTTCGTGCGAAACCTGCTTCTTCGAATAATCGTTGCCTTTTTGACTTTGTCGATCGGCCTAGCCCTGAGTGTTCTGCGCAAGCGTTTCAATCAACCGAAACCCCAGCCACAGTCAACAACTCCCTGTTCAACGCCTTCGCCGGCACCGCCAACGCAATGTGAGGCAATTCCCTACGAAGAAGATTATCCAGACAGCTCGGAGCTGACGCCATGGGATATCGCCCGATTTATTGATGCTCATCCCTGTGCCAACCTCGAGCGATTATGGCAACGGCTTCACGTGAAGGCTGAGGATGGATTTCATTTCAGATTTTTCTCCGAATGTGAAGACTGTATCGCCAGCGTCCAAGAATATGATCTTGATAACGAACCCGGCGATGAAACCCTGTTGAAGCTTGCCGACGGTCCAATGGAATCGTTCAGATATCTGGTGTTCAAACGTCAGACGAACGATAAATGGAGACTGCTAGGCCACGTTGATGCGTTGGGAAAGTACAAAGACTCGCAGTCGATCGTTCTTGCGAGTGGGGGTCGCTCCTGGCTCGTGATCCGAGGCCAGAGTGCTACGGGAAGCGACGTGGCACTCTATGAGAACCGAGTATTCTCCATTTCAAAAAATGATCTAAAAGAGATCGCCTCTTACGAGTGTGATGGTTTCCAGAGTGATCTCTACCCCTGGCCGACAAAAGAATTTACAAGCAGAATCCTATCGTGTGAACTCGCAGGCAATCAGACGAAACTAACCGTTGAATTCACCATCGATTACTGGACCTGGAGCTCCGATAACAAGCGCTTGCCGTTGTCCTCCAAGCGACAAACAGCTGTCTTCATCAACACTAAAAATGGCAAGCCCGTCCTCGATCCGAATGACTCGAGCATTACCGAGCACGAGATGGCTCACATTTGCAACATCGACTCGATGACCGATATCGATTTCTTACAGTACAATTATTCCGAACTTCTTAACCTGGCCACCCGGGGCAACCACGCTCAGAAGAGTTGGCTAAAGAACTATCTCAAGGCGTACGCTAGCGACTCGGTTAAAAAACAAACGCTAGCCGCCCTCGCTAAATAACATGTCCATCCTGATTGCTGAAGACAACATGGCCCAGCGCCATTACCTGCGTGAGATTCTTGAAAAAGAGTTCCCCTCCCACGTTCCCGTTTTCGAGGCCGACGACGGCGAAGAGACTGTCAAGATCGCACTTAAAGAAAAGCCAGACGTTTGTATTCTTGATATTCAGATGCCGAAGCTCTCGGGCGTGAAGGCAGCGCGCGCGATTTGGCGCGACTTTCCTTCAGCGCGCATTATTTTCTGGACACAGTTCCCTCACGAAATTTACATCAACGAAATTCGCAAGATCGTCAAAGCCGTCGATCCACCTCCTGCATATGGATTCATCCACAAGAACAATCCCGAGTCGCGCTTTCTGCGTTTTGTCGCCGCGGTGCTTGAAGACGGCGCCGACATGATCGACCCCGCGTTCAAGGACTCGTTCAAAAGACCGCTGCTCACGGAGTTTGAAGCTGAGGCGCTCTACTATCTTGCCCTCGGACTTTCAAACTGGGCCATTGC